>Ga0114951_10000329_pt1 | contig 68823 bp, 62 predicted proteins | sample AM7aDNAmetaG_FD_88677 | JGI IMG/M metagenome (GOLD analysis project Ga0114951, IMG submission 88677) | Freshwater microbial communities from Finland to study Microbial Dark Matter (Phase II) - AM7a DNA metaG | ecosystem: Environmental > Aquatic > Freshwater > Lake | place: Finland: Lake Alinen...
CCAGCCGAGCAGCGACTGGAATTCCGCCTCTGTCATGGAACACCTCCGTCAATTTGAGGAGTCCATGTGTATCAGAATCAACGATACGTGTCAAGGCATCAACACGTTCTTTGAACAGAGCGAACTGGACATTGTTCCCCACATACTGTGCGGGGGTGTTGATCTCGTGGGCGATGCCCGCTGCGAGCTGGCCGATGGCCTCCAGCTTCTGGGACTGGAGCACCCGGTTTTCCAAGGTCTTGCGTTCTGTGGTGTCGGTCGTGATGGCAAAGGCGCCAGCGAAGCGGCCTCGTTCATCCAGGATCACTGATGGGGAGACGAGGGTGTAGATGTGCCGCCCGGAATTGTGCACCCAGATGATTTCTTCGGCTCCTCGCTCGGAGCCCTTTCCGGAAAGCATGGCGGTCAGATGCTCAGAACTCTCCGGCGCGGCGAACTCCACGACCTTGTGCCCGAGGATGCTGGCCTTGGGTCGCCCGAGCATGGTGGAGAACTGGTCGTTAATGAAGGAAAATTTGTTGTTCTTGCAGGTCATGAGCAGCCCTTCCTGCATGGACTCCACCAGGGTGCGGTAGCGGGCCTCATTCTTGCGGAGTTTGACCTCGGCACGTACCCGATCGGAAATGTCGGTGACCATGCCGATGGATCCGGCGAAGGAGCCGTCCGGCCCGTTTACGGGCGAGGCGCTGATCAGGGTCCAGACCTTGTGGCCCCTCTTGTGCCGAAAGCGCAGCTCGTATTGCTCGGAGATGCCCTGCCGCCGCCGCCCCTGCTTCTGCCGCAAAATGGCCGCATCCTCTGGGACCAGGAGATCCACCAGCATGCACCCGGTGAGTTCGCCGGGTGCATGGCCAAGCATGGAATGCATGCGCGGGTTGGCGTAGGTTACGTTGTAGTCCGCATCCGTGCCGACAACGCCTTCCTGCGCTGTTTCGATGATGAGCCTGTAGCGTTCCTCGCTGTCCCGCAGGGCCTTGTTGGTCTTTTGCTGTTCAATGGCGTTGGCCCGGAACTTCAACTCGGATTGTTTGAGTGCGAGATGGGTGCGCAACTTGGCTTGCACCACCAGGAGGGAGAACGGCTTGGTGATGTAGTCCACCGCGCCCATGGCCAGCCCCCGCACCTCGTCAGCCTGTTCGCCCCTGGCGGTGATGAAGATGACCGGGATGTCCCGGGTGCGCTCATCGGCCTTGAGCTGGCCGCAGACCGCGAATCCGTCCATCTCAGGCATCATGATGTCGAGCAGGACGAGGTCCGGCAGGTCCGCCGCATGGATGATCTCCAACGCCGCCTTCCCGCTGCTGGCGTTCCGGACCTGGTACTCGCTCTTCAACGCATTGGCCTAGGCCAGGATGTTTATGGCCTCGTCATCCACAATGAGCACGGACGGAAGTGGGTTGCTTGTCACGCCTTTTCTCCATCGCCATCTGATCTGAGGCGTCGGCTCTGTTCGCCCGGGCCGTCAACCCCTCGGCGTAGTCCGCTGCGCCAGGGAGGTGCCCTGGTTGCTTCGTCGGCAAGGACTAATATCAGACATCATGCACTTCCAGGAATACCAATGTCTGGTTGAGGAGTTGATACGCGATCTCACCGAAGGTGATGGGGCCGACAAACGGGCTTGTGGCCTTGCCCTCCAACTCCGAGTAAAGGTAGTTTAAGATGCAATTGCAGGAAAATACAATGTTTTCCTCTGTGAGATGACTCTGACTTTCCAGACGGGATTGGAACGCTATGCCGTAATCAGCCACGGGCTTGGCGTGTTTATAACGGATTCCCTTGAAGACGGGAGCATAAAACTTGACCTCCCCTTCGGCCTCATCAATGCCCTGAAAGCTGATATTTACCAGGGCACCATAATAATCGGCTACCAGCGGGAGTTTGGTGTCGAGCTTGTTCTTCAGGATGTATGCGGCGAAATTCTTTCTTTCGCCATTGACCAACACATCTTTGGTTGAGAAACCGTCGGACGAGAACGTGAGAATGTCTCCATCCCCCTGCTCGAAGATGTTGATGATGCCAACTTCCGCAGTTTTCCCCTCCAGGACGCTTGCCTGGAGGACGAGCGCACCCTCCTCGATCGCAGCGCCGGTCAACCCGTTGAAGACCTTTGGGGTGTCCTTCCCCAGGTCATCAAGGTGAACGCCGGAAATCCAGCCGATGAGGGGGCGGACCCCAAAGTCCTTGTAACTCGGTGCATTCAGGGCAAAGGCCAGATGCGCTTTGCTCAGCGCGGGAATGATGACGAAGCTGAATCCGTTCTCAGGTCCTTCTGAATACACCCGGGCCAGGCTGTCCGCGTCGTGCTGGACGATCTCTACGCCTTGCACCACGGTCGAGATGTCTGTGACGAAAACCTTTTCCCGCGAGACCTGCCCGCCGTCACCACGGCAAATGAAGTATGGGATGGTGCCGCCAATCCATTTTCCTTTTGATAATTTGCGAAGTGCTGTTTCATCTCCTGCCAGAATGAGGATATTGCCAGCATCGATGAGCTTTGTTGCCTCTGCTATACTTACAAGGTCCTGTCTCATGGCTCCTCCGCAGAAAATTTCCTGCAAGTCTTCCTGGACAGACGGAGAGCCAATATTCTTTGCGTACAGGTTGTGGATTTGGTCTATGCACGCATTGATGTTTGACGGCGTAGGATTGTCATGAACAGAAGCCAAAAGACGTCCCATCAATATTTTTGCAGCAAAAAAATTGAGTGGGCATGTTTTCTTGCCCGTTACAATGTCAGCCCATCCCTTTTTTGACATGTTCGGTACGTCCATGCTTGGATACCTCCGAGTCAGGGGAGAATGCAAACTGTGGGGAGCATCTCCCCACGAGCGCCAGCTCTGGGTCAAGACTCCGTAGTCTCGTTCGGTGACTGTCGAGCCTGCGTCACCTCAATACAGGTTATGCCCGCACCTTATGCCCATTTACTCCACATTTTGCCCTGGGGCAATACAATTAGTAGCTCGTTCCAAAGAGGTGTGGCCTGAGCTGCCCGGTTTCTTTTATGAAGCGGACTGGTGCCAGGGGAATGCTGAAGCGTTGTGCATGAGGAACGGCAAACCAGCCAGAGCCCCAATTAGGGATTGGTATATTCAGTGGATGGAGCAGGGCCCATGGAGCAAGGTGCTCCATGGTAAAAGCAATGGGCGGCGTAGCTTCGCTGTCCTTTGAATTCATTTGTATTTTTGGTGCCCAGGGCGGGAATCGAACCCGCATAACCCGAAGGTTGAGGGATTTTAAGTCGCTCAATTAGATTTACCTGCAACATCACTTTGAGCCACATAATCCTTGAAATCATGAGCTAATCATCGTATAATGCCTTCACTTGAACCCACCTGCCTACCCTGGTTTTCACTGCAAAATGGGGGACAGATGGGGGACAGAACCCGGCGCTTACGGAGAGGTGGCTATGGCTTCTAAGTGGATCACAGCGGCCCCAGGCATACGGTTTCGTGAGCATGAATCGCGTAAACATGGGGTGAAGCTGGACCGGTATTTTACTTTACGATTTTATGTCGGTGGTCAGCGTGTCGAGGAGTCTCTTGGATGGGCCTCAGATGGGTGGAGTTTGCAGCGGGCACACGCTGAATTGGTGAAGCTGAAGGAGTCTCGACGTACAGGGCAGGGGCCAGTGACTCTTTCTGAGGCTCGTGCTCAAGCGAAGGTTGCCCGCTCTCATGCTGCTAGCCTCAAGAAGGAAGAGGCCCGGATTGCCATTACCTTGGAAGAGTATGTTGCGAACGCTTATGCGCCTTGGGCGTTGGCTACAAAGCCAACTGCATTCGTCAAGGAAGAGAGCCACTGGCGGACATGGATCAAGCCTGAACTGGGTGCACTTCCATTGCGCGCCATTGGCGTTGAGCAGTGGGACGCATTGACTCGAACTTTAGCGAAAGCGGGGCTTTCCCAGCGTAGTCTTGAGTACATCACGGGTACATTGCGGCGTATCGTGAAGCACGCGAGGGAGCGCCGGATTGTCTCTGAGGCTCCACCCAGTGGGCGTATGTTGGGGGCAACGGCCCCTAAGGATAATCGCCGTCTCCGTGTTTTGACGCCTGATGAACTGGACCGTCTGCTTGCGGAGGTTAAAGCCCATGATCCTCATGCCTGGCGCCTTGTCCGCTTCGCTAGCATGACCGGATGTAGGGCGGGCGAGGCTTTCGGTTTGAAATGGCGGCACGTGGACTTGGTAGAGAAGAGAGTCACGTTTGCCAACACGAAGAACAAGCATTCCCGAACGATTCCTATTGGGCCAGACCTTGCGGCCATGCTCTCTGAGATTGGCCCAGGTGATCACGGTGAGCACGTGTTTACCAACGCCCTGGGCCACGCATATAAAGATGCCCCCCTGTCATTTCGCGCAGCAGTGGCGGTACTCGCTTTGAATGAAGGCAGGCGAGAGCGTGAGTATTTTACCTTCCATTCTCTGCGCCACGGGTTTGCCACGGCATTGGCCAAGCGCCTGCCACTGCGTGACCTGATGGACTACATGGGCTGGAAGGTCGCTGCGATGGCCCTTCGGTATACTCATGGTGATGAGAAAGATCAGCGTCTTGCTGTAGAAGCACTTGAACGCATTGCCAGTGGAAAACGCGGGAAGATCCTGCCGATTATGAACAGAGATGTGTCATAGGCAACCGTTGCATTGTGCAATGAATGTATAGATTCTACAGGCAAAGGGCATTCATATGTCGAAATGGATACATGGCAGTGAAATAACATCACGACTCGATGTCCTTGCCGACTGCCTTATGGATTTCGTAAAACAGGGGTTGCGAGCGTATACACCAGAGGGAATGTTAATTGTTTTAGATGGAACACCACAGAATTGTATATTCATAATAGGTTCTGTTAGTTCAATGGACGGAAAGAATGGTTGGTTTATTACTAAATCTGAGAACGAGTTTAGATTGCGAGTGCAGAACTGTCTTTTTGAACATGATGATATAGCAGAATTTTTAAAAAATAATTATCCGGACACGTGGTTCCTCACTTGGGGGGAAAATACTATTGAAGCTGGAAAATGTCTTAAGGATGGAGTCGAAGCACCCAAACAAGAGCCAACAGATGTTGGTCCGACGGTGGGAACCGAGGACGAAATTACGCCTAGGCGGGTTCCGATCTTGGGAGATGTGTTGCGATTCAAAGCCGCAGGGGTGAATAACCGCGAGATTGCCGAGCTCTACCCTGAATATTTTAACTATGATTCCAGTCGTATGTACACAAAGAAAGAATGGGACGTAGTTAGGGACCGTGTCAAAAAGTTCGTGAATGGGAAGTTCAAAGGTAACCTGCGCTAGGGATGGAGCATTATGCTCCAGGTGGAGCATTTTTGTTCAGGGCATGCGCCCCTTGCCAATTGTAGGTTGCATCGAACTTTGTAGTTAAATTTCGGCATGTTGGAAAAGTGAAATTTTTCTGTCACACTGCGTAACTGTGCTTGACGCTCCGCTTCCGGAGCAAGGGACATTTCTAGGAACTGGTCGGGCATTGGCCCACACCGGAACCCAGAACCCCGGAGCACAGAATGAACGCTGACCCCTACTTCGAACTTGAAAAAAGCCTCCCCGCGATCCTCTCCCGAACCGAAGTCCCGAAACTCACAGGTGGTCTGATCTCCGCCGGTCGCCTCGCCAACTTGGACTGCTTGGGCCAGGGGCCGAAAAGTATTCGCTGTGGCCGAAAAATTGGCTACACGCGAGAGTCCTTCATCTGTTGGTTGCGCTCCCGTGGTGAACAGCCCGTCACGGGGCAGGAGGGGTAGTCATGCGGTTCAATCCGTTTCTCAAAGGCGATCGGTGTTCGCTTTGCGGAAATGAACACCCGTCAGCCGTATATAATGGCCATGCACAGGTGTTTTGTTGCTCCCACTGCGCTATGCACGTCCTGCCGACGTTGATGACGGATGCAATGGCTGAACACATACGGCAACTTCGCCAGGCGCAATGCGACTTGGAAATCTTTGTAAAACGTATGCGCGCCAATGCGGGCCAATAGGGCGTCCAACATGAAACCACTTACCGAACACGGCGCCGCGTCCGAGAGCCGAAAGAATATCCTGAGCCAGAAGCCAATGATCCCAGATGACTTGAAGGCAGCGGATCACTGGTGCGTCTGGCGTTACGAAGAACGTGGCGGAAAGCCCTCAAAAGTGCCCTACAACGCCCGGACAGACCGGCGGGCCAGCACAACCAATCCTGCCGATTGGTGCGAGTACCCTACGGCTGACATGAAGTATATCCTCTCGGATTACAGCGGAGTCGGCTTCCTTCTTGGCGAGGGGTGGGCAGGCGTTGATCTTGACAACTGCATAGACGAGCATGGTCGCCTGTCTCTCCTGGCCCGAAAGATCGTGGAGATCTTGAACTCTTACACCGAGGTCAGCCCGAGCGGGCGCGGCATCAAGATTTTCGTCAAGGGTGCCTTGCCGCAAGGTGCCTGGAGCAAGAACACTGATCTAAAAATCGAGATGTACGGCCGAGGTTACTTCACCGTGACGGGGAATCATCTGGCAGGAACTCCTGACACAGTGGAGGAACGCACGGGCGTTCTGGCCGAGTTCCAAAACCGTTTCAAGCCCGAGTGCTCCACTCACAGTCTGGACGACGTGAAGCTGGAGTATGGCACCTCGATCCTCACTGACAACGAAGTGCTGGCGAAGGCCAGAGCAGCCGCCAATAGTGAGAAGTTCAAGGCGCTCTTCGACGAAGGCGATCTCTCCGGCCACAGCAACGACCACAGTAGCGCCGACCTCGCGTTGCTCACCATGCTAGCCTTCTGGTGCCGCCGTGACGTTGAGCAGATGGAACGCCTTTTTGGAGAGAGCGCCCTCGCCCGCGAAAAGTGGCATGGCCGAGAGGATTACCGCCAGCGGACCATCAAGAAGGCCGCAGCAGGATGCGCTGAGGTGTATGGTAGTACTGGCGATCCTTCGGTGGACTTCAGCCAAGTCAATGTGGACCCACAGGGGGTTGGCAGCCACAATACGCTTATCATCCCGAAGATGTACGATGCGGCGGATCTCCTCAAGATGACCTTGCCCAAGACGACCTGGGTCGTCCGTGGCCTGATGCCAGCCGGGCTTATCGTCCTTGGGGGCAAGCCTAAGGTCGGCAAATCTTGGTTCGCGCTTCAGCTTGGACTCGCGATAGCCCGAGGCGAAACCTTCCTCGGCTTCAGCACAGGGGGTGGCCAAGTGCTTTACTTGGCCCTGGAGGATAGTGCCCAGAGGGTGCAATCCCGACTCAAGCGGGTGCTGAACGGCGAGCCCTGCCCGATGGGGCTCACGATATGTTTGGAGTGGGGGCGCTTCGACCCGGAGACCGGACTTGCGGCACTGGATAAATACCTAGCCGAACACCCTGACTGCAAGTTGGTCATCGTGGACGTGCTGACCAAGGTCCGCCCGCTTGGCAAGGCCAACAAAGAATTGAACGCCTATGAACGTGACTATCAAATAGCGTCTGCCCTGAAGAAGGTTGCCGACAAGCACGGGGTTTGCGCCTTGGGCATCACCCACTTGAGGAAGTCAGACGGCAGGGGCAGTGGAGGAGACGTATTTGAACGTGTTACTGGCTCCACAGGCTTCCCCGCCGCAGCGGACGTCCTGATGGTCCTAGACCGCACCCGTGGGGTTAACGACGCGATTCTGCACGCTACAGGGCGTGATATCGAGAGCGTCGAGACCATGCTCACACAGGACCAAATGACGATGACCTGGAACTCTCTTGGTCCAAACAGCGGGAAGGTAACGACCCCAGACCGACTGAGAATCCTTCAAGCCTTGAAGTCTCTCGGCACAGGTAGCCCGAAGAAGATTGCGGAAACCACTGGCCTTGATTTGCAGTACGTCAAAAACACTCTGCCCGAGTTGCTGAAATCAGGCGCTGTGTCGCAACCCAAGTACGGGCAGTATGAAATGCCTGTAAGCACAGGGGCAGATAATCAGGGCCTGCCCGATTGGCTCTCCTAGTACACCCACATTACTCTGGTTACTCTCCGCAGTCCTCCCCCTACACAGTAACCAGAGTAAGGTAGGGGGTGACTAAAGGGTTAGCCCCCTGTGCCCACGGGTGGGCTGATGGGGCCAAGAGTAATTAGAGTAATGTGGGTATGACAGAGAAGTCTATTTGGCCAACCAAGCGTGAATTTCTTCTCTCTCCCCGTGCCTATTCAAAAAGTGATTCGAAAAAAGGCGGTATCGGCATGGGTGGAATAGGTTCTGGTCGACCTGGCTGGCGTAGTCGGGTTGAGGACATGCTCGCCCTGGACTTCCGTAGGCTCAAGAAGGCCGGGCACCTCATACCCGGCAAAGTCACACATAGCTGGCTAAAATCGGCCTACAAGGTGGCAGAGATCAACCTGGAGGCCCTGGAGGATGTCCTACTGCTCACCGTCCGCTCCGCGCCTCTAAGAGACAACTCCTGGGAGTTCACGCAGCAGCGCATCCCGCTGGCCAAGATGGGGCGTAACCGCCTTTGTGCCCTTTGTCCGAAATGCGGCAGGGCCGCCCAAATCCTATATTCCGGCGGGATGCACTTCTGGTGCAAGGCTTGCCACGAACTGGGGTACGCTTCGCAGTTTGTTAGGCCCGAAAAACGTGCGCAATAGCTACACACCATTCAATAATAACAGCTTAACTCTTGACTGGTTGGTTGGGAGCGTCTCTGATGATTCTCACCTTATCGGACCGCAGTATCAGCACACGATCGCCAGACTTAAGGTTTTCTTCATTCGACTGAACGACAGCAAATGTCTGGCCATTGTCTTGCTTGATAATGAACTCGATGGCCTTACCTTGAGTCACACCACTCTCTATTGCAGCTCCTGCCAATCCGCCTGCTACAGCACCACCAACAGCTCCAATGATGTTAGTCCGCACATCTCCACCAACGCGTGATCCAGCTGTACCACCGACTACAGCTCCTGATCCAGCACCAATGCCAGATTCTGTGCCCTCAAGATTTACTTCACGCAAAGAAAGAACAACGCCGGACATAACCGTGGCGGCACGACCCAGCTGATTCCGATTATAAGTAGATGCTGTTTGGTACGTTGTACAACCAAAAACAAACAAAAGTACGCCAGAAAGCAGTAAACGGACACATATTCTCATGCTGTGCTCCTGTTATTGGCAGGATGCTGCTACAACATCAGAGAAGGTTTGGTCCGTGAGCAATTTGCCTATATTGTCAGATATTGTTTTGTTAATATTTGCAAAAACAGCCTGTGCCACAAGAAACTTTGACGTTTCAAACCTAATGTCAAAGATGTTATCATACAGCGCCTTCCCGCTTGTGTCAGTTAACACGTAATGCACGTTGCTAATGTAAGTAACCGAATACCCAAGGTCGTCCATGGCAAAGTCATTGACTTCCCCAGAAAGCTTACATTTAGCACCCGGCTTAAGTGAAAGCGTTGCCTGCCGCATTTCCCTTTTCAGCGCATTACAGTAAAAATCTTCGACGTTTTCCGTTAAGTAAATCGTTCCAGCCGCAGTGTTACGTACTTGATTCTGTTTTACACCGGGCCTTGGAAAATACTTAAAATTATCCACCTCTATATTCCCCTTTAGTTCTGCTGTTGTCGTCGGCTGATACGGCAACGTCAAAGTATGAGAACAACCACAAAGCACAGCAAACATCGGGATTAGAGCGATAAATATTTTCATAGCCACTCCATGGTTTTGATTCGTTGTGGACAATTCTGAGGAACAACATAACTGTCGGCAGAACTGTCAATATCGTATGTACATACTGTCGGTATTTCTAGCTGGTTGGGGTTGCTGAATAACTCGCTGCTGTGGCTGCTTGTACATGCTATCAGTGCTACTTCCATATGGGACTTGCGGCATCATCTGTTGCTGTCTTTGTAGTTGCTGGTTTTGTTCAAAATTCCTTTGCTGCTGCTGCATCTGCTGCTGTTGCAGCTCCATCTGCTGCCGCTGAAACTCCTGCTGCTGGAGTTGGAATTGGCGTTGTTGCTGCATCTGTTGCCGCTGCATCTCCTGCTGGTAATAGTCTTGCGCATAAGCTGTCCCAGCAAACAGAATCAAGCACATAGAGAATATGGCTAGTCGTCTAAACATGGCTTTTCTCCTATTATGAACCCATGAATTTAGTTTGACCGCACGATGCGGAATCCTATGCTGTCGGTGCATGTGATGGGCGGGTTGGCGGTTTGGTATGCTGCGTGCAAATCCCGTGGTATGCTACGCCAACTGCCACCACGGATTACTCGATACGCCCAGCTTTCATGCGAGAGCTGATTATCTTTTAGGATGAAAGGAGACAATTCTGGATTAGTTTTTAAGATGTCAGAGTAGATGATTTTCACGTCCTCGCACCATTGGAAGACGTTCCCTCTCATATCGTAGAGGCCCAAGCCGTTAGGGAACTTAGTTCCCACCTCATGTGTGGAGCCGCCACTGTTGCTCACAAACCAGGCAATGCTGCCAAAGTTGTAACTCTTTGAGTCTGGTTCCGGCTTGCCGCCGGAGCGTGCGGCGTATTCCCACTCCGCACCAGTAGGTAAACGAAATTTTGCGGAACCCTTTGCGTTCATACGCGATATGAATTCCTTTGCATCATGCCAAGAGACCATTTCCACCGGATAATTATCGCCCTTCTGGAACCTTGAGGGGTTGCTACCCATCACCTTCTTCCACTGTCCCTGTGTCACAGTGTATATGCCCAGCCAAAAGCCATTCAAATGCACCGTGTGCAAGGGTTGATCGGTATATTGGCGGCAATCGCTCGTCCTGGAGCCGCAGCCCATTTCAAACGTGCCCCCAGGCACCCAAACAAACGCTATGCCGGTCACAGGATCGCGCCAGGTCTTGCCTGGGGAGCCAGATGCCGGAGCCGCGCCAGGGGCCGCCGCTTCAGCGTCCGCTTTCGCCTGGGCAAATCGCTGCGCCTTTTCTTGACGTTTAAGTTCTGCCGCCTTACGCGCCTCCTCGTTCTTTACCTGGGCAGCAACTTCCGCCTTGGCCTTGTCGGTCCAGTAGTCCGCTTGCTTGGCCATGCGCGCCCGCAACGCATCGTCCTCGTCGCCGTACGGGCTCTTCTGCGTGTACTTCGAGGCCAAGAGCAGCCAGGCCTCGGCCTTGTCCGAGGCGCTCACCCCAGGCTTCTTCTCCAGGGTCTGGGCCTTGGCCACCGCGCCCTTCATGCTCGTCAGCCAATCCGCCCACTGCTTCTTCGCGGCCACCTCAGTTTCTGCCCGTTTGCCTGCCTTCTGCTCGATACTCCCGAAGTCCACGTCCGTCGCCTGCGGAGCAGACGGCATCGCCGGTGCGGCAGGAGCAGTATAGGCGGGGACGGAAAAAGTCGGGGCGGAAGAGCCAAGGGAGGCTACCTGAACGCTCCCTGCGAAAGAGAACTGCCCGATAAGGCTCGACGCCTCCCAAGGAACCTGTTTCCTGGCTGAGTCGCCCGCCACGCCTTGGCGCACGCGCTTGAACAATTCCTCCACAGAAAGGCCCGGCGTGGTGATGTTGTTCAGGAGATGCTGTGTGTACAGGCCGTTCTTGCCACCACCGTCAGAGGCGACCTTTCCTGGTGAGGTCGAGTAGGCAATTAGCGAGCCCGTAGGTGCGTCCATCTTTGCCAATCCCTGCTCTGCACTGCGGAAACTGCGGGCAAAGGGGTTGCTCCGGCAGGCATCTAGGATGACAACATTGAGCCCGTTGCCAGCGTCTTCCATCTTGGCCAGCACCAGCCCGGCGTTAAGCGCACCGAACTTTACATCCCCTTCTGACTGGATCACCGCGTTCACTGGGACAAGGTAGTTCTCACCTGCCACCTGGACCCCATGCCCGGCGTAGTAAAACAGACCCACACCACCCTGGCGAAGCTTTAGGCCGAATTCGCGCACTGCCGACTCCATCTGCTGGAGCGTGGCGTCCGTTACGAGTGAGACCTCGAAGCCAAGACTCTTCAGGGTTGCGGCCATGTCCCGGGCATCGTTGGCGGGATTTTTCAGGGAGGCTGTGCGATACGCGGCGTTGCCGATGACAAGGGCAGTGCGACGCTCGGCTTGGGCTGGGGCACACAGGAGGACTAGCGCAATGGAGATCAACAGCGAAATGGCTATTCTGGATCTACGCACTGGCGGCCTCCAAATGGGGGGGGGAATTCTTAGATGTAGTGATAGCAGAGAGTCCGTGAAAAGAGCAAGGGCGCTGAAATATTAGCTTGGCCGTTGTTTTCCGAGCCAAGTGACTACGGTGATCTTCCCCAATTAGGGAAGATCGCAATTTGCTGGAGTCCAGACGGAGCGCGACCCATGGCGCGACTGTAGGAGAAGGCCGAAGAACCTTCGAGGGGGTGGGGGCCTTTCTCTGGGGGATGGCTGGGGTTGATCGGAGATGGCTCGCCTTTCAATAATAATGGGGGACAGGTGGGGGACAAAAATCGAACTCAGGCAAACAAGAAATGATAGCGCGAACAGTATGCCGCGCTATCATATCGATATAATTGGTGCCCAGGGCGGGAATCGAACCCGCATAACCCGAAGGTTGAGGGATTTTAAGTCCCTTGCGTCTACCAGTTTCGCCACCCGGGCAGTGGGCTTTCCCTACATGTTTGGCCGGGGCAGCGTCAACGCGCGAGAGCAGGGAATCTGCCTACAAGGCCCCGAACTGGCGCAGATAGTTGGCATACAGCCGGGGCGACAGGCGCGAGAAGCGGTCGAAGTCGGCCACCCACTCCAGCCCCGGCACCAGCGCCCGCACGGACGGAATGCCCAGGTCCGCGCGCGTCAGGTCCACGTAAGTCGGAGGATAGCCGTTCTCCACCAGCGTTTGCTCCAGCACCATGAGGTCGCCCTCGGCGCTGCCGGTGGAGTAGTCGGGCAGGTCCTCCAGCACGCGCACGGGAAGATTCTCGGGCACGGGCAGGGTGGCCGGGCCGGGGAAGGGATACGGGATCTCGGTCATGGCCGACACCGCCGCCCTGGGGCCGGATAGGTGCGCGCCCATGCCCTTGTTCACGTCGCCATGGCGGCCCAGCACCACGGCCTTGTAGCAGGGCACCCCGAACTCCGAGGTGCAGTCCATGAACCAGACGTTGAGCTTCGCCTCCTCGTAGTCGGCCAGCAGGCGCGCCACGGTCTCGTCGCGGGCTGTGAGCCGGAAGCAGCGCGAGAGGTCGAAGGGGGTCACGGCCTCGGCGTCGCGCTCCAGAGCCTCGCCCAGGGCGTGCACCTTGGCCTCGGCCAGGGTGTTGCCCGCAGCCAGGCCCGTGGAGCCCAGCGCGCTGAACAGGCTCTGCTCCTCCATGTTGCAGAAGAGATACACGAACTGCACCGGCACGAGGCTGGGCCGCAGGCCCTCCGCAAAGCGTTCCTCGCCGGGCATCCAGAAGATGCGCTGGCCTGCGTACGGCACTTCCAGGCGCACGCGCGAGAGGTCCAGGGAGTGGCTGCTGGCTGTGACTTCGTCGTAGGAGCCGACGGTGAGCGGGCAGGGCCGGGCCAGGCCCATGACGCCGCGCTTGCCGATGCTGGCGTACGAGCTCACGCGCTCGGCCACCTCCATCAGGTAGGAGGCGCGCGCGCCTTCGATGTCGAGGCCGCGGCCGTAGCTCGTCTGCAGGCCCGACAGGCTGTAGCTCAGGCCGCCGCTTTTGACCGAAAGCTCCACCAGCCACATGCGCAGAAGCGCGATGGGGCTGAGGGAGGCCTTGTGGCGCATCTCCTGGCCGACGAAGACGTTTTTCTCCGTGAGCTTTTCCAGGGCCAGGGCCGAGGTCTCCTGCGCCGGGCGGCGGGCCAGGGGCGGCGGCAGCACCGGGGCCAGGCGCTGGCGCATGTCGGCTGCCGTGACCGTGACGGGGGGCGGCAGGTCGGCCCGGGCGTAGGGCGCGGCCAGGCCGATTTCGTCCGGCGCGGCCAGGGTCTCGTGGGCCACGATGTTCATCTGCATGCGCATGGTCCACTCGTTGTGCAGTGGCTGGTCGGGCAACAGGTGAGAGCGGATGTGCACCGCCGGGGTGTGGCGGGCTATCTCGCGCAGGTCCAGCCCGGCCAGGCGCGGCAGCAGGTGGGCGAAGCGCTCATGCCCCAGGCAGGCCTCGACCAGCAGGGCCGCCAGCACCGGGTCAATGCATTGCCCGTCCTGTTGCACCTCCTCGATGAGCTTCTCGAACTTCCTGGTGCGGTGTTCGCCCAGCTTGAACAACAGGTGCTGGTGCATGAAGTCGTCCAGCGGGTGCTGGCGCAGGCGGGCCAGCATCTCGGCAAAGGACAGGTTCGGGCCGGGGTGGGCGGCAAAGCAGCCGACGCCGGACAAGGTGTCCATGAGGCGGAGTTCGTAGCGCATGGGGGCTCCTGTGGGGCAATGCGGACTGAAATGGGCGGCTATGCCGCCAGGGCTGGCGGACTTTAGGCCAATTGCGGGCCAAGTTCAAGGCGAGAGGGGGCAAAGGCTAGAGCGCGTTGCTGGGCTGCCGGGGAAAGGGCCAGGTCTCCACGCGGTTGCGTCCGGACTGCTTGGCCCGGTACAGGGCCTTGTCGGCCTTTTCGATCATGTCCTCAAGGATGTTGGCCCCGAACTGCGGCTCCATGCTGTACTCGGCCACGCCGATGCTCACGGTGTTGTTCAGCATGGCCGTGCGCACCTTGAGCGGGGACTCGGCCACGGTGGCGCGGATGCGCTCGGCCAAGGTGCGCGCCTCCTCCAGGCTGGCGTTGGGCGCCAGGACCACGAACTCCTCGCCCCCGTAGCGCGCGGTCAGGTCCGAGTCGCGGGTGGAGGCGGCGATGCACCCGGCGATATGGATGAGGTAGCGGTCGCCCACGGGGTGGCCGTGCTTGTCGTTGACGAGCTTGAAGTGGTCGATGTCGATCATCAGGCAGCAGCAGGGCGTGTTCCCGCGGATGGCCATGTTGATGAGGCGGTAGCCTTCGGACAAAAGGTGCCTGCGGTTGCACAGCCCGGTGAGCTGGTCCGTGCGCGAGGTGGCCTGGATGGTCTCCACGTTCCTGCGCACCGTGTCGGACATGCGGTTGAAGGCCCCCACCAGGTGCACCATCTCCTCCGGCGCGCCCGGGTGGCCCGAGAGGTCGATGGTGTGGCCGTACTCCCCCTCCTCGACCCGTTGCGCGCCTTGCAGCAAGAGCCTCAGCGGTCCGAGCAGGGCGCGCACGATGCCGTGGCCCAGAATGGCGGAGGCGAGCACAGGCAGGCTCAGGCAGGCCAGCAGCAGCAGGTCGATGCGGTCATGCGGCAGGTCCATGTCCGTGTAGATGAGCAGAAGACCGGCGGGAATGGCGGGCATAAGCAGCAGCAGCAGGCTGTACAGGCGCAACAGGCCCAGCAGACCCAGGCGGCTGGGGTGCAGGCGGGAGAAAAGGCTCTGCTGTGCCACGGGACGCTCCTGGTACAGGGGCCACTGTCAACACTGTCATTTGGATAGGTAGTGTCTGAAGGGGTCGTGCGCAAGGCTTTGGACAAAAAAAGCCAGTGATTGCCTGTTGGATGATCATCCGTCTTCGGCCTCGCCCCGGCGCGACTTGAATTCGCGCAGGCGCTGGCGCAGCAGCGTGGCGGCCTCCTCGGCCTTGCCGCCCTGGGCGGTGTAGGCCACAGCCTCGCCCGAGGCGGTGGTCATGGTCAGCACCTTGCCGGAGAGCTCCACGCTCGTGATGTCGCTGTAGTACACGTCGCGCGTGCCCGCGTCCTCGGTCTGGTAGCCCACCTTGAAGTAGCTCTTGAGGGGGAAGATGCGGCCCTTGCGCGCGGCGATGACCACGAAGTCCGTCCTGGGGGCCATCATGCTGTGCATGATGTCGGTTTTGAGATCCTTGAGCCGCCAGTGGTCGAGCGAGCCGGTGGTCTCGACGTGGCTGAAGTGGACTGCGGCCTTGTCGATGCCGCAGGCGCGCAGGCAGTCGGCCTCCAGAAGCTCCAGCACGTCTTCCTGGAAGGCCCCGTGGTTCAGCCGGATGTACCCTGCGCCGAAAACGTCGAGCCCGAAGGGCGCAAGCAGGAACACGAAGCCGTGCAGCCCGCCGGAGAAGATGGTGATCAGGGCCAGGGTCAGCAGGTAGGCCAGGACCTTGATGGACAGGTTCGAGCTGTAGAGGATGAGGATGCATTCGCGCCAGTCCATGCTGCGTTGGTAGGCAATGCGCCGGGAAATAGCAAGGGCCCGCCGGAACTTGCCCGATTATCCGGGGCGGCCAGCTCTGCGGGATGCCCTCACGGCGGGTTGACCTGGCGCGTGGGGTGCGGATAGAATCCGCGCTGCCCCGAGTTTGGCTCTGACTCTGACTTGGACTCTGACTTGGACTCTGACTCAGACTCTGGCCACCGCCGGTCGCGACTGGCCTCTGCTGGGCAATTGTCGACCTCATGACGGTCCACCCCCCTTTGGCGGGCTCGCCCGCCTGAAACCTCATGCAGGAGTTCCCCCCATGCCTGAACGCGATCCCATCACCCTGCTGGCCGCGCTGACCTTTGCCGAGCCCGTGGCCGAGCCGGAGCTCTCGGCCCTGGCCGCCGTGGTCTGCGCCACGCGCGGCGAGCCGGGCTGCCTGGAGTACGCCGCCCACGTGAGCGCAGAGGACCCGCACCGGGTGCTCTTTTATGAGCGCTGGCAGGACCAGGCCGCCCTGGACGCGCACAACCTGACCGCCCACCTGGCCGCCTTCCGCGCGGCAGTGGGCCCGCGCCTGGTCGGTCCGTCGGAGCTGGGCTTCTGGAAGCGGCTGGGCTAGGGCCCGGCCCGGCTTAAAAAACAGCGCGCGGGCCCCCTGTGCCGGGAGCCCGCGCATTTGCTGTCATCTTTCGGCGGGTGCGCCGGCTAGGGCAAGAGCGGCAGCAGGGTCTGGGCCAGCACCTCGGCCAGGATGCGCGCGCCGGTGGCGCTGGGGTGCACGCCGTCGGCCTGGAAGTGGCTGGCCTGGCCCGGCAGAGGCTCGCCCAGCGGGTCCAGGATATGCGCCATGAGCGGCAGGCCGTGGCGCTGGGCCAGGGCCGCGTGGATTTCGTTGAAGCGTTTGACGTAGTCCGCGTTGAACAGCGGCGGGGCCATGGGCAGCATTCCGGCCAGCATGGGGTCGTCGGCGTATTGCGAGAAGAGGTCCTCCCGCGTGCGCCAGCCTGCGATGAGCACGGCCACCCCGGCCCCGAGCAGGCCGTGGACCATGTCCGAGAGGGCCTTTTCGGTCTCCTCCACGGGCACGCCCTGGTAGCAGTCGTTGGCGCCGAACTCCAGAATCGCGGCCTGGGGCCTGGCCGCCAGCACCTCGGGCAGGCGCAGCAGGCCCTCTGGCGCGGTGTCCCCGGTAACGCCGAAATTGAGCACCCGGACGTTTTGCCCGGCGCGGATCAGGGCGGCCTCCAGCTGCGCGGGCAGGGCGTCGGAGGGGTTCAGCCCCCAGCCCTCCACCAGGCTGTCGCCATAGGCGGCGATGGTGATGCGCTCGGGGCTCATGGCCTGCCCTGGCCGATCCACTCGCGCAGGCTGCGCGTCTCCTCGGCCCACTTGGCCGGACCCAGGCGCACGGCCAAAAACTCCCGGTACACGCCGTCGAGCAGCTCCAGGCACTGCTCGACCAGGAAGAGCTTTTCCAGCACTCTTGCGTCGGGGTCGTCGTCCCCGCGGTCCTTGGTCTCGACCTTCGGGGTCTTGAGCCCGGAGAGCGAGAAGTCGTTGTCCTTCAGCGTCACCTGCCAGGCCTCGGGGTCGCGCTCAAATCTGATCTGCGCCCGGCTGACCTTCTTGCCCGAGCGCAGGCCGCTCCTGGCCTCGGTCAGCTCGCCGCTGGGGCTCTTGACCACGGCGGACTCCATGCCCTCGCCGTCGCCGCCCTGAACGCTGACGCGCTCTTCCATGCGCAGGTGGAATTCCCGCCCGTCTTGGTCCTTGAACACGCCGGCCCGGGCCTCGGTGACGTGCCACAGCCAGGTCAGGAAATCCTGGCCGAGGATGGAGTTTTCGCGTTCTGCCAGTGCAAGGTCCATGGTGCTGCTCCCGGTCTAGACGACGGCCTAGACGAAGTTCGTGGGTTCGAGGGTCTCCAGGCGCTGGGTCGCGGCCTCGCCCAGCATGTCCATGGCCAGGAAGAAGGGCGTCAGCGGCTCCAGGTTCAGCCCGAAGCTCAGGTTGAAATGGTCCTCGAACAGGGTCTTGGCCTTGGCGTTGGTGCTGCAGAAAAGCACGCGGCCGGTCTGCATGTTCCACACCGCGTCGAACACGGCGGGCACAGGCAGGCTGCGCGCGCGCAGGCGCAGCATGACCATCTCGCGGATCTCGCGGCGGCGGTCCTTGGAGATGAAGGCCTTGCCCTCGGCCTTGGCCTGCTCCAGCTCGCTCGCCAGGGCGATCATGCAGTGCTTTTTGAACACTGCGGGCGGAATGCGCCGGGTGTCCAGCCGCAGGCTGAAGCAGAGGAAGTGGCCCTTTTCCGGCGGGGAGTCGGCCCAGTCCATGTCGAGCATGTTGTCGATGTTGCACCAGCCCCAGGCCCGCTCGTCGGTGGTGGCGTCGATGTCGCGGAAGGCGTTGTCCTTGAGGCGCTTGTGGGCCTCGGCCCAGAGGGAGTCGGGGATGGCTTCGACCACCCGGTAGCGGGTCAGGCCAAGGCTGGCGGAGAGTATCGGCACTGGGGCCTCCTTGCTGTCGTGGTCCGGGGCTATGTGGTCCGGGGCTGTGCGGTTCGGGTCAGGGCATGGGGGTACCGGGAAACGGGCCCGCTGTCCAGCCGCCGTGGCTGCGTTGTTGTCCGGGCGTTATGGCCGGGCCTTGTGGACGGGCGCTGCGGCAAAACGGGCGCAGCCTGCGGCCCTTGCCAAGGCCTGTGCAGGCGCATATCCTTTGGGGGTTGAACAACGACACCGGAGGACCACAGATGAGCAAAAGCGCCGCAAGCACGCTGGCGGATTTTCTGGAGCAGCGGGCCAAGGCCGTGCAGGCCATCGAGGCCGAGGCCGAGGTCATCATCCACGGCCAGGGCGACCAGGCCGGGTATGTGGTCAAGATGCGCGAAAAGGCCGCCCTGCTGGCCGCCCTGGCTGCGGACGCCAGGGCCCTGGTGCAGGCCCTGGAGCCCCGGCTGGGCAGGGCCGCTGGGGAGCGCCTGGAGCGCTTTTCACAGAGCGCGGCCATGTCCTTGAACGTGGGCAGCCCTTTCTTCATGTCCGCCCTGCTGTACCCGGACGAGCACAAGCCCGGCGAGCCCAATGACCTGGACCGCTACGTGGCCGAGGTCCGCAACTGGGCCTAGGCCTTGCAGCCGGGCAATCCGGGGCGACTGTCTGAGTTCCAGGCGTCCGGTTTCCAGGCTGGCGTGAAGCTGGGCTAGTAGTCGAGGGTGTCCAGGCGGACCTTGGGCCGCTCGTCGGCCCTGCGCCGGGTGAAGCGCGCCAGGCCGTGGCCGAAGCTCGCCTGGAAGCAGAGCCGCCACTGCCCGCCGGACCCGAATCCGCTGATGATCTCTGCCTCCATGCCTGCGCGGACGAGCACGTCCACCTCGTCGGCCTGGACCTGGGCCAGCTCGGCCAGGATGGCGGGCACCAGCCCGCAGCAGACCTCGCGCAGGTCGACGGTTGGCCGGGCAACGCTGGGCCGGTCAACGCTTGGGCGGGCGGCGTTTGTGCTGGGGGCGGGCGTCGTGTCCTGGGCATCACGTCTTGAAGGCATGGCTGAGTACTCCCTGGAGAATAGCTTGGGCAATGGCTGGCCCTTTCCTGGCCCAATACCGCAGGCTGCGTCAAGCCCTGCCCGGCATTCCGCGCCGGGGCAACCCTGCGCCGCCCAACACACGTCGCCAGCGCCCGTCGACCGGCGCACGTCGGCACGGGCGGCGGCGCGGCAAAGGCCACGGCGCTGTTGGGCGTTCATGGGCGACGTTGAGGCGAATAAGGGCGGCAACGCGGTGAGGGAACAGCGAGGGAAGCACCAGGACGAGTCAAACCCGCCCCAGCGGCCATCTGGCCTGCGGGCTATTGGCCTCCGGCCTTCGCGGGTTCGGGCTTTGCGCCGTGGCCGTAGCTGATCTGGGTCACGGAACCGGCCTTGCCCGTGATGGTGATGTCGCCGGGCTTGGCCTCCTCCTTCGCGCTCTCCCTGGCAGGCGAAGCGTGGTTGGCCTTGGCCGGGGCCGTGTGCTTCTTGGCGGCGCTGGCGGTCTTGGCTTCCTTGGGGGCCTTGGCGGATTTTGTCTCAGGGCCGCTGTCGCCCGGTGCGGCGGCAAAGGCCAGGGCCGTGCAGGCAAGAACGATGGCCAAGGCCAGTGCAAAGCGTTTCATGATGTCCTCCTCCAAGGGCGCAGGCGTGCGCACGGGCGTGCGCCCGGTGCCCCAGGAAGAGCAAGGGCTGTGCCAGTTTCAACAGACTGGAATTGCAGGGGGACTTTTTTCGGTGCTGGCCGCAAGAGCGGACCACTGTGAAATTCCTGCGCACTCTGCGCAAGAATTCACGACCCCCGGCCCGGCCTGCTGACCCGGCACAGGAATCCTTTCAGGTATTCCGTCTCGGGCATGGCCGGGTGGATGGGGTGGTCCGCAGCCTGGTGGCAGCTGGTGAGGATCTGCAGGCGCACCCCGGCGTCGCGCGCGGCCCCGCAAAGCATCTTGCGCAGGTCCTCGCGCCCCACATGCTGGGAGCAGGAGCAGGACAAAAAGAAGCCGTTGTCCTCGGTGAGGTCCAGGGCCAGGCGGTTCACCGTGCGGTAGGCGGCCAGGCCTTTCTCCATGTCCTTGCGGCGCTTCACGAAGGCGGGCGGGTCCACGCTGACAAGGCCGAAGCTTTGGCCCTGGGCGCGCAGGTTCTTCAGCCCGGCAAGGGCGTCGACGCAGAGGGTCTGCACCCGGTCCGCCAGGCCGGAGAGCTCCGCGCTTTTGGTTGCGAAGTCCAGCGCCGTGCGTGAGGCGTCCAGGCAGGTGGCCGAGGCCGCCCCGGCCTGGGCGCAGGCCAGGCCCAGGCCCCCGGCGTAGGAGAACACGTCCAGCGCGCTGCGGCCCCGCGCCAGACTGGCGGCCAGGGCGCGGTTGGCGCGCATGTCGTAGAACCAGCCGGTCTTCTGGCCGCCGGCTAGGGGAAAGACGAAGCGGCAGCCGTTCTCCTCGATTTCAGCCTCGTCCGGCACGCTGCCCATGGCCGCCTCGACCGAGCGCGGCAGGCCCTCCAGCTCGCGGCCCGGCAGGTCGTTCTTGAAGAGGATGCCCGTGGGCCGGACAAGCTCGGCCAGCGCGGCGACGATCTCCGCGCGCAGCCGCTCCATGCCCGCGGTGCCGATCTGCACGGCCAGGACGTCGCCGAAGCGGTCCACCACCAGGCCGGGCAGCAGGTCGCCCTCGCCGAAGGCCAGGCGGTAATAGGGCGCGTCGAAGAGGTCCTGGCGCAGGGCCAGGGCCGAGGCCAGGCGCGCGCGCAAAAGTTCGGCGTCCAGGGTCCGGGTGGCGTCCTGGCAGTACACGCGCCCGGCGATGAGCGCGCCGGGATTCACGTAGGCGCTGCCCAGAGGCCGACCCTGGGCCGACTCCACGCGCACGCAGTCCCCCGGCGCAAAGGACGTGAGCGGGCTTTTGGCCACGTCCACCTCGTTGCTGAAGATCCACAGGTGTCCGGCCAGGAGGCGGCGGTCCTCGCCCTTGCGCAGGGTCAGCACGGGCAGGCCGCCCGGATTCGTCGGGCTGTGGGGCATGGTCATTCGCCCCGCTCCTTGCGCAGGTTCAGCAGGCGCTGGCCGTAGGCGGCCTGGCCCAGGGACACGCAGGCGTCGTTGGGGGGCAGGACTGTGTGCGTCAGCGGCGTCAGGCCGCGCGCGGCGATGGCCCTCGGCAGCTCCACGGCGAAGGTCAGGTTCTGCATGACCCCGCCGGACAGGGCCACATGGCCGATGCCTTCGCACTTGGCGAAGCGCGCGGCCATGTCGGCCAGGCCCGTGATGAGGCTGGCGTGGAAGCGCCGGGCGATGACCGGCACGGAAGCGCCCTTCTGCCTGTCGGCCAAGAGCGCGCGGAACATGGTGTAGATGTCGAGTTCGCTGGGCTCCTCGACGCCGTCCAGGCGGCAGGCGTCGGCAGGCTTGATCGGGCAGGGGTACACGGCGGCCTTGTCAATGGGCAGGCTGAGGTCCTGGGCCTGCTCCAGCTCGATGGCCGCCTGACCCTCGTAGGTGGTCTTCAGGCACAGGCCGAGCATGGCCGAAACCGCGTCGAACAGCCGCCCGCAGCTGGAGGTCAGGGGGCAGTTCAGGTTCTTGCGCAGTATCTGCGGCAAAAACTGGCTGGCCTGGGTGAATTCCGGCAGCCAGGGCCAGGCCGGGGTGTTGGCCTGGCCGCTGGTCTCGATGTCCAGCTCCCAGAGCAGGGACTGGGCCAGACGCCAGGGTTCGTGCACTGCGGCCTCGCCGCCGGGCAGGCTGAACTCGGCCAAGTGCCCCAGGCGGGTGTGGCGCAGGGTTGTCGTGTCTACCAGCAGGCACTCGCCGCCCCAGATGGTCCAGCCTGCGGCCAGGCCCACGTTGGGCTGGCTGGGGCCGAAGCCCGTGCCGTCCAGCGCCAGGCAGATGGCTGGGCCTTTGTGCTTGTTCTCGGCCAGCACGGCGTGGGCGTGGGCGAAGTGGTGCTGCAGGAAGGTGGTCTCGATGCCGGTTGTGCGGATCATCTCCTGGGCCACGCTGGTGGTCAGGTAGTTGGGGTGCTGGTCGCGCACGGCCAGCACCGGGTCTGTCTGCAAAATGTCCTGGAAATGTTCGCTGATCTCGTGGTGGAAGCTCAGGGTCTCGATGTTCTGCATGTCGCCCAGGTGCTGGCTCACAAAGGCCTTGTCGCCCTTGGTCAGGGTCAGGGTGCACTTGAGCTCCGGCCCCAGGCCGAGCACGCACGGGCCGGCCTCCGGCAGGAACACCGGCTGGGGCACGAAGCCCCTGGCCCGGCGCAGCAGCAGCGGCTGGTCGCTTCCGGGCGGAATGCGCAGCACCGAGTCGTCGGTGCGGATGAGGATGTCGCGGTTGTGGAACAGGAAGATGTCCGCGATCTCGGCCAGGCGCGCGTGCGCCTCGCGGTTGCCCAGGCAGATGGGCTCGTCGCTGGAGTTGCCCGAGGTCATGACCAGGACGGCGGGCATGTTCTGGCGCTCCTGCGTGAGCAGCCGCCCGTAGCGCCGGAACAGCACATGGTGCAGCGGGGTGTAGGGCAGCATCAGGCCCATGTGGCTGGAGTTCGGGGCCACGGATTCGGCCAGGGGCGCGCCGCGCCGCTTGGGGCAGAGAACGATGGGCCGCACATGCCCGGTGAGCCAGGCCTCCTCCGCCGGGCCGATCTCGGCCAGCTGCCGGGCGGTCTCGATGTCCGGCACCATGACCGCCAGGGGCTTGTGCGGGCGATTCTTGCGGCGGCGCAGCTCGTGCACGGCCTCCTGGCTGGTGGCGTCGCAGACCAGGTGGAAGCCGCCCAGGCCCTTCACTGCGGCGATGCCGCCCTGGAGCAGGATGGCCGCCAGCTTGCGCATGGCCTCGTCGCGCCGGGCCACCACCAGGCCCGAGCGGTCGGCCAGCCAGACCTTGGGGCCGCAGACCGGGCAGGCGTTGGGCTGGGCGTGGAAGCGTCGGTTGGCCGGGTCCTCGTACTCGCGTTTGCACTCCGGGCAGAGCGGAAAGCAGCCCATGGACGTGTTCGGGCGGTCGTAGGGGATGCTCCGGGTGATGGTGAAGCGCGGGCCGCAGTTGGTGCAGTTGGTGAAGGGATACAGAAAGCGGCGGTCGTTCTTGTCGGTCAGTTCGGCCAGGCAGTCGGCGCAGGTGCTGATGTCCGGGCTGATGAGCACATCGTGCCCGGCGCCGCCGCTGCTTTTGAGGATCGCAAAGACGTCGGCCCCGGCGCAGTTTCCAGCCACTGGCGCGATGTCCTGGCTGACGACGCGCATGATGCGCGACAGCGGCGGCTGCTCCGGCTCCAGCCTGCGCAGGAATTCGTCCAGGTGGCGGCGGCTGCCCTGGATCTCGATGAGCACGCCCTCGGGGGCGTTGCGCACCATGCCGACCAGACCCAGGTCCTGGGCCAGCCTGTAGATGTAGGGCCGAAAGCCCACGCCCTGCACCTGGCCGGTGACCGTGATGCGGCGGCGGGGGAAAATGTCGGACATGGGCTCTCCTTGGCGTGATGCGTACGCGCCGTGATAGCCAAGGCCGGGCCGCGTGGCAAGGGGCAGGTCGATATCGGCCCGGTCGACCTGTTTGGTCCTGTCGGACAGATCGTCTCGACCGGCCTGTCAGGGCCCGGCTCAGCCCAGGGTGTCCAGCAGGCTCTTGAGGCGTCCGCGCATGAAGCGCAGCGGCTCGAAGCGCATGGGGTCCAGCGTCCCCTGGACTTCAAACCCCGTGGCGTCAAAGTCCCTGGGCTCGGCGAGCACGAATCGGGCCGCGCGCGGGTCGGCTCCGGGAAGCCTTTGGATGCGGGCCTCGGCCCAGAGGGGCACCTGCGCCGGGGTGAGCCCGAGCAGGCCGTAGAGCGCGGCGTCCAGGGCCAGGGTGTCCGGCGAGCAGCCGATGAGCCCCAGGGCAAAGGCCTCGCCCTTGACCGGACCGCCCCGGTGCATGGCCACCACGCCGTCCACCAGGCCGCTGGCCCGGGGCAGGGCGCGGCGCACGTCGAGCACCAGGCGCTCCATGCGTCCCGGCGCATCGCCCAGGCGCATGTGGGCCAGGGCCTTGCGGCAGCCGCAGACCGCGCCGAAGAGGTTCTTGGTGCTGGCCGTGACGCGGAACTGGCCGTGGGCCTTGAGCCGGGCCACGCTCAGGATGCTGTCCGCCTCCAGGGCCCGGCGCGAAAGGCCGATGCTGCCGCCGTCGCTCAGCTTGAGCGGGGTCGGGCGGTCCAGGGTGAACACGCGCAGGCCCAGGTCGCGCAGGGCCTTGTCCAATCCGCAGGCGGCGGCCACGCGCGCGGCGCTGCCAAAGGCCGGGGAGTCGGCCACCAGGGGCCTGGCCCCGCAGTCCAGCAGGTGCGCGCACACGGCCCGCACCACCTCCGGGTGGGTGCAGGAGAGCGCTGCGTTGTTCCTGGACACCAGGTTCGGCTTGACCAGCACCTGTTCCCCGCGCGCAAAGTCCAGGCCGCAGGCCGTGAGCACGCGCTCCACGGCGTCGCGCAGGGCGGAGCGGTCGTAGCTTGCCTGGCGCAGCAGGGCCACGGGGAAGTGTTGGATGTCTGCCAGCATGCTTTGCGGGGTAGCGCGAATGAAGGGTGCTGGCAAGCTCTTGCGCGCGGCCTGCCGCAGGGGCATGATGCGCCCCGGAGGACGGCATGGGCGGACACGATGTGGATAGGCACGAGGTTGGCGGACACGAGGTTGCCGGACACGAGGTTGGCAGGCAGGCTGGACCGGAACCCTCGCCGCTGATCGTACTGCGCGGGGCCAGGGTGACGCGCGCGGGCGCGACCCTGCTCTTTCCGCTGGATTTCCGGCTGGAGCCGGGCGCGCGCTGGGCCGTGCTGGGCGCAAACGGCGCGGGCAAGACCACCTTTCTGCGGCTGCTGCGCGGCGAGATTTTGCCAGATATGGGCGGGTCGGATACAGGCGGGCCGGACGCGGGCGACGAGCGCTGGTACGATTTTCCTGGCGCGGGCGGGCCGCAGCCTACGGTGCTGGGCCTGCGCCAGCGCCTGGCGCTGGTCTCCGGCGACATGCAGGATCTCTTCGGCGTCCACGGCTGGGCGGCGTCTGGGCTGGACGTGGTCCTGTCCGGCTTTGGCGACGGCCCGCTGCTGTATGCCCCGCCCGAACCGGAGCAGGTCGCGGCTGCGGTGTCCCTGCTGGACGAACTGGGCCTCTCCGGCCTGGCCGGGCGGCGCATGGCCCATCTGTCCACGGGCGAGGGCCGCAGGCTGCTCTTGGCGCGGGCCCTGGTCTCCGGCCCGGCGGTGCTGCTGCTGGACGAGTGCCTGGAAGGCCTGGACGCCCCGGCCCGGCGGGAATTTCTTGCCCTGCTCGACCGCGTGGCCGGGGCCGATCCGCGCCTGGCCGTGCTGTTCGCCACCCACCGCCTGGACGAGCTGCCCGGCTGCCTGACCAGCGCGCTTGTCTTCCAGGCCGGGCGGGTGCGCCTGCGCGGGCCGCTGTCAGAAGTGAAGTCATGGGTGGCGGCGGAGGCTTTGGTCGAGCCAGGGGTGCTGTCCCATGGCGCAGCGTTCCAGGCCGGGCCGATATCCGCGTCAATATCCGCGCCGACATCCGTGAAGACTTCCGCGTCGGCATCAGCACCGGCGAGCGGCTCGGCATCGGAGCAGGGCTCCGGCTCGGCGATTACTCTGGCGACTGATTTGGCGACCGGGCTGGCGACCGGGCTGGCGCCTTCGGACAAGTGTGCAGCCTGGCCCGCAGCCCGGAGCGCGGGCCAGGAGTACCTGGCGCGCATCACGGGCGCCAGCATCGACATCGACGGCGCGCGCATCCTGCACGCGGTGGACTGGACCATCCGCCCCGGCGAGCACTGGGCCGTGCTGGGGCCAAACGGCGCGGGCAAGAGCACGCTTCTGGCCCTGCTGGCCGGGCAGCTCTGGCCGTCCGCCGTGGACGGCCCGCCGGGAATGGTGGAGTACGGCTTTGCCGCGCCGTGGGAGACGGTCGATGACGCGCGGCGGCGCATCGGCGTGGTGTCCGGGGCCTTGCAGGCCTCTTTCCCCTACGATCTGCTGGTGGAGGAGGCCGTGGCCACCGGGCTGGACGGGAATCTGGACGTGTTTACGCCGCCGGACGCCGCGGGCCGGGCCCGTGTGGCGGAGCTGCTGGCGTTTTTCGAGCTGGCGGGCCTGGCTGGCCGTCGCCTCCGCAGCCTGTCGCGCGGGCAGCAGCGGCGGGTGCTGTTGGCCCGGGCCCTGGCCGGGAATCCTGCCCTGCTGGCCCTGGACGAGCCCATGGCCGGGCTGGATGCCAAAACGCGCGCGGCGACGCGGAAGCTGTTCGACAGGCTGGCCGCCCTGGGCGTGCCTCTGGTCATGGTCACGCACCACGAGGCGGATCTGCCGGGGTGTTTTTCGTCGGAGCAAGGCAGCCGTGTGCTGGCCCTGCGGGCCGGACGCGTGGCCTTTTGCGGCGGGCGCGCGGCCTATGCGCAGTGGAAAGCGGCCCGCTGAACAGGCCGCGTTTCCCAGAAAAGCTAGCTGTTTCTGCTGATGTACACGCTGCGGATGCGCGGGGTGGGCCGCACAGCCCGGCCATAGCCCTGGTGCCGCCGCTGCTCCTGGCCCGTGCGCGCAATCTCTTGGCCGATGGACTGGCGCAGGCGCGTGGCCTCGTCGATGATCCTGGCCTGGAGGGTCTTGAGCTCCTCCAGCTTGGCCACCAGCATGTCCAGGCAGTCCCCCTGCGGGTCTTTCAGGTCCCCGGCCAGGGCCGCGTTCATGACGTCGGCGCGTCCGAACGCCACTTCCTCGGCCTTGTCCACATCGCCGGCGGCCAGGTGGGCCAGCTCGTGGTTCCCCATCTCGATGGCGTGGTCCAGCAGGGCGAGGGCCGGGTGCATGACCTACTCCCTTCCGGATGCCCGGACGTCCTCGCGCAGCTGCGCAACGACCTTTTTCCAGCGGTTCACCGCAGGCAGAAACTCGTATTCCAAAAGATCGGCCAGGAGGATCCAGTCCTCGTTGCCCATGACCGAGGTCATCTCGCCGAACAGGCTGGAGAGCTGGTCGCTGGCCTCCATGAACTCGCGGTAGTCCTTGAGGGCGAACTCGCAACGCAGGGTGCTGATCATGCCGAGGAAGTCGCGGGTCACGTCCACCAGGTCCTGGTAGGTCTCCAGGGCCTCGGCGTCGTCGGCCTGACGGAACAGCTCGGCCACGCGGCTGGCGCCATCGCCCATGAGGGTGACGACCTTGTAAAGCTCCCGGGTGATCTCCACGGCCACCTCGCCCACGGGCATGGTGCGGATCTCCACGGTTTTCAGCTCGCCGGCGTCGATGTCCTCGGCCTGGTGCGGGTAGATCTCGGAAAAGGGCTCGTCATTGACGAACACGTCGGTGACGACGCGGTCGCGCAGCAGCCCTTCCTCCATGACCTTGAGGAAGACCTGGTCCAGGTTCGTGAAATTGGCGAAGTCCAGTTCGCTCTTCTGTCCGTCTATGAGCAGCATGTGCCCCTCCTTGGGTTCAGCGTTGGAATCAATGTACTGGTCTGCACCATGTTATGCATTGTTCGTGCCAGCATCGATGGCGGCGCGCAGGGCCTCGATAAGCGCCCGGAAGCGCGAGGTCAGGATCAGGATCGCCGCCATGTCCAGCCCTGGCCGCTCGGACTCGAACATCCACAGGGAGGAGAGCATGGTCAGGCGCGGGTCGGTGCAGAGCGAACTCTGCACCCGCTGCCAGGTGGCCAGGAACTTCGTCTTGACGGAGTTCATGGGGTCGCGGGCCAGGACCTGGCCCTGACGCTCCAGCAGGAACAGGAACTCCGAGGCCGTGCCCAGGGCGTTGAGCAGCGGTCCCGCCGCTACGGCTGAGAGCCCGCACGACAGCCCGACCGGGAGCGCGGCGGGGTCCAGGGCCTCCCCGTCAAGATATCGACGATACAGCAGGCGCTGGAGCCGGATGAGCCTGGTGCGGTCCTCGGCCTCGTGCCCGGAAACCGACACGAGGTCCATGAGGCCGTCGGCCTCGGCATCGGCGCTGATGACCGTGCGCCAGACCCGCGCCCCGGCCATGCATCCGGGCGTCAGGCCCGGAGTCTGGCCGGGCTGCGCGTTTGCGGCGTTTTCTGCGGTGAAGCCCGCGAGCATGTGCCGGGCCAGGGCCAGCACGGTCTGCGGGGCGATGGCCAGGCGGCAGGCCTCGGTGCCCTCGCACAGGTGGGGGCAGGCCTGGCCAAAGCCGCAGGGGTGGCAGGGCCCGTTCGCCGTGGGGAAGTCCGGCTCCAGGCAAATGCTGCCGGGCAGGTACGGGCCGGTGTCCCAGGGCTGGGCCGTGGCCAGAAAGATCGCCAGGCAGGGCACGCCCAGGCCCGCGGCCAGGTGCATGGTGCCGGTGTCGTTGGTGATGAGCAGGCGGCAATGCGTCAGTATGGCGGCCAGGCCCGGCAGGTCGGTCTCGCCCATGAGGTCGATGACCGGCGTTGTGATCTGGGCGCGCAGCCGCTGGCCAAGGTTCTTTTCCTGGGCTGTGCCCACCAGCACCGGGACGTGCCCGGCCTCGGCCAGGCCCTGGGCCACCTGGGCGAAGCGCGCCACGGGCCAGCGGCGGCGGTCCTCGGACGCGCCGAGCTGCAGGGCCACGTAGCCCTGTGGCGGTGCGCCGTTCAGCCCTCCGGGGAGCAGGCTTTGCAGGCGTTCCAGGGACTCTGTCCGGGCCTGGGCGCTCGGGCCGCGCAAGCCGAAGCCGCCGTCGCCAGATTCCCCGTCCTTGCCGGGAGCGCCGGAGAGCCCGGCGATGCGCCGGAAGATGTCCACGATGTTGAAGGGGCTGGCCCCGCGCGAGGACGCCGCCAACTGCAAAAACGCCGCCCAGGCGCTGGTGTCGGCGTTGAAGCCGTGGTCGTCCAGGGCGAACCCGCGCGTCTCAGCCGCGCCAAAGCCCATGGCCATGAGCCGCGCGGGCTCGGACGGCGTCAGGTTGACCACGAGGTCCGGGGCGAACTCCCGGCGCACGCGGTCCAGGGCCTCGCGGTAGGCCGCCAGGGCCAGCCGCCAGTCGCGGTCCAGCCGGGCCAGCAGGCGCGCCCCGGGAATGGGGAAGAGCCCGTCCAGGCCCTGCATCAGGCTGGCCGCCGGGGCGAAGTTGTCCAGGCAGGCCAGGCCCACCCTGTGCCCCTGGGCCTTCAGCCCGGCCACGGTGGGCTGGGACTGGAGCAGGTCGCCCAGTCGGGTCATGTTGATCACAAGCACGTTCATGGGCGCTCCGGAATATTTTTCTCCGCAGGGGTGCAAGCAAGAAGCCTGCCGCAGGCGCGGGCAGGGCGCTCGCCCCAGTTGCGCGCAGCCTCCCGCCGCCCCCGCCCGCCGCCGCTTGCCGCCGTTCACCCGGCCCCGGCTCCGGCGAACGGTGCGAATCGGCGGGTGAATGTTCGTCTGGCCCTACGCGGTGCTCACCGCCGGAATAGCACCACTGGGCGAATTGCGATGGCGCAAGGGGGTTTTTCTGCTTTACACCTCAAACCGAAGACAGCGCATGGGGGCCTTGGGCGGTCCGAAGTCCCCGGCGCAGACAACACAACAGGAGGGACCATCATGAACAAAGACCCGGACGCCATCATCAACTCGCCTGAATTCAAGGCGCTGGTCGCCAGGCAGTGGTCCGTCTCGGCAATTCTGTCCATCATCATGCTGGGCGTGTACTTCGGCTTCATCCTCGTTCTGGCCTTTGACAAGGGCCTGCTCGGCGGCATGATCACCGAGGGCCTGAGCATCGGCATCCCCATCGGCCTGTTCGTCATCCTGCTGGCCTGGGGGCTCACCGGAATCTACGTCTACTGGGCCAACGACAAATACGACAGCGCCGTGGACTCCATCCGGCAGAGCCTCAGGAGGAATTAGACATGGATCAGTTCACCACAACCATCGGGCAACCGAACCTCACCTCCATCCTGTTTTTTTTCGTGTTCATCACGGGAACCATGTTCATCACCTATTTCGCGGCCAAGAAATCCAAGACCACGGCCGACTTCTACGCGGCGGGCGGCGGCATCTCCGGCTTCCAGAACGGCCTGGCCCTGGCCGGCGACTACATGAGCGCCGCAAGCTTCCTCGGCATCGCCGGGCTCGTGTCCCTCAAGGGCTATGACGGGCTCATCTACTCCATCGGCTTTTTGGTGGGCTGGCCCATCATCATGTTCCTCATCGCCGAGCCCCTGCGCAACCTCGGCAAGTACACCTTCGCCGACGTGGTGGCCTACCGCCTGTCGCAGAAGCCGGTGCGCATCGCCGCCAGCGTGGGCTCGCTCATGACCGTGTGCTTCTACCTCATCGCGCAGATGGTGGGCTCCGGCGCGCTCATCCACATGGTGTTCGGCCTCAAGTACGAGATCGCCATCGTCTTCGTGGGCGCGGTGATGATCTGCTACGTGCTCTTCGGCGGCATGCTCGCCACCACCTGGGTGCAGATCATCAAGGCCTGCCTGCTCCTCACCGGCGCCACGGTGCTTGTGGCCATGGTCCTGGCCAAGTTCAACTTCAACCCCGTGAACCTCTTCGCCGCCGCCCAGGCCAAGTACGGCGCCAAGGTGCTGGCTCCCGGCGGGCTCGTGTCCAATCCCTGGGACGCCATCTCCCTCGGCCTGGCGCTCATGTTCGGCACGGCCGGTTTGCCGCACATCCTCATGCGCTTCTACACCGTGCCCGACGCCAAGGCCGCCCGCAAGAGCGTGTTCGTGGCCACCGGCTTCATCGGCTTCTTCTACATCCTGACCTTCATCATCGGCTTCGGGGCCATGGTGCTCGTGGGCCAGGACGTGATCTCGGGCATGGACAAGGGCGGCAACATGGCTGCGCTGCTCTTGGCCGAGGCCACCGGCGGCACCGTGTTCCTGGGCTTCATCGCGGCTGTGGCCTTCGCCACCATCCTGGCCGTGGTGGCCGGCTTGACCCTTGCCGGGGCCACCACCCTGTCCCACGACCTCTACGTGAACGTGTTCCGCAGCGGGCATGCCAATGAGCAGGAAGAGGTGCGCGTGGCCAAGATCGCCACCCTGTGCCTGGGCGTGGTGGCCGTGGTGCTCGGCCTGGTGTTCAAGGGCCAGAACGTGGCCTTCATGGTGGGCCTGGCCTTCGCCATCGCCGCCAGCGCCAACTTCCCGGCCCTTTTGATGTCCATCATGTGGCGCAAGTTCAGCACGCTGGGCGCGGTGTTCTCCATCGTCACCGGCACGACGCTGGCCGTGGTGCTCATCGTGATCAGCCCCACGGTGTGGGTGGACATCTTGAAGAATCCCACGGCCATCTTCCCCTTGAAGAACCCGGCGCTCATCTCCATGACCGGGGCCTTCGTCGCCGGGTGGATCGGCTCCATGATTAAGCGTGACGAACGCGCCGAATCGTTGTATGCGGAACAAAAGGTCCGCAACTACCTCGGCGTGAGCGTGGAATGAATGAAGCAATAGTCTCCTTTCTCAAAGTGACGCTACCGTTCTCCCTCCTGCCCCAGCGCCTGCTGGGGTCGGAGGGAGACTCTTTTTCCGCCCGCAGCCTGGCCGCAGGGGAAGAAATCCTCACCGCCGGGACCATCCCGGACGCCGCCTGCGTGGTGCGCTCCGGCTCGCTGGAGGCCACCTACGCCCAGTGCCTGACGCTTTCGCTGCTCCCGGGCGACATGCTGGGCTGGGAGGCGGCGCTGCCCGCTGGCCAGGGCGCGGCGACGGGTCTGTGGGACGTCCGCGCGGCCGAGAACTCCGAGGTCATCCTGATCCCGCTGGAGGCCCTTGGCCAACTCATGGCCGACGAACTTTTCGCCCGCTCGCTTGCGGCCCGCTCCGCCGGGTTGACGGCTGCGGCGGCGCGCGCCAGGAACCAGTCCGGCCAGCCCGGTCCGGACCCCTTCCTGCGTCTGCGCGTGGGCGACGTTACCTGCCCGGCGCCGGTGTTCGTGGACGCCACGGCCAGCGTGGGCCAGGCCGCGCGCCTCATGGCCCAGGCCAAGGCCACGGCGGCCCTGGTGCGCGCTGCCGACACAGGCAATGGCGCAGGCGGGGTGCTGGGCATCCTCACCGAGCGCGACGTGCTGGCCAAGGTTGTGGCCGCCGGAAAGGATGCCGAGACCCTGTGCGTGACCGAGGTCATGACCCCGGGCCTGGTCACGGCCGGACCCGAGGAGCTGCTCATCGAGGCCTTTTCGCGCATGGTCCACCACGGCATCCGCCGCCTGGTGCTGCTGGACGAGAACGGCTCCCACGCGGGCGTCCTGGGCGAGCGGGACATGCTCTCCGCCCGGGGGGAAAGCCCCCTGGCCGTGGCTTCGGAGATCGCCGCAGCCACGGCCCCGGAGGAACTGGCCCGGACCTTCGACCGCCTGCACCGCATGGCCGGGCGCAGCGTGGCCGAGGGCATCACCAGCGACGCCGTGGGTCGGCTCATCAGCGCGATGCACGACCGCATCATGTGCCGGGCCTGGGAGATGGTCCTGGCCGAGCTGGGCCCCGCGCCCGCGCCCCACGCCGTGCTGGTGTTGGGCAGCCAGGGCCGACGCGAGCAGTTTCTGGCCACGGACCAGGACCTGGCCCTGGCCTATGATGGATCAAGCGGTTCAGGCCACGGCCCGGAGCTTGAGGACTGGTTCGCGCGCCTGGGCGAGAGCCTGACGCGAATGCTCCTACAGGTGGGCTTTCCGCCGTGCAAGAACCGCATCATGATGGACAACCCGGACTGGCGCAAAAGCCTGGACGGCTGGCTGGACCTCTTTGACAGCATCGCCGACAGGCCAGACGCCGAAGGCATCCTCAAGGCCTCGCTGTTGTGCGACATGCGGGCCGTGCAGGTGCACGGGGCCGGGAACAGCGGCCTGAACGTGCGCCTGCGCGAGGCCATGACCAGGCGTCTGCGCAAGAGTTCGGTGCTGCTCAAGTACATGGCGCGGGAGGCGGTGCGCTTCAGCCCGCCGCTGGGGCTGTTCGGCTCGTTCTCGCTCAAGAAGGACGAACAGGGCCTGGGCGTGCTCGACATCAAGCGCGGCGGCATCTTCCCCATCACCCAGGGCGTGAAGACCCTGGCCCTGGACCACGGCCTGGCCGAGACCGGCACCTGCGCGCGGCTGCGCCTGCTGCACCGCTCCGAGGCGCTGTCCGTGCCCCTGGCCGAGGGCCTGTGCGACGCCTACGACTTTTTGCAGACCCTGCGCATGCGCACCCAGGCCGCGCACCTGCGCCAGGGCAAGCCGCTGGACAACGACATCCGGCCCGACACCCTGGGGGCCATGGAGCGCGAGCGGCTGCGCGCGGCCTTCAAGCTCACCGCCGAGTTCCAGAGCCTGCTCTTCGAGAAGTATTCCTTGCGGATGCTGGGCTAGCCCGGCCCAACCTTCCCCCCTGAGCCCCTGTCCAGACCCTCTGGGGCAGGGCGTTCGGGGGAGTCTTCACGTGGTCAGCATGTCGCTCATGGTGCAGCGTTCAAGGACGTTGCGGCGCTCCCGTCATGATCCGCCCGTGTCGGCTTTCTTTATCAGGAGCCCGACAGCGCTGCCGGGCTTTACGGATATCTTGGGCACAATGTCGTCTTTCGTAAAAGGCATTCCGTCCGGCCCCACGCTCCGCAAATAGTAGTGGTCCGTGCCGACCGGCTCATAGTAGAATAAACGCTGTTTGCCGCCGAGTTCAACATCCGACGTGTCTTGGATGAAAATGAAGGCGGTGTTTGGCTGAGATTTCTTCAGCTCCTCCAGTGACTCAGGATAATGTCCATTCTCGGTCTTGTAGAACTCTATCGACTGCACCAGGGACGCGAGCGTGCTTTCCGTCATCTTGGCCCTGAGGTCGTCATAGACCCCGCCTCGTTTCACGAATCCAAAGTAGAAGAGCGACGAATACAGGGCAACCGTGAAAAGAATTCCGCCAAGACCGATAAGCGCGAGTTTTTTCCCGCCGATTTTTCTGGTTGTCAGACCATGGATGATCGAGATCCCGCCGAAGAGCAGCCCAAGCAGGGGCACGAACGAGAGGCCGCCAATAACGAACGGAAATGCGCCCAATTTTTCCGGCTCGCTCATGCGCGTCCTTCCTTTTTTGTTGTGCAGGGTACGGAACCGGCGGAACGAAGCCCAAGACTCTCCAGCATCTCGGCCATCCGGTGGTCGTAGGTGTGTGCGCGCAGAAGCTCGGCGCGCCAGGCGGCTTTGAGTTCCGCAGCCAGGGCCGGGGACGACGTGAGGATGCGGAAGCGCGGGGCGATTTCGGCGGGCGCGCGGAAGGTGATCTCCCGCGTCAGCTCCGCCGGGAAGATGCCGAGGCCCGGCGTGGCGTCGGTGAGCAGCAGCCCGCCTGCGGCCCAGGTGTCGAAATGCCGCTGGGTGAGGCCGTGGGGCAAGAGCGGGTTGGTCAGGTTCAGGCACGCGCCTGCGCTGGCCGCGATGTCCGGCAGGGCCGTGTAGTAGTCCACAAAGCCGCGCTGGTCGGCAACTTCCGGCAACAGCTCCCGCCAGCCCGCATCCCCGAACACCGTCAGCAGCCCCAGGTCCGTGTGGGCGCGGCCCAGGCACAGGGTGCGCCAGGCCCGGCCAGTCTCCTCGGCGCAGTAGCCTGCCCGGCGCACCTCCGCGCCCGGCCAGAGCGATTGGACCCCCAGCCGTTCCAACCACCAGCCGAAATCCGGCCAAGAACCGAAGTCCGGGCGTCTGTCGAAATCCGGGCGCTGGCCGAGATCCGGGTGTCGTCCCGCCTCCAGTCTGGTCCGGGCCTCGGCCCACGGCGCTTCCGGCAGGGCGCAGCCCGCGAAGAATCCGTCCTTGCCGGGGAAGATGCTGCGGCCCACGAACACCAGCCGACCGGCCAAGTTCGCCCAGGCCGGGGAGGGCGGGCGCGGGGCATTTTCCAGGTCGCGCGCGCGCGCGGCCAGGGGCAGGTGGCGCACGTTCGCCGCGCCCAGCCCCTGCAGCGGCTCCACAAACCAGTCGTCGGTGACGAAGAGCGGCAGCCGGGTCCAGAACCGGGACTTCAGCCCGCTGACGAGGTGCAGCGGGTTGTCCACGCACCACACCGCCACCCGCGTCCCGGCGGCCTCAAGCAGGTGGCGGGCCTCGCCCAGGGGGTCCAGCCCGCTGAAGTTGACGCTGAAAAACAGCTCCGGGCATTCGCCCTCGGCAAGCAGGGCGCGGAAGTCCGCCACGCCCGCGTCCCCGGTCAGGCGCACGCTGTAGCCCAGGGCCTCCAGGGCCTCGCGCAGCTCGATGCGCAGAAGCCCGCCCTCGCCGCCGGGCAGCCAGACCAGGCGCGGGCGCGGGGCCGGGGCGGAGGCAAACAGCGCCACCTGCGCGGCGGCCAGAAGCGGCCCCCAGTAGCCGGGGAACAGCCGCGCTCCGGGCGCATAGAGGATGATCCGCGCGCCGCTGCGGGCCAGGGCGGCCACGTCCGCCGGGTCGGCTGCGGCGAAATTCGCCGGGATGCGGCCCGGCCACGAAGCGCCGTACTGCGCGGCCAGTTCCGGGCATTCGAGGTAGCGGGCGGCCTTCAGGCCGGGACCGCAGTCGAGATGGGCGAGAAGGTCCGGCAGGCGCTCCGGCTCCGGCCCCAGGCCCAGCAGCAGCGTGACAGGTCTTGTGTCGCCCCCCGTGTCGTGATCGCCGGGTCCGCAGAGGGTGCGGAAGTCCTCCGGCCCGGCGGGCAGGGACTTCGGCAGGCCGAGTTCGTCCAGGACGCGGAGGCGCACAGGCCGGTTCATGTCAGGGGAGGTGGGCATGGGGCTCCTTGGCAAGGGGGCCGGTTTGGGCTAGGTAGCGGCGAGCAGGCACCCCCATGAAACAATACCGCGACCATTATTTCAAGCGCGCCAAGGCGGAAAACTACCCCGCGCGCAGCGTGTACAAGCTGCAGGAGCTGGACGTCAAATTTTCGCTGCTCAAACCCGGCCAGAAGGTGCTGGACCTGGGCGCCGCGCCGGGCTCGTGGACGCTGTTCGCGGCCAAGAAGATCGGCCCCACGGGCCGCGTGCTGGCGCTGGACATCCAGACCACGGAGCAGGAGTTCCCGGACACCGTGCGTTTCCTGGTGCACGACGCCTTTGCGGACTCCCCGGAGCTGCTCTCCGTCATGGAGCCGCTCTTGCCCTTTGACCTCGTGATGAGTGACATGGCACCGCGCACCACGGGCGTCAAGTTCACGGACCAGGCCCGCAGCCTGGAGCTGTGCGAACGCGCCCGCGACGTGGCCCTGCGCCGCCTCAAGCCCGGCGGGAGCTTCGTGGCCAAGATCTTCGAGGGCCCGGACGCCAAGGGCTTCCAGGAGTCGCTCAAGCCGTTCTTCGAGAAGGTGCGCGGCTTCAAGCCCAAGAGCTCCCGGGCCGAGAGCAAGGAGACCTTCATCGTTGGTCTCGGATTTCTGGGGGGTCTCGGATTTCCGGGGGGCCTTGGCTTTCCGGAGGGGGTCGGTTCTCATGGGGGGGCGGCTTCCGGGGCGGCCCAGGATTCCTGAGCGGGGCCTGGTTTTCCGGGGCTTGGCATCCGGGCCGATATCGGCTACAGTCATCAGTTCACCGGGCCACGCGCCCGGACCAAGAAGTTTTTTGGAGGAAGAATGTCAGGACACAGCAAATGGGCCACCATCCGGCGCGCCAAGGAAAAAACCGACGCAAAGAAGGGCCAGGTCTTCACCAAGGTCACCAAGGACATCATCCTGGCGGCCAAGGGCGGTGGCGATCCCAACCTGAACGCCCGCCTGCGCGCGGTCATCGCCAAGGCCAAGGCCGCCAACATGCCCAACGACAAGATCGACACGGCCATCAAGAAGGGCACGGGCGAGCTTGCGGGCGGCGAAGTCTTTGAGATGATGTACGAAGGCTATGCCCAGGGCGGCGTGGCCATGCTTGTTGAAGTCGCCACGGACAACAAGAACCGCACCATCGCCGACGTCCGCCACATCATCGGCAAGGGCGGCGGCAACATGGGCGAGCCGGGCAGCGTGGCCTGGATGTTCGACAAGCGCGGCGTGCTCTCCTTTGACGCGGCCAAGTACACCGAGGACCAGATCATGGAGGTGGCGCTGGAGGCCGGGGCCGACGACGTGGTGGTCGAGGAGGGCTCCATCGAGGTGCGCTCCGCGCCCGAGGACTACTCCACCGTGGAGAAGGCCTTTGAGGCTGCGGGCATCGTCCCGGAAAGCTCCGAGCTGACCATGATCCCCAAGAACCTGACCCCGGTGGACGCAGTCACGGCCCGCAAGGTCATGAATCTCATGGAAAACCTGGAGGAGAACGAGGACGTGTCCGCCGTGTACGTCACCGCCGACTTCACCGACGAAATCATGGAAGAGCTGGGGTAGGGCGCGTGGCCGGGCCTGTCGTGGTGCTGGGGCTGGACCCCGGAAGCCAGGTGACGGGCTATGGCCTCGTGCGCGAGTCCTCGGGCCGGGCCGAGCTGGTGGCCGTGGGCACCATCCGCACCCCCAGCGGCGGCGACATGGCCCAGCGCCTCGGCGTCATCTATACCCGCGTGACCGAGCTGATCCAGGCCCACGGCCCGGACGAGGCCGCCATCGAGAGCGTGTTCGTGGCGCGCAACACCGCCTCGGCCCTGAAGCTGGGGCAGGCGCGCGGCGCGGCCATGGCCGCCTGCGCCGTGGCCGGACTCACCGTGGCCGGGTACGCGCCCACCCAGGTCAAGAAGAGCCTGGTGGGCGTGGGCCGGGCCGAGAAGGAGCAGGTGGCCTTCATGGTGGCCCAGATCCTGGGCGTGAAAAAGCCGGACTGGGCGCTGGACGCCAGCGACGCCCTGGGCGTGGCCATCTGCCACCTGAACGAGCGCCGACTGCGCAAGCTCACCGGGCTGGCGAGCTGATGCCTGCCGACACACGGATGCCTGATCGCAAACAGATGCCTGAACGCAAACAGATGGAGGCCGCATGATCGCCTACATCGAAGGCCGCCTGCTGGAAATCACCGGCAAGGGCTGCGTGCTGCTCACCCCCGGCGGGGTGGGCTACGACATCGCCCTGCCCACCACCGCGCTGGTCGGCCTGCCGCCCAAGGGCGGGGAGGTCATGCTCTTCACACACCTCATCGTGCGCGAGGACGCCCTGGACCTCTACGGCTTTCTCGCACACGACGACCGCGACCTGTTCCGCCTGCTCATTGGCATCGACAAGCTGGGGCCGAAAAAGGCGCTGGCCATCCTCTCGCACTTCCGGCCCGACCATCTGCGCGAGCTGGTCCTGCGCGAAGACGCCGACATGCTGGCCACGGTGCCCGGCATCGGCCCCAAGTCCGCCCGCGAGATCATGTGGAAGCTCAAGGACAAGGTGGCGGGCATCAAGACCGGGCCGCTCACCGCAGGCCCGGCCCAGGAGCAGCCCCACAGCGAGTATTTCGACGCCCTGGCCGGCATGAAGGCCCTGGGCTACACCGAGGACGAGGCGCGTGGCATGATGAAGGACATCTTTGACGCCGAGCCGGACATCGACGCCTCCGCAGCCCTGCGGGTGGCCCTGAAGAAGATCGCGGCGGCGCGGTCGTAGGACGGGCGGAGCATGAGCGACGAGGCGGCCAAGAAACATCCCCTGGCGGACGACACCATCCGGCCCCAGCGGCTTGCGGATTTCATCGGCCAGGACGACCTGCGCGCCAACCTCGGCGTGTTCATACAAGCGGCGCGGGAACGCGGCAAGGCGCTGGACCACACGCTTTTTTCCGGCAACCCCGGCCTGGGCAAGACCACGCTGGCGCAGATCATGGCCTCGGAACTCGGCGTGAACATGGTCTCCACCTCCGGCCCGGTGCTGGAGCGCGTGGGCGACCTGGCGGCCATCCTGACCAACCTCTCGCGCCACGACATCCTGTTCATCGACGAGATCCACCGCATGCCCGCCACTGTGGAGGAAATTTTGTACCCCGCCATGGAGGATTACAAGATCGATCTGATCATCGGCCAGGGGCCGGGCGCGCGCACGGTCAAAATTGATCTTGAGCCGTTTACCCTCGTTGGCGCCACCACCCGCGTGGGGCTTTTGACCTCGCCCCTGCGCGACCGCTTCGGCTGCGTGTTCCGCCTGGAGTTCTACGCGCCGGAGGAACTCTCGCGCATCGTCCTGCGCGCGGCGGGCATCCTGGGCGTCCAGATCACCGAGGACGGGGCCTGGGCCATCGGGCGCAGGTCGCGCGGGACCCCGCGCATCGCCGGGCGGCTCTTGCGCCGCATCCGCGACTACGCCCTGGTGCAAGGCCAGGCCATGGTGGACAAGGCCCTGGCCGAGGACTCGCTGGACAAGCTCGACGTGGACCCCTTCGGCCTGGACCAGATGGACCGCAAGATCCTCTCGCTCATCGTCAACCAGTTCAGCGGCGGGCCGGTGGGGGTGAAGACCATCGCCGTGGCCTGCTCCGAGGAATCGCGCACCATCGAGGACATTTACGAGCCCTTCCTGATCCAGTGCGGGTTCATCAAGCGCACCCCGCGCGGTCGCGTGGCCACGGCCAAGGCCTACCAGCATCTGAAGATGCGCATGGACGGCGGCGGGGACGGACTGCTGTAGCCTGCCCGGCCTCTTGACTGTGTGCCCCCTGTTCGCGTACGCAATGGCGTACGACAGGGGGTCGCGCCCATGACAACACTCACGGCATCAGAGGCCCGCAAGCGGCTTTACACCCTCGTGGACGAGGTGACGCAGACCCATGACCCCGTGCAGATCGTTGGCAAGCGGAGCACGGCCGTGCTCGTTGCCGAGGACGACTGGCGGGCCATCCAGGAGACCATGCACCTGCTTTCGGTGCCGGGCATGCGTGAAGCCATCCGCGAGGGGCTGGCCACGCCCGTGGAGGAGTGCGCTGAGGAGCCCGGCTGGTGAACGACTGGCGGCTGGTGTTCACCCGGCAGGCCGCAAAGGACGCGCAGAGGATTGCCCAGTGCGGGCTCAAGGCCCAGGCCCAGCGGCTTCTGGGTGTGCTCAAGGTCAATCCCTTCCAGTCGCCGCCGCCCTACGAAAAATTGTTGGGCGATCTCGCGGGCGCATATTCCCGGCGCATCAACATCCAGCACCGTCTGGTCTATCAGGTGCTTGAGGAATTGAGGACGGTGAAGGTCCTGCGCCTGTGGACCCACTACGAGTAAGCGCGGCCTGGGTTTGGGCAAGATGCGTCTTGACGGGGGCGACGGTTCGCTGTAACTCCCGCCATGCGCGAAAGGCCCGCCCCCAGGCGGGGCCAGCGCGCCAGGTTTGAGAACGTACCGTCCCTGTTGGACATTGTTCCCCACAGACACCCCGAACCGACGCGCCGACCGGAGAATGCCGGAAACCGGCGCAAGCCCACCCCTGGACCCGGGCGCGACAGATGCCCGCAGCTCCAAGGGGACACGGAGGAACCGCCATGTTCGGACAGCTTTTACAGCCCACGCACCTGTTGCTGATCGTGGTCATCGCCCTGTTCATCTTCGGCCCGAACAAGCTGCCGCAGCTTGGCGCCAGCATCGGCAAGAGCATCCGCGAACTGCGCAAGGGCCTGGACGGCATCGCCGATCCGGCTGCGCAGCAGACCACCCAGCAGACGCAGACCAAGAAATAGTTCGCCGCTGCACCGCCAGCCGGGGCCTTGTCCCGGCGCGCGCTTTGCAGCGGCAGGGAAGAGGCCGGAGTCCGCGCCCATGCGGACTTCCGGCTTTTGCCGTTGGCGCAGCTCCAGGGCAGCGTCATGAACAGCCCCCGGCTCCGCCGGAAATCCGCAAAGGCCGCGCCGGACTGTCACACGATCGTTGCATACCCGCAGTTGACAGTCTCCAGCGCCCAGGTCTAATGCTATGACGGTCAACTGAAACGTTTTGAGGGAAATGATGGACGACCCACAAAGTAAGTGCTTGAATCAGCTTTACTTTTTTAAAAACGCAAGCGAATCCGAGTTGTCCGCACGTCCGGCTGCTCGCGTCTGAAGCCGCCCTTCCCGCGCCCATAGCGCAGTCTGGGCCGCCCCTGACGCGTCGCCGCTGTAATGCTGGCGACGCACACAGGAGGTGGCCGATGAAGCACACCCACATCCGGTTTCCAAAGCTGGCGCGCCTTCCCAGGCCGGTCCGCAGCCTGGCCCAGGCCGGTCCTGTTCATGGTCCTGTCCAGGCCGGTCCTGCCCATCTTGGCCCTGCGGCGGCAACGACAGCTGCGCCCGCACCCGTGCCGGGGCTGGCGCTGGCGGCCAGGTCTCTTGGCGCGCCTTGCTTCCCGCACCCCACCGGAACAGCCCGGAGGCCCGCATGACCCAGCCTGACAGCGGCATCTTTCTGAGCGCGGTGCTGGACCGCCCGGTCATCAGCCAGTCCGGCCAAGAGATCGGCACCCTGTGGGACGTGGCCATGAGCCCCGGCGAGTCCTTGCCCCTGGTGAAGCACCTGCTGGTGCGCAAGGCCGGACGCATTCGCCGCGTGCCCTGGCCCGACATCGCCCTGTTCAACCACGTGGTGGTCTCGCTCAAGGGCGAACTGCACGACGCAGGCGACGTGCCCGAGCTGGAGGACGAGGTGCTCATGCGTCGTGACATCATGGACAAGCAGATCGTGGACGTGGACGGCGCCCGCGTGGTGCGCGTCAATGACCTGAAGCTGCGGTTGGTGCAGGACGACCTGTGCCTGGCCACGGTCGACGTGGGCTTCCGGGGCGTGCTGCGCCGCCTGGGCTACCTCAACGCCTGGGACTTTCTGGGCGGGGTGCTGCACCGCACCCTGGCGCGCAAGGAGATCGACTGGCTGTTTGTGCAGCCCCTGGGCGCAAACCTTTCGCGGCTGACCCTGACCGTGACCCGGGACAAGCTCTCGGACCTGCACCCGGCGGACCTGGCGCACATCATTTCCCAGCTGCCGCATCAGAACGTCTCGGCGGTGCTGAACTCGCTCGACATGGACGTGGCGGGCGAGGCCCTGGGCGAGATGGAGCCTGAGGACTCCAGCCGCGTGCTGAGTCAGCTGGAAAGCGCCCACGCGGCCGACGTGCTGGAGGAGATGCCCCCGGACGAGGCCGCCGACCTGCTGGCCGAGCTGTCCGACGAGAAGGCCCAGGAGCTTTTGTCGCACATGGACCCCGAGGACGCCGAAAAGGTCCAGGAGCTGCTGGAGCACGAGGACGACTCCGCAGGCGGCCTGATGAACAACGAATATCTTTTCGTCGCGCCCGACGCCACAGTGGACGACGCCATGATCCAGGTGCGCCTGATGGCGGCCGAGGTCGACAACATCTATTATGTATACGTGCTGGACGCGGCGGAGCAGCTCTTCGGCGTGCTGAGCTTAAAGCGCCTGCTGCTGACCCCCGGCGACACCCCCGTGTCCGAGGTCATGAGCCGCAACCCCAAGAGCGTGCATGTGGACTCGGCCCTGGACGAGGTCTTCGAGCTGGTGGTGCAGTACAAGCTGGCCGCCGTGCCTGTGCTGGAAGAGGACGGCAAGATGGCGGGCATCGTGTCCGCAGACGACATCCTGGAACATTTTCTGCCCTTTGCCCTGCGCTGGAAACAGTACAAGGCCCTGCGCAAGTTCTAGCGTCAGCCGGGTGAGGGTACAATGACCGCAGCAAAAATCATCGCGCCCCTGCGCAAGCTCAACCGCCGGAACGTGTTCATGTTCCTGGCCCTGCTCGGACCGGGCATCATCACCGCCAACGTGGACAACGACGCCGGCGGCATCACCACCTATTCGCTCGCCGGGGCCCAGTTCGGGCTTTCGCTGTTGTGGATGATGCTGCCGACAACGGTGGCGCTGGTGGTGGTGCAGGAGATGTGCGCGCGCATGGGCGCGGTGACGGGCAAGGGCCTGTCCGACCTGATCCGCGAGAGCTTTGGCGTCAAGATCACCTTCTACGTCATGATCGCCCTGCTGTTGACCAACCTGGGCAACACCGTGAGCGAGTTCGCGGGCATCGCGGCCAGCATGGAGCTCTTCGGCATCAGCAAGTACGTGTCCGTGCCGCTGGGCGCGGTGGTGGTCTGGCTGCTCATCGTCAAGGGCTCCTACCGCATCGTGGAGAAGGTCTTCCTGGTGGCCTGCCTGGTCTACATCGCCTATCCCGTGGCCGCGTTCATGTCCGGGCCGGACTGGGGCGACGTGCTCAAGGCCTCGGTGGTGCCGGACTTCAAGGTCACCCCCGATTCCGTGACCATGATGATCGGCGTGGTGGGCACCACCATCGCCCCGTGGATGCAGTTCTACCAGCAGGCAAGCGTTGTGGAGAAGGGCATCACCAAGGAGAACTACGCCTTCTCAAGGCTGGATGTCATCGTGGGCTGCTTCATGGCCATCATCGTGGCCTTCTTCATCGTGGTGGCCTGCGCCGCCACCATCTTTAAGGCCGGGGTCACGGTCAACACCGCAGCCGACGCGGCCATGGCCCTGACCCCGCTGGTGGGCGGCTACGCCACCGGGCTGTTCGCCGTGGGCCTGTTCAACGCCTCGCTCTTCGCCGCCTGCGTGCTGCCCCTGTCCACGTCCTACTACATCTGCGAGGGGCTGGGCTGGGAGCTCGGCGTGGACAAGGACTTCCGCGAGGCCCCGCAGTTCTTCTGGCTGTTCACCATCATCATCGCCGTGTCCGCCGGGGTCATCCTGCTGCCCGGCGCGCCGCTCATCGCCATCATGTACATCTCCCAGGTGGTGAATGGCGCGGTGCTGCCCTTTGTGCTCATCTTCATGCTCAAGCTCATCAACGACAAGCGCCTCATGGGCGACTACGTCAACGGGCCGGTGTTCAACACCGTGGCCTGGGCCACTGTGGTCATCGTCATGGGGCTGACGCTGGTGATGACCCTGGAGATGGTCTTCCCCGGGCTCATCGCGCGGATAATGGGCAATTAGACAACCGGCGGGCGGCAAAGGCCCTTTGCGGCCCGCGCGGCCACAACGAACGAACCGCCCGGCTTCCCCAAGGAACGCTGGGCGGTTCTGCGTGAAACTGCTGGTCATGCATTTGTCCAAGGCGTTCCCGCAGTGCTCCATGATTCTGCGCGGAGCAACTGGGCCCCAGTCGGATTTCTGGCCTTCCTTGAAGAGTTCTAAGGGCCAGCAAATGTCGTGGCCCTGTTCAATCAGGGGAACCTTTAGATTACGGAGCCGCGCTTGCTCAGCGGTGGTGAAGAGGGGCCAGCAAGGTGAACCGGATCAGGATCAATGTGCTTTCGAGATCGACGTCATCAGCTCTGCCACATCTCGTCCCGCCTGCATGTACATCTTGGCCGCCTTTGACAGTGGCACCCCAACATCCCGCAAGAGCGACTGCGCTACATCCCATTCGTTGCGACAAATTGCGTCCAGCAGCCAAAGGTAGCGGGTGAGAGGCTCGTCCGCATCGCGCAGCAGGGCATTTTTTACGTTGGCTTTCAGGGGCATGTCATTCAAGATCTCTTCCATCTGTATGCCCATGAGCGCGTCCACGTTATTGAGCAACCCGAGCAGATACAGAGTATCGCCAGTGATACCGTCCAGGGAGTTCTTCTCGGCCAGCATGCCCAAAAAAGATGCGCCCATGCATGGCCCTGCATGAGAGCTCAACGCCCTTGTCGCTGGATTCCAGGTCAGAAAGCACTGCCGTCATGGCCCACTTCTTCAAGGTGTTCAGTCCCACCAGCACCGCCGCGCGTTCCAGCGAATCAACCCTGCCCCCCAGTGAACACGCGACAGAGTTCACGAAGTGCAGCAGCCGAACACTTAAAGCCTGGTCCGTTGAAACCATTTTCACGACCTTTGAAAGTCTGGCGTCTTCGTCCGAAAGCAGGCGCAGGAGATTGAGTCTGGCAGTTTGATACGACGAAATCTTCTTGCCCACCAAGTCCTTGGGGCAAGAGAAAAAGAAACCTTGGAAGAAGTCGAACCCCAAAAATTTACAGCCCTCATAGGCTTCCCAACTCTCAATCCGTGTGGCCACCATCTTGCCGTTCCAGCCCGACAGACTCTTTTTAATGAGAGCCACGCTCTTTCCGTCGAGTCCAGTGACGGACACCTTCACGTAATCCGCCAGGGGCACAAATTCACATCCGCCGGAACTGTCGGGGGTATAGTTATCCAACAGAAATTGGTACCCCGCACCCCTGAGTTCCCGGATCGCTCCCAGGAATTCACCGGTGGCCGGGGCGTCCCCGGGTATTTCAAGCAGCACTCGGTCAAACGGAAGGGCCTGTACATTCCGCGACATGATGTTGTCGTAGCCAACGTTGATCGTCACTTTGTCCCTCTGCCCCAGACGCTGGGAGGCCAGAGAAAATCCATCCGCAATGATGCTGTTGGTGGCGTCATCAAAGTCGGAAATGATGGCGCACTCGTCGCCAGTACATTTGCGAAAGAGCAATTCGTGGGCGAAAATGTCCATATCCCTTGAGAAGATCGGCTGGGTAGCCATGACATAATCCCTGGTACGCGATGAAGCACTCGAATCTAGTCGTTGGTTGGTTGACAGCATAAGAAACATTCCTTTGCAATGTTAGAGCATTCCGTGCTCCCAAGCGCGCTACTAATAAGTATATTTGTCTGGATTATACTAATAGTGCCAGATGTCAAGTATACGACAAGCTTAAACTAATGGTCCGGAGATTTCCCCCCTCCCTCCATCAAGTAGAATTGAGTAGTGTTGAACGCGCGGCCGCCAACGAAAGAACCGCCCGGCGTCCTTGTGGGATGCCGGGCGGTTCTTTCGTTGGCGGCGGGCCGGAAAAGCTAGCCGCGCGCGGCCTCGATCCTGTCCTTGATGAGCGCCACGGCGCGCCGGGCCACCTGGGTGATCTCCGGCTTGCTGATCTGGTCGTCCGCGCCCACGGCCTCGCCCTTGTGGTGCAGCTTGTCGTTGATGATGGACGAGAACAGGATCACCGGCAGGGCTTTGAGGATCGGATCCTCCTTGATGCGCTTGGTCAGGTTGTGCCCGTCCATGACCGGCATCTCGATGTCCGAGATGACCACCTGCACATAGTCGGTCACGGGCCGGTTCTCCTCCTCGGCGATCTTCTTGATGTGCAGCAGCCGCTCCCAGCACTCCCCGCCGTGGTTGGTCTTCTCCACCAGGAAGTTGGCCCGGTGCAGCAGGTCGCCGATCATCTCGCGGATCAGGGTGGAGTCGTCGGCGATGAGGGCGCGGTACTGGGTGTTGGTCTCCCAGGTCACGTTCTCCTCGAAGCGCAGGCCCAACTCCGGGTTCAGCTCGGCCACGATCTTCTCCAGGTCCAGGATGAAGATGATGCGGCCTTCCAGGCGCACCACGCCGGTGATGGAGTTGGAGGCCAGCGAGGACATGTACTTGTTGGGCGCCTCCACCTCCTCCCAGCTGATGCGGTGGATGCGCGTGACGCCGGAGACGAGAAAGGCCGTGGTCACGTTGTTGAACTCGCAGACGATGACCTTGGGCGGCTCCTGGTCGCCGTGCTCCTTCTTGAGCCACATGCCCAGGTCCACCAGGGGGATGATCTGGTTGCGCAGGTTGAAGGCGCCCAGCACCGAGGGGTGCGAGACCTGGGGCATTTCCGTGATCTTGGGCATGCGGATGATCTCCAGCACCTTGGCCACGTTGACCCCGTAATAGCCCTTGTAGGACTCCCCGCCCCCTGTCTTGGGCTCCTCCAGGTAGAACTCAACGATTTCAAGCTCGTTGGTTCCGGCCTCCAGGAGAATATTGGTCACGTTCGTGCTCATTTAGGCTCCGTGTTCCGGCGGTTCGGTGAGAGGCCCGGGAAAACTCGCGCTACAGCGCCAGGAGATGGGCTTCAATCTCGTCAATGATCCTTTTCGGCGTGGAAGCGCCAGCGGTTAAGCCCACGCGCCCGTATTTTACTACGTCAATGCCGTAGAGGTCGTCAACGGTCTCCACGAGAATGGTGGGGGTTCCTTCGGCCTCGATGACCTGGGCCAGCCTGCGGGTGTTGCCGCTGGCCTTGCCGCCCGCCACCACCACGCAGTCGGCCTGGGCCGCCAGGCGGATGGCCTCGTCCTGGCGCAGGCGCGTGGCGTCGCAGATGGTGGTGAGCACCACCGCCGCGTCGTGCAGGCGCAGGTTCAGGTCGCGCCGGATCTGCTCGAATCCCTGGCGGTCCTGGGTGGTCTGGGCGGCCAGGAAATAGGGCGTGTGCGGGTCCAGCGGATGCACGGCCAGCTCCTCCGGGGTCTCGAAGACGAAGGCGCCCTCGCCCGCGTAGCTCAAAAGCCCGCGCACCTCGGGGTGGTCGTCCTCGCCGAAAAGCAGCAGCCTGCGCCCGGCCTCAGCCTGTTCGCCGATGAGCAGCTGGGCGCGCTTGACCTTGGGGCAGGTGGCGTCCACCACCTCCACGCCGCGCTCCAGGAGCCCGCGCTCCTCGTCGGCGGGAATGCCGTGGGCGCGGATGACCACGCGCGCGCCCGCAGGAACCTCGGCCACGGTCTTGGCCAGGCCCACGCCGCGCTGGCGGTAGTCCTCCAGCACCTGGGGGTTGTGGATGATGGGCCCGAGCATGAAGGTGGGACGGTCGGTGTCCTTGGCCAGCAGGTCGTCGAGCTTTTTCAGGGCCAGCCCCACGCCCATGCAAAAGCCCGCCAGCCGGGCGCGGATGACTTCCATCGCGTGCGTCTCCTGTCTGTTCCGCGTGCCCGAACCGGAGTTCTGGCGCGCGAACCTATAATATTGTACCAGGCTGGGTTCGGAGTCAAGAGAGGGGGCCGGGCAGGGGGCCAGCCTGCACGCAAATGAAAGGACCAGCGGGCTGCCCAGCTGGCTCCACGGATATGACGCGCATTGGAATTGCAGCAAGTTGCAAGGAACAACACTCAAGGGCCGGACCAGCGACACAGCGGACAACGCCTGTGTACTTCATGCCGAGGACCCGCAGCCGCCGGACACGCCAGACAGGCCGGACAGGGCAGGCACGCCGGACAGGTTGAACTAGTCGGATAAGTCGGCCAGGTCAGACACGTCCGGCCCGTCGGACTCGTCGTCCGGGGCGGCGTCTTCGCACAGCCCGGCGATGCGACCGGCCGTGTCCTCCAGCTCCTCCCAACTGCCGCACTGGAGAAAGGCCTGGCGCAGCGCGCGGATGCCGGAAAAGCCCTTGGCGTAGCGCGGCAAAAAAGCCCGCAGCGCCCGTAGCGCGCGCGGGGTCCCGTCCAGGTTGCGGGCCAGCTCAATGTGCAGGGACGTGGTGGCCGCCAGGGATTCGGGCGTGCGCTGGGCGCTTTCGCGCCCGGCCAGGATGTCCTTCAGCCGCTGGAAGATCATGGGGTCGATGAGCGCCCCGCGCGCGAACATCACCCCGGCGCAGCCTGTTTCGGCCAGGCAGCGGGCTGCCGTCTCGGCCGTGAACAGATCGCCGCTGGCCAGCACCGGAATGCTGACCGCGCGCGCAAGCGTGCCAATGGCGCTCCAGTCCGCCGCGCCGCCGAAAAGCTGCCGGGCCGTGCGCGGGTGCAGGGCCAGCCAGCCCGCGCCCAGGTCGGCCAGGCGCTGGCCCATGTCCAGGTAGTTCTTCTCGCCCGGCGCGCTGCCCAGGCGCAGCTTGACCCCGACCCGTCCCGGCCCGGCGTGGCGCAGCATGACCTCGACGATCGCCAGCAGCAGGGCGGGCTTGGCCATCAGGGCCGAGCCGGAGCCGCCCTTGGTCACCTTGCGCACGGAGCAGCCGCAGTTCAGGTCGAAGTGCGTGAACCCGCGCTCCAACAAGAGCGGCATGGCGCGGTCGAAAATCGCAGGCTCGGAGCCGAAGAGCTGGACCACCAGGGGGGCGTCGCCCGCATCCGAGGTCAAAAGTCGTGCGGTGCCGTGCCCGCCGTAGACCAGGCCCTTGGCGCTGACCATCTCGGTCACGCAACAGGCCGCGCCAAAGCTGCGGCAAAGCATGCGGAAGGGCAGGTCGGAATATCCGGCCAGGGGGGCCAGCCAGGGGGCGTCGGGTTTGAAGGGCAGTTCGTGCATGGCGAAAGGGGAGATAGGGCTTTCGGCGCTGTCCGTCAAAGGGAGAATGAGGGAAAATATGGTCGGCGGAAAGAAAATATGCGCGGCGTGCAGAAAAGCTGTTGACAAGAAGGGGGGAATCTCAATAGAAAGATCGGCCTTGGAAACGAGGGAATTGCCGCTGTCCACGGCGCCATCAGTGGATGAAAAGGGTTGCAATTCATGGGCGGGGCGTGTATGCGTCCTTGTTCACACGCTGGCGTAGCTCAATGGCAGAGCAGCTGACTTGTAATCAGCAGGTTGCGGGTTCAAGTCCCATCGCCAGCTCCAGGTTGAAGTGAATGGTGGGGTTCCCGAGTGGCCAAAGGGAACAGACTGTAAATCTGTCGGCGTCAGCCTTCGGAGGTTCAAATCCTCCCCCCACCACCACATACGCGGCAAGAAACGTCGTAGGAGATTGGGCTTGGCCCGGTCGTAGGGACTACGGAATTACCGCGCGGGAATAGCTCAATTGGCTAGAGCATCAGCCTTCCAAGCTGAGGGTTGCGGGTTCGAGTCCCGTTTCCCGCTCCAAAGTCCAGGCCCATCGGGGGCCTCCTAAGGCGATCTTAGGCCCATGTAGCTCAGTCGGTAGAGCACTTCCTTGGTAAGGAAGAGGTCAACGGTTCAATTCCGTTCATGGGCTCCATCATTTTTTTCACGGCAACCGCTGACACGAAGCACAGGGGGTTCCAAAATGGGTAAGGCCAAATTTGAGCGCAAGAAGCCTCACGTCAACATCGGCACCATCGGTCACATCGACCACGGCAAGACCACCCTCACCGCCGCCATCACCAAGACGGCGTCCATGATGGGCCTGGGCTCTTACGTCGCCTTCGACCAGATCGACAAGGCGCCGGAAGAGAAAGAGCGCGGCATCACCATCGCCACCGCGCACGTGGAGTACGAGACCAAAAATCGTCACTACGCCCACGTGGACTGCCCGGGCCACGCCGACTACATCAAGAACATGATCACCGGCGCTGCCCAGATGGACGGCGCGATCCTGGTTGTGGCCGCCACCGACGGCCCCATGCCCCAGACCCGTGAGCACCTGCTGCTCGCCCGTCAGGTCGGCGTGCCTTACATGGTCGTCTTCATGAACAAGTGCGACATGGTCGACGACGCCGAGCTGCTTGAGCTCGTCGAGCTCGAAATGCGCGAGCTGCTGACCAAGTACGGCTTCCCCGGCGACGACGTGCCCATCATTCAGGGCTCCGCCCTGAAGGCGCTTGAGAGCGACGACCCGAAGAGCGAGGAGTGCAAGTGCATCCTGGCCCTGCTGGAAGCCTGCGACACGTACATCCCTGAGCCCAAGCGCGACATCGACAAGCCCTTCCTCATGCCCATCGAGGACGTGTTCTCCATCTCCGGTCGCGGCACCGTCGTCACCGGCCGTATCGAGCGCGGCATCGTCACCGTGGGCGACGAAGTCGAGATCGTCGGCATCAAGGACACCGTCAAGAGCACCTGCACCGGCGTCGAGATGTTCCGCAAGATTCTCGACCAGGGCCAGGCCGGCGACAACGTCGGCGTGCTGCTGCGCGGCATCAAGCGCGAAGATGTGGAGCGCGGCCAGGTTCTGGCCAAGCCCAAGAGCATCCCGCCCCACCGCAAGTTCAAGGCCGAGGTCTACGTTTTGTCCAAGGACGAGGGCGGCCGCCACACGCCGTTCTTCTCCGGCTACCGTCCGCAGTTCTACTTCCGCACCACGGACATCACCGGTGTCGTGAGCCTGGAAGAGGGCGTCGAGATGGTCATGCCCGGCGACAATGCAACCTTCATCGTTGACATGATCCACCCCATCGCCATGGAGCAGGGCCTGCGCTTCGCCATCCGCGAAGGCGGCCGCACCGTTGGCGCGGGCGTTGTCACCGAGATCCTGGAGTAATCCATGCGCGTCAATATCCAGCTTGCGTGCACCGAGTGCAAACGGCGCAATTACTCGACGGAGAAAAACAAGAAGAACACTACCGGTCGTCTTGAAGTGAAGAAGTACTGCCCCTTCGACAGGAAGCATACGGTTCACCGCGAGACCAAGTAGTTTTCATGCAGGCCAGTAGCTCCAACGGCTAGAGCACCGGTCTCCAAAACCGGACGCTGTAGGTTCGAATCCTACCTGGCCTGCCACACCCCCAACATGGGGAGAACAATGACGAAACATACAGCGAAAGGCACAAGCAGCCAGCAAGGCGCGGAACTGCCCGAAAAAACGGGCTTTGTCGCCAAGGCGCAGGAGCTTAAGCTCTTCTACGAGGAAGCCCAGGTTGAACTGAAGAAGATCACCTGGCCCTCCAAGAAAGAGACGTATCAAACCTGTGCGGCGGTCATGGTCCTTGTTTTGGTCATGTCCCTGTTTCTCGGCGTCGTCGATCTTGGCTTGTCCAAGCTCATCGAGGCTGTGCTGTCCTAACCCCCTGGCAGGTGAGCGCAAGTGACTGAAGATAGCGCCGTTGGCGGGGAAAAACCGGCCCGCTGGTTTATCGTCCACACCTACTCGGGGTTCGAGCAGCGTGTGGAGAAAACCATCCTTGAGATGATGCGTACCGGTCAGGAGAAAGGTCAGGTCCTTGAGGTCGTCGTCCCCACCGAAAAAGTGGTGGAGATGGTGAAGGGGGAGCGCCGCACCACGACCCGGAAGTTCTATCCGGGCTACGTGATGGTCAAGATGGTGCTCACCGACGACTCCTGGCACCTGATCCAGTCCATCCCGCGCGTAACGGGCTTTGTGGGCGGCAAGAACCGGCCCACACCCATGCGTGACAGCGAGGCACAGACCATCCTCTCCATGATGGAGAGCAGGCAGGAACAGCCCAGGCCCAAGTTCAACTTCGAGAGAAGCGACGAGGTCCGGGTCATCGACGGCCCCTTCAGCGGTTTCAATGGTGTCGTCGAGGACGTGAATTACGACAAGGGCAAGCTCCGCGTGGCCGTCTCCATCTTCGGTCGCCAGACCCCGGTGGAGCTCGACTTCGTCCAGGTGACGAAGGGCTAGACGGACCCTGTTCGACTGCGGCGGGAAACCGCCTGCGAGGATATAAAAATGGCTAAGAAAATCACAGGTAAAGTTAAACTGCAAATCCCGGCCGGTGTGGCCAACCCGTCCCCCCCAGTGGGGCCGGCGCTGGGTCAGCACGGCGTGAACATCATGGAGTTCTGCAAGGCCTTCAATGCCCGCACGCAGGACCAGAAAGGCATGATCATCCCGGTGATCATCACCGTCTACGCCGACCGCACCTTCTCCTTCATCACCAAGACGCCGCCGGCCCCTGTGCTCCTGCTCAAGGCCGCCAAGATCGAGAAGGGCTCGGGCGAGCCCAACAAGACCAAGGTCGGCAAGGTCACCATGGCCCAGGTGGAGGAAATCGCCAAGCTCAAGGCGCCCGATCTTACGGCCAAGTCCCTTGAGGCCGCCAAGAATTGCGTCGTCGGCACTGCCCGCAGCATGGGCCTTGAAGTCATAGGGTAGCGAGGATACGCCATGCCGAAACACGGAAAAAACTACGACAAAGCCGTAGAAGGCTTTGATCAGACCCAGCGTTATGCAGTGAACGAGGCTGTCAAGCTCGCGCTCGACAACTCCTTTGCCAAGTTCGACGAGACCGTTGATGTCGCCATCAACCTCGGCGTCGACCCCAAGTACTCTGACCAGATGGTGCGCGGCGCCTGCCCCCTGCCCAACGGCCTGGGCAAGACCTCCCGCGTCATCGTGTTCTGCAAGCCGGACAAGGAAGCCGAGGCCAAAGAGGCCGGAGCCGACGAGTGCGGCGGCGATGATTTGGTGGAAAAGATCAAGGGCGGCTGGCTGGACTTTGACAACGCCGTGGCCACCCCGGACATGATGGCCAAGGTCGGCCAGATCGGCCGCATGCTGGGCCCCCGGGGCTTAATGCCCAACGCCAAGACCGGCACCGTGACCTTCAACGTGGGCGACGCCGTCCGCGAACTCAAGGCCGGCCGCGTGGAGTTCAAGGTCGACAAGGCGGGCATCCTGCACGCGTCCATCGGGAAGAAGTCTTTTGGACCCGAGAAGCTGCTGCAGAACCTTTCCGCCCTGCTCGACACCGTGAACCGCCTGAAGCCTTCCACGGCCAAGGGCACGTACCTGAAGGCCATGGCCGTGGCCACCACCATGGGCCCGGGCGTCAAGATCGACACCCAGACCCTGCGCAAGTTTTTGGAAGTCTAGTTCCGGCGCGGGCGGATCGGCCGCCCGCACCGGTTTGATCATGTTAGCACGGGAAGTTGAGTCGAAGAAAGCAGGCGGGCTGTAAGCCCTTAATCACCTGCCGAGACGTACTTTGCTTTCCGGGCCAAAGAACGACGAGGAGCGAGTCACGATGAACAGGCAAGATAAAGCCCAGATCATCGAGCAGCTGCATGACAAGGCTGCACGCGCGAACATCGCTGTCGTCACCGACTTCAAGGGCATGGGCGTTGAGGAGATGACTCTTCTGCGCGCCAAGCTCCGCGAAGCCGGAGTCGATTACCAAGTCGTCAAGAACACCCTGGCCCGGTTGGCGCTCACGGACACGTCCCACGCTGTCTTAAATGAGCGTCTGAAGGAAAACTGTGCAGTCGCCTTGGGCTACGAAGATCCCGTCGCCCTGGCCAAGGCCCTGTCCGAGTTCGCAAAGGGGAGCAAGAAGCTCACCCTGCGCTACGGCAGCCTTGAGGGAAAGTTTCTTGACGAGGAGGGCGTGAAGCAGCTTGCAATGCTGCCGAGCAAGCCCGAACTGCTGGCCAAGTTGCTTGGCACCATGAATGCGGTGCCCACCAACTTCGTCGGCGTGTTTGCGGCCATTCTGCGCAACTTCCTCTACGCCTTGAACGCAATCAAGGAGCAGAAGGAAGGCGGCGCGGCCCCCGATACGGCGTCCGAAGCGGCCCCTGAAGCCCAGTAGTCTTTAGTCAACCAAAGCAAACAGAACTTTCCAGGAGGAATATACCATGTCCGTGACCAAAGAGCAGGTTGTCGAGTTCATCTCCAGCATGACCGTTCTCGATTTGGCTGAGTTCATCAAGGAGCTGGAGGAGAAGTTTGGCGTTTCCGCCGCCGCTCCCATGGCCGCCTTTGCCGCCGCTCCCGCTGGCGCCCCTGTTGAGGCCGCCGAGGAGAAGACCGAGTTCGACGTCATCCTGAAGGAAGCCGGCGCCAACAAGATCGGCGTCATCAAGGTCGTCCGCGCCCTCACCGGCCTGGGCCTGAAGGAAGCCAAGGACAAGGTTGACGGCGCTCCCCAGACCATCAAGGAAGGCGTGTCCAAGGCTGATGCCGAGGCCGCCAAGAAGGATCTGACCGAGGCTGGCGCCGTCGTCGAGGTGAAGTAGATCAGCGCTTCTGACTGAAGCGTTTTTGGGCGAAGGGCGCACCCCCCAATCGGGGTGCGTCCTTTGTCCCGTCTTTTATTTTTTTGTTGATCGTGTTTTTTTGCTGACCACTCCCGAGAGCGCCTGTCGGCGGCAACGGGGTTTGAGCGCGCCGGAAAAGCTGGCGCGATGCGGCGTAGAGGCCAGAAATGATTCCGCCCTGGCCCGAATTTCATCCCTCCCCCCTAGCGGAGATCTGATTCCACCTGGGGACTGCCTTATGACGCAACATTTTCCGCCTTTTCTGGACCGGGAGTAGCCACGAGTCCCCCTGTATGGTAACAGCGCCGCAGGGGCGTGTCGTCTTCTGTGAACACCAACCGTCTCGCTCGATGAGGTGACAATGGCCCAGCTCACGAAACTGTTCGGAAAGATTGCCAATACCCTTCCGATTCCGCACCTGCTTGAACTCCAGGTGGATTCGTACCTGAAATTTCTGCAGCGCGACGTCCCACCCGCCAGCCGGGCCGACCTGGGGCTGGAGGCGGTCTTCCGCTCCGTATTTCCCATCGAGGACTTCAACAAGACCGCCAGCCTGGAGTATGTCAGCTACATCATCCAGGAGCCCAAGTACGACGAGGACGAGTGCCTGGCCAAGGGCCTGACCTTTGAGGCGCCCATCCGCCTCATCGTGCGCCTGGTTGTGTTCGACGTGGACGAGGAGTCCGGCGCGCGCACCATCCGCGACATCAAGGAACAGGACATCTACTTCGGCACCATCCCCCTGATGACCGACAAGGGCACCTTCATCATCAACGGCACCGAGCGGGTCATCGTCAACCAGCTCCAGCGCTCGCCGGGCATCATCTTCGAGCACGACTCGGGCAAGACGCACTCCAGCCGCAAGGTGCTCTACTCCTGCCGCATCATCCCCATGCGCGGAAGCTGGCTGGACTTCGACTTCGACCACAAGGACATCTTGTACGTGCGCATCGACCGCCGCCGCAAGATGCCCGCCACCATCCTGTTCAAGGCCATGGGCCTGACCAAGACCGACATCCTGGACTACTTCTACGAGCATGAAGAGTACATCTTCGACGGCGAGCGCGTGCTGCGCAAGCTGACCAAGGACCAGTACCGCAAGGAAGACGCCTTTGAGGACATCGTCCTGTCCGACGGCAAGGTGGCGGTGAAGAAGAACCGCCCGGTGACCAAGAAGGCCTGGCGCGACATGATGAAGGACGGCATGGAGGCCATGGAGGTCTCGCCCGACACGCTGCTCGGCCAGTTCCTGGCCCAGGACATCGTGGACACCGCCACCGGCGAAGTCACCTTTGAGGCCGCCACCGAGCTCTCCGGCGACATGATCGAGACCATCCGCGCCACCGGGGTCAAGGAGATCCGCGTGCTGTTCACCCGTGGCATGGACGTCTCCTCGTCCATGCGCGACACCCTGACTGCGGACAAGACCACGGACCTGGCCACGGCGCAGATAGAGATCTATCGCCGCTTGCGCCCCAGCTCTCCGCCCACCTCGGAGATCGCCGCCAGCTTCTTCGAGAACCTGTTCCGCAGCTCGGACTACTACGACCTGTCCACCGTGGGCCGCTACAAGCTGAACACCCGGCTCGGCATCAACGAGTCCCTGGAGCTGCGCACCCTGACCAACGAGGATATCCTCAAGTCGGTCAAGGTGCTGGTGAAGCTGAAGGACTCCCACGGCCCGGCCGACGACATCGACCACCTGGGCAACCGCCGCGTGCGCCCCGTGGGCGAGCTGGTGGAGAACCAGTACCGCATCGGCCTGGTGCGCATGGAGCGCGCCATCAAGGAGCGCATGAGCCTGCAGGAAGTGTCCACGCTCATGCCCCATGACCTGATCAACCCCAAGCCCGTGGCTGCGGTGCTCAAGGAATTCTTCGGCACCAGCCAGCTCTCGCAGTTCATGGACCAGACCAACCCCCTGTCCGAAGTGACGCACAAGCGCCGCCTCTCGGCCCTGGGACCCGGCGGCCTGACCCGCGAGCGCGCGGGCTTTGAGGTGCGCGACGTGCATACCAGCCACTACGGCCGCATCTGCCCCATCGAAACGCCGGAAGGACCGAACATCGGCCTCATCGTTTCCTTGACCACCTACGCCCGGGTCAACGACTACGGCTTCATCGAGACCCCGTACCGCGTGGTCAAGGATGGCCGCGCCGGCGAGGAGATCATCTGGATGGACGCCAGCCGCGAGGCCAGCGAGTCCGTGGCGCAGGCCAGCCTGAAGCTGGACGCCGACGGCACCATCCAGGCCCAGCTGGTCCAGGCGCGCCTCGCGGGCGATGTGAACATCGTGCCCACCGAGACCGTGACCATGATGGACATCTCGCCCAGCCAGATCGTGTCCATCTCCGCCGCGCTCATTCCCTTCCTGGAGCACGACGACGCCAACCGCGCCCTCATGGGCTCGAACATGCAGCGCCAGGCCGTTCCGCTTTTGAAGAGCGAGGTGCCGCTGGTCGGCACCGGCATGGAGGGCGTGGTCGCCCGCGACTCCGGGGCCTGCATCCTGGCCAAGGCCGATGGCGTGGTCCACTTCGCCGATGCCGAGCGCCTCATCGTCAACTACGACGACGCGGTGAATCCGAACACCGGCGGCGCCATGCACTACGAGCTGCAGAAGTGGCACAAGAGCAACCAGAACTCCTGCTTTGGCCAGCGCCCCTGCGTGCACGTGGGCCAAAGGGTCAAGAAGGGCGATGTCATGGCCGACGGCCCGGGCATCAAGAACGGCGAGCTGGCCCTGGGCAAGAACCTGCTGGTGGCCTTCATGCCCTGGTGCGGTTATAACTACGAAGACTCCATCCTCATCTCCGAGCGCGTGGTCAAGGAGGATGTCTACACCTCCGTGCACATCGAGGAGTTCGAGGTCGTGGCGCGCGACACCAAGCTCGGACCCGAGGAGATCACCCGCGACATCCCGAACGTCAGCGAGGAGATGCTGCGCAACCTCGACGATTGCGGCATTATCCGGCTCGGAGCCAAGGTCGTGCCCGACGACATCCTGGTGGGCAAGATCACGCCCAAGGGCGAGACCCAGCTGACGCCGGAAGAGAAGCTGCTCAGAGCCATCTTCGGCGACAAGGCGCGCGACGTGAAGAACACCTCCCTCAAGGTTCCGCCTGGAATCGAGGGCACCGTGGTCGACGTGAAGGTCTTTAACCGCAGAAGCGGGGAAAAGGACGACCGCACGCTGGCCATCGAGCAGGCCGCGCTCGCCGCCTTTGACATGAAGGAGATGAAGCACATCGCCGCGCTGACCGACAACGTGCGTGAGCGCGTGTGGGAAGTGGCCGAGAACAAGCAGATCTCCCAGCCGCTGATGGGCAAGAAAAAGGGCGAGGTCCTGGTCGAGTCCGACCGGCCGCTCCCGCGCGAGGTGCTGGACGAGCTGCCCCTGAAGAAGCTCTCCGGCCTGTTCTCGTCCAAGGAAGTGAACGACCAGATCAAGCTGATCCTGGCCGACTACGAGCGCCAGGTGAAGTTCATCAAGACCGTGTACGACGTGAAGCGCGAGAAGGTCACCGAGGGCGACGACCTGCCTCCGGGCGTGATCAAGATGTGCAAGGTCTATGTCGCGGTGAAGCGCAAGCTCTCCGTGGGCGACAAGATGGCCGGACGCCACGGCAACAAGGGCGTCGTCTCCTGCATCCTGCCCGAGGAGGACATGCCCTTCTTTGCCGACGGCACCCCCATGGACATCGTGCTGAACCCGCTGGGCGTGCCTTCGCGCATGAACATCGGCCAGATCATGGAGACCCACCTTGGCTGGGCCGCACGCGAGCTGGGCGCGCAGATGAATGCGCTCATCGAGAACGGCGAGGCCATGGCCCAGGTGCGCAAGGAGCTCAATGACGTCTTCTCCGCCAAGGAGACCGTGGAGCTCATCAAGAGCCTGAACGACGAGGACCTGTCCCTTGCCGTGAGGAACCTGCGCCACGGCATCATCACCAAGACCCCGGTCTTCGACGGCGCGGACGAGTCCGAGATCTGGGGCTGGCTGGAGCGCGCAGGCCTGCCGGACGACGGCAAGATCACCCTGTACGACGGCCGCAGCGGCGAGACCTTCCACAGCCGCGTCACCGTGGGCGTGATGTACATGCTGAAATTGCACCACTTGGTTGACGAGAAGATCCACGCCCGCTCCACCGGCCCATACAGCCTGGTGACGCAGCAGCCCCTGGGCGGCAAGGCCCAGTTCGGCGGCCAGCGACTCGGCGAAATGGAAGTCTGGGCGCTGGAGGCTTACGGCGCGGCGTACCTGCTCCAGGAGTTCCTCACGGTCAAGAGCGACGACGTTGCCGGCCGTGTCAAGATGTACGAGAAGATAGTCAAGGGCGACAACTTCCTGGAGGCCGGCCTGCCCGAGTCCTTCAACGTGCTCATAAAGGAGTTGATGTCCCTGGGCCTGGATGTGAACCTGATCCAGGACGAGAAGAAGAGGCCCGCCAGAAGGCAGTAGGCCGGGGAGCACCCCGACCGTTGGTGGGTTGGCCCGCACTTGCGGGTTCATAGGGAACTGTCAAACTTACGAGGAAAATCCATGAGCTTGGACGAACTGTTCACCATGCGTGGAACAACGAATCTGACCGTCTCGGGCCGCAACTTGAAGGCGATTCAGATTTCCATAGCCTCTCCCGAGAAGATCCGCGAGTGGAGCTTCGGCGAGGTCAAGAAGCCGGAGACCATCAACTACCGCACCTTCAAGCCGGAGCGCGACGGCCTTTTCTGCGCCAAGATCTTCGGTCCGGTGAAGGACTACGAGTGCAACTGCGGCAAGTACAAGCGCATGAAGCACCGCGGCATCGTCTGCGAGAAATGCGGCGTCGAGGTCATCGCCAGCAAGGTCCGCCGCGAGCGCATGGGCCACATCGAGCTGGCCGCGCCTGTTGCGCACATCTGGTTTTTGAAGACCCTGCCCTCCAAAATCGGCACCCTGCTCGACATCACCATGGCCGACCTGGAGAAGGTGCTCTACTTCGACTCCTACATCGTGCTCGACCCGGGCGACACGAGCCTGAAGAAGCTGCAGGTGCTGGGCGAAGACCAGTACCTCCAGGTCATCGACCACTATGGCGAGGACGTCGTCACCGTGGGCATGGGCGCGGAGACCATCCGCAAGCTGCTTGAGGCCATCAACCTGGAGGAGCTGCGCGCCACCCTGCGCGAGGAGAGCGCCACCACGCGCTCCCAGACCAAGAAGAAAAAGATCACCAAGCGCCTCAAGATCGTCGAGGCCTTCATCGACTCCGGCAACAAGCCCGAGTGGATGGTCATGGAGGTCGTGCCGGTCATTCCGCCCGAGCTGCGCCCGCTGGTCCCCCTGGACGGCGGCCGCTTCGCGACAAGCGACCTGAACGACCTGTACCGCCGCGTCATCAACCGCAACAACCGCCTGAAGCGGCTGCTCGAACTCGGCGCGCCGGACATCATCATCCGCAACGAGAAGCGCATGCTCCAGGAGGCGGTGGACGCCCTGTTCGACAACGGACGCCGGGGCCGCGCCATCACCGGCACCAACGGCCGCCCGCTGAAGTCACTCAGCGACATGATCAAGGGCAAGCAGGGCCGCTTCCGCCAGAACCTGCTGGGCAAGCGCGTCGACTACTCCGGCCGTTCGGTCATCGTGGTCGGCCCGAACCTGAAGTTGCACCAGTGCGGCCTGCCCAAGAAAATGGCGCTTGAGCTGTTCAAGCCCTTCATCTACTCCGAGCTGGAAAAGCGCGAGATCGCGACAACCATCAAGAGCGCGAAGAAGATGGTCGAGCGCGAGGACCTGGTCGTGTGGGACATCCTGGAGGACGTGGTGCGCGAGTACCCCATCCTGCTCAACCGCGCGCCCACCCTGCACCGCCTGGGCATCCAGGCCTTTGAGCCGCTGCTTGTGGAAGGCAAGGCCATCCAGCTGCACCCGCTGGTCTGCGCTGCGTACAACGCGGACTTTGACGGCGACCAGATGGCCGTGCACGTTCCCCTGAGCGTCGAGGCGCAGATCGAGTGCCGCGTGCTCATGATGAGCTCCAACAACATCCTCTCGCCCGCCAACGGCTCACCCGTCATCAACCCCAGCCAGGACATCGTGCTTGGCCTGTACTACCTGACCACGGCCCGCAGCTTTGAAAAGGGCGAGGGCATGATCTTCACCGAGGCCTGGGAGGTCATCGCCGCCCACAGCGCCGGGCACCTGGGCCTGCACGCCCGCATCAAGTGCCGGGTGAACGGCGTGCTCACCGAGACCACCTGCGGCCGCATCATCGCGGGCGAACTTTTGCCCGAGAAGCTCGGGTTCGAGAACGTCAACCTGGTGCTGAACAAGAAGAACATCGGCCGCCTTGTGGCCATGGCCTACCGCACCGCAGGCACCAAGGCCACGGTCATCCTGTGCGACAAGCTGAAAAGCCTGGGCTACGACTTCGCCACCCGCGCGGGCGTGACCATCGGCCTGAAGGACCTGAAGATTCCGGACAACAAGCCCAAGCTGCTCGCTTCCGCCCAGCAGGAGGTCGAGGACATCGAGGTCCAGTACCGCGAGGGCATCATCACCCGCACGGAAAAGTACAACAAGGTCGTTGACGTGTGGACCAAGACCACCAACGAGGTCTCCCTCGAAATGATGGAGGAGATCAGCAAGGATACGGTCATCGACGCGCGCACCGGCGACGCCGAGGTCAACGCCAGCTTCAACCCCATCTACATGATGGCCACCTCCGGCGCCCGAGGCAACCAGGACCAGATGCGCCAGCTGGCCGGCATGCGCGGCCTGATGGCCAAGCCCTCGGGCGAGATCATCGAGACGCCCATCACGGCGAGCTTCCGTGAAGGCCTCTCGGTGCTCCAGTACTTCATCTCCACCCACGGCGCACGCAAGGGCCTGGCGGACACGGCGCTCAAGACGGCCAACTCCGGCTACCTCACCCGCCGACTGGTCGACGTGGTCCAGGACGTGACCATCTGCGAGATCGACTGCGGCACCGTGGACGGCCTGGAGCTGACGCACTACATCAAGGACGGCGAGATCAAGCAGCGCCTGGCCGAGCGGGTGCTTGGCCGCACCACCATGTTCCCGGTGTTCGACGAAGACACCGGCGAGCTCATCGTGGAGGCCAACACGCTCATCGAGGAAGTCATTGCCGAGAAGATCGACAACTCCGGCATCAACTCCATCCACATCCGCTCCGGGCTGACCTGCAAGAGCCCCCAGGGCATTTGCGCCTTCTGCTATGGACGCGACCTGGCGCGCGGGCACATCGTCAACGTGGGCGAAACCGTCGGCATCATCGCGGCACAAAGCATCGGCGAGCCCGGCACCCAGCTGACCATGCGCACCTTCCACATCGGCGGCACGGCCAGCCGTGAAATCGAACAGTCGCGCATCGACGCCCAGCACAATGGCCGGGTGGTCTTCTGGCGCATGCGCAACGTCACCAACTCCGAGGGCACCGTGATGGTGCTGGGCAAGAGCTGCCAGGTGGGCGTGGTGGACGAGCAGGGCCGCGAGCGCGAGAAGTACACCCTGCCCTCCGGCGCGCGCCTCTTGGCCAAGGAAGGCCAGGAGATCAAGAAGGGCCAGGCCATCGCCGAATGGGACCCGTTCAACGAGCCCTTCATCGCCGACGTCAACGGCATCGTCCAGTTCAAGGACATCGTGGAGGGCAAGACGTACCAGGAGCGCGTGGACGACATGACCCAGCGCGCCACGTACACCATCATCGAGTACCGCACCACGAGCTTCAGGCCGTCCATCTCCATCAATGACGACAAGGGCATGCCCGTGCCTCGTCCCGGCAGCGCGCTCAAGGCCGAGTTCCCCATGCCCGTGGGCGCCATCCTGATGGTCAAGGACGGTGACGAGATCAGGGCCGGCGACATCGTGGCCCGCCGCCCGCGCGAATCCAGCAAGACCAAGGACATCGTCGGCGGTCTGCCGCGCGTGGCCGAACTCTTCGAGGTGCGTAAGCCCAAGGAGCAGGCGGTCGTCTCCGAAATCGACGGCATCTGCTCGTTTGGCGCGGAGAGCAAGGGCAAGCGCAAGATCGTGGTCGTGCCGGAAACGGGCGAGACCAAGGAATACCTGATCCCCAAGGGCAAGCACATCACCGTGCAGGAGGGCGACTTCGTTGAGGCGGGCGACCTCTTGACCGAAGGCTATCCCGAACTGCACGACATCCTGAAGATCAAGGGCGAGAAGTTCCTGGCCCGCTACTTGGTGGAGGAGATCCAGAACGTCTACCGGGTGCAGAGCGTCAACATCAACGACAAGCACATCGAGATCATCGTGCGGCAGATGCTGAAAAAGGTCAGCATCATCGATCCGGGCGACACCACCTTCCTCATCGGGGAGCAGGTGGACAAGGTCCGCTTCATGGAGGAGAATGCCGCCGTCGTCGGCAGGGAAGGGGCTGCGGCCACGGCCGAGACGCTGGTGCTTGGCATCACCCAGGCCTCGCTGTCGACGGACTCGTTCATCTCTGCAGCGAGCTTCCAGGAGACCACCAAGGTGCTGACGGAGGCCTCGCTCGCGGGCAAGTCAGACTCCTTGCGCGGCTTGAAGGAGAACGTCATCGTGGGCAGGCTTATTCCGGCCGGAACTGGCTACCGCCAGTATGCCGAAGCCGAGATCAGCGTGCCCGAGCAGCCCGAGCGTCCGGACAAGTTCCTGGAGGAGCTTGAGGACGATCCGCTGCTCATTGAACCTTTTTAATGCGCCCGGCGCTTTGTACTAGAACTACCGCGGGTGAACGCCGGAGTAGGGCGTCCACCCGTTTCCCCGTGACCGGGGACGTGGCAGGGGACTTGACAGCAGGCCGCTTTGGGCATAAGAGCGGTCCTCTTGCATTGTATTTAAGCACTTTCTCGGAGGGTTCATGCCTACTATCAGCCAGTTGATCCGCAAGTCGCGCCAAAAGATCGGCAAGCGCAAAAAGACCCCGGCTCTGCTCGAATGTCCGCAGCGCCGTGGCGTGTGCACGCGCGTGTACACCACCACGCCCAAGAAGCCGAACTCCGCGCTCCGTAAGGTTGCCCGCGTGCGGCTGACCAACGGCATCGAGGTCACCGCGTACATCCCCGGCGAGGGCCACAACCTTCAGGAGCACTCGGTCGTGCTCATCCGCGGCGGCCGCGTGAAGGACCTTCCCGGTGTCCGCTACCATATCGTCCGTGGCACCCTTGACACCGCAGGCGTGTCCGATCGTCGCCAGGGCCGTTCCAAGTACGGCGCCAAGCGTCCGAAGTAACGCAAAGCACGGGAAGGAGAAGTACCCATGCCCCGTAAAGGTCCCATCACCAAGCGTCAGGTTCTGCCTGATCCGGTTTACGGCAGCCGCATGGCCGCCAAGTTCATCAACCGTCTCATGTACGACGGCAAGAAGAGCACCGCTGAGCGCATCTTCTACGAAGCCCTGGAATCCCTGGGCGAGAAGAGCAAGGAAGATCCCATCCGCGCCTTTGAAAAGGCGCTCGACAATGTGCGCCCGCACCTTGAGGTGAAGTCCCGCCGCGTTGGCGGCGCCACCTACCAGGTGCCCATGGAAGTGCGCCCCGACCGCCAGAGCGCGCTCGCCATCCGCTGGCTGATCAGCTACTCCCGCGGCCGCGGCGAGAAGGGCATGGTCGACCGCCTGTCCGGCGAGCTGCTGGACGCCTTCAACAATCGCGGCGGCGCCGTGAAGAAGAAGGAAGAAACCCACAAGATGGCCGAGGCGAACAAAGCCTTCGCTCACTACCGCTGGTAGTCACGGGGAGTTAGAACAGTGTCCAAAGTTGTCCCCAGCGAGAAGCAGCGCAACATCGGCATCATGGCCCACATTGATGCCGGCAAGACCACGACCACTGAGCGCATCCTCTATTATACCGGCGTTTCCCACAAGATCGGTGAAGTGCATGACGGTCAGGCCACCATGGACTGGATGGTCCAGGAGCAGGAACGCGGCATCACCATCACCAGCGCGGCCACGACTTGTTTCTGGCGTGAGCACCGCATCAACATCATCGACACGCCCGGGCACGTGGACTTCACCATGGAAGTCGAGCGCAGCCTGCGCGTGCTCGACGGCGCCGTGGCCGTGTTCGACGCCGTTGCCGGTGTCGAGCCCCAGTCCGAAACCGTCTGGCGCCAGGCCGACCGGTACAACGTCCCGCGCATCTGCTTTGTGAACAAGATGGACCGCGTCGGAGCGGACTACTTCCGCTGCGTGGACATGATCAAGACCCGTCTGGGCGCCAAGCCCGTGCCCCTGCACATCCCCATCGGCAGCGAGGACTCCTACGCCGGCATGGTCGACCTGGTGCGCGGCAACGCCGTCATCTACGTGGACCGCGCTGCGGACAAGGGCGTGGCCTTTGATGTGGTCGAGATCCCCGCCGAGCTCAAGGACAAGTACGACGAGCTGCGCCTCATCATGCTGGAGGCCGTGGTCGAGGAAGACGAAGCCTTGATGGAGAAGTACCTCGCTGGCGAGGAACTCACCGAGGATGAGATCATCCTGGGCATCCGCAAGGCCACCATCTCCATGAAGATCTGCCCGGTGCTCTGCGGCACGGCCTTCCGCAACAAGGGCGTGCAGTCCCTGCTCGACGCCATCATCGACTACCTGCCGTCCCCGCTGGAGATTCCGGCCATGATCGGCATCAACCCCGACAACGAGGAAGAGAAGATCGAGTGCCCCTGCGACGACACCAAGCCGCTGGCCGCGCTCGCCTTCAAGCTCATGACCGACCCCTTTGTCGGCCACCTGACCTTCCTGCGCATCTACTCCGGCCGCATCGAGTCCGGCGCCACCGTGGTCAACGCGGGCAGCGGCAAGAAGGAGCGCATCGGTCGTTTGCTCAAGATGCACGCCAACAAGCGTGAAGAGATCAAGGTCGCCCTGGCTGGCGACATCGTGGCCGCTGTGGGCCTGAAAAGCGTCTCCACCGGCGACACCCTGGCCGACCTCAAGTCCCCCGTGGTCCTGGAGTCGCTCGACATTCCGGAGCCGGTCATCGAGGTCGCCATCGAGCCCAAGACCAAGGCCGACCGCGACCTGCTCTCGGCCAGCCTGGCCAAGCTGACCAAGGAAGACCCCTCGTTCCGCGTCAAGGGCAACGAGGAGACCGGCCAGACCCTCATCGCCGGCATGGGCGAGCTGCACCTGGAGATCATCGTTGACCGCCTGCTGCGCGAGTTCAACGTCAACGCCAACGTGGGCGCGCCCCGCGTGGCCTACCGCGAGACCATCACCAAGCCCAGCCGCTGCGACATGAAGCACGCCAAGCAGACCGGCGGCCGTGGCCAGTACGCCCATTGCGTCATCGAGATCGAGCCCAACCCGGCGGGCGGCTTCGTGTTCGAGGACGACATCAAGGGCGGCCTGATCCCCAAGGAATACATCGCCCCCATCGGGCGCGGCATCGAGGACGCCCTGAAGAACGGCATCCTGGCGGGCTATCCCGCTGTGGACGTGAAGGTCAAGCTGGTCCACGGCTCCTTCCACGAAGTCGACTCCAGCGAGCAGGCCTTCTACGTGGCCGGCTCCATGGCCATCAAGGAAGCGGCGCTGAAGGCCGGACCGGTGCTGCTGGAGCCGATCATGAACGTTGAGGTCGTGACGCCCGAGGAATACCTGGGCGACGTCATGGGCGATCTCAATGGCCGGCGTGGGCGGGTGAGCAACCTGGAGGCCCGGGTTTCCTCCCAGGTCATCAACGCCCAGGTGCCTCTGTCCTGCATGTTCGGCTACGCAACCGACCTGCGTTCGCGCACCCAGGGCCGCGCCACCTTCACCATGCAGTTCGACCACTACGAGCAGGTCCCTGCCAGCATCGCCGAAGAGATCATGAAGAAGAAATAGCCGCCGGGCTGTTCCGGCGGCACTTTTCCCTTGACAGGAGAAGAGTCGAACAAGTAATCGAACGTTCCGCCTTAGAGAAATGTCCGGGGGGTGTCCCCGGAAATGAAAGCGAGAACCAGATAACCCCCAGCATTTCCGTGGAGCAGCAGGCCAACGCAAGCCTGCAGCGAGGGGTGCAAACCCCCGGAAACGAAGGAGAGTGTATGGCTGCGATGACGAGCGACCGTATTCGGATCAAGCTCAAGGCCTATGATTACCGCATCCTGGACAAGGCTGTGACGGAGATCGTCGATACCGCCCGGAACACCGGTGCGGCCATCGCCGGACCTGTGCCCCTGCCCACCAACATCCTCAAAACCACCGTCAACCGTTCCGTGCACGTGGACAAGAAGTCCCGCGAGCAGTTCGAGATGCGCATCCACAAGCGCCTGCTCGACATTCTGGAGCCCACCCAGCAGACTGTGGACGCCCTGGGCAAGCTTTCGCTGCCCGCTGGCGTCGACGTCGAGATCAAGCTGTAGGGGAGGGGAGAGATATGTCAAAGACTCTCGGACTTCTCGGCCGCAAACTCGGCATGACCCGCATCTTTGCTGATGACGGCACTGTTGTGCCGGTCACGGTCATCGCCGCCGGTCCCTGCCCGGTGCTCCAGATCAAGACCTCGGAAAAAGAGGGCTACAACGCCCTGCAGGTCGGCTTCGACGCCATCCCCGAGCGCAAGCTCAGCAAGCCTGCCAAGGGCCACCAGGCCAAGGCCGACAAGGGCTTTTTCCGCCACCTGCGGGAATTCCCCCTGGAGGCCGTGGACGGCTACGTGGTCGGCCAGGACATCACTGTCGACATCTTCCAGCCCGGCGAGAAGGTGAAGGTTACCGGCACCAGCAAGGGCAAGGGCTTCCAGGGCGTCATGAAGCGTTACAACTTCAAGGGCCTGAAGGCATCCCACGGCGCCGAAAAGGTGCACCGCTCCGGCGGCTCCATCGGCACCAACACCGAGCCCTCTCGCGTGTTTAAGGACAAGAAAATGCCCGGACACATGGGCGACGAGCGCGTGACCCTGTCAAGCGTGGAGATCGTCGACGTCCGCCCTGAGGATAACATCATCGTGGTCAAGGGCCAGGTGCCAGGCTGCAGAAACGGCTTGGTGATGATCCGCAAGGCCGGCTAGAAGGACACAATCATGGCAACTGTTACCGTGTTCGACCAGAGCAAAAAGGAAGTGGGCAGCCTCGATCTGTCCCCGGAGATCTTCGAGGTGGAAGTCCGCCCCGAGATCATGCACCTCGTGGTGCGCGCTCAGCTGGCCGCCAAGCGCGTCGGCACCCATTCCACCAAGACCCGCGCCTTTGTTTCCGGCGGCGGCAAGAAGCCCTGGAAGCAGAAGGGCACGGGCCACGCCCGCGCCGGTTCCAGCCGTTCGCCCATCTGGCGCGGCGGCGCGGTCATCTTCGGGCCCCAGCCGCGCAGCTACGAGTTCAAGGTGAACCGCAAGGTGCGCCGCCTGGCGCTGAAGATGGCTTTGTCCTCGCGCTTGAGCGAAGACAACCTGCTGGTGCTCAGGGGCATCGACCTTCCGGACTTCAAGACCAAGCGCTTCGCCGAGGTCGCCAAGACCCTCGGACTTGAAAAAGCCTTGATTGTTTTTACGGAAGTCGATAATAACCTCCTTCTTTCGGCGCGCAATCTGCCAGGCATCAAGCTGCTTCCGGCTGACAAACTCAACGCATACGATGTGTTGCTGTACCCGAAGCTGGTCATGCTTGAGAGCGCCGCTGTTTCTGTCCAGGAGAGGTTGAAGTAGCATGGACTACACGAAAATAATCATCCGCCCGGTCATCACCGAGAAGGCCAACCTCGCGAAGGAATACCTGAATCAGGTGTCCTTTGTGGTGGCGAACTCCGCCAACAAGATCGAGGTCAAGCGCGCCGTCGAGGCCGCCTTCAACGTGCACGTCGAGGCTGTGAACATCGTCCGCAGGCGTCCGTCCCGCCGTCTCCGCCATGGGCGGACCATCGGCAAGGTGTCGGGATACAAGAAGGCCTTCGTCACCCTGGCCAAGGGCGACAAAATTGAGTTCTTCGAGGGAGTTTAGAGATGTCCATCCGCAAGGTAAAACCCACTTCGGCTGGACGCCGGTTCCAGACCATCTCCACCTTTGAGGAGATCA
>Ga0114951_10000330_pt1 | contig 68670 bp, 47 predicted proteins | sample AM7aDNAmetaG_FD_88677 | JGI IMG/M metagenome (GOLD analysis project Ga0114951, IMG submission 88677) | Freshwater microbial communities from Finland to study Microbial Dark Matter (Phase II) - AM7a DNA metaG | ecosystem: Environmental > Aquatic > Freshwater > Lake | place: Finland: Lake Alinen...
CAGCGCCAGCAGAACGCCACAGAAGACCAGGAGTCCGTGAACCCAGGGAGTTTTCCAGATGGGCGGGGCGGAAGAGGTTTTCGATTTGAGGCCAAACATTGTGAGTCCTGAATCCTGAGTCTTGAGTCCTTAGTGCTGGGTGGTGAGTTTGACGGCGGCGTCGCGGAGGGCCATTCGTGCGAGGCGGTCGCAGAGGGCTGTGAAGGAAATACCGGAGCGTTGTGCGGCCTTGGGGACGAGCGAATGGCCGGTGAAGCCCGGCATGGTGTTGATTTCCAGAACGTAGGGTGCGTACGTGCGGCGGTCGACCATCACGTCGATGCGTGAGAGGTGGCGGCAACCGATGCAGCGGTGCGTTTCTTCGGCGGCCTTGCGAACGGCAGCCAATGAGGATGCCGGAATGGGAATCTGTTCATCGAAAAGATACTCGGTGTCTTCGCGCGTGTACTTGGCCTGGTAATCGTAGAACTCGGTGGCGGGTTTGATCCAGATCACCGGAAGCGTTTTGCCGTCGATAATGCCGACGGTGAGCTCGAAGCCTTCGACAAACTGTTCGACCAGCATGGAGCCGTACTTGGGAAGGGTTTCGTCGAGGTGTGCCTTGGCCTCGGCGAGGCTGTTGCAGATCTTGCAGCCGACGGAAGAGCCTTCGCTAATGGGCTTGATGACGCACGGATAACCGATGCCGCTGGCGGGCGTCCAATTTTCCTTGAATTTGTGGGCGTGAACGATTTGCCAGTTGGGGGTGGGGACATCATGTTCGAGCAGGCAGGTTTTGGTGGCAACCTTATCCATGCCGAGGCGCGAGGCGGCTTCGCCGGAGCCGACGAACGGAACGCCGCGGGATTCGAGGATGTGCTGAAGCTGGCCATCCTCGCCGAAGACGCCGTGGAGGGCGGGGAAGATCAAGTCGCAGGGCTTGTGGTCGAGGGCGGCGAGGTTGTCGGGGCCGATATCGGATTGCCAGACGCGATGGCCGACGGTGCGGAGGGCCTCGGCGATCTGAGTGCCGGTGAGGAGGGAGATTTCGCGTTCGGCGGAGATGCCGCCACAGAGGAGGGTTATGTCGAGTTTGCGATCATCCATGATTCGCTCCTGTTTCTTAACCACGAAGGCACGAAGACACGAAGGGTGCACACGTTCACCAGATGACGACTTCGGTTTCGAGATTCACATCAAATTTTTCCTGCACGCGCTGGCGGACGAGTTCGATCAGCGCGCGAATATCTGCGGCTTTTGAGCCTTTTTTAGCGGTGATGAAGTTGGCGTGCTTGGAGGAGACTTCCGCGCCGCCGATGACGGTGCCTTTGAGGCCGGTCTGGTCGATCAGGGCGCCGGCGGAAAGGCCGCGGGGATTCTTGAAGATGCATCCGGCGGATTTGTCGGCCAGTGGTTGGGAGTTCTTTTTGAACATCCAGATTTCCTTGACCTTCGTCATGATGCGCTGCGGGTCATCTTCCATGAGAGAAAAGGTCGCGCCGAGGATGAACTTTCCCGAGATGTTGGAGCGGCGATACTCGAAGACCAGATCGTCCTTCTCGCGGATGTAAACCTGGCCGTTGGTGTCCATGACGGTGACCGTCTGGACGGAGGAGCCGATATCGCCGAAGGCGCCGCCGGCGTTCATGCGGATTTCACCGCCGACCGTGCCGGGGATGCCGGCGAGACATTCGAGGCCCGAAAGGCCGGCGTGGGTGCATTCCAGGACGAGTTTTTGGACGTCCTTACCGGCGCCGGCGGTGACGATATTTTTATCAATAGTAACGGCTTTGAAGGCGGGGGTGTTGAGGCAGATGACCGCGCCGTTCAACCCTTCGTCGTTCACGAGCAGATTCGCACCGGAACCGAGCACGAAGATGGGAATCTCGTTTTCCCGCAGGCGCGCAACGATGGCCTGAAGCTGCTCCAGATCCCGCGGTTGAATGAAGAATTTCGCAGGGCCGCCGCAGCCAAACCAGGTGAGCGGGGCCAGCGGAACATCAAGCTTGACCGCATCCCCGAACTGTTCGTACCAACTCATCAGTGACTTCCCAAACAGGGCCGGCGCCCATCGACACGATCAAGTCGCCGGCCCGCATGTCCTTAAGCAGATAACTGTTGATTTCCTTGAAGGTCGGAATGTACATCGCTTCGCGCCCGTTGGTGCGGATGCGCTCGACGAGCATGGCGGCATTGACCGCCTTGCGGTCGGCATCGGAATCACGCACGAAGAAAATGTCGGGCACGATGGTCACATCCGCATGAGCAAAGGAGCGGGCGAAATCTTCGAGCAGGAACCGCGTGCGGCTATGCTGGTGCGGCTGGAAGACGCAGATCAGGCGCTGCGGGCGATAATGTTCGCGGAGCGCCAGGAGAGTGGCGCGGATTTCCGTGGGGTGATGGCCGTAATCATCGATGACGGTCACCTCACCGCCCTCCACCGGCAGAGTGCCGATGAGTTGGGAACGGCGGTCGGCGCCGCGGAAGGACTCGATGCCGGAAACAATTTTGTCCCAGGGGACGCCGCAGTGCGTGGCGATGGCGGCGGCGACGGTGGCGTTGCCGACGTTGTGGCGGCCGGCGAGCGAAAGGGAGAGCCGACCCATCTTTTTGCCCTTGTAGGCGACCTGAAAATGCGCCTTGCCCTGGAAGCGGCGGATGCCTGTGGCCTGCCAGTCCGCGGCCATATCGATGCCGTAGGTTTCGATCGTCGCTTCAATATTCCGCGCCGCCTGCAGGCAGTTCTGGTCGGCAGCGGAAATCAGGGCAACGCCTGAGGGATCGATCTGCGCGAGAAATTTATGGAAGCTCTCATTGATTTCGTGGATGTCTTTGTAGTAATCGAGATGATCTTCCTCGATGTTGAGCACGACGCCGATGCGTGGATAGAGGTTATGGAAGGAGCGATCGAATTCGCACGCTTCGACGATGAAGAGCTCGCCGCTGCCGGAGCGGGCCGAGCCGCCCAGCTGGGGGGATGTGGCGCCGACGACGAACGAGGGATTTTTGTCGGCAGCCAGAAGGGTATAGGCGGTCATCGCGGTGGTGGTGGACTTGCCATGGGTGCCGGCGATGGCGATGCCGTGCTTGAGGGACATGACGCGACCGAGCATCTGGGCGTATTTGAGAATTTCGATGCCACGATGGTGGGCGGAAAGCATTTCCGGGTGATCGGGTTTGACGGCGGCGGAATGGACAACGATGTCGGTGCCAGCGGGGAGGGCATCGGCGGATTCGAGGTAGGAAATGGCCGCCCCGATGCCGGCCAGTTTTTCGGTAACGGAAGAGGAGGAGCGGTCGGTGCCGGAGACTTTGGCACCAAAATTCATCAACATGTGGGCGAGGCCGGACATGCCGCTGCCGCCGATGCCAATGAAATGCACGCGCCGCCCGGTAAAGGGCGTTGGTTCAATGCGAGGTTTGAGGGTGTGCAAGAGATCCTGAACGGTGAACATAACGGCCTGCTGCTGGATGATGGGGGGCATTACAACCGCCTCCTTGCGGGAGAGATCATGGTCAGAAGTCTGGCCGTGGTCAGTTGTCAGGGGTTGGTTGCCAGAACGCTGCGGCGACTGCTAAGTGCTGACCACTGACCGCGGACAACTCACAACGGACCACCTATTTATCGCGTTTTGCGGTCGATCAGGGAGAGTATTTCCTTGGCGATATTGGCGGCTGCATCGGGCTTTCCACAGACCCGGGCGGCCTCAGCCATACGCTGACGTGCAGCGTCGTCATACAATAGCGTTTCCAGGGGCTTTTTCACAGCAAGGCCGTTGGCATTTGCATCTTTCGCATCATCGACAATCACTGCGGCACCGGCACGAACCAGCTCCATCGCGTTGGCCTTTTGATGCAGGTCTTTGTGGAAGGGGTAAGGCATCAGGATGGAGGGGACGCCGCAAGCGGTGAGCTCGGCACAGGTGCTGGCGCCGGCGCGGCCGATGGCCAGATCGGCAACGGCCCAGACGCTGGCCATATCGTCGCAGTAGTCGACCACTTTGACACGAATATTGGGCCAACGGGCGTAGGCGGCGTTCACGGCGGCGGCCTGGTCGAGACCGGCGAGGTGGAGGATCTGCCAATTGGAATTCTGAATTCTGAATTCTGAATTCTGCACGGTCAGGGAGGCAGACCCTTCTGTTTGAGGACGGTTTTCGAAACAAGAACGAAATTCAGCATCCTCGAGAAGCTTCAGCATAGCATCGTTGATCGTCTTGGCTCCGAGGCTGGCGCCGGTAACGACGAGAGTGCGGATCTGGGGGTCGATGCCGAGGGCGGTTGCTCCCTGCTCTCGGGTGCGGTCGAGGAGGTCTGGACGAATGGGGCAGCCCAGGGGGAGCGTCCGGCCGGTAACAGCCTCCTGGTACTCCGCGCCGAGCGCCCATTGCGTCACGACCAGATTGGCTCGGCGAAGCAGTAAGCGATTGGCGAGGCCGGGAAGGGCGTCGGGATTGAGCAGGATGACCGGAATTCGTGATTTGCTGGCGATGTACGCGGCCGGGCCTGCTGCATAACCGCCGAGGGCGACGACCGCATCGACAGGGCGCTGCGCGAACTGCGATTTCCAGAACGAGCAGCTTTGTCTCCAGCCTTTCCAGAACGACCAGATCTTCTTGATATCCTTGATGAGCGGCTGAACGGGTTGCTGAATATACGCGTTTCCGAACTGCGAGAGCAGACGTTGATCCACTTGCCGGGGGGTGGCAGCCCATACGAGTTGCAGCGATTCGCCGAGTTGGGTGCGTAGTGCATCAGCCACGGCCAGGCCGGGATAGAGATGGCCGCCAGTGCCGCCGCCGGCCATGATGATCCGGTAAGTGCGGGTGGCGGAGGCGGTTCGTGGTCCGTGGTCCGTGGTTCGTGGTTCGGGGGACGAGGGTGTGGAGGCGGAATCGGTGCGGTCGCAGGCGTTCATCATGACAGGTTGAGCCACGATGGAGCCCAGCATGGGGTGAATGCGATGCGGCCAAATGATCATGCTCATACGGTGGCCTTTTGTGTCTCGTGCAATTGGACGGGGAAGCCGAGAGCGGGTTCGGCGCCGCGGGAGGCGCGGGCCTCGGCTTCGACTTCTTTGCGATTGATGCGTTCGATGCTCATCAGCACGCCAATGGCTGCGGCATTCATGATCCAACCGGTGCCGCCGGAGGAAATCAGCGGGAGTGCGATACCTTTGGTGGGCATGGAGACGGTGACGACGGCGACATTCATGGCGGCCTGAAGTCCTATGACGGCGGTGATGCCGAACGCGGCCATCTTGCCGAAGAGATTGTTGCAGCGCGAGGCAATACGCCAGCCGATCAGGGTGAACGCCAGGAAGAGGGCGATGACCATGAGAGCGCCGGCGAAGCCCAGTTCTTCACAAATGACGGCGAAGATAAAATCGGTGTTGTCTTCGGGCAGATAGCCCATCTTCTGGATGCCGTTGCCGAGGCCGAGGCCCCAGAATCCGCCGGACATGATCGTCAGAAGCGACTGCAAGGGGTGATAGCCTGCACCGGAGGCGTATTTTTCGGGATCGAGGAAAGCCATTAGCCGCTCGCGGCGAAACGGGCTGCCCATGAGAAGTTTGTATCCCGCCCCGGCGGCGCCGGCGACGAGGATGCTGACTTGCCACCAGCGGCACCCGGCCATGAGAAACATGACGATCACCACAGCGGCGATGAGGACGGTGGTGCCGAAGTCTTCCTTGACGACTAGAACGGCCGCCATGCCGAAGACCAGCACGAGCGGGAGGAACCCTTTTGTGAAGGTGTGGATCAAGTTCTGGCGGTGAAACGCATAGGCCGACACGAAGAGCACCAGCGAGAGCTTGGCAAGTTCCGAAGGCTGAAAGCCGATGGGGCCGACGGAAAGCCAGCGGCGGGCGCCGTTGATTTCCTTGCCAAAGGGGGTGACGAGCACGGCGACGAGCATGCAGATCGTCAGCGCGAGTAACCAGACGCTGGGCGAGCCGAGGATGGAGCGGCCCAGGAGAATGCGATAGTCCATCCGCCACAGCGCGGTGAGCACGGCCATGGCGATCATGGCGTGAATGGCATTCTTATTGTTGAAGGCCTGCATCAGCCAGGTTTCCTGAGCGCCACGAACGCGGGCATCGGCGGATTGCACCATGACGAGACCGAAACAGAGCAACGCCGCGGCGATGAGAAAAAGAAGCTGATCGAGTGACAGGGAGAGCGGCGCAAGAACAAAGCGCGAGCGGCCGACATACGGCCGTGCAGGAACCGCGCCGACGAGTGCCGGGACGACTTGGGAGCCCGTGGCACGCCGCGGCCAGGCCACGCGCGTCGGCCATATCGACTGACCTTTGACGGAAATGGGCATGGGTGGAAGAACTCCTGCTAATTGGTGTTAGATCGGCGGTTTAGGCGCAATTTATGCACTTATTATAAGCCGTGGGCCGTGATTCGTGGGTCGTGGTCCGATGGATTCACGTCAACACGCCTTCTTCGTAGCGAGGCGATGAGTTTGTTGAGCATCTGGCCGATTCGTTGTGACTGATCCCAGATCGGCAGTACGGACTCGCGCATCACTAATCCCAAGCGAGCTGCGAGGGCTAACTGGGTCTCCACTTCCATCAATGAACCGCGGGCAATGGAGAGATGATGCAGAAATTCTGCGGAGCCCGAACGTCCCGCGCCCTCAGCGATGTTTGAAGGAACGGAAATGGCAGCACGGCAAATCTGGGATGTAAGCCCAAAACGTTCATCAGCGGGAAAAGTTGACGAAAGCCGATACACCATCTCAGCCAATTCCATCGCAGCATTCCACACATCCAGTTGTCGATAATTCTGAAGTGCCATCAGTGTACACTACCTAAAACGAACCACGAACCACGGCCCACGGACCACGAACCTCACCGCAATTTCACAGTTGCTAGGCCGAACGCAGCGCACAGGGCGCTGATGAGCCAGAAGCGGACGACGACTTGTTGCTCGGACCAGCCTTTCAGGTGGAAATGGTGGTGGATGGGGCTGCACAAGAAGATGCGTTTGCCGCCGGTCATGCGGAAGTAGGAGACCTGCATCATGACGGAGGTGGCTTCGAGGACGAAGATGCCGCCGACGAGGAGGAGCATGGGTTCCTGGCGAACGACGATGGCGATGTAGCCGACGACGCCGCCGAGGGCGAGCGAACCGGTATCGCCCATGAACACCTGTGCGGGATTACAGTTGAACCACAGGAATCCCAGGCAGGCGCCGGTGATGGCGCCACAGACGACGGACAGTTCACCGGTGCGCGGCACCCAGTGAAAGTGAACCTGATTGGCAATCTGTTCCACACCGGTGGCATACGCGAGGCAGAGGAACGCGAACGCGACGATTGCCATGCATCCGCCCGCGAGGCCGTCCATGCCGTCGGTGAGATTGACGGCATTCGACGATCCGGTGATCACGATCACGGTGAGGATGGCAAAGAGCGATGGGGGCAGGGTGAGGTCGCGGAAGAAGGGCCAGTTGAGTTTGTGTGCGGAAGGGGCGCTGCCGTCGAGTGCGGGGGCAGAGTTGCCGTGGTAATAGATGAAGATGGCCAGCAGAACGCCGAGGCCGACTTGGAAGAGCAGTTTTTCGTAGGCGTAAAGACCTTCGCGGGAACCGGGGGTGCGGCGGCCGGCGGTGAGCTTGAGCCAGTCATCCACCGCACCAAGGCAGGCCAGATAGATCATGCAGAACATGGCCATACGGACGTAGAAATTCATGATGTCGGCAAAGAGCAGCACGGTGACAAGGATCGCCCCGATGATGAGCAAGCCGCCCATCGTGGGGGTGTTCTTCTTGTTCTTGGTCAGTTCGTTGAGGTCCTTGTTGTAGAACTCCGGCATGTCGCCGACTTTTTGTTTCATCAGCCAGCGAATGACCCTGCCGCCACCGGCGAGCACCAATACGAATGCGAAGAGAATGGCCAGCGCGGCGCGAAAAATGATCACGCCGAACATGCCGTCCTGGCTGGCCCAATGATGATCTACCATCCATTTGAAGAGATGCAGGAGCACGAAGCGATTCCTTAAAAAAGACCAGGGTTTGGGGCTCTAGTGCGTGGCGATTATGGCTTCCGGCTGATTGTGCAGGGCACCGAGCAGTGTTTCAAGCGCCATGCCGCGAGAACCTTTCAGCAAGATTTCATCGCCGGGAAGAAGCAGTTCCTGGATGCGAGTGCGGGCCGACGCGGTATCGGCGAAACGCTGCGTGGGAACACCTGCGACGGATGCAACGTCGGCTGCGAAACGCATCTGCGGGCCGATGGCGATGAACAGATCGAGTTTCCAGCCTGCGACGAGGCCGCCAATCGCACGATGCATCGCTTCAGTGCTGACGCCCAGTTCCAGCATATCGCCAAGGATGGCGACTTTGCGGGGTTTATTTTGCCCTGAGGATGCCGCGGATTTCAGGTGGGCAAACGTTTTGATCGCAGCCTCCATCGAACTGGGATTGGCGTTGTAAGCGTCGTTGATGATCTTGAAACCGCCGACGGTCATGGGCTCCAAACGCATTTCCACGGGCTTAACCTTGAGCAGGCCGGCGGCGATCTGGTCGTCGCTGAGCCCCAGACGCCGCGCCACGGCAATCGCCATCAAGGCATTGACTGCGTTGTGCGATCCCAGGAGCGGCACGCGAAATCCGCCGCGACCGTTAATCGTGAACGATGTGCCTTCGATGGACTCGGAAATATTTGTCGCGACGAGATCGGCCTGCACATCGGAATTCTGATTGGCGACTGCGGAGTTGTCCGCCCCGACCCAGACTTTCTGTGCCGGCGAGGTTTTCAGGCTCGCGGCCAGTTCCGGGGCATGGGCGGGAAGAATCAGCATGCCGCCGGCGGTGACGAACGCCGCGATGGAGGCTTCCTCTTTGGCCACGCCCTCGAGGTCGCCGAGCTTTTCCAGATGCTCCAGTCCGACGGAGGTGATGACCGCAATATCAGGCCGGCACACATCGCCCAGCGCCGCGATTTCCCCGGGCGCGTTGGTGCCGATCTCCAGCACCACGAACTCATGCTTCGATTCGACTTCCAGCAGCGTCAGCGGCATACCGATGTTGTTATTAAAACTCTTGGGGCTGGAATGGCCGCTGAGTTTTTCCGACAGCAGCGTGTGGATGATGCGCTTCGTGGTGGTCTTGCCGTTGGACCCCCCTACCGCAATGACCTTGGCGCGAAGTTCGTTGCGATAGACCGCGGCAAGCCGGTTCAGACCGGCGATCGTGTCTTCCACCTGCAGGATCGCACAGCCGTGGTGCTGGGCATCGGCGAGGATCGGGGCGGGCAACTCCTTATGCACCAGAATTACCGCGACGTTTCTGGCGACAACATCGACGAGAAAATCATGGGCATCATGATTCTTGCCGGCGATGGCGATGAAGAGGTCGCCCTCGGCGGCTTTGCGGCTGTCGGTGCAGACGTGACCATTGAACGAACGTGTGCCGCGACCGAGCCATTTGGCTTTGGCGGCGATGCGGAGTTTATCGAGTTCCCAGGGTTTCACTATTCTTCCTTCAAAGACGTAATCACTAAGACACGAAGGCACGAGAACGTAGTGGTCCTATTATTTTTGCCTGGCGTCTTGGTGGATCATATTCAATTCTCGCAGTGCGTTTTGAGCTTCTTCAACATCGTCGAAGTGGTGCTTGGTGGTGCCGATGATTTGGTAATTTTCGTGGCCTTTGCCGGCGAGGAGGACGACGTCGCCGGGTTGGGCCAGGGCGATGGCTTTCTGGATGGCGAGCCGGCGGTCGGGCTCGACGGTGATTTTGCGGGCTGTTTTCCAACTGGGCGAAAAGCCGGTGCAGATTTCCTCGATAATGGCGAGGGGATTTTCGGTGCGGGGGTTGTCGCTGGTGAGGATGACGAAATCGGCGAGAGTCTCGGCGACTTTGGCCATCTTGGGGCGCTTGGTGCGATCACGATCGCCGCCGCAGCCGAAGAGGCAGATGAGACGGCCGTTATTGGGCTGAAAACGGGTGAAGCAATTGGACATGGTAGTACGGAGGGTCGTCAGAACATTTTCGAGCGCGTCGTGGGTGTGGGCATAGTCGACAAACACTTGAAACGGCATTGCGCTTCGTTCTTGTCCGGGTGCAATGACGGGCTGCAATCGACCTGGCGCGCCAGTGTCATTTTCTAGCGCGTCGAGAGCGTCATAGACTCGAATTCCCAACGCAGAGGCGGCGGCGATAACGCAGAGAAGATTGTAGGCGTTGTGGCAGCCAATCATCGGGGAGTTGAATTCGAAGACGCCGGTTTCGTGAGGATAGTCGGACCGGACGTGAACGTGCATGCTGTCGCTGGCCAATCCGCTGACGAGGGCGGTCCAGCCATTGGCGGGCGGCTGCGGAGAAAACAGGCGTTTATCGCTGGGCGCCGGGAGGGGTTCAACGTGGATGGGGACGATGTCGGCGCGACATTGCTTGGTCATGGCAGAGGCGTAGCGGTCGTCGATGTTGATGATCGCGGTGGCGCCGGCGTCGAGCGAATTGAATAGGAGGGCCTTTGCCGCAGCATACTCTTCCATCGTCTTGTGGTAATCGAGATGATCGCCGGTGAGGTTCGTAAAAATGGCGACGGCGAAGTCGATGCCGGCCACGCGATCCTGATGCAGGGCGTGGCTGGAGACTTCCATGATGCAATGCGTGACGCCGTTGGCCTTCATGCGCGAAAACAGGTCGACGAGGTCAACGCTTCCGGGCGTGGTCATGTCGGCGGGTACGGCGAATTTTCCATCATCGATTTCAACGGTGCCGATCATCCCCACCTTGTGCCCGGCCGCCTTGAGCACCGAGCGTAACAGGTACGCCACGGTCGTTTTGCCTTTGGTGCCGGTCACCGCGAGCATCTTCATCGATGCGGTCGGATGGCCGGCGATTTCATGCGCCAGCAGCGCCAGCGCCCGGTTGGCGTTATCAACGCGCGCAAACGGGACTGACGCGGGCAGATCGAGCGCCTCGGCGCTGATGATGGCGGCGGCACCTTTGGAAAGAGCATCGGCGGCGAACTGGGCTCCGCTGGTTTTCGTGCCGCTGCGGGCCACGAACAGATCGCCGCGCTGAACTTTTCGGGAGTCTTCACAAACTCGATTGATCGATGGATCGGAGGCGAGGCGGGATTCCATCACCGTTACCCCCCCACCGATGTGCTTGATCAATTCACTGAAAAGCATAAATCCACTTTCATCCCTCTCCTCCAGAACGCGGCCCGACCGGTGGGCCGACGCAATTACCAACATCAATGCCCCGTCGTCCGCCGCGATGCCACCGTGTCTTCCACCTGATCGGGAGCCACCTGCATATATTGCAGAGACCGTTCGACGATGGCCGTAGCAGCAGGCGCGGCAACGGTGCCGCCGTAGTAACCGTTCTTGAGGTTGGGCTTGTGGATGGTCACGATGGCGACCAGGCGCGGATCGGTCATAGGACCGCCGCAGAGAAAGCTGGAATTGTATTCGTTTGCGCTGTAGCCATGCTCTGCATCACCACTGCTCTTGCCGGCGATGTGTGCCGTACCGGTCTTGCCGAAGAAGCGGTAGAGATGCGAGCGTGCGGTCTTGGCGGTGCCGTAGATGTACACGTTTTCCATCATTTTCCGCATGGTGTCGCACGTGGCGGTGCTGATGATCTGCTTCTGAATGGGAGCGCCGGCGAGATCCGTCCACGGAACCGTATGACCGGGCTCATCCTCAACGGCATGAATGACGCGCGGCGACACCAGGTAGCCACCGTTGGCGAAGGTGCCGTACGCCCGGACCAGTTGCAGCGGCGTGGCGCCGATTTCGTAACCGAAACTTACCGATGTGAGCGTACCCTTGTTCCATACTGCCAGCGGCCGAACCAAGCCCTTTTCATCACCCGGTAGCTCCACACCCGTGCGCTGACCGAAGCCAAACGTGTTGACGGCCTCATAGAGCGTCGGGATGCCCATCCGCCAGCCCACCTGCGTCATGCCGATGTTGCTGGATTTCACCAGAACATCCTGGGCCGACAGCAAACCGTAGCCGTGGGTATCGCGGACAAGGCGTCCGGTCGGATCGTACCAACTTCCAAAATGGCAATCGAAAATGTCCGTCGGACGCACGACATGCTTCTCGATCGCCCAGGCCATCACGAACGGTTTGAAGATCGAGCCCGGCTCATAGGGATCGGTGATGGACCGGTTGCGACGCGATTCCGGATCGGCGGTGGAAAAATGGCTGGGATCGAAGAACGGATAGTTGGCCATCGCCAGGATGCGGCCGGTGAACGGGTCAAGCAAAATCGCCGTGCCGCTGACCGCGCCATGTTCCTTGACGGCCTTTTCGAGTTCTTCCTGCGCGATGCCTTGCGTGACGGTATCGACCGTCAACCAGACGTTCCGTCCATCATCAGGCGCGGTGTACTTCTGATCTTCGATCAGCAGCGTGCGGCGGGACGCGTCCTTGAGCACGAACATCTGGCCGGCGCGGCCGCGGAGCAGAAAATCGAGCTGGTGTTCGAGGGCGTCAATGCCGCCGTCGTTGTTGGCAAAACCAATCAGGCTGCCGCCGAGTTCGCCCAGCGGGTAAACGCGTTTCATCGATTTGACGAACCCAACGCCGTCGAGGGCGTGTGCGAGAACCTTGGCCTTTTCGCTTTCCGCTTCACGGGTCGCCTTGTCTTTGGTCTTGGCGGCGGTCCGGGCGATTTCGCGGCTGTCCTCGTGAAGTTTTTTGCGATATTCCATGAAGCGGTTGTGGAAATCGTCGTCGACCTCTTTGGCCAGCCACAGAAAGCGGCGCGGGCGGCCATCTGGATAAGTGGCGCTGGAATCGATCTGAAAATGCAGGTCTTGCGGGGGCTTGCCGATCAACGGCGCCAAGGCTTCAACAAGAATGTCCTCGGCCTTCTTGATGTCTTCGCCCTTGAGGGGGCTGAGCTTGCCTTCGGGATCGACGATAAAGGCGGGATCGGCAAACAGGTTGTACATGCGGACACTGGCGGCCGCCTCCGTGCCGTCGGCCAATCGGATGGTGCCGCGGTCGGCGGGCAGAGACATGATCGCGGTGTTCTGGCGCGCGATGCGATCCCGTTCTTCATCCGTAATATGACGCTGGATCCAGAGAACCCGGCCCAGCAGCCCGGCCAGCAGAATGGCCGTGCCGATCAGCACGGTCGATGCCAGCCATTGTGTTCTTTTCAGTGCGTCCATTGCCAATTCGTATCATCCCTGTGGGAGGTCGGTGACAACACTAGTCATGCGGCCGATTTGGATTGCTATGACCACTGCCCGAATCGCGAAGCGGCGCGAGAAGATCCGTTTCCACGCGCGGCGTGCCGCCGGAAGTCGCCGCGGTTCGCCGCGACGTACGCGATTCACGGGGTTGCATGGCATCGCCGGCGTTCATTCCCTGCTGCTTGAGATTGACGGCAAGCGCCAGCGGATTGGTTAGGTGGGCGATTTCGGGGCGCTGGCCACGAAGCGTCTCTTCGCGAAGGTGGATTTGCTCGTGAAGCAGCGAGGTCTGCCGCTCGATCTCCCGGCGATTTTGGCGCAAGCCAAAAAGCGCCAGGGCAAGAATCAGGAAGGCTACTAATGTCACAAGAAGTTTGAACACAAACCCTTGATCCTCAATCATTTAATCGCGTTTACAGGCGTCGTTGATCCGCCTCTGTAAACGCCACAAGACCGCGGCTGGCGAGCCCCGGTCTTATGGAACAATCGGTAGTTACGGCAAGAAGGCCGCAACTTTACCGGACCCTATTCTACGATCACCGCAGTTCTACGCAATTCCTGCGCGGAACGTTTTGGCGGCGACGGCCCCGCGGGCCTTTCTCAGCTCACACCTTCCCAGGCAACTTCAGCTTTGTGCCGACGGTCAGATCGTTCGGATCGTCCAGCTTGTTCAGGGCGACAATCCGTTTCATCACGTCGCGATAATTCTTGGCAGAAACCTTCTTCGCAATTTTTTCGAGCGTATCGCCCGACTGCACGACGTAAGCGCCGCCCGTCTTGTCGTCCTTCTTGGCGTCTGCGGTCTTCGTGTCGGTCACCGCATCCTTTTTGGCGACTTCGGTCTTGGCGCCCGGGGCGAAAATCAGCGGCGGCTCCTTCTTGGCGATCGTATCGGCCTTCTTCGCGACCACCGGTGCGACTGCGACCTTATCGGCAACCACCGCCTTGGGAAGATCGGGAATCAGCAACTTCTTGCCGATGACCAGCATGGTACTTTCATCTTTGAGCGTACCCGGGTTGGCGGCAATGATCCGCTTGCGATCCTCAGGCTTGTCCGACTTGTAATACTTCCGCGCAATCTTATTAAGGGTATCGCCCTTGGCGATCGTGTATTCCTGGCCCTTGATCGGCTCCTTGACCACCGTCTTGACGGTGCCCGTCTTGTCGGGGGTCAGTGCGGCGCCGGGGCCGACGAGTTGACCTGCGGGCGGCTGGTCGCCAACCGCGACGTAAACGGTCGGCGTGCCTTTTCCCGAATCGGCCGTCTCAAGCAAGGGAATAGTTGGCTTGCTGGGATCAACCAGCACTGGCCCGGCAGGTTGAGGCTGCAACGGCTGGATGGCGTAGGACTCGGCCGGCCTGGTGGCGACCTGGCCCATGCCCGGATCGCCGGCGACCGGCATCACAGGAACGCCGGCGTTCGTCGTTCCATCACGTTGTGCTGCAAATGCTCGGGGCATGTCGGCCGTCTCGCCGGCGCGGGCCATGCCCGGAATGCCCACGGGATCCATCGTATGCTTGCGGTAGTTGTCCCCGAGCTGGGTCAGACCCGCCATCCGGGTGCTGCCCGAGGCGCCACCTAAGTACTCCGAGAGGAGCACCCCAATCAACACGATGACAAACAGGCCGGTCAACATTCCGATTTTGGCTTCACGCGTCATAACGCTTCACTCCGTGGCACCGTTCTACTTTTTCGCGCCGCCTACGGCGGCTGCGGGGTATTCGTTGGCTGCCCATTCGTCCTGGTCTTGGCGGCTTCAGGAATCCGCTTTCCATCGCAGCGCTCGCAATTTCGCAGAGCGGCTGCGTGGATTGCGGTGGATCTCTTCCTCACCAGGCTCCAAAGGCTTCTTCGTAAGTACTTCGCAAAGCCCCTGATCTTCCCATTTCCGGAGAGCCTGTTTGACCAGGCGATCTTCCCCGGAGTGAAAACTGATGAACACCGCACGACCGCCGAACTTGAGCAACTCCGGCACGCTTTCGAGCAAATCGTGAAGGACGTTCATTTCCTCGTTGACCGCCATCCGTAATGCCTGAAACGTCCGTGTGGCAGGATCGATCTGGCCCCATTTCGTCGGAACCACAGACCGGACAAGCCGCGCGAGTTGCCCGGTGGTAACTATCGGCACGGTGGCACGAGTCTGAACAATTTTCCGCGCGATGCGCCATGCATATCTTTCCTGGGCGTAATCATGCAGGATGTCGGCAATCTGTTTTTCGTCGAGTTCCGCCAGAAGATCGGAAGCCCGCTTGCGTATACGCGGATCGAGCCGCATGTCGAGTTTGACGTCCATATTGAAACTGAGGCCATGCGTATCTTCGAGGAGTTGGTTCGTCGAAACGCCAAGGTCGGCCATGAGGCCGTCGACGCGTTCGATGCCGGCCTCGGACAAAACGTCCGACGCTTCCGCAAAATTGGCGTGAAATAAGCGTATTTTTACATTTTCGAGAGATTCAGCGTCCAGACGCTTCTTGGCGTACTTCAGGTTTTCGGGATCGACATCGAGCGCCAGAAGCGTGCCCCCAGGCACTATGCGCTTGGCAATTTCCAAAGAGTGCCCCCCACGCCCCGCGGTGCAGTCCAAGATGACCTCACCGGGCTTGGGAACCAGGTATTTGAGTACCTGATCGACCATCACAGGATCATGACCATGCGGCGAAAGATCCATGGCCTCACGCGTTTGACCGTTCTCAAAGACAAACTGGAAAATGGACATTTCAAAATAGAAAGAGTGAAAAGTAACGCTGCGCCGTTGCGACTTGCGTGGCGATGGTACGCTGGAAGGATACCGCCATCCGAATTGGGCCGCCTCTTTCTATTCTTTATTCTCCATTTTCTATGGGCCACGGGCGAAGTGCAAAAAAGCACGGGGGCACGACTGGCTCAGCGTGTCCCCGTGCAGCCGTCCGTGGCTACCACAACATCGCCCGGTCCATGGGCGACCATAAGTGCGTCGCATCCTGCGACTGTTCGGCCACATCCTTGCGGCCTAGTGCTGGTGTCGCATCCTGCGACTGATATGCCACATCCTGTGGCAAATATTGTGAGTCGCATCATGCGACTGAAGCGCCGCATCCTGCGGCCTTATGTAGTTCCTACTTTAATTTGAAGCGGGCCCATCCGTGGGCACCGCCCCAAAGATCTTCTGCATTGTGGCCTGCAAACTGGCCCGGTCTGACAGCAGTTCTCGCATGTGATTGACGAAATCCTGACGATTCCAAAGTTCAATTCTGTCGTTGGCGCCGACGAGGGTGACCTCACGCGTTAACATGGCTTCCGTAAAAGGATCGCGATTCTTGCTGTCTGCCATGAACCGCTCCGGGATGATTACGCGTCCCTGCTTATCCGGTTCCAGACGGCTGGCAGTGGCGAAAACGAGTCTTCGCACGCGTGCCACATCTGATGAGAGAGCCAATCCCGCGGATGCCCCGGCGGCCAATCTTTCGAAAAGTTTCTCCGGGACTAACTGCAAATATCGACCTTCCGGAACAAGGTAAAAGACACTGCCGTCGGTTCGCGGATCCATCGCATTGCGGATCGCACTGGGAATGGCAAGACGATTCTTGTCATCGATGACGTGATCGTAGCGATCCGTGATGACCATTTTTGCTCGCCGTAACAGTTGCCCGAAGTGTTGGCGCGATGGCCGTTGGAGTGTTTGGAGGCACATGGAGGTCCATGGCGCCTGAGGGTTCCAACGGCGGGTCGCGTTCCTTCCTTGACTTCGAGTGGCCTTGGGGAGCGGCATCCTGCCGGTGCACCGTTTGGCCGTCAGTCGACCCACACATATAAGAGATTAAGGGATGTGTCCCCACCCTTAATCTTTATGCCTCCATTGTGCCCCACTATTCCCCACCTTTCAATAGAAAAGTTGAATGTCGGAAAAACCTGATCAGGGGAAAGTCCGGCGAGAATGGGTATTAATACAATAGCTTGGCGAATTTTCTCGGACGCACCACTAGGGATTGTGGATACGCTAAAATCAAAAATATCAAAAATTTTTCAAGATTTCTGCGTGCGCCTGCACCATGCGCTGGGTGGAGAAGTGGGTGCGGACGTGATCGACGGCACTTATGGACGATTGAGAATGTGATATAACTTCTTTTATGGCATTAGCTAAGGACAATTCTGTCGGGTTCTCGAGGAGCTGGCCAGGGAGGCCGGGGGTCCAAAGGGAGGAAGTGACGGGGGTTTTGGGGGCGATGACGGGGATGCCGGCGGCGAGGGCTTCGATGATGGTGAGGCCGAAGCCTTCGACAGAGGATGGTAAGACCATGCAGTCTAGGCACTTATACCAACGATCTGGGGTGGTGGTGGGGCCGACGAAGTGGACGAAGGGGTCGAGGTGGAGGGAAGTGGAGAGGGCGCGGAGGCGGGATTCGTCGGGGCCGTAGCCGACGAGGGCGAGGTGGAATGGGGCGTCGGCGGGATCGATTTGGGTCTCATTTGGGCTCAAAACAGCGCGATTTTGCATGCGTTTTGAAGCGATTTGGAGTGCTTTTGCATCGTTTTGGAGTGTGTTTTCATCGTTTTGGAGGGTGTTTTGGGTGGAATCTGGGGTGTTCAGGAGGTGGAGGGTGTGGATGAGGAGGTCGAGATTTTTGACCGGATCGAAGCGGCCGACGTAGCCGAGGACGCGGGCGCCTGCGGGCCAGGGGCGCTCGGCGGGAGGAATGGGGGTGGCGTGGGCGAAGCGATCGACGTCGATGCCGTTGGGGATGACGATGCCTTTTCTGAAGTGGCCGTGGAGGGCGATGCGATCGAGGATGGGCTGGGAGGGAACGATGAGGGCATCGGCGCGCGGGGCGAGGAGGCCCTGGAGGGTCCAGTGCCAGCGCGGGCGCGGCTGGAGCGTATGGATGGACTGTATAAACTTTGGGCGATTCTTAAGGAAGGGCAGGGCGAGGGTGCCGAGGAGGTTGGCGTGGATAAGTATGGAGTAGAGGATATGTGGCGATGTTTGGTTGAGGAGGCGGATGAGGCGCGGGAGGGCGCGGGGGAAGCCGAGGGGGGACGAGAGGTTGAGGGAGGCGATCTTTAATTTGAATTCAGAATTCAGAGTGGTGAATTCAGAATGGGGGGACGACGGTGTGAATTCTGAATTCTGAATTCTGAATTCTGAACTTGGGAAGGCGGAGCGGTTGTTGGGGGGGAGGGGTTTGAGGGAGATGATGGAAACTTCGAAGTCGCTCCCCACCCCACCGCTCCCACTGGCTTGGAGGCCGGAGGCGAGGTCGCGGAGCATGAGGGGTGAGCCGCCGAGGAGGAGGTCGGTGATGAGGAAGGTGATGCGGGTGGGTGGCATGGGGGCATTATGGGGGGGGCGGAGGGCGGTTGCCAGTGGTCAGTGGCGGGGAGGCGTCAGTCTTGAGTCTTGAGTCTTGAGTCTTGAGGGGTGTAGACAGTAGACAGTAGACAGTAGACGGGGAAGGAGGTGATGTTATGGGCTATGCGTTATGCGTTATGGGCTATGGGGTGGCTCCCGTCGATGCAAAAGGGAATGCGCGATGACAGGAAGGATGATGGGGTCTCGGTGCCGGAGTAACCTGGAGGGAAGTAGCTAGTGACCAGAAGGGGCGACAATGTTGCCACGAAGCCACGAGATCACGCGATGTGTTAACCACTGAGCTCACGGAGAGCACGGAGGGAAGGACTGTGTTGCACTATGAAGTATACTGGGGACGCGGCGCGAAAAGAGGGGTGGAGGCGAAGGGGATCGGCAGGTTTAATATTAATTTAGAGATATATACATATGTCCATTACAAATGGACCTGGTTTCTGTTTTGGGGAGGCTTGCCGGGCTGTTTTTGGGGGAGAGGGCAAGGATGTTGCAGGGCGGCGACGTGAGGCGGTGGGAGAGCGTGTGGCGGCTTTCGAGGAGGGATGTGAGAGGGGCGTCAGGCATCCTGACGGGGGAATAAGGAGTGCGGGGTTAGGCGGTAGGAGATATGGGCTAGGGGTTATGAGATGGCGGGAAGTGTTGGGCAGTGTCAGTGGGCGCGGGGACAGTCCTTAGTGCTTGGTGCTTATAGCTTCTAAAAGAACCCCATCCACAGTCACGCAATAGGCGGTCGAAAAGGTCTTGGAGGAAGTAAATTTAGAGCCTCTTAGTCCTTAGCAACTATCTCAAATCAGCACGCTGCCGAGAGGGTCAATGGTTGACCGTCAGCCGCGTATCCACATAATAATTCTGCACAACATCTTTGATTGGGGAGGTAGGATGCTCGAATTCATTCTCGCCATCATTCTTATCGTGACCATGGCCCGCGTGGCCGTTGCCGACAGCCAGTCGGGCGTGCTCTGGGGATGTGCCTGCCTGGTTATCACGTTCTTATGCTTCGCCATTCCCATTCCCTTTGCCCGGGTTTTGGTCGCTGGTGTTCTGACCTGGGTGGCGATGATCGCGTACAAAATTGCCTTTAATAAATAGGCTTGAGCGACGGAATACGCTGATCGCAGGCGGTGAGTCTTGAGGGGTGAGACGGGGCGGGTTCATCATCATTGCGTTTGCGAGGGGTGAAACCACGGGGGACATGGAAGGGAAGCGATTTGGGGAGGTGAATGGGAGTGGGAGGTTATTTATTTTATTGACGATATATACATACGTCAATTAAAAATGGACCTGGTTTCTATTTTGGGGAATCTTGCTGGGGCGGTTTTTTTTGGGGGGGGGGAGCGAGGAGGCAATGCGGCGACGTGAGGCGGTGGGAATGCTGGTGGCGGGTTTCGAGGAGGGATGTGAGAGGGGCGTCAGGTACCCTGACGGGGGAATAAGGAATAAGGGGTTAGGCCGTAGGAGATATGGGCTATGGGTTATGAGTCCTCCGGGGGTGGGGAGGCGATCTAACCACGACGGCACGACGACACGAAGGGTGACTGGGTCTTTCAGAGGACGCAGAACGCACAGAGGCGGATGGCCGACGGGGGCGTCGGCACCACTCGAAGAATTCACAGACAATGGCGAGGCTCAGAGAAGTTTCTGGAGATACGGACGAAAGGCTTTCTCTAATCTGATCATTGCATCAACCAGGGTCACATGTAGTTGTGGCCAATTAGCTTCGTCGAGCCAGCCACCTCGAACGACGTAACGGATGCGGCATGCACGTTTTTCGTCGAGTGTTTCCCAATCCAGTTTGGCTCCAAAGGTCTTTTCGATTTGCGCCCGGTGGCGCTTGAGTTGATTCAGAATTCGCTGATTTCCTTCACCGGTGTCCTTGTCTTGATCGATGTATAGTTCAACTTGGGCATCATGTCGTCGCACCGCATAGTGGAAATAGAGGCCTTGTACGCCTGCGGATGTCCCAATGTACATGGAAATTCCTGGAGATAATCCGGAATGGAGGCGGGTTCTCTTACGCGAGACCGCAAGCAATCCCGTCCAGAACTTCTTCCGAAAGATATGTCGCTCCGCTATCTCGCGTTTGGCTTCGCCCGCCTCTGCTGTTCCTTCACTTGGCCCGGTGATCAGGGTCAAAAGCGGAGCAGGTACAGACTTGTCTATCTTCACCGCTTCGACCTTGACGAGATAGAAAGCGGCTGCGCGGCTCTCATTTAACCAGGTAATCGCCCTTACGTGTTCAGGGCGTGGTTGGCTTACGAGCCAAATTGCAGCCTTCGCTTCCATCGCGGTCAAATAGGTGATGAGTTTCCCGAGGTGGTCGTGATTGCTTTTCTCCAACTGGTTCTCAATGACGACGACATTACCCATGTCGTCCTCGGCGACGAGATCGACATTGAAATCACCAGCGCTTTTTTCCCGGTGCGCGCTCACCAATGTGAGACCGACAACATCATTAAGAATGGTCAAATTCTCATGTAACCAGTGAGTGAATTCGTGCGCTTCGTGCTTCCACACTTCGCGAAGAGGTACACGCTGTAATTTGCCGATCATTTCGAGACTCCGGTATTAGAGGCACGTTGGTGGTTGAGGCGGAGGAGGTTGGTGAGGATTTTTGGGTCGGTGGCGAGGCGCGGTGGCAGATCGTGCAGGGGCATGATGTTTGATGCTCCGACTGGCAAGAATAAGGGAAGTATAACGTGGGATGAGGGCGAGGGGGATTTTTTGTGGTGGTGAGATGCGTTTGCGAAACGCCGCATTGTCGTGCGAGGGTCCAAGAGGCGGTTTGATGGGGAGGGGGATGATGGGGCGAGGGGATTCTTGACAAGTGCCGGGCTTTCAGCCCTCCGCAGGTCTTTTTGGCGAGGTTTCTGCAACCTTACGGTTGCAGCTATTACCTGTCGGAGCTTCGCTCCTTGACTGGTGGGAATTTGTCGGTGGTCAGTCGTTAGTGGTCGGTGAGCGGTGGGGGTTTCGGATCGCGCCGTTGAAGACGGCGGGCGTTGGGAGGAGTGCCCAGGGATTCAATCCCTGGGCTTGTGAGGGAGGGGGGTGAGGTTGGAGGGGGCGATGGTGGTTAGTCATGAGGGGGGGAGTCCGGAATTGGGGCGGCGGGGACGGGGGGGGCGGGGGGTTTGCGGAAGACGAAGCGTTGATAGACGAAGGCCAGGGCCATCAGGGAGATGCCGGTGCCGGCGAAGGAGAGGACGCGCTGCATGTTCTGGAGAGCGGGCATGTCGAAGAGGAAGACCTTGGGGATGGTGATGAGCATCATGACGAGCGAGGTCCAGCGGAGGAGGACGCTGCGGCGGAGGATGCCCACGACGAGGTAGATGATTCCCATGAGAGCCCAGACGATCGAGTAGGTGGCGAATTCGCCGGGGGAGTTGCCGGAGGGCGGCGCGCCGAAGTAGAGGTTGTCGCCGCGGAACATGTGCTGCACTTCGAGGGTGACGAGGACAAAGATCAGCAAGAGGCTGGAGATGCCGGAGATCCAGGCGCAGACCTGGGCGTTGAGATTCAGGCCGGCGTCGATCCAGGTGCGGCGGTTCCAGAGGAGCCAGGCGAGGACGGCGGCGGCGGCGGCGGAGATGCCATAGACGTAGAGCAGGCCATTGATGATGGGCATGGTGCCGACGCGTTCGTGGGTGAAGAGCGGATTCATGAGGAGGGTGCAGATGAGCACGGAAAAACCCAGTGCGAGGGCGGCGAACAGGAGGCCGCCGCGCTGTGCGATCTGCAGGTTGAATTTATGGCCGATGAGCAGCAAGAGGGTTGCGAGGGCGAACCAGGCGACGGGATAGGTGCCGCGCTCGAGGAAGTGCATCTGCTGGATGTTCAAGTATGCGCCTTGGAATCCCTGGCGGACTTCGAGTGAAACCGTCACGAGGAGAAGGAAGAGTGCGAGAGTTGCGGCGGCGCGGGCGAGAGGCGCGGCGATGGGGCTGTGGCGGTGCAAGATCCAGGCGATGAGACCGCAGAGGAGAGTGGGGAGGCCATAGGCGTAGAGGAGGTCGTTGAAGATGAGGGTGCTGCCGACGTTTTCGCCGGACCAGAGCGGGTTGAAGAGGCCGACGCCGATGGCGAGGGTGAATCCCATGCCGATAGCGGCGATGGTGAGGCCGCCGCGGCGCGCGGTCGTGCTGAGGGTATTTCCGACGGCCAGGATGGCGGCGGCGAGTGCGAGCCAGGCGATCGGATAGGTGCTGCGTTCGAAGAAGGTGATGTGGGTGGTGTCGATGTAGGCGCCTTGGAATGCCTGGCGGATTTCCGTGGTGACCAGAATGAAGAGGAGCATGAGAATTGCGGCGCCAAGCCACGCGCTGAAGCTCCATCCGCCTTCGAAGGCGCGGTCGTTTTCGGGGGTCCAGGGGCCGAGCAAACGGGTGGCGCGCGGATGGACGATACATGCCGCGATTGCAGCGAGGAGGATGGGGGTGCCGTAGGCGAAGAGGAGTTGATTGAGCACGATCCACGTGCCGACGGATTCGTGATGGAAGAGCGGGCTGCGGATGAAGCCCAAGAAGACGATCGCATAGGCGAGGGAACCGGAGCAGAGCAGGATGGCGGCGCGGCGGAGGAGGTCGCGGTTGAAGCGGCGAGCGATGGCCAGGCAGATGACGCCGAGGGTCATCCAGGCGATGGAATAGGTGGCGTATTCGAGGAAGGAGGCGCGAGAGCCGTGGGTCAGCGCGAGATCTCCGCCGACGTAGCCCTGGTGGACTTGGAGCGAGACCATGGCGAAGAGCAGGATCAGTCCCGCGGCGCCGGCGGCTTTGGCGAGGGCGGAGTTTTCGGGATCGCACTTATGCAGGACGAAGGCCAGCAGGCCGCAGAGTGCGGCCGGGGCGCCGTAGGCGTAGAGCAGGAGATTGAAGACGGGCAGCGGGCCGACATCTTCGCTGCCGAACCATTGCCACCAGAGCGGATTGGCGATGAAGACGAGTCCGATGACGGCATAGACGAGGCCGAGGATGGCGATGACTTCGCCGCAGCGGATCAGGAGGATGCGCTGGACCTGGCGGCCGATCCAAGTGACGGCGGCGGCGAGCAGGATCCAGCCGATGGCGAAGGTGCCGCGTTCGACGAGGAGGGCGGAGTTGGCATCAAGTTTTCCGCTGTGGAAGCCCCAGCGGACTTCGAGGGTCAGGAGGAGGAAGGCGGATACGGCGGCGCCGACCTGGAGCATCGCGGCGATGGTTTTGGGAGAAGGGATGACGTCGCGGAGACGGTCGGGCAATTCTTCGCACCGTTCGAGGAGCCAGGCGGTGAGGGCCATCGTCAAAAGTGTTGTGCCGTAGGCCCAGATGACGGGATTCCAGAAGAGGTTGCGGCCGGGGCCGTCGGCATCGAAGACGGAACCGATCATGAGGGCGCGGATGGAGACGACGACGATGGCGGCCAGCAAACCGGGCATCAGGCCGGGGAGGCGCAGTCGCCAGATCGCCAGAGCGGTCAACGGGAGGATCGCGGCCCAGGCGGCGGTGAGTGCGCCTCCGTGAAGTCCCATCGGCGGGGCGATGAGGAGGAGGGCGAGGATTGCGTGGCCATAGACGGCGAGGCATTCGTCGCCGGTGACGATGGTCGCGCGGCGCAGAACGATCGGGACCATGAGCGCCGCGAGGATGGCCGCGACGAGCAGTGGCAGATAGGCCCATTCGTCGGGCCGCGGGGCGGTGGGGATGAGCCAGTAGGCAACGCCGACGTAGGATAGCGCTAACAGACCGGCGAGGGCGGCCCAGCGCACGGGGGCGGCGCTCTTCCATTGGCAGGCGAAGGCGCCCAGCACCGTGGCGGCGCCGAAGGCGGTGAGCCAGCCTTGGAAGCGCACGTGATCGAGCATGGCCTCGGGGGATACTTGGGCGCCGTGAAGTTGGGCGCTCCAGCCCCAGGCTGCGAGCATGCCGAGGACGGCAATTGAACCGAGCCACGCCATGCCTTCGTAGATGGGCCGCAGCCGCGCGAGGACGAAAGCGCCGGCGACGAGCATGGCGAAGAAGATCCATTGCAGGTTGTCGTAATGGGATTTGCCCAGGAGGAGACAGGAGGCGAGCAGGCCCAGGCCCACCGCCAGCCAGGTGAGGGCCATAGCGGCCAGGCCGGATCGGCCGCCGCGCCATTGGTTGGGTTGCGACACGGTGGAGATGACCAGTGAGCCGACGGCGGAGAGCATGAAGAGGCCGAAGATGGAGCCGTCGTGGGGATGCAGGATGGGGTCCCATTTGAAGAAGACCCACAGCATGAGCCAGAGGCTGGAGAAGATGACCGATGCGGCGGCGAGAATGGACCAGCCGCGGATACGGGTGGAAAAGATCAGACCGATGTGCAGGAGGATGAGGTAGCCGAAGAGACCGGGGACGTTATCGTGGCCGGAGTTGACGAGGATAGGCGTCATGAAGCCGCCGACGAGGCCGAGGGTGGCGATGAGGATGCCGCCTTTGGCGCGGCCGCCCTCGCCGGTGTTTCCGGACCAGTTTTGGAGAGACATGGCGACGGCCACGGCGGTAGTGACGGCCAGAAAGATGAAGCCGGTGAGAGGATCAAGAAAGTGGTGAACGCTGGTGGCGGCGAAGATGGTGGCGAAGAGGGCGACAATGCCGGCGGCGGTAGCGCCTTGGGACCAGAAACCTTCGAAGCGGCGTCGCCACTGGCCGACGCCGAGGAGTGCGACGCCCGCGATGGCAGCGGCCCAATCGCGCTGCAAGGGGCCGAAATAGCCGTTATCGATGCCCATTTTGACAAGGAAGATGACGGCCAGGGCAATGGAGATCGCGCCGACAACGATGAAGGCAGCGACGAGATAGAAGTCGAGTCCGCGACGTTTGGCTTCGGGGCGCGGGGCGGCTTGTGGGGAGGCAGTGCGCGCGGGGGGTTGAGTGGGTGGGAGGTGTGCGGCGGTGGTGTGCGGGACATCCGCTACGGTTGGTTTGTGGATAGGCGCCGAGGTGAGCGGCGGAACTTCGGGTGTGGGGCTAGGTGGAGTGACGGGCGGCGCGGAGGCTGGTGGGGTGGAACGAGCGGCGGCGAGCGCTTCGAGCGGAGTGGCGAGGTGTTCTTTTTCGCGGACTTGCGCCAATTTTTCCAGGAGATGGCTGGATGTTTCCGAGCCGCGGGAGGCGACGGGCGCGGGTTGTACGGGCGGGGCCGGAGGGGTAACAGGAGTTGTGGATTGCGTGCTGGCAGGGTGAGGTGCAGTGGCGGCGAGTTTTTGCAGGTCCAGTGGGCGTTGGGCCAGTGATACGGCGGGTGGGGTTTCGGGGGCAGGCGGAGCGGCGCGGGGGCGCTGGTAGAGCTCGCGGGCCATGTCAGCAAGGCGGCCTTCTAGGTACTGCACGCGCTGCCGCAGGGCGCTGAACTGCACCCCCAGCACGATGCAGATGATGACGGGTACCAGGAAGAACACGAAGCCAAAGCAGACGAGAAGCGGCAGCGAATCACTGGGCATGGAGATCTCCTGGTGATGCGGATGTTGCGTCCATTGGGCGGAGATGACGAGGCGTACGCTCAATACCTTAAGCGTAATATACCGTCGATTCCCGCATTGGTATATTTCGAGATTGAATGAGTGGATCGATGTCGACAGGAAATTTGATTTGAGGGAGGGGTGCGGCGGGGGTGAGGGGGTGGGGGTTCAGCCTTCCCGCCCGAGCATCTTTCCCACATCAAAATCCCCCCGCGTATATTCCTGCAGTGGAAGCGCAAGGCTGGAGAGTACCAAGATGTGACCATGCAGGTCCGGCTTCTTTCAGATATCTCGCTATTTCTCAGGTATCTATTTAGAATTATTTTTACATTCCAACTCACACCGGAGGTTCCATGCGCCGTTATCGCCTCGCGCTGCTCTTCATCCTGATCATCATCCTTGCCATTCTTCCCATTTTCTATTTCTACGTCCTCCGTGCCAATCCCGGGCCTGCGCCCGTTTTCCCCGCGCCCCCTCAACAATCCGCCCCATTCACTGCGGCTACGCCCAATGCGGTGCCTGTCAATTTCGCCTCCGCCGCCGATGCGCTCTTCGCCGCCGGTTTCCCCGATCCGCGCGGCTGCCTTTATTGCCAGGTCGACATCCACACCGGCGATGTTTGGCGCGGCGACGCGGGCATTCTCACCGTCCATGCTTTCCTTCTCCCCGAGGCGCCCGCGGTTCAAAAGTCCCAGGAGCATTTCGCCATCGCATGGAACGGCCTGCTGTACCCGGTCGGAAAGATCGGCCCCGCCGCGGACTTCCGCGCCGACGTCGCCGCCCTGCTGGCGGAGGACCAGAAGCGAATCGAGAAAGACCGCGCCGAACATCCCGGCTTTGTACGCCGCCCCCGCTTGTTCTCCGGCAACGACGAACGGGCAACCGCTTCCGAGCGGTCGATTCTCCCCATCAAAGCGGTCCTGCTGTACCGCCTCGGCGAACCGGCCCTGGCCCAGAAAGTCCTCGATGGATATTACGGCGACGCGTCCGGTGGAGGGCCTCTTCCCACTGTCGACCTCTTCCCCACCCTTGCCGGCGACTGGCTCTGGTACATGTTCGATCGCGCCGTCACGGCCCACATGCGCGCCGACGACCGCCTCTCCTGGATGGACGCCTCCCGCCTCTCCACCCTTGGACCTTCATTGGGAAAAACCTGCGAAGACCGCCACGCCCCGCAGCCCCAGAACTTCGGTAACTCCAAAGACGTCCACCCGTTTTTCCGGTTCCTCGAGGTCGTTCCCAAACTTCTAGCCGATGAAGCCCGGCGCAACGCTTCGCCCGCCGATCTCAAATCGCCGCTACCGGATCGAAGACCCAAACGCATCGCCGCACTCATTGGCCGCCTGGAAGAAGTCTCGGCCCGCCAAATGGGACAGCCCGGCTACGTTATTCTTTCCGAAGACCCCATCGTGGAGGCCCTCATCAAAGAAGGGTCTGAGGCCGTTGAACCGCTCATCACCTGTCTGCAATCTGACAAGCGTCTCACCCGCTCGGTCGGCTTCGGCCGCGACTTTCACCGTGACCGCACCCTCATCCCCGTTTCGTCTGCGGCCCTCGTGTGCCTGCGCGAAATCCTGCAACATCCCTTTGAACTCGATCACTCACTCCCACAGGATCAGGCCCGTGAAAAACTCATCAAGGAAGTGAAGACCGCGGCTGCCTCCTTTACGCCTGGCCCGCTGCAGACCCGCGCCTTCGATCAACTCGCCAACGATTCTGCAACTCCCGAAGATTGGACCAACGCCGCCATCATTCTTGCCGTGCCTGAAAACTGGCGGGTGTCGTTGGGCGAGCGTGCCCCCGGCAGCGCGATCATCACCCCTTCCACACCGCCAGCGCTCACCGGGCCCCCGAAACTCATCGGCGAATCGCTGCGCGCCCGGCGGGCGCCATCCGTTGGCGACCTTCTGGCCAAGCGCCTCAAGCAGGCAGGGTCGTCCGCGTACTATCGCAATGCGTTCTTCATTGCCAAGGCTTTGGCTGCCTGGGACGGGAAAGCACATCTTGCCGACCTCCGCGAGTTCTGCGACACCGTGGCCCCGCTCACCAATGATCGGGAATACGAGATCCAGAGCATCGTGCCGTTGGTCGGCGAGCTCTTCGCCGATCGCATTGCGCTTAAGGATCCCGAGGCCCCCGCCAAATACGCCGCATGGATCCAGTCCGTACCGCGACGCAGAGTATCGTTCGATTCCATCGAGGCATTCCACGCCATGGGCATGGTTCCTGATGACCCTGAAATCCAGGCTGCGGCCACCGCCCTTTTCGACAGCTCCGACACCGATTGGAACCCAGCCTTGCGGATCTGGCCGGGCGGCCCGGACTGCGGCGAGAAGATTGTCGCCTCGCCTCTCCTGCGCGTGCCGGCCTTCCAGCGCCAGATCATCCGCGTACTCGCCGATGCCACACCGATCGGCTCATCGACTCCGGGCCCCGACGGAAAACCCCGCCTCGCCGTGGGCAGTATCCCAAAGCCGGGCGATGACAAGGTGTTGTCTTTCCCAGTCTCCGATTTCTGCGCCATGCAGCTTTCCCGCGTGATGGGCTTTCCTCGTTGGGACGATTCGCTCTCCGACCCCGACAAAGAGAAGCTGCGTAGAGAAATGATGGATTACGTATCGCAATATGGACCCAACGTCGCGTACGTTTGCGAGTATGGCACATTCGACCTGGTATTCGCTACCCCTGTCATCGCGTTTCCCGCGCTCGACCATCCGGCCTCCACGGAGGAGGTCGCCACTCATCGCGCCATTTTCTCGCTCCCCGCTGACAGCCATCCCACCCAAGTCGCGATCAAGTTCCCGTTTGCGGTTTCCTGGCCGAAATCCCCGGGTCGACAACTCCAGAGTTCGGGGCCAACTGGTTTCGTCACCGATCATACTGGTCTTGTCTGGCAAGCCGAGGAATGCACTGAAAACGGCGTCAAGAAACGTTATTACGGCTTCGTCGGCTACGGCTGCATCGCCAAGGTTCCCGCAGAGGAAACTGGACCTTCGCCTTATAGCCGTTAACCAGCACTCTCCATTCTTTCATTATCGTTCCTTTCGCCAGTCATGATCCTGACAAGACAAAATTGTCTTGTGCTTCGTGTTTACTGATCAGGAATTTGATCTGACGGAGGTGGACGTGGTGGGGCTGAGAGGAGCAAAGCTCCGCATGGCCATGCGGAGCTTCGGGGGCAGTCGGGAGGGGATTTGAAATCTGAAATTTCAGAGGGGGTCAGCGAGGTTTTGCAGCGCGGTGGCCGAAAGATGAGTGGTAACGGCTTGAATTTGGTGGTGATGGACGCGGTGCGGGGATATGCTGCAGGCGTTGCGAGGACACTGGATCGAGGAGCATGCGATGGATGGGCAACGGCGGAATCGGTTGAGTGTGGCGGCGGCATGTGCATTGATCGGGGCGGCGGGGTGCTGGGCGATCGGGGAGGGGACCAGCGGCGGCGAGGAAGCGCAGATCCAGCAGGCGACTTCAGGCCCGGCGTCTCAGCCGGCCAACCAAGCAGAACCGGCGACGCAGCAAGGAGCGACGCAACCAGAACCGGCGACCCAGACCGTGCAGGTAACGCCGCCGGAGCCGGCGGCCACCAAGCCCAAAGTGCCGCCGCGGCGGGCGCGGAAGAGCACCGACCCATTGACCGACCAGGATGTGCTTGAAGCGATGCAGCGGGGGATCGATTTTCTGCTGAAGGACAAGCAGGGGGACAACTGGGAACTGAGGAACAATTTCCCCAATGAGGAGGGGGGACCCACGGCGATTGCGGTGTATGGGTTGCTCCACGCGGGCCGGTCGCCGGGAATGGACGATCCGCGATTGATGCCGCGGTCGGAGGAATTGGCGCCGGCGATCAAGTACTTGACGACGCTGGTGCCGAACGCGACGTACGTCTCGGGATTGTCGGCCAGCGCGCTGACGTTGTGCCCGCGGTCGCCGGAGGGGGATGCGGCGCTGCGGAATCTGCAGAATTACATCACGGACGCGATGGGAACGGACGGGGGATACACCTACGTTCACTGGGACAAGAATCTGGGGGAGTTAGATCAAAAGATAGCGCTGGTGCGGATTCAGATTGCAGCAGCGAAGAAGAAAGGCGCACCGGAGGCGCAGATGCGCAACGCGCTGCAGCAACTGCAGACCCTGGAGCAACAGCGGCTGATGATGTTGAAGAATCAGGCGCCGTCTGCCGTGGATCTGGGGACGCAGCTGCAGAACCAGGTCATCAGTGCGAAGGCGCGGGTAGAGCAATTGCGGGCCCAGGGGGCACCGGCGGACCAGATCAAATCCGCGGAAGAAGCGGTCAAGCGGCAGATGGAGGCGCTGCAGTCGGCGCGGGATCGCGGGGCGCTGAAATTACGGCCGTTGGGAGATCTGTCGAACGGGCAATACGGAACGCTGGGGGCGTGGGCGCTGGCGGATGGGGGCATCGAAATGCCGAATGCGTATTGGAAGACGGCGGACCGGTTCTGGCGGCTGACGCAGATGCAGGATGGGGGATGGACGTATCCGGCGGGACGGTGGGAGTGGCCGGGATCGAAGATGTCGATGACGCTGGCGGGCGTGGCGTCGCTGTATGTGACGGGCGAGTTTACCGACACGGAATTGCGACTGACGAATCGTCCGGATCCGGCTGTCGAGCGTGCGCTGGAGCGGATCAGCAGGGAGTTCAAGGCGAACCTGGAATTGTATGAGATGTACGGCGTGGAGCGGGTGGGGCTGGCCACGGGGTTGAAGTTCTTCAACGAGACGAACTGGTATGAGGCCGGCGCCAAGGCGCTGCTGCAGACGCAGGGAGGGGATGGATCGTGGAATTACCGGGATACGGTACCGGGCACGGCGTATGCGTTGTTGTTCCTGGCGCGCGGGCGGAACCCGGTGGTGTTCAACAAGCTGGAGTATCCGGGCAATACGTGGAATGCGCGGCCGCGGGACAATGCGAATCTGACGCGTTGGATGGCGCGGCGGTTCGAGCGGGAAATCAACTGGCAGGTGGTAAACCTGAAGGTGCAGCCGGAGGAATGGCTCGATGCGCCGATCCTGATGATCACGGGATCGGTCGATCCGAAGTTTACGCCGCAGGACATTGCGAAGCTGCGGAGTTTCGTGGAGGCCGGTGGGCTGATTTTTTCGACGGCCGACGGCGACAACCCGGAGTTTACCAAGGCGGTGCGGCGGATCGCGGGGCAGTTGGTGGATGGAAAGTACGAGTTGCGGGAATTGCCGGCGACGCATCCGGTGTTCAACATTCACACGCCGATGAAGTCGGGGGAGGTCGTGAATTATGCGCCGGTGAAGATGATGGGGCTGTCGAACGGGGTGCGCGAGTTGTGGGTGCATTCGCCGACGGACATGGGGGCGGCGTGGCAGGGGCGGAAGGTGGCGAAGAAGGAATGTTTTGAGGTGCCGGCGAATCTGTTTTTTTATGCGACGGGCAAAGGGACGCTGCGCAGCAAGTTGCAGCCGCTGGCGGTGATGCCGAGCAAGGAGAAGCCGGTGCGGCAGGTGACCCTGGCCCGTGTGATGTACAACGGCAACTGGGATCCGGAGCCGGGGGCGTGGCGGCGGCTGAGCAAAGTGGCGCAGTCGGAGTTCGCAACGGACCTCCAGACCAAGGCGGTGGAGATGGAGAAACTGGATGCGAAGCAGACGCCGCTGGCGCACCTGACGGGGACGGTGCGTTTTTCGCCCAGCGCCGCGGAAGTTGAGGGGTTGCAGGCGTTTCTGAAAGCCGGGGGCACGCTGTTTGTGGATGTAATGGGCGGTGGCGGGGGCGGCAACGATGCGTTCGCGACGTCATTTGCGGAGTTGATGAAGCAGGTGGACCCGGAGGCGAAGCTGACGCTGCTGGGCGAGGATGATCCGCTGTACAAAGGGGCGTTTGCGGGGGGAAAGGATTGCACGAGCGTGGAGTACCGGCGGTTCTCGATCGAGACCTATGGGCGGCGCACAAAGCCGGCGCTGCAGGCTTATATGATTGGCGGCCGCCAGGCGGTGATCTATTCTGCGGCGGACGTGACCAGCGGGCTGCTGGGAACCAATACGTGGGGGATTCTGGGATACGCGCCCAATTCGGCAGAGGACTTGGCGCGTAATGTCGTGCTGCGGTTTGGGGTGGCGGCGCCGGCGGCGAAGTGAGAGTTCGAAATTCAGAATGGGGAAGGGGCTCTCATTCTGAATTCTGGCGGATTATTTCTGCGCGGGGGAGTCTCCAGTCGTGGATTAGGAGAAGGGCGCTGCGCGAGCGTCGCGGTACCAAGGGGTCAGATTAGGCCAGGCCGATGAGTTTTCGGGCGCGGGCGAGGAAGCGGAGGGCTTTACGGCGGCGGCGGATCTGGGCGAGGCGTTTTTTTGCTTCGGCGGCGGCGCGGGCGCGGAGTTCGACGCGGCGGATTTTTCCGGAGACGGTTTTGGGCAGTTCGGTGACGAAGACGATTTGGCGGGGGTATTTGTAGGGGGCGGTGACGCGTTTGCAGTGGGCCTGGAGTTCGCGTTTGAGGGACTCGCCGGGGGTGTAGCCGGGGCGGAGGACGACGTAGGCCTGGACGATTTCGCCGCGCATTTCTTCGGGGACGCCGATGGCGGCGGATTCGAGGACGGCGGGGTGTTCCTGGAGAGCGGATTCGACTTCGGAGGGTCCGATGCGGTAGCTGGCGGAATTGATGACGTCATCGGCGCGGCCGACGAAGTAGAAGAAGCCGTCGGGGTCGCGGTAGCCGGTGTCGCCGGTGAGGTAGTAATCGCCGACGATGCGGCTGGCGGTTTCCTGGGGATTTTTCCAGTATTCGGCATAGAGAGCGATGGGGCGTTGGGGTTTGACGCGAACGGCGATCTGGCCGGTTTTTCCGTGGGGCAGTTCGCGGCCGTCATCATCGACGATGGCGACCTCGAAGCCGGGGGCTGACTGGCCCATGGAGCCGGTGGGGGTTTCGGTCATGCCGAGGCCGCGGAAGCATCCGATGAGACAGACCATTTCGGTTTGTCCGTAGCCTTCGCAGACGGTCAGGCCGGTGCCGTTTTTCCAGGCTTGGGCGACGGAGGGGTTGAGGGCTTCGCCGGCGGAGACGCAATGACGGAGGCGGGCGAAGCGGCAGGCGGCGAGGTTTTTGCGGACGAGGAGTCGGAGTGCGGTGGCGGGTGCGCAGAAGACGGAGATGGGGTAGCGTTCGAGGGTTTTGAGGATGAGGGCGGGGTCGAATTTGCCGCGCATATCGAGGCAGAAGACGGTGGCGCCCTGGATCCAGGGGCCGTAGAAATTGGACCAGGCGGTTTTTCCCCAGCCGTTGTCGGCGAGAGCCCAGATCATTTCGCCGGGGGAGAGGTCGAGCCAGTATTTTCCGGTGATGGTGTGTCCGAGGCCGTAGGAGATTTGGGTGTGGAGGACCATTTTGGCGTTGCCGGTGGTGCCGGAGGTGAAGTAGATGATGCCGGGGTCGGAGGCTTTGGAGGGTTCGTAGGCGGTGGCTTCGGGTGCGGCGGCGAGGGCGGATTCAAAGGGCAGCCAGCCGGGGAGATCGCCATTGACGATGAAGCGGAGACCGGTGAAGGAGGCATCGACTTTGGGGGCGTTTTGGGTGTCCATGACGACGGCGGAAATTTCGGCGATTTGCAGGCGATAGGCGACGTCTTTGGGGGTGAGGAGGGGCGTGCCGGGGATGGGTACGGCGCCGATGCGGATGAGGCCGAGCATGGCGATCCACCATTCGGGCACGCGGGGGAGGATGATCAGGACGCGATCGCCGCGACGGATGCCCTGGGAGGTGAAGAGTGCTGCGGCTTTGCGGGCGAGCCGGGCCATGGCGGCGAAGGTGAATTTTTGTTCATGGGTGGAGGATTCGTCGGACCACCAGAGCGCAACGGAGTCGGGGAGTTCCGTGCCCCAGCGTTCCACGACGTCATGAGTGAAGTTGTAGTACTCCGGCACCTTGCCGAAGGGCGTTGCAAGCATGATGGGAAGGATTCTACGCGGGGGGTGTGACCCGCGAAAGTGCGGCGATGGAAGGAAAGGCGTGGATAGAGAGCAGAGTGGGTGGAGGGTTAAGTCGTGCGGAACGGGGTGAGTTGGCGGGCGCGGGAGGAATCTGGGGCGGGACTCAGGGGTTCAGGATCTTGCTGGAAGGGGTGGGTTGGAGAATGCGGAGGATGAGGGGATCGGGACGGGGGAGGGGGATGGGGGTAGAATTGTGGGGCCAGTGGTCAGTGGTCAGTGGTCAGTGGTCAGTGGGAGGGTGGGACGATGTGTGTTATTGGGAGGATTGGTGGTGGGTGAGCGGTATCGGTTTTTTGTGGAGGGGATTGGGCCGCATGTGGGGTTGGCGGATGATCAGGCGCATCATGCGCGGGCGGTGTTGCGGCTCAAGGAGGGGGATGAGGTGATCGTTTTTGATGGATGCGGGAAGTGGGCGGAGGCGGTGATCGAGACGACGGGGAAGCACCATGCGGGGGTGCGGGTGACGGGGGAGATTCATGAGGAAGCGGAGCCGGGGCGGAAGTTGACGCTGGCGACGGCGCTGCCGAAGGGGGATCGGGCGGAGTGGCTGATCGAACAGGCGAGCCAGCTGGGGGCGACGTGCGTGCAGTGGCTGGACTGCGAGCGCGGGGTGGTGAAGCCGAAGGAAGGGACGGGGAAGATCGAGAAGTGGCGGCGGTGGGCGGTGGAGAGTGCCAAGCAGTGCGGGCGGGCGTGGATGATGCGGGTGGAGCCGATGCGGGAATTGGAGGAGGTGCTGGCGCAGGCGTTGGGGCGCGGGGCGAAGGTGATCTGGCTGGAGCCACGGGAAGGGCGGGGGATTCTGGAGGCGATGGAAGGAGCGAAGGATATTGTGGCGTTGATTGGGCCGGAGGGGGGATGGAGTCCGCGTGAGATGGAATTGCTGATGGCGGCGGCGGAGCGGGGGGAGGTGGTACGCGTGCGGCTGGGGGCGAATGTTTTGCGGATTGAGACGGCGTGTGCGGCGGTGGCGGGGGTTATGTGTTATGGGTTATGAGGTATGGGATAAGGGTTATGGGTTATGACCTCCAAGGCGCCATCTGATTTTTCTGCTTGTTATTGCCGGGGGTGCGGGTACGACTTGCGGGCGGCGGTTAGCCGGTGCCCGGAGTGTGGGAGAGATTTTGATCCGGGAGATCCGCGGACGTTTCGACGGCGTCCGCCACGGGGTGCGTGGTGGCGCTGGGGGAAACGCGCTTTAGTGCTGCTGCTGATTCTGTTCTTGCTGGTGGGGAGTGCGTGGGGGTGGTTGTATTGGGGGTGGAAGAGTGAGCAGGTGGCGGTGGAGAAGTTTAAGGGAGGTGTTTCGCTCTACAAGCCGCTCGGAGGAAAGTGGCTGCAAGCCCATTTGGGTTCGACCGGCTGGGTATTGGATCGGGCGAAAAACCTTTATTTAGGATGCCCTGCGGCAAACGTAGATTTGCCTTACGTCGAGGATCTGAAATGGCTTCAGGAACTTCATCTGAGCAACGAGGTTACTGACGAGGAATTGCTTCATATAAGAAACTGCAAATGTCTCTGGACGCTATACCTAAACTCGCCAAATGTGACTGACGCAGGTCTGATTCACCTGAAAGAACTCACAGAACTCCGCGCACTATTCCTTGGAAAGAGGATTACGGACGCGGGATTGGTCCACCTGCGGAAACTCAGAGAGCTTCAAATGCTTGATTTGGCCGGAACTGAGATAACCGATGCGGGGTTAGCTCAAGTCAGAAAATTCGGAAAACTTTGGAGTCTTTCACTCGAAGAGACACGGGTGACCGACGCGGGGATGGTCGAGCTGAAGGATTTAAAGAATCTCCGAAGTCTTGACCTGTCAAATACGAAGATTACTGATGCGGGATTAGTGCCCCTTAAGGAACTCAAGGGTCTTGAATGCCTCTCCCTGAATTACACTGGGGTCACCGATGCAGGCCTGGTCCATCTCAAGGATCTTCGCGAGCTTCAGGTTCTTTACTTGAATCACACGAACGTAACAGATGAGGGGCTGGTTCATCTTAAGGATCTTGCAAAGCTCCGAAGGCTTTACTTGAACGATACGAAGGTCGCCGATGCGGGTCTGGTTCATCTCGAAGATCTCAAGGGACTGGAGGACGTTCACCTGTACCATACGAAAGTTACGAGTGCAGGTGTCGAGGCGTTGAAAGCCGCGATGCCAAGGGCGCGGGTATCGTACGTCTACGTCGAAGAATAGGTGGGACGGGGGAAGGGCGAGTTGGTAAGGGCGGGCGGAATTTGGGGGCGGCGGGAGGGAGAAGCTATGGTTGAAATTACGGGGGATGCGCGGGAGACGGTTTACATTTTGAGGTAATGACAGAGGGCGCGGGCGAGACGCCCGCGAGACTGCGGGCAGAATGCCCGCACCACACTATCAGAATGCCCGCACCACATTATATGATTGGCCCGGTCGGCGGTGGCGAGGGGGTTGGGGGGGATTAGGGGACAATAGCTGATAGAATGCTGCGTCTCGGTTCTTTTTTGATGTGAGTGGATGATTGATGGCGAAGTCGTTGCCGATATTGGTCTCCAAGGAGACTTATGCGAAGTTTGATGCGTGCATACATTGCGGGATGTGTTTGCCTGCGTGTCCGACGTATTTGTTGACGGGGGATGAGGCGGATTCGCCGCGGGGGCGGATTCATTATATGAAGACGGCGGTGGACGGGCGGATCGAGGCGTCGGCGATGGTGTTCGAGCATCTGGACCGATGCCTGGTGTGCAGGGCGTGCGAGCCGGCGTGTCCGAGCGGGGTGGAGTATCACGATTTGCTGGAGGCGGTGCGGCCCCAGGTGGCGCGGGTGGTGCTGGGGCGCGGGCGGGGTTTGAAAAATCGGTGGCTGGAATGGATGGTGCGGAATGTGTTTCCGTATCCGAAGCGGGTGGCGATGAGCGTGCTGCCGCTGAAGGTGGCGCGGGCGATGGGGTTGGGAGGAGTGGTGGAGAGGATTGCGCGGATGTTGCCGTCACCGCTGGGTCAGATGGCGGCGATGTTGCCGGAGGGCAGGGTGTGGGGGGAGGCCCTGGCGGGGTTTACGCCGGCGGAGGGGGGACACCGGGGGAGCGTGATTCTATTGCAGGGATGCATTGGGAGCGTGGTATCGAAGGCGTTGAACCGGGCGTGCGTGCGCGTGCTGGCGCGGAATGGTTTTGATGTGCATTTGCTGGCGTCGGAGCCGTGCTGCGGAGCGATGGCAGCGCATGCGAATGATCCGGAGGGGGCGCGGGAGTTTGCGCGGCAGGTGGTCGATGCGCTGGCGGGGCGGGATGCGGATTATTTTATTTCGCCGATCGCGGGGTGCGGGGCACAGTTGAAGGCGCTGGGGGAGGTGCTACAGGATGTGCCGGGGTATGCGGAGCGGGCGATGCGGGTGGCCAAGCGGATGCGGGATATTACGGAGTTCTTGGCGGAGGTGGGGATTCGGCCGCCGGAGAAGTCGATCGAACGGACGGTGACATATCACGATTCGTGTCATCTGCTCAATGCACAGCACGTTGCGGCGGCGCCGCGGCAGTTGCTGGCGATGATACCGGGGTTGAAGGTGGTGAAGCTGGAGGAGAGCGATGTGTGCTGCGGGGCGGCGGGGACGTATAACCTGAGTCAGCCGGAGATGGCGGGAAGATTGGGAGAACGGAAGGCGGGGCATATTGTGGAGACGGGGGCCGCGGAGTGCGTGACGGCGAATGTGGGATGCCAGATGCAGATTGAGAAGAGCTTGCGGGCGGCGGGGAGGCCGATGCGGGTGCGGCATGTGGTGGAGGTGCTGGCCGAGGCGTATGGGGAGGGTGAATGAAACGATGAATGTTAAACGATGAACGATGAATGGGGGGCGCGGGGGCCTTGCGTTGCCACTCAAGGTTACTAGCGTTGGTAGATGGGGAGGTAGCGATAGGGGACGGTGAGGGCGAGGATGGACATGGAGGTGGCGTAGGAGTCGCCGCCTTGTTGTTCGTTGGTGTTGGCGGCGGACCAGGAGCCATTTTGTTGCTGCCGCTGGAGGAGGGAGGTGCGGATGGCGGTGTGGATATCGTCCCAATATTTGCCGCCGAGTTGGTTGGCGGCCTGGGTGCAGTAGTAGACGGTGTAGTAGTAATGTTCGCCGGTGAAAGTTTGGCCGGGGGAATGGGGGTGAGCGCCGGCGAGGGCGTTGCGGAGGAGGTAGTCGCCGCCGGCGAGGGCTTCTTTGGTGTGATGCTGGCCGAGGAGTTCGAGGGAGAGGATGCCGGTGCCGGTGCGGGCGGCGTTGGGGTCGCCATTGAGGATGTACGAAAAGCCGCCGCCGTCGACGGCGCGGCGTTTGATGTAGGCGATGCCGAGGTCGATGGCTTTGCGCGGAACGGGTGCGCCGATGTTGGCAGCGCCGCGGAGGGCCATGAGTTGCCAGCCGGTGACGGAGATGTCGGAATCTTCGGAGGTGGGCGTGTAGCGCCAGCCGCCGATATCGCGGGGTGTTTTGGGGAGGGTTTGGGCATTGAGGATGAGGCGGACGGCTTTGGCGACGACGATTTTGATGCGTTGCTGGCGCGGTTCATCGACCATGCCGTAGGCTTCGCAGAGCATGATGGAGGCGATGCCGTGGTCGTACATGGCCTGGCGGATGTTGGCGGAGGAGAGGAGGCCATTGTCTTGTTGCTGGGTGAGGATGAAATCGATGCCGCGGTTGACGTTGTCGCCGTAGGGGCCTTGTCCGGGGACGTGGCCGCGGGCCATGAAGGCCATGACGGCCAGGGAGGTGACGGCGATGGAGGGGGTGGGGCGATCGAGATTGACGGGCCAGGAGCCGGTGCGGGCGTCTTGTGTGTGGGCGAGCCAATCGAGGCCGCGGTCGACGGAAGATTGGACTTGCGGGGGGATGGATTCGTCCTGGGCGGCGAGGAGGGTGGAGTGGTGGAGGAGTGCGGCGGAGATGAAGGCGAGGAGGGTGGCGAGGTGGAGCAATTTCATTGGCCGGCTCCGTTTTCTGCCTGGAGGCGGGCGATGCGGGTGTAGTAGTTCTTGATCATCTCATGATAGGACGGCGGGCCGGACTGCTGGGCGGAGTTGAGGAGTTCGTTTTGCATGTTGGGGGGAAGGCGGGCCCAGTCGGATGGAGAGATGCCGATATCTTGAACGGGCTTGGGGAGCTCGCCGGGTTTGGCGCCGGTGGTGAGGGTGGTCCCGGCGCCGGAGGCCTGCTGGGGGTGATCGGAGCCGGGCTTGCCGGCGGGACCGGGCTGACCGGGCTGGCCGGGGGTTTGACCGGGTGTGGATGATGGGGATGGGGAGGACATGGCGGTTTCGCTGGAGGAGCTGTGGCCGGCGTTTTGCATGACCGACTGGGCGGCGTGCTGGAGCGACTGGGCGGCCTGCTGGGCGGCGGAGGGATTTCCCTGGGCGGCCTGGGATTGCTGATCGTGAGCGGATTGGACGTCTTGGGCGGCGGAGTCGGGGGAGGATTCGGGGGATTGGCCTGATGGGGTTTGAGAGGGGGATTGAGGGGACGATTGGCCGGCGCCGGGTTTGGAAGCGCTGGCGGATTGGGCGGATGGAGTTTGAGAGGGAGATTGGCCCTCGCCGGGTTTGGAGGCATTGGCGGACTGGGCCGAGTGGGTTTGAGAGGGAGATTGACCGGAGCCGGGTTTGGAGGCGGTGGCGGAATTTGCATCGGATCCGGGTTTCGATCCTGTGGCGGATTCCTGACCTTTTCCTTGGTCGGGGGAAGAATTTTTGGCGGAGTCGGCGGAATGATTTTGCTGGGCGTTGGCGGATTCGCTGGAGGATTTTTCGGGGCTGGGGGATTCGGGGGAGAGGGCATTTTGCGCTTCGGCGAGGGACTTGGCGGATTCCTGCTGATTGGAGCTGGCCTTTTGAGGATTGCCACCCTTCTGGGCGGACGCGGCGGCGCGCTGCGATTGAGCGGCGTTCTGGAGCGACTGGGCGGCCTTGGCGGCGTGCTCGGCGGTTTGCGGGGCGGTGGCGTGGGTCTGCTCGCTGAGCTTTTGCGCCTGCTGGGCGGCTTGATCGATTTGCTCGGCGAGGGATTTTTGCTGCTCGGCCATGGGAGCGGATTGCTGCTTGGCGGCTTCGGCGGCGGCCAGCGATTTGGCGGCGCGATCGGTCTCATCTGCGAGGGCTTTTTGCTGCTCGGAAAGCGCGTGGGCCTGTTTGGCGGCTTCGCTTGCGGCGGGCTTGGGCGATGATGCGGCTGCGGCCTGGGCATCTTTTTTGGCGGCGCGGGCGGCTTCGGCGAGTTTGCCGGCGGCATCGGATAATTTCTTCTGCGCGGATTCGGCCATGCCTTCGTGGGCATCATGCTTGGCTTCGTCGGCGAGTTTGGCGGCATCGTCGGCGGCGGGCTTGTTGGCGGGATTGCTGGCCATCTGGCGGGCGGCTTTTCTTAGATCGTCGGCAAGTTGCGAAGCGGTTTGGTTGGCGGGATCGGAGGGACGCGTCGGCGGGACGAGATCTTTCTTGGCCTGATCGATCTGGCGGGCGAGTTGCTGGGCCTGATCTTTGAGGCTGCTGGCGGTCTTGTCATCCTGCTCGGCCTGACGGGCGGCGGGTTGGGGGGTGGGCTGCGGGGTGGCGGACTGGGGGGGGGCGTCATTGGGTTTTTTCTGGGGGGCATCGAGTTTGTCGGCGGTGTTGTCGAGGGCGGCGGCTGCGGCCTTTTGCTGCTGCTGGGCGTTTTGGAGTTTGGAGGATTTGAGATCCTCGACGATGGGGTCCATCTGTTTGGGTTCGGGGGGCTTGGCGGAACTGTTGCGGAGTGCATCGGCATTCTGCTTGGTAAAATTTTCGACTTGTTTGTTGAGGTCCTGCTGTTTGCGGGCGAGGTCGCTCAGTTTTTCCTTGGCCTGGGCGCCGTCGACCTGTTGCTTGAGTTGTTCGGCGACGGGTTTTTGCTGGGCTTTTAGGTCTTCGATTTTTTTGACCAGATCCTGGGTCTGGGCTTGGGCGGCATCGGCGGCGGGCTTTTGGAGATCGGGATTCTGGCTGATCAGATTTTCCAACTGTTTTTGCAGGTCGCGCTGTTGCTGCTGGAGGGCGGGATCGCGAGGATTTTTCGCCAGTTGTTCGGCAAGCTGGCGCTGTTGTTCGGCGAGGCGTTCGATTTCGCGGGCGAGATTTTGATCTTTGGCGGTGGCATTGAGCTGGCGGGAGATTTCGCGGAGATTTTTTCGGGCTTCGGCAATCTCACGCTGGGCCTTGTCGAAATTTTCCTGACGGGCGCGGGGTTTATCGTCGGCGAGCTGGCTTTGGGCCATGTCTTCGGCGGCGGGGACGATTTGCTTGTCGGCGGCTTGGGCGGCGCGGTCGGCAATATCCTTGAGATGCGAGTCCTGCGATTTTTCGGCGGCGTCTTTGAGTTGCTGGGCGGAATCGGCGAGTTGTTTTTTGACCTCGCCGGCGGCTTGTTTTTCCTGGGCGGTGAGCGCGCGGGCGGCATCGGCTTTTTTCAGGTCATCGATTTTCTGCTGGGCGGCTTCGAGATTTTCCGCGGTGGTGCGCAGGGCTTTGGCGAGGTCTCGGGCGGCGGTGACATCCTGGCGCTGGGCGAGGGGGGCGGCTTCGCGATTGATATCCAGCAATTGCGTGGCGGAGAGGGCGGTTTGCGGATCGGGATCGCGATTGTCGGTGATGCGTAGTTGATAGCTGATGCGCCGGGGTTCACGGCCGAAGTGGGGCTTGAGGATGTCGGCGACGGAAAGTTGCCACTGGCCGGAGTAGAGGGCGGGATCGGGGCGATCGGCGGGCAAGTCGAGGGGGATGATCTGCGTTTGCGTTTGATCGACCTGGACGAGGGCTTCGAGCTTGGCGAGGCCGAAATCATCGGAGGCGTTGAATTTGATGGAGACGGTATCGTCCGGGCGGACTTTGACGGGGGCGGTGGGAGAGACAATGGCGATCTGGGGCGGGGCGTCGATGCGGGCGTGAATGTTGCGGAGGAGGTCATCGCGATTGGTTAAGTCGTGGGTGCCGGCGAGTTGGATGCGATATTGGCCCGACTTGCGGATGGGAAATTCGGCGGCATATTGCGTGTCGGAACCGGCGGGCTTGAGGGGGTAGAACTCTTCGTCGGAGGTGTAATCGGAGAGTTCGAGTCGGCCGGATTTGAGTTTTTCGTTGGCCTGAACGGTGATTTTGACGCAGGTGCCGGCGAGGGCGTCGATGGTGCCATCGCGATTAGTTTCGGTGCGCGGTTTCATGCGGGTGTAGGCGGGATAGGTGTAGTCGAGGGTGATGGAGGCGATGGCGGGTCGGCGGAGCATGGTGACGGTGTAGAGGGGGGAATCGTTGCCGTCGGAGGTGATGCGGTAGCTGAAACTTTGCTGGACATTTTCGACGATGGCGCGGAAGGAGAGGTCGCCGGTGCGGTCCATTTCGTGCAGGATCGATTGGCCGCCGGGGAAGGTGGAGAGAAGGGTGGCGCGCTGGGCGCGGGTGATTTTTTTGGTAGCGGAATCGGGGGAGGCGACGGAGAGGGTGATGGTGACGGTGTCGCCCTGGGCCAGTTCGATGTTGCCGGGGGCGATGGTGAGGATGGGGGCGGCGAGGGGGGAATTGGCGGTCCAGGGAGCGAGGGTGCGTTGGAGGCCGGCGAGGATGTTGGGGGTCAGCACGAAAAACGCGATGGCCCAGGCGAGGGCGAGCGGCATCAGGAATCCGAGCCATTTGAACATCTGGCGGGGGGAGACGACGAGGTTGGGATCGAGGGTGGCGGCGTCGTGCTCGGCTTGTTTGATGAGGTGGGCGACGAGTTCGGGGGAGCCGCGGAATTGGGGATCGGATTCCTGGGAGATTTCGACGGCGGAAGAAATGCGTTCCTGAGAGTCGGGCAGGGCGCGGTCGATGAGGAGGGCGGCCTGGGCGATGTTCTGGTGGCGGAAGGCGGGGCGGAGAAATTTCCAGAAGCCCCAGGCGACGGATGCCCATGCGAGGGAGGCGAGCGGGATGCTGATGAAGAGAGGCATGCGATCCCAGAGACCCATGACGAGGGCGACGGCGAGCCAGGTGGCGGCGGTGAGGACGAGGAGTTGTAGGATGCCGCGGAGGACGCGGAGGACGCGGTCGCGGCCGGCGACCATGCGCAAGGGTTCGCTGAGGCGGGTGGAGAGAGGGGCGGTTGGAGTGTTTTGTGCGAGGACGGTCATGGGGGCCTCGAGTTGGGCTGATGAGGGGATTGTAGCATGGCGGCTGGCCAGTGGTCAGTTGTTCGTGGGCCGTGATCCGTGGGAAGAACGTTCTTGGGGGGCGGAGCTTGCGGAGAAATGGTGAGGTGTTGGGCCGGCGGCGGAGCCGCACGGCTCTGAGGGGGGGATGCATTCTGAGGGGGTTACGCGCGCGCGGGGTGGGCGGGGGATTATTTCATGTTGTCGCTGAACCAGACGTGGTCGGGTTGGGGTTGGTTGACGGTTTGGGCGGGGTTTTCGGCGCGGTTGAGGAGGCGCTGGCCGGCGAGGGTGTGTTGGACGAGGGCGTCGGGGCGTTCTTCGGCGGCGCAGACGACGCTGAAGAGTTGATTGGCGAGGCCGCGGGATTTGTGGGAGCCGTTGTCGCAGGCATCTTTGAGCTGGTTGCGGCAGGTCTGCCAATTGTCATGGGCGCCGGCGATGAGGGCGAGCCAGACGGCGGCATCGCTGCCGTCGGGATTGTGCTGTTTGACGAGTTGAAAGATGCGGCGGGCGGATTCGAGTTCGCGTTTGGCCAGGGCGGTGACGGCGGCGTCGTAAAGGGTCTGATCGTCGGCGGAGGTGAGATTGGCGGCAGGCGACTGGGAATTCGGTTGACCGGTCACGTGCTGGGCGCAGAGTGCGAGGGCGTCGGTAGCTTCCTTGGTGCGTCCATGCTGCATGTGGATGAGGGCAATCCAAAGTTCGGCGCTGGTTTGCATGCCGGGGGATTTGGCGAGGATCTGCAGAGTGTCGATGGCTTTGTCGTTATCTCCCTTGAGGATCTGTGCCAGGGCGAGCCACTGGCGGGCGGAGGTGGCGATGGGGCTGGTGGGGTCGGCGGCGATCACCTGTTGGAGGGCGACGGCGGCTTCGGCATGGCGATGGCGGGTCATTTCGGCGATGCCGATTGCGACGATTTCCCAGCCGGGATGGCTGTCTTTGGGACGGTGGATGAGTTGGGCTTCGGCGATGGCGCGATCGGGCTGAAGATCGAGCGCGTAGGCGAGGGCGAGCAGTGCGAGGGGTTCGGGGCCGTCGGGCGTGGAGGCGACAGTTTGTGTGAGGACGGGGATGGCGGACTTGGGGCTGCCGGCGGCAAGCAACTGAGCCCCCCTATTGAGCGTCATGTCGGAGGCGACAGGCTGGGCGCAACCGGTCATGAGGAAGAGACCGGCGAACAGAGACAAGGTGATGAATCGTGTCATACTCATTTCTTGGTCCCCTGCTGCGTGTTAGCAATAGCATCCAGTGGCGTAACATATCGCTGTTCGAGACGCGATGCGAGTTTATCAGCACCGGCACGGCTGGGATCGACGATGTGTGCGGTGATCAGCATAACGACTTCCTGCTGATGCTTCTCGCTGGAGACCTTGCTAAAGGCGGCACCGAGGCCGGGGATATCGCCGAGGATGGGGTTCTTGGCAACGATGGAACGGTTCTGTTCGAGGAGCAGGCCGCCGAGGAGGACGGTTTGGCCGTCCTGGACGTTGATGACGGTCTTGGCGTGGCGGCGGGTGACGACGGGGAGGGGGACGGAGTTGTTGTTGCTTTGAGCGCCGTTGGCCACACTGGACTGGGTTTCGGTGACAACGTCGGAGACTTCGGGTTCGAGGGCGAGGATGATCTGGCCGCCTTCGCCGATGTAGGGGGAGACCTTGAGGGTGACGCCGGCCTTGATGGACTGGAGGGTGTAGTAGGGGTTGGAGGCCTGGCCGGAGAGGAGGGTGAAATATTTTTCCTGGCCGACGAAGATTTCGGCTTCGGTATTGTTCATGACGAGGATGCGGGGATTGGCGAGCACCTGGCCGCGCTGGTTCTGGAGGATGGCGCGAAGGGTGACGTCGACGTAGGTGCCGAGGTCGGAGCCGGCGCCGTAGGCGATGGTGCCGACGAGGTTGTTGGAACCGGCGGCGATGTGCGGAGTTTGGAATTGCCAGTCGAGGGCGAGTTGTTTGGAGCCGTCTTCAGTGAGTTCGAATACGACGGCCTCGATGGCGACCTGGGGGTTGGGCTGATCAATGAGGCGGATGGCGTCGAGGACGCGTTTGCGCGTGGGTTCGGGGGCGGTGACGATGACGGTGCCGCTGCTGCGATCGAAGGTGACGTAGGGAACGAGTGAGGCATGGAGGAGGGTGCGGATCTGTTCGGGCAGGACATAGGAGAGTTTGACACGTTGGGGATCGGAGAGGCGTTGGAAGAGGGGGTTGCCCGGATCGGACTTGCCGACGAGGTAGTAGTCTTTGATTTTGGTGTAGCTATAGCCGCCGGTGGCGCAGGCACGTTCGAGGCAATCTTCGAGGGGCATATCCTTGACGGACATGGAGACGAGTCCGCCGACGGTCTGATCGCAGACGATGACGGTATCGGTTTGCGAGGAGATATCCTGGATGACTTGGCGGAGTTCGGTATCGACCCAGAGATTGGTGACGCGCTTTTGGGCCGGGGCGCCTGAGGGGGTGAGCACCGCGGCGGGCGCAGGTTCCGTGGCGGGGGCCACAATGGGAGCGGGCTCGGCGGCGATGAGGGTCGCGGCGAGCGAGAGAGCGACCAGACCGGCGGCCAGATGGGGCCAGGCGGCGGTGGTTACGATTCTTTTTGTGAGTCTATCCATGACTTATTTCTCCGCCTTGACTTGAATTTCAATGGGGATTTCGAAGCGATGGACATCGGATCCTTCCGGCCACGATTCGACGGCAATGAGTGCTGAGTGAGCGCCCGCCTTGGCATCAGGCGGAACCTGGACTTTGATTTCGACGGCTTTGTAGCCGGACTGGGCGAGGGTGAAATCCTGCGGGCCGACGGTGATCCATGAATCGATGTCGGTATCGCCGGTGGAGGCGGCGGAGACGAGGCAGCGGACGCGAACGTCGGTGCAGCTCTTGAGGGCGATGGAGAGGCTGCGCGATCCGCCGGCGGGAATGAGTGACGCGATTTTCGAAGGCGTGAGGGTGATGGCGGGGGTGTCGAGGGTCTGACGTTTCTTGAGCGCGGCGAGTAACTCGGCCTGCGCGGGGGTGATCTCGAGGGTTTCGGTGGCATAGGCGTGGGACCAGGTGGACTGGTAGTCCATATCGACTTTGACGGTGTATTTGCCGGCGGGGAGAGGTTTGGTGACGGCGGCCTGGAAGAGGCGGGAATCACCGGCGAAGACGCAGGGGCGGAGGCTGGTGAGGACGGCGGTCATGGCGACGCGACCGGTGGCGAGGTCGACGATGCGGATTTTGCCGGTGGCGTCGAAGCGTGAACGGCCGGTGTTCTTGAGGATGACGGCGATTTGCGGCGGGCGGACGAGCGGCGCGGCGGTATCGGCGGGTTGAGTGGATACAGGGGCGGGGGCGGCTTGCGGGCATTGGAATTCGCATTGAGTGATCTTGGCCTGTTTGGTGAGGGTCTGGCCGAGGACGTTGACGAAAATGCCGGAGGCGACTTGGTAGGTGACATCGACGCCATCCTGGTTTTTGCTGTGGGAACCGAGGGTGACGAGGATGGCGGCGTAATATTCGCCGGAGGGGGTTTGGGGCGGCGGGGTGATGGTGACATCGATGGTCTGGGATTTGCCGGGATCGGTATTGGTTTCGGCTTGGCTGAGGGCGATCCAATGGGCGGCGGAGGTTTTTTGCGAACCGGCGTTCTTGAATTCGAGTTGTCCGGCTTCGAGGGCGACGACATCGACGACGCTGAGCATGGCGGATTGAGCGGGATCGTTTTCCCGGCGAGCGCGGTTGCTGAGGGTGAGGGTGAGTTTGCCCGGTTCGCCGGGGCGCAGGCTGATTTCCTGTTTCAAGGGAGAGACGGCGAGGCCAGCCTGTGCGGGGGCGGCGTTCCAGAGCGCAGCGAGGCCGCAGATGACGGCCAGGCAGGCGGACTTTATGGTTCTCTCGTACATCACAGTCTCCCTCGAAAACGACCTTCATTCAGGGCCAGGTTACGACCAGAGCGAGGCCGTTGGTTTTGTAATCGCCGGCGGCAATGGCGTGACCGGACGGGGCCTGGCCCTGGACTGAAAGGAAGAAGGAATCGGTGGTGGGGCCAGTGGTGGTGACGGAATAGATGCGGGTGCGGAAGACGTCGGAGCTGATCCAATCGGCATCCTGAGCGAGGAGCGAACCGCCGGTGAATTTGTAGGAGGTGGTTAGTTGGGTGTAGCTGGGGGCAGGTCCGGTGAGGATTTCGCCGCCGGCGGAGTTGACGTGGACGGAGATGGTGCAGGGGACATCATGCTGCAACTGGAGTTCGAGGGCGGCGCTGACGGTTTGACCTGTGCCGTTGATGTGGGGGAGCAGGAGTGTATCGGAGGGCTCCACCCAGGCAGTGGCGGCGAAGGCCCATAACACAGGGACCGATAAAACTGCGGTCAGCGCAGCGAAAAAAAAGTAATTTCTGCCCATCCTGAAAGATGCCTCCTTAGGGACGGTGCGGACAGGATCAACGTATATCGATGTCAGAGACGTGGCCCCTCTGGCGCCGGGGCGCCAGAGGGGTACGGTCAATTACCAGGAGACCTGAATGACGATTCCGCAGGTGTAGTCGCCGGCCTTGTAGTAGGTGCCGGCGGGGTTGACGGCCTGGACTTCAAGATTGAAGGAGCAGGTACCGTTGTGAGCGACGGCGGTGGCGATGGGGAGTGTGTAATCGTTGGCGGCGTCAAAGGGGCTATCGCCAAGGGCGTTGGCGGCATCTTTGAACGCGCCGTTGCCTGCGGCGGCCGGAACGGCATCGCCAGAGAGTTTGTAGCTGGTGGTCAGGGGGATCTTGGGGTTGCTGGTGTCTTTGAGGATGCCGCTGTTGGCGCCGGCAACCATATGGAGAGTGACGTCGGTGTTGGTATTGATGAGGAGGGGGTGGCTGACGGTGATGGTGTCGCCCTTGCGGCTGATTTTGCCGCTGAAGTCGGTGGCGGCAATGCTGTAGGTGTTGGTGGAATCCCATTCGGCGTAGGTATCGACGGTGGCGGTGATGTCGATGGTTTTGTCGGGGAGCTGGGTGGCCTGGGTCATGACGGAAATCATGAGTCCAGCGGCGACGGCGGCCATAGTGAAGATCGATTTCTTGGACACGGCGGTCTCCTTACCAGAATGTGGGATCCATCCCGTTGTTCGCCTCGCCAGACCTTCCGTGGCCGGCACCGAGAACTAAGTCCCCGGAGAGTTCTGTCAGCTTGGAGCCCTGCAACAAGCAGGGCGAGAGTTCGGCCAAGCGACAACTCGTGAGGAGAGTTCCGCTGCATCCATGCAACTTATCTCATGCCTCACAGCAAGCCATCGACATGTTTCAACAGCAACTTTGGTGTTTTGGATACCTAATCCGGTGAAGGGCAGGTTCTTTGACGTTATTTAAGTACTTATTTATAAAGAGCTTAGAATAGATATGGAGGTCTTTATCTGGATTGAATTGGGGGGTAATTATGGGCCCAAAGAGCGGAAAATATGGCTTCAAGTACTGAAATTCGGTGGATTATGGGGCCAAATAGGGGGTGAGGGAGGGGTCGATGGGGCAAAGTCGTGGAAAGAAGGGGGAAAAATGGTGGAATCGTCGTGGCGCGAGGGGGTGCGGAAAAATTTCTAAGATTTTTCTGTGGGGGCTAAAGGAAGCGCGTGCGGGCGCGGGCGGGACGTCCGCGAGACTGCGGGCGAGGACGCCCGCACCACTTTTTGCTTCACGCATTGCGATGCTATGTTTTGGCGCGGATGTCGGGGGGATTCTGTTTGAAGGAGGGGAGGTCGGTACGGCCGTCGCCGCAGCCGCCTTCGCCGGCGGGACGGACGTGGGGGCGGGCTACGTCTTCGTAGCCTTTCCATGCGTAGGGATCTTTTCCGGCAACCATGACGACATCACGGAAGTCGGCCTTGGCGACGGGGACGTCCTTGAGGTGATGCCAGGGGAGGAAGCTTTCGGCGGACATGTAGTGGTTGACGAGGGCGCGGCGGAAGCCGGTGGAGAGGGCGTTAGGTTCGGACTTATGAAGGAGGTAGCCGTTGAAGAAGACGATGGCGCCGGCGGGGACTTCGACGGGAACGGCGTCGGCATCGGTGTAGGGGAAATCGTAGGACATGTTGGCGCAGTCATAGCGGGAATCTTTGTGGGGGAACTGTGGCCAGAGGATGCCGGGCTTGTGGGAGCCGGGGATGACCCAGAGACAGCCGTTCTGGATGATGGCGTTATCGATGGCGATCCAGGCACCGAGGAGGGAGCGGTCGCGGGTGGGGATGTAATCCTCGTCCTGATGCCAGGCCTGTCCGGGTTTGCCGGCCTTTTTGATGAAGAGCATGGACTGCATGGATTTGACGTTGGGGCCGATGACGGCGGTAACGACATCGATGATGGTTTTCTGGGCGAGGAATTTGAAGATGATGTCGGAGGTTTTGTGGGGTTGATGGATGCAGAGGAAGCGTTCGAGGACTTCATCGTCGGAGAGGCCGACGAGCTGATCGAAGTCGACGGGATTCGGGCTATTGAAGATTTTGATCGCACCGCGTTGTCCGCGGCAGATGGCGGCGGCTTCGACTTTGAGTTCAGCGATTTCCGCGGGAGAGACGGCATCGTGAACGACGAGGAAGCCTTGTTCTTTGAAAAAGCGCGTGGAATCCGGGCCGAGATCGGAGCGGGAGAAATAGCCGGGCTTGTTGACGGAGGGAATGTGCGCAACAGGGGCGGCGACGGCGGTGGTCATATTTTCGGCTCCAGATATGAGTGTTCCACAGGGTGACAGTCTAACAGGCGCGCCCGCCGGGATGAAAGGTAGAGGGATATAATGGGTGGATTGATCGGCTCATCGAATCGGCGGACCGCGGGATCGTCACGATTGCGGGCAAGTCTTCCTGATTCAATGGACTAATGACTCGGAAACACAATGGCCTGATTTCTTGAGGAGAATGACGTGAACAGCAAATATGCATGGGCGATGGTCATGACGGTGATATTGGGAATGGGCGGATGTGCGCGATTGGAGGTGCCGGTAGAGAGGCCGGGGGAGGTGACGATGCAGGGAAAGCCGGTGACGCTGCAGGGCCAGACGCCAGCGGTGGGTGATCATGCGCCGGGGTTCACGGCGGTGGCGAATGACATGTCCACATTTACATTTATGCCGGGAGGCAAGGTGTGGATTCTGACGGCGGTACCGTCGCTGGAGACGAAGGTGTGCAGCGTGGAGACGCGGCGGTTCAACGAGGAGGCGGCGAAGCTGGGGGCGGACGCGGGGGTGATCACGGTGAGCATGGATCTGCCATTCACGCAGAAGAAGTGGTGCGGGGCGGAGGGAATTGAGCGGGTGAAGACGGTGTCGGATTATCGGGATCGTGCGTTTGGTTTGATGTATGGGGTGCGGATCAAGGAGAGCGGGTTATTGAGCAGGTCGGTGTTTGTGGTGGATCGGCGCGGGAAGATTGTGTACGAAGAGATTGTGCCGGAGCTTTCGCGGGAACCGAATTATGCGGCGGCATTGGCGGCGGCGAAGTTGGCAGGTGGGTCGTGATGTGAGCTGCGAGTCTATTGTGGTGGTCTTGAAGGGGGGTGGGGATTCGTGTATTGTCATATATCTTCCCCCGGGGACGTCGTTCAATGGGAGGACACCGCGTTCGCAATGCGGGAATGAGGGTTCGATTCCCTTCGTCTCCAGTTTATTTTCCGAAGCAGCGCCCATCGATGGATGGGCGTTTGTGTTTTTGCGGGACTGCGACTAAACCACCATGGGATGACGGATGAGAACGACCGACAGGCAAGAGGTTGCGCGATGGGAATAGCGAGCGAGCTGGAGAAACGGAGGGGGTGGGTGGTGATGGGAATACTGGCGGTATCGCTGGTGGTGACACTGGCAATGGGGATACAGGCGCGGGGGCGAATTTTGAAGAAGCAGCGGACGGGGTCGGTGACGCAGGTGAACGATTTTGAGCGATGGATGAAGGAGACGCCGCGGTTTCTGGAGGGGCGGGCGTGGTACATCGATGATAGTTTGCCAACTCCGCCGGTGACGCTGCTGGTGTTTGCGCCGCTGACGCGGCTGTCGGAGGCGAACGCACAGTTGGCCTGGGCGATGTGCAAGTGGGTGTTTGTAGTGGGGATCGGGTGGTGTTGCTGGCGGATGGCGGTAAACGCGGGCGTGCGGCCGGCGATGTGGGCGGTGCTGATGGGTTTGGGGGTGTGGATGTGGGCGGTGATGGGGGATGTGCAGCAAGGGCAGACGAATTTGCTGATGTTGTGGCCGTTGTGTGGGGGCTTGCTTCTAATTCAGAATTCAGAGTTCGGAATTCAGAATGACGGGAGGGGTGTGCGGGGGAGGTGGCGGGTGGCGGTTTTGGGGGGGATATTGGTGGCTTTGGCGGCGTGTATTAAGGTGACGCCGTTGATTTTTCTGGTGTATTTCATGTGGCGGCGAAGGTGGTGGGCGGTGCTGGGGATGATGGTGGGAATGGTGCTGTGGCTGGTGGCGGTGCCGGGGCTGGTGTTTGGGTATGCGCTGAATTTGGTCTGGCTGGAGGGGTGGGTGCGGGTGATGATTTTACCGTACGTGATGCATGGGAAGGTGGATTATTACGTGGGGCAGAGCGTGGCGAGTTTTGTGACGCGGCTGGTGCGGCACGTGTCGGCGTTTCCGGATCGGCCGGTGTATGTGAATGTGCTGGATTTGCCGGAGGCGGTGGCGAACGGGGTGGTGCGGGGGATTCTGCTGGCGATGGCGGCGAGCGGGTGGTTGTGGATGCGCAAGCGGATGGCGAGTTTGCGGAGCGTGGGATATGTGTTGGAGGTGGGTGTGGTGGCGGTGTTCATGTTGTGGGCGAGCCAGCGAACATGGGTGCCGCACTACGTGAGCATGGTGCTGGCGGTGACGGGGATGGTGGTGGTGATGAGCGATGAGCGGCAGGATGCGCGGCTGCGGAAGCAGGCGGCGTGGGTGCTGGCGGCGGGGATTGTGCTGATGATGATGACGTCAGATATGGCGCGGGTGATGGGGAAGGATGGCGGGGAATGGATGCGGACGGTGGGCGTGAGTTTGTGGGCGACGGCGGGGATGGTGTGGGTGTTGGTGAGGGGGAAAACGATGAATGTTGAACGATGAACGATGAACGAGGAATGGGGGCCGCGGGTATTGAGTGCAACTTGTAAATGACGAAGCAGGATCGCGGCCGAAAAATTGCGAGCCTGCGATGGGTACGATCAACTTTTTTGGCAGTGGCCGTTGATGCGGAGCCAGTGGGCGAGGAGGTCGGGCCAGTGGCGGGTGGAGAAGGTCCAATCGGGGGCGGCGGGGTTGTAGGGGGTGGGCTGGATGCCGAAGCCGTGGGGGCCTTTTTGCAGGAGGTGGAGTTCGGCGGGGACGCCGGCTTTACGGAGGGCGGAATAGTAGAGGAGGGAGTTATCGGAGGGGACGGCGGCGTCTTCGTTGGCGTGGAGGAGGAAGGTGGGCGGGGTTTGCGCGGTGACGAGGCGTTCGGCGGAGAGGGTGGGATAGAGGGCGGGATCGTCGCCGGTGAGGTTGGAGCGCGAGCCTTCGTGGCCGAGGGTTTCGTTCATGAAGGAGATGACGGGGTAGATGAGGATGGAAAAATCGGGGCGGTCGGAGAGGCGGTCGATGGGGTCTGGGGCGGAGGGGGTGGGGGGTGAGAAAAGTGTGGAGGTGGTGGCGGCGAGGTGGCCGCCGGCGGAGAAGCCGAGGATGCCGAGGCGATGGGGATCGAACTGGAATTCGGTGGATTTGGAGCGAAGGAGGCGGAGGGCGCGCTGGGCATCGTGGAGCGGGACGGGGTGTTTGTGGCGCGGGGCGTGGCGGTAGCGAAGTACGAACGCGGAGAGGTGGTGGTCGTTGAAGAAGCGGGCGATGGTTTCGCCTTCATGGCCGAGGGCCAGGCCGCCGTAGCCGCCGCCGGGGAGAACCAGCACGGCAGCGCCGGAGGCCTGATTCTTGGGGGCGAGGTAGATGTCGAGGGTGGGAATGGCCGGATCGGATTCGTCCTCGGGAGCGGCGATGTAGGCGGGGGGAAGATCGGGCCAGAGCTTGATGCGGGGGGCGGGGGTAGGGGGCATGAGGGACTCCGTGGGTAGAGGGTAGATAATATACTTTCCGCTTCGTTCGCGCGCTGACGGGAGCAAGAACGATGAACGATGAACGATGAACGATGAACGATGAACGATGAACGATGAATGGCAGGCCACGCGTGTTCTCAGTGCAATCCGTATCTGATGATCGAACCGCGCACTGCCACACACTAATTGATGGGGCCTTCGCCGGGTCATGGGGAGGAGTTTACGGGATGGATTGGCGCAAGAAAAGAGCCCGGGACATACCGTCTCCGGGCTTTCGAGTTAGTGTAGCGAAATAAGGCAGCGGCGGTGCGGATCAGGGGTTGGTGTTGTGTGCGAACTCGGAGGGGGCGAGGGTTTCGCCGCCATCGCCGAGCTGGCGCGAGACGTAACCGGGCTGCTGGGAGCGTTGGAATTCATTGTTGTAGGCGGTGAGGATTTCGCGTTCAACCATCTGCCGGCATTCGGCGTTGATGGGGTGCGCGACGTCGCAGTGCATTTTGACGCGTTCGCCCTGGGGGATCATGTTGGGGAGAACGACGCCGCAGGTGTTGCAGTGCTTGGCGTGCAGGTGGTTCTTGGTGCGGCACTGGGGGCAGGGCGCCATGATCTTGCGTGAGGGCATGGCGACGAAGAGGCCATTGGGCCCGTTGATGATTTTGATATCACGCACGACGAAACAACCGTCGATGGTGATGCAGCAGAAACCACGAAGACGATCCTGACCGGCCGGGGCGAGCTGAATAGCTACGTCGGTGACTTTCATGAGAGGACTCCTGAGTAGAAGGTGCACTTTTCAACACAACGAAAAAAGGTATCTTCAGCGGATGCCTGGCATCCACCAAAGCTACCTTTTCAAACTCACATTGACACGTCTTGCCCCATGGATTGATCCTTGGTGCGAACCGAGCGAATACACGACCATACTTTAGCATTTCGTGAAGAGAAGGCAACCAAGAAGCGGCGGAAGGAGCAGGTATTTTTGCCCAGTATTGCCGAGTTATTAGTCGGAAAATAAAGCTCCTTCGAGTGGCTTAGGGTTGCGCTAACCAACGGCGCTTGCGCGATGTCGATGGCGAAGGCTTGTGAGGGGCGCGGCCGGGGTTTATGTTGGCGGAATGACACAGCGAGCGTACGTAGCGATGGGGTCGAATCTGGGGAAGCGTCAGGCGGCGTTACGGGCGGCAATTGCTGAATTGGGCCGAATTCCGGGCTCGCGGGTGGCGGCAGTGGCGACTTTTCGGGAGACGGAACCGGTCGGCGCGCCGGCCGGTAGTGAGAAATTTATTAATTCTGCAGTGGTTTTGGCGACGGAATTGGAGCCGGCGGAGCTTTTGCGGGAGCTGCTGCGGATCGAGCGGAAACTGGGACGGACGCGGGAAGCGGGAGAGAAGAATGGTCCGCGGACGATCGACCTGGACCTGTTGATGTACGAGGACGAGGTGCGGGCGACGGAGGAATTGACGCTGCCGCACCCGCGGATGCATGAGCGGCGGTTTGTGTTGGAGCCGCTGGCGGAGATCGCGGGGGAAGTGCGGCATCCGGTGCTGGGCAGGACGGTGCGCGAGTTGTTGGAATCGTTGCCTCATTGATTCGGGGTTCATTGGATCGGGCGTCAGGAGTGATGTTGTGCGAGTGATTCATACGGTGGCGGAGTTTCGGAAGTGGCGCAAGGGGGCGGGCGCCGGGATGGTGACGTTTGTGCCGACGATGGGGGCACTGCATGAGGGGCATGCATCGCTGGTGCGTGAAGCGCGGCGGATGGCGGGTGCGAAGGGGCATGTGGCGGCTTCAATATTTGTGAACCCGACGCAGTTCGGACCGGGCGAGGATTTTGGCAAGTATCCGCGGACGTTGGAGGCGGATGCGGTGCTGCTGGAAACGGCGGGGTGCGATGCGGTGTTTGTACCGAGCGCAGAGGAGATGTACGGAAGAAACGCGAAACACGAAACGCGAAACGCGAAACCTGCTTCGGTGACGATCGATCCAGGACCGCTGGGAACGATGCTTGAGGGGGATATACGGCCGGGGCATTTTGCGGGGGTGTGCACGGTGGTTTTGAAGCTCTCAAATATTGTGCAGCCGACGCATTTGCTGCTGGGGCAGAAGGATTATCAACAGCAGGCGGTGGTGCGGGAAATGGTGGGCGATTTGAATGTGCCGGTGGAAGTGGTGACTTGCGCGACGGTGCGGGAGGCGGATGGCCTGGCGATGAGCAGCCGCAACCGCTACCTGAGCGATGATGAGCGGGCCAAGGCGCCGGTGATTCATGAGGCGATGATGTGGGCGAAGGAGCGGTACGCGGGCGGCGAGAGAAACGCTGGCGCACTGGAAGCGGGGATGAAACAGCGGATCGAGCAAAGGGGGCTGACGGTGCAGTATGCGGTGGCGGCGCATGGCCGGACGCTGGCGCTATGGAAAGGGAAAATCGACGGGCCGTGCGTGATTTTGGTGGCGGCGAAGCTTGGTGGGACGCGGTTGATCGATAATGAAGTGTTGAGTGTTTAGGGATCGGCTGCGGTGAGTAAGGATATGGCGATGGCGGCAACGTTGGGGGATGGGTTGGATGTATTTGGAGCGATCATGAAGCGACGGGTTTGGGCGGCGGTGATGGTGATGGGGGCGGTGCTGGCGGCGGGGTGCGAGGGGCCGGCGAAAGATCCGGGGGCGAAGATCGATGTGCAGCCGTCGTTTGCGGTGCAGTATGCGACGGCGAAGATTTCCCCGGCGGTGGTGCGATTGGATGTGGTGACGGAAGATTTTTTGCAGGGGCAGCCGCGGACATCGCGCTCGCTGGGGAGCGGGGTGATCATCGATCCGGATGGGCATGTGCTGACGAATTTTCATGTGGCGGGGAGGGCCAAGCGACTGGACATCACGCTGGCGAACCAGGAGCACGTACGGGCGACGCTGACGGGGAGCGATCACTGGACGGATCTGGCGCTGGTGCAGATGGACATGACGGAAGTGAAGAAGAAGGGGTTGAGATTCAGCAGTGCGACGCTGGGGGATTCGAGCACGGTGCAACTGGGACAGCCGGTGATGGCGGTCGGAACGCCGTACGGGCTGACGCGGACGGTCACGATGGGAATCGTGAGCAACACGGATCGATTTTTTGAAGAGAGCAGCATCGGCAAGTATGAGACGGGATGGTTCAACAACTGGATCCAGACGGATGCGGCGATCAACCCGGGAAATTCGGGCGGGCCGTTGATCAATCTGCGGGGTGAAGTGATCGGGATCAACACGCGCGGGACGACGATGGGGAACAACCTGGGATTTGCGATACCGATCAACGTGGCGAAGCAGGTGGTGAAGGAACTGCTGGCGCACAAGAAGGTGGCGCGGAGTTACATCGGGGTGGTGCTGCAACCGATGCAGGATTTGGAGCAGTATTACGATGTGCCGGATCAGAAGGGGGTGATGATCGCGAGTGTGGAGGCGAGCTCGCCGGCGGCGCAGGCGGGGTTGAAGGCGGAGGATGTGCTGCTGGAGGTGAACGGGCGGGCGACGAATGCACGGTTTCCGGAGCAACTGGCGGACGCGCGGAAGCTGATCAGCGATTACCCGGTGGGGTCGGAGATCAAGGTGAAGGTGCGCCGGCCGGGGAAACCCGAGCCGGTGGAGGTGACGCTGAAGACGGAAAAACTGGAGAGCGTGGTCACGGAAGAGGTGCAGGTGCAGGCGTGGGGCCTGAGCGTGCGGGATATCACGCGGGCGTATCTGCGCGAGGCGCGTCTGCCGAACATGCAGGGAGTGTTGCTGACGGGAGTGCGATCCGGATCGCCGGGCGACACGGCACAATTGAAGACCGGGGATATCCTGCTGCGGGTGGGCAACAAGCAGGTGAAGAGTGCGGAGGAGTTGGAGGCGGCGGTGAAGCAATGGTCGCAGAATCCCGGGGTCATCGGGCTGGATGTGCGGCGCGACCGGAGCGAGCTGACGCTGGTCGTGAAGCCGGATGGCAAGTGAGTACGATTTAAGTCTTGTGATTGGTGAATACGGAATAGCGGGCGGGGTATTTTTTTGGAGAGTGCTTTGATGCGACTGGTAAAGAGTTCGTTGTTGGCGATGGCGGTTGTGGGTGCGATTTCGACGGTGGGGATAGCGGTGGCGGGTCAGGTCACGCTGACGCTGCAGCCGGGCGCATTGGCGAATGTTGTACCGGCGGTGGATGTGGATGCGCAGGCGCGGGAGACGGCCAAGTCGCTGGTGCTGGTGGAGTACACGCTGCGCAACGAAAATATTTCGCGCGAGGAATCGGGGCAGGGGATTGTGGTGAGCAAGGACGGGGTGGTGTTGATCAGCGGCGGGTTGATACCGGAAGCTTTGCCGAAGGAATACGTGAAGGACCTGAAGATTCGTCTGCCGGGAAAGAATTTCACGACGGTGCCCGCGAAGTTGCTGGGGCGGACGCAGAATCGTCTGTTTGCCTTTGTGAAGGCGGAGAAGCCGATCGAGGCGGAAGTCTTCAAGGTGCCGGCGACGGGAGCCCCCGCGCTGGGCGAGACGGTATTTTCCGCGGGGATTCTGGGCAAGGGGAGCGGATATTCGCCGTACGCGGGCGTGACGACGAACAAGGCGGTGCTGGAACTGACGTACACGGTGGTGGTGACGCAGACCGGCGGGCTGACGCGGGCGAACAGCCCGGTGTTCGATCGGCAGACGGGAAACCTGGTGGGGATTACGCTGAGCGGCTTCGGCGGCGCGCGGCAGGTGGAGGGCGAGGACGAGCAGGGGACGACGTACCTGCCGTACGACGAGGTGAAGGACGTTTTTCAGGACGTGCCGACGCAACCGTTTGAAACCCGGCGTCCGTGGGCGGCGGTCGATGGAATGACGGGACTGGAAGAGGAGGTGCGGGAACTGTTCCACATCACGCAGCCGGCGGCGGTGGCGGTGGGATCGGTGATCCCGAACGAGGCGGCGGACAAGGCGGGGCTGAAGCCGAAGGACATTATTTTGACGGTGGACGGCAAGCCGTTTTCCAACTCGCCGGTGCCGAATTTGGCGGTGATGCATTTTTCCCGGGCGCTGGAGAAGCACAAGCCGGGCGATGAGATCGTGCTGGGGATTGTGCGGGATCGCGGGGAAACGAAGCTGGATGTGAAGCTGAAATTGGGAACAGTGCCGAAGGGACCCGGGGAGATGCAGCACGTGTTTTCTCCGCGGATCGGGATCGCGACGCGGGATTTGGTCTTCGGCGACGCATACGCACGGAAGTTGCCGCAGGATACGAAGGGAGTGGTGGTGGCGCTCGTGAAGAACGGGGCACCGGCGAGTCTGGGGCAGACGCCGCTGCATGCGAATCACCTGATCATCAAAGTGGATGACCAGCCGGTGGAGGATCAGAAGCAGTTTCTGGAGTTGATGAAGAAGGAAGAAGAGAAGGCGGATCTGAAAGAAATGGTGTTTGTGGTGATCAATCCGGACGGGCAGACGGGAGTTTGCAGGATTGATCTGTCGAAGTAATTCAGAGTTCAGAGTGGTGAATTCAGAATATCATGGGGGCGGTTTGGGTTCTTTGAGGGCGCGCGTTGCGGTACGCCGGGATGCGACAAAGATGGCGGTGAGTTCATTGGCTTCGCGAAGAAGATCCGCGAGTCTTTCCTTTCTTACGATCCGGGCGTCGATGAGGAGTTCGAGCCAGTAGACCGTCTCATCGCATTCCTCGATGACGATACCGAGCTTCGAAACGAAATCGGGCCGAGAACGCGCACGACAGACGGCACGATAGTTGGCGCCGACACCTGTGCCGGCGCGTAGCAGTTGTCTTCCGATGATACGAGCGTCTTCAGAAGCGGGCAGTGATCGAAAGAGCCGAATGATGCGGAGGGAGAGCGAACGTGTTCGTTCGCGCAATCAACCAATTACCCACATCTCGGCTGAGATTCCGGACACCTTCAACCTCGGTCGGATGCAAGTGGAAGGCTGGTCGGCTCCCGAGATCTCGCTAACCCGGCATGCCCAACTATCCAACGGAGCGTACACCCTTGATGCGGTCGGCATGGCGCCGCACCAGACCGGGTCGCTGGTACTGGGAAAGAGCCAATTCTTTTATCGACTGAATGGTGGACAGCTTGTCCTAGATGCCAGTGCATATGCCGATCAGGCTGGCCTTTGGACTTTGAGCAACGGGACCAAGGCTAAAGTCACATTCAGTGTGCCAATCGGGGTGGACGCGCAAACTGGTCTCCCAACGAATACACTCAATCTCTACCGAACGAGCAGCAGTTTCGTGCACGGTTCGCCTGGAAGTCCATAGTCCGCATTTACGGGAGTATAGAGATGGACGAACTTGAACAAGCGATTCGACAGGCAATGGCACTCCGCAGACGATGGACACATGCAGAAGTGCGGCAGGTGCTGCACGGCATAAGCTCTTGCGTTGCGGGTGCAACGTATAACTGGGACCAGGGTAATGAAAACTGGGGCTTTGTCGATATGCCACTCGGCGGAGGCGCGCAGGTGTCGGCAAAGATTCCCTTGATACTGGTTGAAGACCGATACGTTGAAGCAATACGTGACTGTGCCGTTCAGGCCGGGGCTGTTCTTCTGAGCGTCTCGAGCTTCAAAACAAATGTCTTTCATGTGTCGAAAGAATTGCTCGAAACCGTCTTTGGGCGGCCCCTTACGTCGACAGTTAACTATGACATGCTTTCGATTAGCGACTTGTACTACGCCACCGTTACGTAGTTCTTTCCCGTCAGCGGGCCTTCATGCCGATGAATTTGAGAAAGGGATGCCATGGACGGCATCTGGAGTCTCTCGGATGGAGCCGGGCATATGGGATCATGGATCGATCAGGAACTGGCGGGGTGCGAGTTCGCCGATAGCCGCCTTGGAAAGCGATTCGGAATGTTGATGGAGCAATTATCGACAGGTTTGGGCAGGACGTTGCCGCTGGCCTGCGGGGACTGGGCGGCCACCAAGGCGGCTTACCGATTCCTAGACAACGACCGCGTGAACGAGCAGGAGATTCTGGCCGGGCACCTCAAGGCCACCCGTGAACGGTTCGCTGCAACGGATGGACCGATTCTGGTACTGCACGACACCACCGAGTTCTCCTTCACCCGCAGCGATACTGCGGCTATCGGCAAAACCCACAAGGTCGCCAGCGGCCATATGAACGAGCACGGCCGTCAACGGATGCACACCGTCTGTGGCATCCTCATGCATTCGAGCCTCGTCGTAACCACTGACGGAGTTCCGCTGGGCCTGGCGGCGATCAAGCTGTGGACACGCAAGAAGTTCAAGGGCATCAATGCCCTCATGGGCCGGGGGATCGACGGCGGCAAGCATTCCGTCAACACGACGCGCATCCCCATCGAGCAGAAGGAAAGCATCCGCTGGCTGGAGAACGTGCGGCAGTCCACCGCCAACCTCGGCGACGCCGGTCGTTGCGTGCATATCGGCGACCGGGAAAGCGACATCTACGAACTCTTCTGCGAATGCCAATTCCTGGGGGCGCACTTCGTGTTCCGCACCTGCGTCGACCGCCGGGCTGGGGAGGGCGAGGAGACGGTGATCGAGATAATGGAAGAACAGCCCGTCAAGGCTGTGCACCGCATCGAGGTGATGGACAACAAGGGGCGGCCCTCGACGGCGGTGCTGGAGATCAAGTATCACCGCCTGCAGGTCTGCCCGCCCATCGGCAAGGAGAAACGCTACGGCAACTTGATGCTGACGGTGATCCACGCCACCGAACGCGGCACACCCAAGGATCGTGAACGCATCGAGTGGAAGCTCATCACCGACCTCTCGGTAATCTGCAAGGCGGACGCGATTGAGAAACTGGAATGGTACGCCCTGCGCTGGAAGATCGAGACCTTTCACAAGGTGCTCAAGTCCGGCTGCCGGGCCGAAGACTCGAAGTTGCGGAATGCCGAGCGCCTGGCAAACCTGATTGCGATCCTGTGCATCCTCTCGTGGCGTGTACTGTGGCTGTGCATGACCAACCGCGTATCGCCGGACTTGCCGGCACGACTGGTCTTCACTGACACAGAGATCAAACTGCTGGAGCACTTGGTCCCGATGAAGGAGGGGTCATGCAAGAGAACCGTCGGCCACTTCCTGATCCGCCTCGCCCGCCTTGGCGGCTACCTGAACCGAACGAGAGACGCGCCGCCGGGTAACATGGTGCTGTGGCGCGGCATGGCAAGGCTCACCGACATCCACCTCGGCTTCAGCTTGGCAAAAGATGTGGGTAATTAGAAGTCGCGCAATGCCTGGTAACTCTCGGTGTATTGATCGTTCATGGTGCGAACTCTCAGAGTATTCTGAATTCACCACTCTGAATTCTGAATTAATCGCGTCAGGCGGCGGCGACGGTTTCTTGTTTGGGGGCGCCGGGGGCGTGGATGGCGGCGGGGCCGCGTTCGTCGAATCTGACGGCGACGCGTTTGGAGCAGCCTTGCTCCTGCATGGTGACGCCGTAGAGGACGTTGGCGACGCCCATGGAGCGTTTGTTGTGCGTGATGACGATGAACTGCGAGAAGTGGGTGAAATCCTGAATGATGCTGGCGAAGCGGGCGGTGTTGGCTTCGTCGAGCGCGGCATCGACTTCGTCGAGGATGCAGAACGGGGAGGGCTTGGATTTGAAGATGGACATGACGAGGGCGACGGCGGTCATGGTTTTTTCGCCACCGGAGAGGAGCGACATGGACTGGGGTTCCTTTCCGGGGGGGCGGGCCATGATTTCGATGCCGGATTCGAGGATGTCATCGGGATCTTCGAGGATGAGGTCGGCCTTGCCGCCGCCGAAGAGCCGGCGGAACATGTCCTGGAATTCGTTGCGGACGGCGGCGAAGGATTCGGCGAAGCGGATGCGGGAGTCTTCGTTGATCTTGCCGATGAGCTCTTCGAGTTGCTGCTTGGCGTCGTGGATGTCGGCCAGGGCGGCGGTGAGGGAGGCGTGGCGTTCTTCCAGTGTGGACTGTTCGGAAATGGCGTCGATGTTGACGTTGCCGAGGCGGGAGATCTTGCCTTTGAGTTCGTTGATCTCGGCGGCGACGGCGTCCCAGTCGGTTTCCTGGGCCTGATAGTTGGCATAGGTCTCGTGCAGGTTGATCTGAAGTTCATCGATGGTGTGTTCGATGAGGGTTTCGATGCGAACGGAGAGTTCGTTTTTCTGCAGGGAGAGTTCATGTTCGCGGCGGGCCTGGGCTTCGATCTGCTCCTGAACGGAATCGATGCCGGAGGTGACGGTGGTGAATTCGCTACGGAGGGTGGTGACGCGATCGGTGTGCTGGGCGAGCTGCGCTTCGGCGGCGGTGATGACTTGGGCGACCTGGGCGAGCAGCGTGGCAGTTTGATCGACGGTGGTCTTGGCGTCGCCGACGCGTTCTTCGACGGTTTCGACTTCGCCGGCGAGGCGGTCGAGTTCCATCTGCGCCTGGTTGGCTGAGACGCGGGCGGTGGCCAGTTCGCGGGAGAGGCCGGAGCGCTGTTCCTGCACCTGGCCCATCGCGACGCGGGCAGCGGTGGCGGCTTCGGCAAGTTCCGAGACTTCATGCTGGCGGACGATGAGCTGGGCACCGAGTTCGTGAACGAGGGCTTCGACTTTTTTCTGTTCGGTTTCGAGCACGGCGACTTTGCCTTCGGCTTCGGTTTGGCGCTCGGCGGCGGAGGCGGATTGGCGGTCGATGGATTCCATTTCGCCGGCCAGAAGCGGGGCTTCGGAGCTGGTGCGTTGAAGCTGCGAGCCGGCCTGCTGGAATTGGGCGCTGGCCTCGGCGCGGGCGGAATCAGTCAGATAGATCTGGGAGCGGAGCTCCTGCTGGCGGGCGTCGAGTTCGCGGGAGGTTTGGTCGCAGGCGGCGATCTGGGTGGTGAGATCGTTGACGCGGATTTCGATGGCGGCCAGATCGCGATCGAGTTTGGCGCTTTCGGCGCGACGGGTGATCATGCCGCCGGATTTTCGGGAGATGTCGCCCAGGACGATGGAACTGGACAACCCCCCTACCGCTTCGACGACTTCGCCGGCGCGGGTGACAAAACGGTGGCCGCGCGGCGCGGCGTCGGCGAGTTCGAGCGCTGCGGCGAGGGATTCGACGATGAAGGTGTGGCCGAGAAGTTGGTGGAGGAGCAAGGCGTGCTGAGGGTCGCACTTGACGAGATCGATGGCGGAGATGGCGAATTCTGAATTTTGAATTCTGAATTCTGAATTGTCGATACCCGCGGTTTGATACGCGAGCAACTTATCTGTGGCGAGGACGGTAACGCGGCCGGCGAGTTTTTGCCAGATTTCGCGGTCGGCCAGCAACGCCTGGGAATTATCGACGATGACGGCGTTGGCGAGATCGCCGAGCGCGGCTTCGATGAGCGAGGCATTTTCGAGATCGGTCGAGACGGCGTCGGCAACGATGCCCTTGACGTAGGAGAATGCGGCCGTTGCTGCCCCCCCACTGCCGGTGGCGGCATCGCGCTGCTTGAGGATTTCGCGGACGACCTGCGAGACGCCTTCGCGCTTGGCCTGCAGATCGTTAAGCACATTCTGGCGGCTCTTGAGACCGGAGCGGAGTTCGCGCTCGCGGGCCAGCTCTTGCGAGATGGCGGCCATTTTCTGGCTGGTAGCTTTCTGCTGCTCGCGGATCTCGTTGGCCTGGGCCTGCAGCAGCGTGGACTGCTCGGTGAGCTGGTTCTTGCGGGCTTCGTGTTCGGCGACCTTGGCCTTGAGCTCGGCAATTTGCTGATCGATGACGGCCTTGCGCTGTTCGAGCCGGGTCTTCTGATTGGCGAGATTTTCGCGGGTGATCTTGAAAGAGTTGATGTCGGTGTGCAGGCGGGCGATCTGACGCATGAGGTCGATCGCTTTGGACTTGTGCTCATCGACGCTGCGGTTGAGGCCGGCGATGGCCTTGGATGCCGCCTCCTGCGTTTGCACGGCCTGGGCGACCTGCGCTTCGTGCTCACGGAGCTTCTGGTCGATGGCGGCGAGTGCTTCTTCATGGCGGGCGACATCGGCCTGGCGTGCGGCAAGGCGTTCGCCGAGTTCGGCCTGGCGATGGTTCAGCAATTCGCGTTGTTCGGTGAGCTGCTGGATCTGCTGGCGGGCGAAGTCGCCGCGCTGCTGAGCGGATTGCCGATCGTTCTGGGCGCTGAGCAATTCGCGTTCGGCTTTGCGGGCGGATTCCTGGGCGGATTCGAGTTCGAGCTGCAGTTCGGCCTGGCGGGTGCGTTTGCCTTCGAGATCGCGGCGGACGGCGGCGAGCGAATCGACGACATCATTGAGCTGTTCGGAGAGAGCGACTTCCTTACGGTGAAGCTGGTCGTATTCCTGCATGACGTAGGAGGAGCGGAGTTCGCGCAGGCGGGTGGAGTATTCCTGGAAGCTGCGGGCGCGGCCGGCCTGAACTTTCACGGAACGCAGCTGGCGTTCGACTTCATCGAGCACGAGCTGGGACTGGGCGAGGTTTTGATCGGTGCGTTCGAGTTTGCGGAGAGCTTCTTTTTTGCGCTGCTTGAAGCGGGAGATACCGGCGGCTTCTTCGAAGATCTCGCGGCGGTCCTGCGAGTTGGCGTCGAGGAATGCGGCGACGCGGCCCTGTTCGATGAGGGAGTAGGCATCGACGCCGACGCCGGTGTCGAGGAACATTTCGCGGATGTCCTTGAGGCGGGCGATCTGGTTGTTGATGAGGTATTCGCTGGTGGCGTCGCGATAGAGGCGGCGGGTGACTTTGACGACATCGGCATCGAGGGGGAGTTTGCGGTCGTCGTTGGTGAAGGTAAGGGAGACTTCGGCCATGCCCATGGGTTTGCGGGTGCCGGAGCCGTTGAAGATAACGTCGAGCATGGCATCGCCGCGGAGGGATTTGGCGGACATTTCGCCGAGGACCCATTTGACGGCGTCGACGACGTTGGATTTGCCGCAGCCGTTGGGTCCGACGATGCCGGTGATGCCGTCATCGAAGACGAATTCGGTGTAATCGGCGAAGGATTTGAAGCCGGAGAGTTCGAGGCGGGCGAGTTTCAAGAGATCGACCTCCATGTCGAACGAGAGGGGATGGCCGGGGGCGATAACATTGGAGCCCCGCGGGTACCACTACCATCCGTGGTTGGGGGGTAGGATACCATACTTGATGTGGGGGGGACAATGAAAAAGGGGGGGTAAAAGGGGGTGAGAGCGCAAAAAGTGCGGGGGAGTCCGATAAGTGGGGATTGGGAGGGTGGAATGTGGCATTTTTACGCTCGGGGCCAAATCACGTAGGTGCAGCGGGAAGTTTCGGGACGGGAATGAGGAGATGTGTTGGTCACGAGGCTATTGCGGGCAATCGACAAAGAGGAGGCAAGAGTGGAGGGGATTCGAGAGAGCGCTTTGGGGCACCTTCCCTTTATTTTCCAATTGTCACTTCTTCTGCAACATCGCGAACATGTGGTCATGTGCTGAAATCCAGTGTGGAACTTGGTCGCTCCATGCGCTTGGAAACAAAGGCAGATGACTTGCCACGGCGTAGCGAGCATTTTTGATCCAATCTTTTAAATGCCGTGCCACTCCCGACCGCAAGTGAGGTCTGCGTTCATAATGGACAACCTTCAAACCGCATTTGTTTCCGACCCATTCCACTGATCTCCGATTCAAGAAGCTGATGTGTCCAATGTAGCTGCAGTACCAGTAGTGTGACCCATAGATACGCCATGTACGGGCATCCGTGTCACCGGTTACGCAAAGCAGTACACCTCCGGGTTTCAGCAAACTCGCAGCCCGTTCGAAAAATTCCCGAGGCGCAGGAAGATGCTCCACAACATCCACTGCAATTATGCCGTCAAACGAATGCTTTTCCGGATCCAATGAGTCAATCGTTGGGCCAAGGATTTCTATCCCCTTGGTTCGAGACACTTCCGCTGCCATTACCGAAGGTTCCACACCGTAGTGCTTCCATCGGGTTCCAAAATGTCTGAGCAATTCCCCGTTGAAGCAACCCACGTCCAGAATTGCATTTCCCAAAATCCGTGAGCAGAGCAACTGCTCCATATAATCGAATTGTCGTTCCCTTCCGTCCTCAACGGCAGACCAGTGATCGGCAGGCGATTGGGAATAACCTCGCAACAATAATTCCTGATCCAGCGGTGGAGCTTTCCAAGTGAACCCACATTCCTCGCAGGCACGCAACTGGAAAATCACTCCATCGGGATTAATGTTCACGCCCCCCACTTCCTCGGGCTGAAAATGCCGGATGTTCCCTTTGGTTTTCCAGTTTTCTTTCATACATAGCGGGCATTGGTTGCCATCGTTCAGGTTCGTCTGAATCGTCATAAATCCCTTTCAGACTACAACGCCTTGCAGTCACAGTGAAATATGCGAGGAATCGTCATTGCATGCGCGAACCCTTAAGTCGTTCGCGAATCGCCAGAATCGGAAATGCAGCCAAGTATCGAAATCGAAGTAGAGCTAGATTCCATCCAAACGTACGCCGAAATAAACGCCAAGCCCACTTCGATTCCTTATGATTCAGACATCCGATCGACACCGGGCGGATATGCATGGTGATAAGCGACCAGCGTGCCTTTCGGCGCGCCTTTCCTCCGGGATATTTGCCCTGTCCCTCTGAATCTATCAGGTACATTCCACCTTCCACATTTTTCATTGAGTACGCAGAGATGTTTCCTGCGTGCTCCCGCCGGGCACAGCATACGGGTCGATCAATCCGCACAAACCCAGGAGCATCAGAGACGCGCAGCCACGCATCGTTCTCCTCGTGCGTGAACCGATGAATAAAAAAGCCCCCGGCCTTCTGCAGGATCTCCCGTTTTACGGCAAGTGAACTGGGGGTCAACCATGCCGGCTCCCGCCATGAGGCCAGGTAGTCCGCGTAATAGCGATCGCGTAACGGGGCGGGCTGAATCTCCTGAACCGTGTCGGCATTCGTAAAACTCTGTATCGCTCCGAGCACCAGGGACGGGTGTTTGTGCTTCGCGATTGCTTCCGCCATACGCTCCAGAGCCCACGGCAACCACAGATCGTCGCTGTCCAGAAAGATGACGTATTCTCCGGCCGCCGCGGCCATGGCGTTATTGCGGGCCGCGCCGAGGCCCTGATTATTCTGGCGCAACAACCGGACGCGATCCTTGTATCTGGCGAGGACTTCGGGGGTACGATCGGTAGAACCGTCATCGATGACGATAATCTCCTGATCCTTGAAGGTCTGGTTCAACACCGACTCGATCGTTTCCACAACCAAATCGGGCCGGTTATAGACTGGGATGATCGTCGAGAATAACGGCATAGCCACCAAAGTCAATTCTGCAATTGAACGGGTAATAGAACGGGTGACAAATTGTAACGGCTCACGAGGCGGTTATCATATCATTTTACTATCGGTTCGTAATTCTTACGGCAATAGCTGATTTGCGAGGATGTCCATGGCCAGCACAGAACCGCTTCCATCCATCACCATCGTTACTCCGAGCTTTCAACAGGCCCGTTTTCTCGAACGCACCATTCAAAGCATTATCGGGCAAAACTATCCCCGACTGGAATATCTGATCTTCGATGGCGGATCGACGGATGGGTCGGTGGAGATCATCAAGAAATACGCGGATCGTATCAACTTTTGGGTAAGCGAGAAGGATGATGGCCAATCCGATGCGATCAACAAGGGACTGAGCCGGGCAACAGGCGAGATCGTGGGATGGATCAATAGCGATGATACGATGGCACCCGGATCGCTGGAGGCGATTGGCACGTATTATCGCGCTCATCAGGATGCCGAATTTCTCTACGGACATCTCAACCTAATAGATGCTGACGATCATATCATCCGGCGACTGTTTGCCGTGCAGACTAATGCGCACGAACTGATTTACTTCAATCGCAACCTGTTCTCCCAACCTGGAACGACCTGGCGGCGGCGGCTGCAGGAACGAATCGGCCTGTTGGACCGGTCGCTGCATTACACAATGGATTGTGATCTTTATATCCGAGCGGCGAAGGCGACACCGTTGCATTTCATACCGCGACGATTTGCGAATCTGCGGATTCATGGCGATACGAAAACCAAATTGATGAAACCGCGGTTCGATGCCGAACACAAGTTGCTGGACGAGCGTTATGGCGCGCGCTCGACCAACCGCATCGTAAAACAATTCTTCAATCTGCGCAGGCGCATGCGCATTCTGCGGTGCCTAGCCAACTGGAAATAAGGTTGGAAGAATTGGCTCCCCAGCTTTTCGCGAGCGAAGGTCTGGGCGGCTTCGAGGGAGAGGATTATTTGGTGATACTCGGATGTAAAAGCTTGATCTGAGAATGAATTGGGGCGGAGAGTTCGAGCATGGTGTCGATGAATTTGCGATTTGATGAGCGGCAGGCTTTGAAAGCAACTCTAGAATTCCAGTTGGAATCGCGCCACCAGGCGGGCTTCGCGGGCGAAGCTGTCATCGGGGCCGGAGCCACCATCGAAGTAGAGCAAGCTGGTGCCGATGCTGGCATTCTTGCCCACTACCCACATGATGCCGGCGCCAATGCCCATGCGTTTTATGTCTTCGATCCGCGAATCGTCTTCCTCCGCCACTGCAATGAACGGCAACAGGAGCGAATCGATCGGGGCCGGGACATTGAA
>Ga0114951_10000331_pt1 | contig 68649 bp, 65 predicted proteins | sample AM7aDNAmetaG_FD_88677 | JGI IMG/M metagenome (GOLD analysis project Ga0114951, IMG submission 88677) | Freshwater microbial communities from Finland to study Microbial Dark Matter (Phase II) - AM7a DNA metaG | ecosystem: Environmental > Aquatic > Freshwater > Lake | place: Finland: Lake Alinen...
ACGGTCGCGTAGCCTGCGAGACGCTGGTCACCACCGGCCTCGCCTTCGTCGCCGGCGAGATCACCACGGAGTGCTACGTCGACATCCCCAAGATCGTCCGCCAGACGGTCAAGGACGTCGGCTACACCAGCGCTCATTTCGGCTACGACTATGCGACCTGCGGCGTCATGGTCGCCATCGACGAGCAGTCGCCGGACATCGGCCAAGGCGTGTCCCACGCCCTCGAGGTCCGCACCGACGTCAACGACGACGACGTCCTCGACACGCAGGGCGCCGGCGACCAGGGCATGATGTTCGGCTTCGCCTGCACCGAGACGCCCGAGCTCATGCCGCTGCCCATCTCACTGGCGCACAAGCTGTCGCGGCGCCTCGCGGAGGTGCGCAAGGCCGAGATCCTGCCCTACCTGCGCCCCGACGGTAAGTCGCAGGTGACCGTGAGGTACGAGGGCGGCAAGCCGGTGGAGATCGTCAAGGTCGTGCTCGCCTCCCAGCACGCCGAGAGCGCCGACCTGCAGAGCATCATCTACCCGGACCTTCTCGAGCACGTCGTCGAGCCGATCCTGCCGAAGAATCTCTACGATGCCTCGAAGCTCGAAGAGATCACCGTCATCAACGCCACCGGCAAGTTCGTCATCGGCGGCCCCATGGGCGACTGCGGACTCACGGGCCGCAAGATCGTCGTCGACACCTACGGCGGCGCGGCGCCGCACGGCGGCGGCGCCTTCTCGGGCAAGGACCCCAGCAAGGTCGACCGCTCGGGCGCCTACATGGCGCGTTACGTGGCCAAGAACATCGTCGCCGCGGGACTCGCCGAGCGCTGCCAGCTCCAGGTCGCCTACGCGATCGGCGTCGCGCACCCCGTTTCGGTGATGGTCGACTGCGAGGGCACCGAGACGGTCGATATCGAGCTCATCGAGCGCCTCATCGGCGAACACTTCGACCTGCGTCCGGCGGCGATCCTGCGCGACCTCGATCTGCGCCGCCCCATCTACAAGAAGACGGCGGCCTACGGCCACTTCGGCCGCAACGACCACGATTTCACGTGGGAGCGCACCGACAAGGCCGCAGCGCTGCGCGCCGCCGCCGGCCTCAAGGGCTGAGCCATCCGGCGCGGAAAGACGGCGGCGTAGCTTGAGCTACGCCGCCGTCTTTCCGCTGGTTCGCACCCGTGCCTTCACCGGCGCCTTCGACTACTCCGTGCCGCCGGAGCTTGCCGGCAGGCTCGAGCCGGGGGCGCTCGTCGCCGCGCAACTGGGTTCCCAGACCGTCATCGGCGTCGTCCTCGAGCTGCGCCGGGCGACCGCGCACGAAGGCCGCGTCCTGCCGCTGCGCGACCTCCTCGATGTGCCATCCATCCCCGCGGACCTGCTGGACCTCGCCCGCGAGGTGGAGAGCTACTACCTGACCTCGTTCTCCGCCGCGCTGTCTCTCGTGTGCCCCCCGACCGGCGCCCTCAAGGTCGTGCGCCAGTACGAGCTCACGGCCGGTGGGCGGGCGGCTCGCGAGGCCGGCGAGGAAGGCCTGAGTGAGGTCGCCGGCCTCAAGCTGCCCGCGGGCGCGCTGACGCGGCTCGGGGAGCGCTACCGGCGTAAGGGCTGGGTGCGCATCTCCTATCGCGTGCGTGTGGCCGGGGCGGCGCGGGCCGGCCGCGCGCTCAGGCGCGGCGGCGAGACGCCGCCGCGCCTCGGCCCGCGGCAGCGCGCCGCCCTCGAGCTCGTTGAACAGTCCGGGGTCCTCGACGAGCGCGCACTGCGCGCCGCGAGCGGTCTTTCGCTGCCGGCGCTCAAGAAGCTGCTCGAGGCCGGCGCGCTCGTCGTGGCCGCGACCGACGGCGAGGAGGCCGCTGCGCTGCGCGGCGGGGAAGATGCGCGGACGGCCGGCGGATCGGGGGCGGCGACGGGCGGCGCGGAGCCTGCGGCTCCGCCGCCCGTCGCCGCGCAGGCCGCCCGCCCGCAGGCCTGCGCCACGCTCGGCGACGTGCCCCGTCTGCTGCCCGAACAGCGCGACGCGTTGCAGGCCATCCTCTGCGAGGCGCGCCCCGGCGATGAGGTGCTCGTGCATGGGGTCACGGGCAGCGGGAAGACCGAGGTGTACCTGCAGGCCGCTCAGGCGGCACTGGAGGCCGGCCGTTCGGTGCTGCTTCTGGTGCCCGAGATCGGGCTCACCGGGCAGACCGTGGCCCGCGTGCGCGAACGCTTCGCCGGTCACGAGGTCGCCGTGCTGCACTCGGGTCTGACGGCGCGCGAGCGTCTGCTCGCCTATCGCGCCGTCGCCTGCGGTGACGTGCGCATCGTCGTCGGGGCGCGTTCGGCGGTGTTCGCGCCCCTGCGCGACCTGGGGCTCATCGTGGTCGACGAGGAGCACGACACGTCGTATAAACAGGAGAGCGAGCCCGCCTACGACGCGCGCACCGTGGCTCGCTGGCGGGCGGCGCGCAGCGGCGCGGTGGTCGTCCTCGGCTCGGCCACGCCGAGCGTCGAGAGCTATGCCCGCGTGCCCCTGCACGCGGACCTGCGGCTGCGCGTCGACGGCTCGCGGCCGCCGGCCCTGGAGGTCGTCGACATGCGCGACCACCACGGGATCTTCTCGGGCCCGCTGGCGCAGGCGCTCACGGCGACCGTGGACGCCGGCGACAAGGCCATCCTGTTCCTCAACCGCCGCGGCTTCGCCTCGTACCTGGTCTGCGACCACTGCGGTTTCACCTGGATGTGCCCGCACTGCGACGTGACGCTGACGCTGTTCGGCGGTCACAGTCTGCGCTGCCGTACCTGCGGGCACGAGGAGGCTGCGCCGGGCACGTGCCCATCCTGCGGCAGCGCCGAGCTGATCCGCTATGGGTTCGGGACCGAGCGCCTCGAGCGTGAGGTCGTCGGCCTGCTTCCCGGAGTCGAGCTGCTGCGCCTCGACTCTGACATCGCTTCCTCGTACGGGCGGCTGCGCGCGGTGCTCGAGCGCTTCGCGCAGCCGGGGCCCAAGGTGCTGGTAGGCACGCAGATGATCGCTAAGGGACACCACTTTCCCGACGTCACGCTGGTGGGCGTGGTCAACGCCGATCTCACGCTCCACTTCCCCGACTTCCGCGCCGAAGAGCGCACCTTCGCGATGCTCGTGCAGGTCGGTGGGCGCAGCGGCCGCGGCGCGCACCCGGGGCGCGTGATCGTGCAGACCCTGAGCCCCGAAGCGCGGCCCATCGCCCTGGCCGCGAACGGGGAGGAAGAGCGCTTCTACGCCGAGGAGCTGGAGCGGCGCCGCGAGCTTGGGTATCCTCCCGCCGGGACCCTGATCGGCCTCGAGCTCTCGGGGACGTCCGCGGAGAAGGTCGGCATCGCGGGACGCTTCACGGCCGAGAGGCTCTCGGTACGGCTGGCGCAGGGCGAGAGCATCCTCGGCCCGGGTCCGCTGTGGCGGGAGCGCGGGCGTCACGCCTGCCGCGTCGTGATTAAGACTACGGCAACAGGGGAAACCTTGGATACGCTGCGTGGATGGCTGGCCGCCAACCGCGACCGCTTTTCCGCGAGAGGCGTCAGGCTCGTCCCCGACGTGGACCCGCAATGGCTCTGACCCTGAGCTGAGGTAGCATAGAGACATGGCAGTGACCAGAGAGAATGAGCGCGACAGGATCGAGCTGAGCCGCAGAGAACGAGAGGCGCGCCGGGATATCCGCGTCATCGGCGATCCGGTGCTGCGCGAGCAGGCGCTCGAGGTGACCGAGTTCGACAGGGCGCTGCGCAAGCTCGCCAAGCGCATGATCCGCATCATGCACGACGCCCCCGGCGTCGGTCTGGCGGCGCCGCAGATAGGCGTTCTGCAGCGCCTGCTCGTCTACGACGTCGACGACGATCCCAGGGCGCTCGTCAATCCGCGGCTCGACGAGCTCTCGGCCGAGACCGTGGAGACCGACGAGGGCTGCTTGAGCGTGCCCGGCGTGACGATGCCGGTGAGCCGGCCCGCGAGCCTGCGGGTGCGGGCCTTCGACACCGCCGGCGAGCCGCTCGAGTTTCACGCCGAGGGCCTCGAGGCGCGCGTGATCCAGCACGAGTACGATCATCTCGAAGGCGTGCTCATCGTCGACCGCACATCACGCAGCGCCCGCGCCGCCGCCCTGCGTGAGCTGCGCGAGCGCGAAGACGCCGGCCTGCGCGGCGCCGTCGGCGGGGGTCTGTGAGCCGCCTGCGGTACGCCTTCGCGGGCACCGCGCCGTTCGCCGAGCTCGTGCTCGCCGGGCTCATCGGCGCCGATGCCGCGCCGCTCGCGGTCGTCACCAATCCCGACCGACCGCGCGGCCGCCACGGCGCGCCGCAGCCCCCGCCGATCAAGCTCGCGGCGCGCGCCCACGGTCTGCCCGTTCTCCAGCCGCTGAGGGCGTCGGAGCCTGCCGCCGTGGCCGAGCTGCTGGCGTTCGGCCCCGAGGTGTTCGTGGTCTGCGCTTACGGGCAGATCCTCGACCAGCGCCTGCTCGACCTGCTTCCCACAGTGGTCGTGCACCCTTCGCTGGTGCCGCGCTGGCGCGGCGCCGCGCCCGTGGAGCGGGCGCTCATGGCGGGGGAGACCGAGCTCGGCGTCACCGTCCTCAAGATGACCGCCGGGGTGGATGAAGGTCCGGTCGGCTACTCGCGGGTCGTGGGCGTGCCCGCCGACGCCGACGCCGGCCGGGCCTACGAGCTGCTGGCGCCGGCCGCCGTCGACGGCGTGCTGGCCACGCTCGACGGGATCGCCGCGGGGACGGTCCAGTGGCGCCCGCAGGAAGGCGAGACCACGTACGCAGCCAAGATCGCCGTGCAGGACCGGCTCATCGACTGGACGCGTCCGGCGACCGCCATTGTCGATCAGGTCCGTGCCCTGGCGCCGCATGTTGGCGCCGTGACGGACCTCCTCGGCAAGCGCACCCTGATCTGGCGGGCGGCGGCCGGCAGCAGGCCGCTCCGGGCGCCAAGCCGGGAGCGGCTGGTTCTGCCGGCCGGCGACGGCTGGGTGGAGGTGCTCGAGCTGCAGCAGGAGGGTCGCAGCCGCATGGCGGCCGGAGACTTTCTGCGCGGCGCCGGCCGCGCTCTGGCGGGGCCGTGACGGCCGCGCGCGCCGGCGGCCGCCCAGGCGGCACCGTGAGCCCGGCGCGAGCCGCCGCGTGGCACGCGCTCCTGCGCGTGCGCTCCGGCGGCGGTCGCTTCGACGACTCTCTGGCCGCGTTCCCCGAGCTCGAAGGGCTGAGCGACCGCGACCGCGCGCTCGCCAACGAGCTGGTCGTCGGCACGGTCAAGCGCCGCGGCTCTCTCGACGCCGTCCTCGGCGCCTTCACCAAGGCGCCGCTCGCCGACACCGACGGGGAGGTGCTCGAAGCCCTGCGCCTGGCGGCGTTCCAGCTCGTCTTTCTCGATCGGGTGCCCGCCTACGCGGTGGTCGACGATGCGGTCGCGATGGTCGCGCGCAAGGGCAAGCGCACGCGGGGATTCGTGAACGCCGTGCTGCGCAAGGTCGCCGAGGACGGCCGCGAGGCCTTCGCGACGTTGTCCGACGGCAACGGCGCCCGCGCCTGGGCAGCGCGCCAGTCGTGCCCGGTGTGGCTGGTCAAGCTGCTGCGCCGCGAGCTCGGCGACGAGGCGGCGGAGCGCTTTCTCGACGCCGCCGACGCGGCCCCCGAGCGCTGCCTGCGTGTCAACACGCTCAAGGCCGACGTGCCGGCGGCGCGCACGGCGCTGGCCGCCGCCGGCTTCACGACGACGGGCGTGCCGGGGCTGCCGGCGGCGCTCGTCTACGACGGTCCGTCCCTGGAACGCTCGGCGCCCTTCCGTGAAGGGCTCGTGACGCCGCAGTCGCAGGGCTCTCAGGTGGCCGGCGTGGTCGCCGTCGCCGGCGCCGGGCCGGGCGCCCGGATCCTCGACCTCTGCGCCGCGCCCGGCACCAAGACGGCGCAGCTTGCGGCGGCCGCTCCGCAGGCGCGGATCACCGCCGTCGACGACGACGAGCTGCGCCTCGGCGCGATGCGCCACAACCTCGACCGCCTCGGCGCGCACGGCGTCGATCTCGTGAACGGCGACGTCCTCGACCTGCCGGTCGCCTTCGACGACGCCTTCGACGCCGTCCTCCTCGACGCGCCCTGCAGCGGCCTCGGGACGCTGGCCTCGCGCGCCGACCTGCGCTGGCGGCGCCGCGAGGCGGACGTCGCGCGCCTCGCGCAGCTCCAGCGCCGCCTCATCCGCCGCGCCGCACGCTGCGTGCGGCCCGGCGGCGTCCTCACCTACGCCGTGTGCACCCTGCCGCACGCCGAGACACTGGGGGTCGTCGACACGCTGCTCGCCGCCGGCGGCTGGCAGGCGGACGACCTCGGCGCCGCGTGGCCCGGCATGGCGCATCCGGCCGCCGGCGGCTGCCTGCTCGTGCTGCCGCCGGCGCACGGCGCCAGCGCGTTCTTCGTGGCGCGTCTGCGACGCGTCTCGGCGGCGGGGGGGTAGAATGGCGGCGCGGCGCCCGCGCCGCGCCGCCCCGCGTCACGGAGGAGACCATGCCGGACCTGCTGCACGAGATCCACATCGCGCCGTCCATCCTGTCGGCCGACTTCTCACATCTGGGGGACGACGTGGAAGCCGCGCTCAACGCCGGCGCGCGCGTCATCCACGTGGACGTCATGGACGGCCACTTCGTGCCCAACATCACCATCGGGCCGCTCATCGTTGCGGCACTGCGGCCTCTGGTGCACGGGGCGGGCGCGCTGATCGACGTGCACCTCATGATCGAGCACCCGGAGCGGTACGTGGACGCGTTCGCGATGGCCGGCGCCAACGTGATCACGGTGCATCAAGAGGCCTGCGTGCACCTGCACCGCGTGCTCATGCAGATCCGCGAGGCCGGGGCGGCCGCCGGCGTGGCGCTCAACCCGGCGACGCCCATCGAGACGCTCGCCGAGGTGCGGCAGCACTGCGACATGGTGCTCGTGATGTCGGTCAACCCCGGCTTCGGCGGACAGCGCTTCATCGAGACGTCCCTGACCAAGGTCGAGCGCGCCCGTGCCTTCCTTCCCGCCGCCGTCGCGCTCGAGCTCGACGGCGGCGTCACGGCACTCAATGCCGGCGTTCTCGCGGCGGCGGGCGCCAACGTCCTCGTGGCGGGCTCCAGCGTCTTCGCCGGCCGCGACATCGGCGAACGGTACGCGGCGCTGGCGCGGGCGGCCGGCGAGACCGTATAATCACGACTGCACGATCAAGCTGCTTCAGGGCGGGGTGAGACTCCCCACCGGCGGTCACAGCCCGCGAGCCTTCTCGGAGGCCGACCAGGTGGAACTCCTGGGCCGACGGTCACAGTCCGGATGAAAGAAGCACGCCGCGACGCATCGGCGTCGTCCGCCCTGGAGCATGGCTCCGGGGCGTTCTTGCGTATGGACGACGACAAGTACATGGAAAAGGCCTTCACGCTCGCCGAGCGGGGCCGCGGCAGCACGCACCCCAACCCGCTGGTCGGCGCCGTGCTGGTGCGCGGCGGCGAGATCGTGGGCAGGGGCTGGCATCTGCGCCCCGGAGAGCCGCACGCCGAGGCCATAGCGCTCGCGCACGCCGGCGAGCGCGCCGCCGGCGCCACGCTCTACTGCACGCTTGAGCCGTGCAGCCATCACGGCCAGACGCCTCCCTGCGCCGACGCGCTCGTGGCGGCCGGCATCCGGCGGGCCGTGGTCGCCCTCGCCGACCCCAACCCGCTGGTCGACGGCCGCGGGCTCGCGCGTCTGCGAGAGAGCGGCGTCGAGGTGGAGCTTCAGGACGCGCGCTGGGGGGCGCGGGCCCGCAAGCAGAACGCGCCTTTCCTCAAGTACCTCGCTGCCGGGCTGCCTCTGGTTACCTACAAGGCCGCCGTGACGCTTGACGGCAAGGTGGCCGCGGCCGGCGGGGACGCCCGCTGGATCAGCTGTCTGGACAGCCGCCGCGCCGTGCACGACATGCGCGCCGCGGCCGACGCGGTGATGGTCGGCGCGGGCACGCTGCGTCGCGACGACCCCGAGCTTACCGTGCGCCTCAGTGAGGGCCGCGACCCAGCGCGCGTGATCGTCACGCATCGCGGCGAGCTTCCCTCGGGCGCCAGGGTGCTGGCCACGGCCCGCCAGACGCGCACGATCGTCCTCGCGGAGCGTGCCGACGGCGCGGCGCGGCGGATGCTCGAAGCGCGCGGCGCCGAGCTCGTCGAGATGGGGGATGGCGGCCTGCGCGCCGGGCTCGCCGCCCTCGCCGGGCGCGGCCTGCTCGACATCCTCTGCGAGGGCGGCCCCACGCTGGCCGGCGCCTTGCTGGCCGAAGGGCTGATCGACCGCGTGCTGCTGTTCGTGGCGCCGCTCATCGTCGGGCGCGGGGCGCCCGACCTGTTCGCGGCGCCCGCCGTCGGCGCGGTCGCCGACGCCTGGCGCCTGCACGACGTCGAGTGGCGGCCCGTGTGCGACGACCTCCTGCTCAGCGGCAGCCTGACCAAAGACGGGGACTGAGTGTTCACGGGCATCGTTGAAGAGGTCGGGACGCTGCGCAGCCTGCGCCTCGGCGAGAAGAGCGCGGTGCTCGACGTGACGGCCTCCGTCGTCACCGGCGGCGCGGCCGTCGGCGACAGCATCCTCACCGACGGCGTCTGCCTGACGCTCACGGCGCTGCGCCCCGGAGGCTTCACCGCCGACGTGATGCCCGAGACCGTGCGGCGCACGACGCTCGCCGACCGGCGGCCGGGCGACCGTCTCAACCTCGAGCGTGCCCTCACTCTGCAGTCGCGCCTCGGCGGGCACCTCGTGAGCGGGCACATCGACGGGGTCGGCACGGTCGTGCGCGTCACGCCCGAGAGCAACGCGCTGGTCGTGGAGCTCGAAGCGCCGCCGGCCGTGAGCGCGGTCAGCGTCGCGCAAGGCTCGGTGGCGCTCGACGGCGTGAGCTTGACCATCGCCGCCGTCGAGGGCAGCCGTCTGCGCGTGTCCCTCATCCCGCACACCGCTGCAGTCACCACGCTGGCGCGGCTGGCGCCGGGCGTGCGGGTCAATCTCGAGGCGGATCTCATCGCCAAGTACGTGTATGCGTTCGTCGCAGGGCGCAAGCCCGGCGAAGGACTCACCTGGGAGAAGTTAGCGGAAGCGGGGTTCTGATGGGCAGCGACCAAGAACGCGGCGGCGGGAACAGCGGACGGCCTTTCGCGTCCATCGCCGAGGCGCTCGATGATCTGCGCGAGGGCAAGATGATCATCGTCTGCGACGACGAGGACCGTGAGAACGAGGGCGACCTCACGATGGCCGCGCAGTTCGCGACCGCCGAGCGCGTCAACTTCATGGCCAAGGAAGGCCGCGGGCTCATCTGCCTGACGCTCACGCCGCAACGCTGCGCGGAGCTGAACCTGCCGCCGATGACGGCTCACAACGAAGCGCGGCTGCAGACGGCCTTCACCGTGTCGGTCGAGGCGCGCGAAGGCGTCACCACCGGCATCTCCGCCGCCGACCGCGCGCACACCATCCAGGTGGCCATCGATCCTGAGTCTGCACCGGAGGCACTCGTGCAGCCGGGCCACGTGTTCCCGCTGATGGCGCGCCCCGGCGGCGTGCTCGAGCGCGCCGGGCAGACCGAGGCCGGCGTGGACCTCGCGCGGCTCGCCGGCCTGAACCCCTCGTCCGTCATCTGCGAGATCATGAACGACGACGGCACCATGGCCCGCGTGCCCGATCTCATCCCGTATGCCGAGGAGCACGGCCTCAAGCTCATCACCGTCGCCGATCTCATCAAGTACCGACGCCGCAACGAGAGGCTCATCCGCCGCGCGGCCACCGTGGCCATGCCCACCAAGTATGGCGACTTCAAGGCCGTGGGCTACGAATCCGTGATCGACGGTGGCCATCACGTCGCCCTCGTGAAGGGCGACGTCGCGGGCCGCAAGGACGTGCTCGTGCGGGTGCACTCCGAATGCCTCACCGGCGATACGTTCGGCTCTCTGCGCTGCGACTGCGGCGAGCAGCTGGCCGAGTCGCTGAAACGCATCGAGGCGGAGGGTCTCGGCGTCGTGCTCTACATGCGCCAGGAAGGCCGCGGCATAGGGCTCATCAACAAGCTGAAAGCCTACGCGCTCCAGGAGCAGGGCATGGACACCGTCGAGGCTAACGTCGAGCTGGGGTTCGCCGTCGATCTGCGCGACTACGGCATCGGCGCGCAGATCCTCGCCGACCTGGGTCTCACGTCGATCCGCATCATGACCAACAACCCGAAGAAGATCGTCGCGCTGGAGGGCTACGGCCTGCGCGTCACCGGCCGCGAACACATCGAGGTGGACCCTCAGGACGACAATGTGTGCTACCTGCGCACCAAGAAGGACAAGATGGGTCACCTGCTGGTACACGAGGACCTGTTCGGGCAGGAAGAAGGCGTCGAGGGCTGACGCCGCTCCGCCCCCGAGACCGCCGCAACGACGGCAAAGGAGCCGCACGATGACCAAATACGAAGGCATGCTCAACGGCAAGGGGATGAAGTTCGCCCTCGTCGTGGGACGTTTCAACGAGCTCATCTCCTCGCGCCTGTACGAAGGCGCCCTCGACTGCCTGCGGCGGCACGACGTCGCCGACGGCGACGTGGACTCCGCCTGGGTGCCGGGCGCCTTCGAGATGCCGCTGGTGGCGAAAAGGCTCGCCGCCAGCGGCAAGTACGACGCCGTGATCTGCCTCGGAGCCGTGATCCGCGGCGGCACGCCGCATTTCGACTACGTGGCCGGCGAGGCCGCCAAGGGCATCGCCAAGATTGGCCTCGACAGCGGCGTCCCCGTGATCTTCGGCGTGCTCACCACCGACACCATTGAGCAAGCCGTGGAGCGCGCCGGCACGAAGGCCGGCAACAAGGGCTGGTCCGCGGCCGCCACGGCGCTCGAGATGGCGAGCCTAGTCAAGACGCTGCCCTGAGCTGGCGGGCTCGGCGGCCGCGCCGCGTCCGGAGCATCCCTGTCCCGTCGATGGAGGAAGAATGAGCGAGCCACGCCGGCGTTCCTGGGCGGAGCCCTACAAGATCAAGATGGTCGAGCCGCTGAAGATGACGACCCGCGAGGAGCGCGAGCGCGCCATCCGCGAGGCCGGCTACAACACTTTCCTGCTGAAGAGCGAAGACGTCTATATTGACCTGCTCACCGATTCGGGCACCTCGGCGATGAGCGACCGCCAGTGGGCCGGCATGATGCTCGGCGACGAGGCCTACGCCGGCAGCCGCAACTTCTATCATCTCGAGGCGGCGGTCCGCGAGATCTACGGCTACAAGCACCTGGTGCCCACCCATCAGGGTCGCGCCGCCGAGCACATCCTCTCGAAGATCCTCATCAAGCCGGGCGACGTCGTGCCCGGCAACATGTACTTCACGACGACGCGCCTGCACCAGGAGCTCGCCGGAGGCACCTTCGTCGACGTCATCATCGACGAGGCCCACGATCCGGCCAGCGAGCATCCGTTCAAGGGCGACGTCGATCTCGCCAAGCTGCAGGCGGTGATCGCCGAGCACGGCGCCGCGAAGATCCCCTACGTGTGCATCGCCACGGCCGTCAACATGGCCGGCGGGCAGCCCATCAGCCTCGCCAACCTGCGTGCCGTGCGTGCCCTCTGCGAGGCGCACGGCATCCGCATCATCCACGACGCCACGCGCGTCGCCGAGAACGCCTACTTCATCAAGGAGCGCGAGCCGGGCTGCGCCGGGATGAGCGTCGCGGCGATCGTGCGCGCCCTCTGCGACCTCAGCGACGGCTGCACGATGAGCGCCAAGAAGGACGCGCTCGTCAACATCGGCGGCTTTCTCGCGCTCAACGACGACGACCTCTTCGACGCGGCCCGCAACCTGGTCGTTGTCTACGAGGGCCTTCACACCTACGGCGGCATGGCCGGGCGCGACATGGAGGCCGTCGCCATCGGCCTGCACGAGAGCGTGCAGTACGACCACATCAGGGCGCGCGTCGGTCAGGTGAAGTACCTCGGGGAGAAGCTGCAGAAGTACGGCGTGCCGATCGTCGTGCCGATCGGCAGCCACGGCGTGTTCCTCGACGCCAAGGCCTTCTTGCCGCACCTCGACCAGGACGTCTACCCGGCGCAGGCCCTGGCCGCCGAGCTCTACCTGGACAGCGGCCTGCGCGCCATGGAGCGCGGCAACGTCTCGTCGGGCCGCGATCCCAAGACGGGGCTCAACCGCCGTCCCCGGCTCGAGCTCGTGCGCCTCACGATTCCTCGGCGCGTGTACACGCAGGCGCACATGGACGTGGTCGCCGAGTCGGTCGCCGAGGTCTACGACCGGCGCGACGCTATCCAGGGCCTGACGATGGTCTACGAGCCGCCGCAGCTACGCTTCTTCCAGGCGCGCTTCGAGCCGCTGGCCTGACGATCCGGGTCGGTGACGACCCGGGTCAGTGCCCTTCGCGCACGTGCGAGAGCCACTCGGCTGCGGCCACGAACTCGGCGTCACAGACGGCGCAGCGGTAGGAGCGCGTCTCCACCTCACCCGTGTGGGTCCGAAACAGATGGTGGTCAAGCGCCTCACCTGTGACGAACTCCGCGGCGCAGCGTGGGCAGGAGCGTGTCTTCATCGTCATGATCTCGTGCCTCTCCGATAGACGTGGGCGTCTGACTACGCAAAAGCCCCGCCGAATGGCAGGGCTGCGAGAGCTTCTGGACCGCGAAGGCGCGGTCAGCGCGACGTGCTTAGACGGCTTTGATGACCTTGCCCGACTTGAGGCAGCGGGTACACACGTAGGCGTGCTTGGGATGGCCGGCAACGAGGATGCGCACGCGCTGCAGATTGGGGTCGAAGCGCCGCTTGGTGTGGCGGTGCGAGTGACTCACGTTGTTGCCGATTGCGGGCGCTTTGCCGCAGGTCGAGCAGACTTTGGACATGGCCGTTCCTCAACTTGATTGGGCGATAGCTGCGCTAGTATGCTGCACCCGGCTGAGCAACGCAAGACGCGTGCCCACGGTCAGCCTGCCCTGTCCACCGTCCCGCCGAGGCGTGATGGCCCGCTTCCACAAAGAGATGTCCATCTTCGAGGCGCTCGAATCAGAGCCCGGGGCGCGAGGGGTGTTCGAGAGCCACGGGATGGCGTGCTGCCTGTGCATCGGGGCGCAGTCCGAGTCAATCGAGGCGGGCGCCATCCTTCATCAGGTCGATCCCGCGGTCGTCGTCGAGGAGCTAAACCGCCTCGCGGGCCCGGGGTCCTGAGCCGGGAGGTACGCGCATCGTGTCGTCACCAGACCTCCGCATCCCCTTCTCGTCGCCGGGCCTTGAGGGCGGCATCACGGTGGCCCACCAGGTCATCGCGAAGCTTGCCGGCAAGGCGGCGCGCGCCACGTATGGCGTCGTTGCCATGCAGGAATCGCCCATCCGCAAGCTGGCGCGCTTCTTCCGCGGCTCGCTCACCGAAGGCGTCGAGGTCGACATCCAGGACGGCACCGCCAATATCGGACTCCACGTCATCATGGAGCGCGGGGTCAATCTCGCGCAGGTGACCGCCAACCTGCGGGAGCAGGTGCGCTACCAGGTCGCTGAGGTCGGCGGAGTGCCGCTCGGCGAGATCAGCGTGCGCGTGGAGGATCTGCAGGATTGAGCGTCCGGCTCGCCGCCATCACGGTCATCGACGCCGCCCTCGCCGCCATCGAGGCGGAGCGCGGGGTCATCAACGACCTCAACGTGTATCCGGTGCCGGACGGCGACACGGGTACCAACCTCGCGCTCACCGTGCGCGCCGTCCTCGAGGAGCTGCAGCAGAGCGACTCTGAGGGCATCCCCGGCGTGGCCGCGGCCGTCACCAAGGGTTCGCTCATGGGCGCGCGCGGCAATTCCGGCGTCATCCTGTCGCAGATCGTCCGCGGCCTCTGCGACGTATGGGGCCGCTCCGAAGACCTCACCACGGCCGATTTCAAGGAGGCTCTCTCCGAAGGCGCCGCCTGTGCCTACCGCGCCGTCAAAGAGCCCGTCGAGGGCACCATGCTCACGGTGGTCCGCAAGATGGCGGAGGCCGCGCACGGCGTGCCCGACACGCTGGGGCTCGACAGGCTGCTCGTCGCCGTCGAAGAAGCCGGCAGAGTGGCCGTCGAGAAGACGACCGAGCAGCTCCCGGCCCTGCAGAAGGCCGGCGTCGTCGACGCCGGCGGGTACGGCCTTCTCGTGCTCTTCCGCGGCCTCGCGGCCGGCATCGCCGAGCTCATGCACGCCGGCATCGCCGTATCGCTGGCGCGGGTCGCTCTGCGCACGGGGGAGGGGGGCTGCGCCCCGAAGGCGCCGCCTCCAGACGCCGCGTCGGAGCTGTCCGCGTACCGCTACTGCACCAGCCTGCTCATCACCGGCGAGGCCATCGACAGGGCCGCGTTCGAGGCATTTCTCGCGCCTCTCGGCGACAGCGCCCTCGTGGTCGGCGACCGGCACATGGTCAAGGTCCACGTCCACACCAACGACCCCGGGATCGTGCTCAGCGAAGCGCTCAAGCTGGGCACCATCGGCGAGGTCGAGATCAACGACATGCACGAGCAGACCAAGGCGCGCGACGAGCGCCTGCAGGGCCGGCCCGGGCTCGCGGAAGGCACGGTCGTCGTGGCCGTGGTCGCCGGCGAGGGCAACAAGGCGCTGTTCCGCGAGCTCGGCTGTCACGCCGTGGTCGACGGCGGCCAGTCGATGAACCCGAGCGCCGCGCAGCTGCTCGAGGCGGTGGAAGCCCTGGGCGCCGAAGAGGTCGTGGTGCTGCCCAACAACGGCAATGTCATCCTCACCGCCGAGCAGGCCGCCGGCATGAGCCCGCGGCACATCGCCGTCGTGCCCTCGACGTCCATCCCCGTGGGCCTGGCGGCCATGGTGGCCTTCGACCCCGGCGACGACGCCGTCGGCAACGCGCGGGCGATGCAGGACGCCATCGCCGGCGTGCACTCGGCGGAGGTCACGCGCGCGGTGCGCGACTCGGAGCTCGACGGGGTCGCGGTCCGCAAGGGCCAGGCCATGGGCATCGTCGACGGACGGCTCGTAGCCTCCTGCGAAGGGCTCGACGAGGCTTTCGGCGGCGTGCTTCAGGAGTTCGCCCGGGTCGAGGCGGAGCTTGTCACCGTGCTCACGGCGCTCAACGGGTCGGGCGTGAGCCGCGCGCGGCTCGAAGAGCTGGCCGCGCGGCTCACGCCCGCCGCCGAGGTCCACTTCCACGAGGGCGGTCAGCCGCTGTACCCCATCCTTGCGAGCGCCGAATGACCGACCTGCTCACCTTGGACAACACGGCCATCGTCCTCGATTCCACCTGCGATCCGTCGCCAGGGTTCTTCGAGAGGCCCGGCATGTACATGGTGCCGCTCAAGGTCCACTTCGGCGACGAGACCTTTCGCGACGGCGTCGACATGACGTACCTGGAGTTCTTCGCCAAGCTCGAGGCGTCCGAGGTGCTCCCGACCACGTCGCAGCCCACCGCCGGGGAGTTCCTTGCCGTGTACGAGGAGGCCAGGCAGACCTACGAGCGCGTCTTCTCGTTGCACATCTCCGGTGAGATGAGCGGCACCGTGCGCTCTGCCGAGCAGGCGGCCGCGCAGATCGACGGGGTCGAGGTCTACGACCTGCGCACCGTGACGGGCGCCCTGTCCCTCGGCGGCGAGCGTCTGCGCGCCCGCCTCGAGCGCGGCTGCACGCTCGCCGAGGCGCGTGCCTATATCAAGCACTTCACCGAGCACTCGAGCCTGATGGTGCACGCCGCGACCCTCGAGTACTTGCGCCGCGGCGGGCGCATCGGCCGCGCCGCTTCGTTCGTCGGTGGCGTCTTCGACATCAAGCCGCTGATCTGCGCCGAGGAAGGCACGCTTCAAGGCTACGCCAAGGTGCGCGGCCTGAAGAAGGCGATGGCCGCGATGCAACGCTTCGTCGAAGAGAAGAGCGCGCCGGACGACGAGCTGTACTTCGCCACCATCGATGCCATCAACGAAGAGGAGCCGCGGCTCATCCGCGAGATGATCGAGCGGCTGCGGCCCAACTCGCACTTCGTGCTGCACTGTCACGTCGCGGCGGTGGTCGGCACGCACATCGGCCCGGGGACCGCCGCGTTTGCCATGATCGCGGAGTGACCGAGCCCGGACTCCCGCTGCGCTTCGGCGGCGGCCGGTACCAGGCACGGCCGCCCGCCCCGCGACTCTTCTTCGACCCAGCCGTCCTCGCCACTCCAGTGGCCGAGCTCGAGCACGTCACGAGGCCGGTGGCCCGGCGTCTCGCGGGCTTCGGCCTCGTGACCGTGGGCGACCTCATCGACCACTTCCCGCGCCGCTACGAGGACTTCCGCGACCGCAAACGGATCCGCGACCTCAAGGTCGGGGAGGAGGCGACGGTGCGCGGCACCGTCGGGCGCGTCGTCGCCGAGCGCACCGCGAGGCGCCGGGTGGACATCGTGCGCGTCGTGCTCAGCGACGAGACCGGCGCCATCGAGGCGGTGTGGTTCAACCAGCGGTACCTCGTCAAGGTCCTGGCGGAGGGCATGCGGCTCAGCGTGCGGGGCACGTACCGGCCGCAGGGCGGGCGCTCGTCGTTCGTCGTGAAGAGCCACGAGATCCTGGAGGAAGAGGAGGGCGACTCCGTCCACACCGAGGGCATCGTCCCCGTGTATCCGGCCAGTGAACAGGTGTCGGCGCGGCTGCTGCGCGGTTTCCTGCGGGCCGTGCGCCCGGCGATGCGCCGGCTCCCCGACCCGCTGCCCGCCGCGCTCCGCGAGCGCGAGGGGCTACCGACGCGCGCCGACGCCACGCTGGCCGTGCATCTGCCGCGCGACCTCGAAGAGGCGGCCGTCGCGCGCGCCCGCCTGGTGCTCGAAGAGTTGCTCCTGATGCAGGTCGGGCTGCTGCTCCACAAGGGCGAGCAGCGGCGCCGCGCCGCGGCGCCGGCCCTCGCCACGCCGTCCGACCTCAGTCGGACCTTTCTGGAAGGTCTGCCGTTCGAGCTGACCGCGCATCAGCGCCAGGCGCTCGACGAGCTGGACGCGGACCTCGCCGGCACGGTCCCCATGCGCCGGCTGCTGCAGGGGGACGTGGGCTCGGGCAAGACGGTCGTGGCGCTGTACTGCCTCGTGCGCGCGGCTGAGGCCGGCTTTCAGGGCGCCCTCATGGCCCCCACCGAGACGTTGGCCGTGCAGCACGCCGAGACGGCGGCGCGCCTCGCCGGCGTGGTCGGCCCGGCCGAGCTGCTGACCGCGGCGCTGACCGCGAAGCAGCGGCGGGCCGCGCTCGAGAGGATCTCGAGCGGCGCGGCCCGCCTCGTGATCGGCACGCACGCGCTCTTGCAGGAGGACGTGGAGCTCGCCGGCCTGGCGCTGCTCGTCATCGACGAGCAGCACCGTTTCGGCGTGGAGCAGCGCGACGCGCTCGTGCGGCGCGCCGAGCGCGGCGGCCGCGCGCCGCACGTCCTGCACATGACGGCCACGCCGATCCCGCGCACCCTGGCGCTGACCGTGTACGGCGACCTCGATGTGACCACGATCGCGGGGTCGCCTGCCGGTCGTCGCCCGGTCGTCACGCGTCTCGTGGACGAGGGTCAGCGCGAAGTGGGCTACGACTTCGTGCGCAAGCAGGTCGCCGGAGGACGCCAGGTCTACGTGGTGTGCCCGGCCATCGACGAGTCGGATTCGATCTCGGCGGCCACGGCCGTGGCCGAGGCGGAGCGCCTGCAGGCCGGGCCGTTTCGCGACAGCCGCGTGGCGGTGGTGCACGGGCAGATGAGGTCGGCCGAGCGCGACGCCGTCATGCACGCTTTCAAGGCCGGCGACGTGCACGTGTTGGTCTCGACCAGCCTGATCGAGGTCGGCATCGACGTGCCCAACGCCTCCGTGATGATCGTCGAGGGCGCCGAGCGCTTCGGCCTCGCGCAACTCCACCAGCTCCGCGGGCGCGTGGGGAGGGGGACGGCCAAGTCGTACTGCCTGCTCTTTTCGCAGGCCGAAACCGGCGCTTCCCGGGCGCGGCTCGAGGCCCTGCTCGAGACCAACGACGGCTTTGAGCTCGCCGACCGCGATCTCGAGATTCGCGGCGAGGGCCAGGTGATGGGCGCGAGGCAGGCGGGCGTGCCGGACCTCAAGCTCGCCCGCCTGGCGCACGACCGCGCGGCGCTGCTGCGCGCTCGCGAGCTGGCCACGGAGATCATCGCCGCGGACCCCGACCTCAGTGGGCCGGTCAACGCGCCTCTGCGCGCGGCCGTCGACGGCGCCTTCGGCCGCGAGCTCGCCTGGCTGCTCAAGGCCTGAGGGGCCGCGCCGCCGCGCTCCCGTATACTGCAGACATGCGCACCCCGGAGCTCATCGCGACGCACACCAACACCGACTTCGACGCTTTCGCGGCGATGGTCGCGGCGCGCAAGCTTTACCCAGAGGCAGCCATCTGTCTCGGCGGCGCCGTGAACCGCAACGTGCGCGAGTTCCAGGCGCTGTACGCGGACCTCGTGCCCGTCGTCGACCCGGGCGACGTGGAGCGCGACAGCGTGCGTCGCCTGATCCTCGTCGACACGGTCCACGCGAACCGGCTCGGTGACCTCGGCGACCTCTGCGGCCGCGAAGGCGTCCAGATCGTGGCGTTCGACCACCATGTCCACAAGGGCGACCTGCCGGCCTTCATCCCGCCCGACAACCTCGTGACCTCGGCCGACGGCTCGCTGGTGACGCTGCTCGTGCGCATCGTCGCCGAGCGGGGCATCCCCATCACGCCGTTCGAGGCGACCGTGTTCGCCCTCGGCATCCACGAGGACACAGGCTCTCTGACGTTCTCCACGACGACCCCCGCCGACGCCGAAGCTCTGGCCCTCTGCATGCTGCGCGGCGCCGACACTGCTCTGCTAGAGAAGTGGCTCGCCAACGCGCTCAGCGGCGCTCAGCGCCGCACGCTGGCGGCCGCGCTCGAGGCGGCCGAGGAGCTTCCTGTGGCCGCGGCCACAGTGCTCCTCTCGGCGCTGCGCCAGGATCTGTATGTGGAGGGCGTGAGCGTCGTGGCGCACCGCGTCATGGACCTCACCGGCTGCGATGCCTTCTTCCTCCTCGTGGCCATGGAGAACCGCGTGTTCGTGACGGCGCGGAGCCGCGGCGGGCGCCTCGACGTGGCCAAGGCTCTGGCCGTCGTGGGCGGCGGCGGTCACTCCGCCGCCGCCTCGGCGGTCGTCAAGGACAGGCCGCTGGACGAGGTCGCGGCGGCCGTCGCTGCGGCGGTGCCCGAGGCGATCATCCCGGGGCGCACGGTGCGCGACGTGCTCGCGCCCCTTCCGCCGCCGGTCGAGCCGTCGACCAGCGTCGACGAGGCGGCGCTGCGGTGCCGGCGCGAGGGGCTCGGAGGCGTCGTCGTCGCGGACGATGGGTGGCTCGTCGGCAAGGTGGCGCTCCTCGACCTCGATCGTGCCGCCGCTCATGGGCTCGGCCACGCTCCCGTCAAGGCGGTCATGACGTCGCGGGTGACGGTACTGGCTGAGGACGCGACGCTCGAGCACGCCGCCGCCCGCGTCGCCCAGGAAGAGATCGGGTGGACGCCCGTGGTTCGCGACGCCGGCGCTGCGCGCATCGCCCTCGACGATGTGCTCGGGGCGGCCACGCGGCGCGCGGTGGCCGGCGACGTGGGCGCGCCGGAGCCGCCGGCGCCCGTGGTGGCCAATCTCGCCGGGCGTCTGGGGGAGCTCGGCCTGGACGGGCTGCTGCGCCAGATCCAGGCCGTCGCCGCCGGCGTGCGCGGCGTGTACCTCGTCGGCGGCGCGGTCCGCGACCTGCTCCTCGGAGAGCCCGGCTTCGATGTCGACATCGCTGTCGAGGGCGACGGCATCGCGCTGGCCGGCGACCTTGCCGAACGCCTCAAGGGGCACGTGCGCCCGCATGCGAAGTTCGGCACGGCCGTCGTCGTGGCTCACGACGCCGCCGGCGCCCGCCGGCGCGTGGACGTAGCCTCCACGCGCTCCGAGTCGTACGCCTACCCCGCTGCCCTCCCCAAGGTGGAGCACGCGGGCATCCGCAGCGACCTGGCGCGGCGCGATTTCACGATCAATGCGATGGCGGTCTCGCTCAAGCCCGAGACCTACGGCGACCTCCTCGACTACTACGGCGGCATGACCGATCTCGCGGCGCGGCGCATCGTTGTGCTGCACAACCTCAGCTTCATCGAAGACCCCACGCGCGTGCTGCGCGCCATTCGCTACGAGAACCGCTACGGGCTGCGCATGGACGAGCACACCCTCAATCTGGCTCGCGCCTGCTGCGCCATGGACCTTGTCGGCGACCTCTCTTCGGCGCGCCTCAGGGACGAGCTGATCGCTCTCCTCGAGGAGGACAAGGTCGACTTCTCGCTGCGGCGCATGGAGGAGCTCGGGCTCACGCCTTCCATCCACGGCCGCCTGCGCGCCGGCGCCGCGACGCGCGACCTCGTCCATCGCGGCGATCGGGCGCGCGCCGCGCATCGGCTCGAGGGCGAGACGCCGCGCTGGCGCCTGCGACTGGTCTGGATGCTCCGCGACCTCGAGCCCGAGGAGATCGCCATGTGGGCCGAGCGCATGCGCCTCCGCCGGACCGACGCCGAGGTGCTCGAGCGCGCGCTCGTCGTGGGCCGGCGCCTCGTGGACCGCGTCGCCAGGGGTCCGAGCGAGGCGGACCTCTACGAGCTCGCCCGCGGCGAGCCGCTGGAGGCCGTCCTCGCGGCCGTGGCGCTCGACGACACGGGCAGCGCCGCCGAGCGCCTCGGCCACTTTCTCGACGTCACGCGCCACGTCACGCTGGGGATCGGCGGCGAGGACCTGCTCGGCCTCGGCTTCGAAGCCTCGCCGGCGATGGGCGAGGTGCTGCGCAGCGTCCTCCATCTGCGGCTGAACGGCGTGGTGCACACCCGCGCCGAAGAGCTCGCCGCCGCCGCGAGGCTGCGCGCATGACCGGCAACGGCCTCATCGTCCAGTTCCTCATCATCTCGCCGCTTCTGCTCGTGAGCCTGGTGCTGCACGAGCTCGCGCACGGCTGGGTGGCCTGGAAGCTCGGCGACCCCACGGCCAAGGCGCACGGTCGCCTGACGCTCAACCCGCTCAAGCACCTCGACACGTGGGGGACGGTGATGCTGGCGGTTTCGTTCCTCGGCTCGGGCGGGCGTTTCTTCTTCGGCTGGGCGAAACCCGTGCCGGTGGACCCGCGCCACTTCAAGGACGGGCAGCGCGGCATGATGCTCGTGGGCGCTGCCGGCCCCATCACCAACTACCTCATGGCGCTGGTCGCCGCCGGCCTGATCTGGGTCACCTACACGTGGAGCATGTGGCTGGCGCAGACCCTGTACATCCTGTTCGCCCTCAACGTCATTTTGGGGACGCTCAACCTGATCCCCATCCCGCCGCTCGACGGATCGCGGGTCTTGGGCGGGTTGCTCCCAAAGGAGGCCTACGCGCGCTGGGTGACCTACGACCGGTACGGGAACTTCGTCTTCATGGGGCTCTTCGTCGTGATGATCGCCTTCCCGGTCGTCTTCGATTCCACCATCGGGGCGGTGCTCACCTGGTCGTTCAGGCTTCTCCCTGGAGGATGAACGGATGAGCGCGCGGTTCGCCCTGGAGTGGCGCGAGGCCGGCGGCCTGATGTGGCTGCAGTGGGACGGCGCCGGGGTGTGCGCCGCCTTCCCCACGAGGGAAGGCGGCGTCTCGCCGGCGCCGTGCGATTCTCTCAACCTCGGCCTCTCCGTCGATGACGCACCGGGCAACGTGCTCGAGAACCGGCGGCGCCTCTGCGCCGCCGTGGGCGTGCCGCAGGAGCGGCTCGTCGTGCCCGGCCAGGTGCACGGCACGACGCTCGCCTGGGTGGGGGAGGGCGAGGCCGGGCGCGGGGCCTTCGCCCGCGAGACCGTCATCCACGACTGCGACGGCCTGCTCAGCGGCGCGCCCGGCCTCGGCCTTGTGGTGAGCTACGCCGACTGCGTGCCCGTCGTCATCGTCGCCCGCGGCGCCGACGGGCCCGAGCTCGCCGCGGTGCACGCCGGCTGGCGCGGCATGCTCGCCGGCATCGTCGGGCAGGCGGCCGCGGCGCTGTCGCGCCGCGGCCGTCTGCTGGGCGCCGTGGTAGGTCCAAGCATCGGTCCCTGCTGCTTCACTGTCGACGAAGGGCTGCGGGCGCGCTTCGACGAGCGCTTCCCGGGCTGCGCCGACGAGGCCGGGGTTAACCTGTGGGCCTGCGCCGGCCGCGACCTTGCGGCCGCCGGCGTGCCGCCCGCGGCCGTCACCGTCGCGGCCCTCTGCACGGCGAGTGACGCGCGCTTCTTCTCGCACCGGCGCGACCACGGGTCGACGGGCCGTCATCTGGCGATCGCCTGGCGGCAGGAAGCATGAGCCGGCTCCAGAAGTAGGCGCCCGAGGAGGCAGAGGTGCGGCAATACATCCCCAAGGCAGAAACCGTGCGTGAGCGCTTCGCGGAGGTGGCCGGCCGGGTCGCGGAGGCGGCTGCCGCCGCCGGGCGCGACCCCGCCGCCGTCCGCATCCTCGTGGCGACCAAGTACGTCGCCGCCGAGCATCTGGGCGCGCTGCGCGACGCCGGCATCAGTCTGATCGGCGAGAACCGCGCCCAGGACCTGGTGGCCAAGCACGCGCTGTACGGCGACGCCTTCGACTACCATTTCATCGGTCATCTGCAGAGCCGCAAGACCAGGCTCGTGCTGCCGCTGGTGAGCCTTATCCACTCCGTGAGCACGATGAGCGTCGTGCACGAGATCGAGGCGCACGCCGTGAACGGCGCCGAGGTACTGCTCGAGGTCAACATCGCCGGCGAGGAGAGCAAGAGCGGCGTCGCGCCGGCTGCGGCGGACGCGTTTCTCGAAGCGGCCGCGGTCTGCGGCAAGGTGCATTTCCGCGGGCTGATGTGCATGCCGCCGCTCTGCGAAGACGCGGCCGCGGCACGTCCGCACTTCGCGCAGACCCGCGAACTGGCGCAGCGACTTTCGTCAAAGTGGCAGGGAACGTATACTTTCGATCAGCTATCGATGGGTACGAGTGCCGACTACGAGGTCGCGGTGCAAGAAGGGGCGACCATCGTGCGCGTCGGCAGCGTGCTTTTCTGACCCGGCAGGGAGGGACCTATGGGCCTCGGCGATTCGTGGCACAAGGTGGCGGTCTACTTCGGCATCGCCGACGACGAGGCCGACTACGACGAGGACGAGACTCTGGCTCCACACGAGGAGCTCGAGCGCTCGTACCAGGACCGGCCCAACGTGCGCAAGCTCGAGGGCGGCCGCGGACGCAACGAGTACGACGACATCTTCGCCGACGAGCCGCGGCGCCGCAGCGCGTCGTCGCCGCAGGTCGTGCGCGCCATCGAACCCGTGCGCCCCGCGAGGGTCGAGGTCCATCTGGTCATCCCGAAGAACTTCAACGACGCGCAGCAGATCGCCGACAAGTTCAAGGTCGACGTTCCGGTGATCATCAACCTGCAAGGCTCGGAGACGGATCTCGCGAAGCGGCTGATCGACTTCTGCAGCGGCCTCACCTACGCGCTCGATGGGGGCATGCAGCGGGTGGGCGACAAGATCTTCCTGCTGACGCCGCGCAACGTCGAGGTCTCGGCCGAGGAGCGGGCGCGCCTCATTGAGAAGGGCTTCTTCAATCAGTTCTAGCTCGCCGACGCGGCCGTGAACGTCGGCCTCATCGGCGCCGGGCACATCGCGCGCGCTCTGGCCGAAGGCTGGAGCCGGCCGGGCGTCCCCGGCGCACCGTCTGTCGTCTTCTTCGATGTCGATGCCGCCAAGGCGCGGGAGCTGGCCGCCGCGACCGGCGGCGCGGCCGCCGCCACGGCGGCCGCGCTCGTCGCGGAGGCCGATCTGATCATTGTGGCCGTTCGCCCCCAACTCGTCGAGGGCGTGCTGCGGGACGTCGGCGCGGCCGTCGGCGAGCGCCGCGTCGTGTCGGTGGCAGCGGGCGTCACGCTCGCGAGGCTGCAGGCGGCTCTGCCCACGGGGGCTCGCGTCGCCCGCGTCATGCCCAACGTCGCCGCCGCGCTCGGCTTGGGAGTGTTTCTGCTCGTGCCCGGGACTCTCGGGCCCGGCGTCGCCGAGGTCGAGGGCCTCTTCGCGCTGGCCGGCGACGTGATCGCAGTGGATGAGGCGTTGTTCGACGCAGCCACGGCCGTGGCCGGCTGCATGCCCGGCATCCTCGCCTATCTCGTCGAGACGTTTGCGGCTGCCGGCGTGGCCCACGGTCTCGCCGGGGACGTGGCCGTGCGGCTTGCCATCGGCGGCGTGCATGGCGCCGCCGCCATCGTCGCGCGCGACGGCGATCCGGCGGCGGTGCTCGCCGCCGCCGCTACTCCGGGCGGCATGACCGCGGCGGCAGTCGAGAAGCTCGCGGAGCGCGAGCTGGCCCTGACGGTCACCGACGCGGTGGCCGCCGCCGTCGCGCGCGCCAAGGAACTGGCGTGACGGTGGCGCGCTAGAATGGGAGACGGGATGACCACGATTCGCGGCGCGGGCAACGCGCGCGAAGGGAGGACCGCATGAAGCTCACACCGCTGGACATCCGCCACAAGGAGTTCAAACGCGGCATGCGCGGGTACGCCGACGTCGAGGTCGACGAGTTCCTCGACGAGGTCGCCGACGAGTTCGAACGTGTGTTCAAGGACAACATCGACCTCGGCGAACGCGTGGAGACGCTCGAATCCCAGGTGTCGAGCTACAGGCGCATCGAGGAGACCCTGCAGAAGACCCTCGTGTCCGCGCAAGTCAGCGCCGACGAGCTCAAGCAGAACAGCACCAAGGAGGCCCAGCTCATCCTGCACGAGGCCGAGCTCAAGGGGCGTCAGCTCGTCAACGAGGCCTACGGCGAGCGCCAGAGCATCGAGCAGTCGCTGGCCAAGCTCAAGAGCGCCGAGCAGGACTTCCGCTTCAAGTTCCGCCAGCTCCTCGCGGGCTACCTCAAGCACCTCGAGGATGCGCCGGCCGGCGTGGCCATGGCGCCGGCGGAAGGCATGGCGCAGGCCGAGTTCGCGCGCCACGCCGAGGCCATCAAGCAAGCGATCGCGCGCGAAGAGGCCTTGCCGGCGGCAGAGGCGCCGGCGGCGTTCGAGCCGCCCGCAGAGCCGCCGCCGGCGGCGTTCGAGCCGTCCTCAGAGGCGCCGGCAGCGCCAGACGTGACCGCCGAGGTCCCTGCGGCAGATGTCGCCGCTGCGGCGCTTGCCGTCGCGGAGCCGCCCGAATATTCGGCCGGCAGCTCTGCGGCGCCGGCGCCGAACCTGCCTACCGAGCCGGGGCCCGGCGCCGCCGCGCGGCCGCCGGCCAGGGAGCGCATCCTGTTCGGCGAGACGGACGATCTTCTGGCGGACGTCGATACCGGGGTGAACGAGAACGAGTTCAAGTGGTGAAGAAGGGCCGCTGCGTGCCGCGGCCGACGGCGTGAGCCTGGCCGTCTGGGTCACGCCGGGGGCTCCGCGAAGCGAGGTCGCCGGCGTCGCCGATGGCTACCTTCGTCTGCGGCTGGCCGCTCCGGCTCACGAGGGCAAAGCGAACGCGGAGCTCGTCCGCCTGGTGGCCGAGGCGCTGGGGGTCCCGCGGCGGCAGGTCGACATCGTGAGGGGTGCGACGGGACGCCGTAAGGTCATTCACGTCGGCGGCGTGACACTCGAAGAAGCAAGGCGGAAGCTCCGCCTCTGAAAGAGGGAGACCAGAATGGCCAGACTCGCCTACTGCAGGATCTGCAAGGCGACCTACCCGCTCAATATCGTGGTCAGCGACGGTGGGCGCTCCGGAAAGACCAAGGAGCCCACCTGCCCGATGGGCCACAGGGACGTGGAAGAGCTGGACGCGCCACGCAAGCCGCGTGGCAAGAAGTAGCCGTCGGCTCGGCCTGGCGCTGGCGTTGGCGGCCGGCGTCTTCGTCGTCGATCAGGCGAGCAAGTGGCTGGTGCGCCGCGACTCACACCTGCCGCGGCGGCTCGTGGGCGGCCTGCGCATCGACCTCAACTACAACTCGGGGATCTCGTTCAGCCGATTCGCCGGCGCCGGCGCGGCGGTCGTGGTCCTCGTTGCGGCCGTCGTGGCCGGCGTTGCGGCGGCGCTGTGGCTGGCGCCGCCGCGGTACCGGCCGGCTCTGGGCGTGATCCTCGGCGGCGCCGTGGGCAACCTCGTCGACCGCCTCCGCCTCGGGGGCGCGGTGGTCGACTTCATCGGCGTGTATGGCTGGCCGTCGTTCAACCTGGCCGACGCCGCGATCGTGGCGGGCACGGCCATTCTCCTTCTGCAGGTCCTGCGTGGCTGGCGGGCCTGAGCGCGAGGGGCGCTTCGCGGCGCGGCGCGACGAGGCCGGGGCGCGTCTAGACGTGGTCCTTGCGGCACGCGCCGGCCTTTCCCGCGCGGCCGCCCAGCGCCTCATCGAAGAAGGCGGCGTGACCGTCGACGGCGGGTCTGCCCGCAAACGCCACGAGCTGCGCGCCGGCGAGGACGTCGCCTGGCAGCGCGGCCCCGAGCCGAGCGCGGCACTCACGGCAGAGGACGTTCCCTTCGACATCGTGTACGAGGACGACTGGCTGCTGGTCGTGGGCAAGCCGGCCGGCATCGTCGTCCATCCGGCGCCGGGTCACGAGCACGGCACGCTGGTTCAGGGGCTCATCGATCACGGTGCCCGCGGCGGTCATGAGCTGCGGCCCGGCATCGTCCACCGCCTCGACAAAGACACCTCGGGCTTGCTCATCGTGGCCAAGAGCGACCGCGCCTACCAGGCGCTGGTGGCCGCCATGGAGCGCCGCGACATCAAGCGTGTCTACATCACGCTGCTGCGCGGCGCTCTGCCCCAGGACGACGGCACCATCGACGCGCCCATCGGTCGTCACGTCCGCGACCGCAAGCGCATGTCGCTGCACACGACCGCCGGCAGGCCGGCGGTGACGCACTTCCGCGTCCTGGCCCGCGCCGCCGGGTACACGCTGACGCGGGTGCAGCTCGAGACGGGCCGCACGCATCAGATCCGCGTGCACTTTGCGGCGCTCGGCTACCCTGTGGCCGGCGACGTCCAGTACGGCGGCCGCTCGCGGCCGGCGGGGCTCGGCCGCCAGTTCCTGCACGCCGCGCAGCTTGCGTTCCCACATCCCGAGGACGGGCGGCAGATGAGCTTTGCCAGCCCTCTGCCGCCCGATCTTTCGGCCTTCCTCGAAGAGCACGGTCTTGTGGCGCAGCCGCAGCCGTAGTCGCACCCTCAGCCCGACCTGCAAGCAGCCGGCGCGCAAAAGCGGCTAGACTGGCGTTCCAGCAGGAGCAGCGACGGAGAGCGTGCGTGGTCCACCGCGGAGAAAGGAAACCATGGTCGAGGATCGGTTGCAGCAAGCCAAAGAGGCCGCCCTGGCGGGGTTTCGCGACATGGGAGCGGGCCATCTCAACTGTGCCCAGGCAGTGGTCCGCTTTGCCGCGATCGTGCTCGGCGCCGACCAGGATTCCGTCGTGCTGGCGCGCTACTTCGGCGGGGGCATCACGCGCATGGGTCAGGTGTGCGGAGCCTTGTCTGGAGCCGCCATGTCCCTGGGGCTTCGTGATCACTTTCTTGCGCTCTCCTGGCCGGACGGAGCGTCCCCCGACACCGAGAAGCTGCAGCAGATGTTCCGGCGCTTCGAGGCTGAGTTTGGAGCCCTCACCTGCGGAGCGCTCGTCGGCTACGGCATCGGCACCCAGCAGGGCTACGAGAGGTTCAAGGCGGACGACAAGTACGTGTCCTGCGAGGGCTATGTCTCGTGGGCCTGCGATCACCTGCACGAGATCCTCTTGACGCAGGCCTGATTCCTCGCGTCCGCGGCCGCGCGCGTGTCTGCTCGCGGAACGCCGCATGCGTGCGGCGCGCGCGAGAGAGAGCGCCGCGCGCGCCGCGAAGCTTTGACAACGTCACGAGGGCTGCCGTAGTGTGCCGTATCCGCGTGGCCTCAGACCGGAAGGCTCGGGCACATGGTCAAGAGCATGTTCGACATTCTTCGCGAACTGGACGCCAAGCGTGCCGCCGCGCGCGCCGGTGGCGGCGAGCGGCGCGTTGCCGCTCAGCATGCGAAGGGCAAGCTCACGGCCAGGGAGAGGATCGAAGTGCTGCTCGACCCCGACTCCTTCGAGGAGTGGGACATGTTCGTCGAGCACCGCTGCGGCGACTTCGGCATGGACGCGCGCAAGGTCCCCGGGGACGGCGTCGTGACGGGCTACGGCACCATCAACGGAAGGCTGATGTTCGTCTTCAGCCAGGACTTCACCGTGTTCGGCGGATCCCTCTCCGAGGCCCATGCCGAGAAGATCTGCAAGATCATGGATCATGCCGTGAAGGTGGGCGCCCCGGTGATCGGCCTCAACGATTCGGGAGGCGCCCGCATCCAGGAGGGCGTGGCCTCTTTGCGAGGCTATGCCGAGGTCTTTCAGCGCAACGTCCTCGCCTCGGGGGTCATCCCGCAGGTCTCCGTGATCATGGGCCCCTGTGCCGGCGGCGCCGTGTACTCGCCGGCGATGACCGATTTCATCTTCATGGTCAGGGACTCCTCGTACATGTTCGTCACGGGCCCGGACGTCGTGCGCACGGTGACCCACGAAGAGGTCACCGCCGAGCAGCTCGGCGGCGCCCTCACGCACACCACGAAATCGGGCGTCGCCGATCTTGCTTTCGACAACGACATCAGCGCTCTCATGATGGTTCGCCGCCTCATGAACTTCCTCCCGTCGAGCAATCGCGAGATGCCCCCGGTACAGCCCACCAGCGACCCGGCCGACCGCCTCGAGCCGTCACTCGACAGCCTGGTGCCGGACGACCCCAACGAGTCGTACGACATCAAGGAGCTCATCCTCAAGGTGGTCGACGACTGGGAGTTTCTCGAGCTGCGGCCGGACTACGCGCGCAACATCGTCACCGGGTTCGCGCGCATGGCGGGCCGCCCCGTGGGCATCGTGGCCAACCAGCCGCTCGTGCTCGCCGGCTGCCTCGACGTGCGCTCGGCCGTGAAGGCGGCCGGCTTCGTGCGTTTCTGTGATGCCTTCGGCATCCCTATCGTGACCTTCGTCGACGTGCCCGGCTTCATGCCCGGCAGCGAGCAGGAACACGGGGGCATCATCAAGGACGGCGCGAAGCTCCTCTTCGCCTACGCGGAGTGCACCGTGCCCAAGGTCACCGTCATCACGCGCAAGGCCTACGGAGGCGCGTACGACGTGATGAGCTCCAAGCATCTTCGCGGCGACGTCAACTTCGCCTGGCCGTCGGCCGAGATCGCCGTGATGGGGCCAAAAGGCGCCGTTGAGATCATCTTCAGGGCCGACGCCGACGACGCCGAGCGGATCTCAGAACGCGCCGAGGACTACGCGGGCAAGTTCGCCAACCCGTTCGTCGCCGGGCACCGTGGCTTCATCGACGACGTGATCATGCCACGCGCCACGCGCAAGCGCATCTGCCGATCCCTGTCCATGCTCCGTGACAAGCGACTGGAGAACCCGTGGCGGAAGCACAACACCATGCCCCTCTAGGACTCGGTGCTACCGGCGCGCCGGCATGTTCGACAAGATCCTGATCGCCAACCGCGGTGAGATCGCCTGCCGGGTGATGCGCACCGCTCACCGGCTCGGCATCGCCACCGTGGCGGTGTTCTCGGAGGCTGACCGCAATGCCCTGCACCTGCAGTTCGCCGACGAGGTCGTCGGCATCGGGCCGGCGCCGCCTCGCGAGTCCTACCTTGCCATCGACCGGATCGTCGCTGCCTGCCTCAAGACGGGGGCCACGGCGGTGCACCCCGGCTACGGCTTTCTCGCCGAGAACGCGGGGTTCTGCGAGCGGCTGGAGAGGGAAGGCATCACGTTCATCGGCCCCACGGCCGACTCGATCCGCACCATGGGCGACAAGATCGCCGCCAAGAGGCTGGCGGCGGAGGCGGGCATCAGCGTGATCCCCGGATCGGGCATCGTTCTCGAGGACGAGGACGCCGCCTGCCGCAGCGCCGCGGAGCTCGGTTATCCCGTGATGCTGAAAGCCGCCGCCGGAGGCGGGGGCAAGGGCATGCGACTGGCTGAGGACGATGCCCAGCTTCGCGAGGCCTTCAGCGCCTGCCGCAACGAGGCGCGCAGCAGCTTCGGCGACGACCGGGTCTTCGTCGAGAAGTTCATCGAGGAGCCGCGCCACATCGAGCTTCAGGTGCTGGGCGACGCTTTCGGCCATGTGGTCCATCTGTGGGAGCGCGACTGCTCGATCCAGCGACGCCACCAGAAGGTCATCGAAGAGGCGCCCGCGCCGCGCCTCGACCAGGCTTCTCGCGACGCCATGGGGGCTCAGGCCGTGGCGCTGGCGCTGGCGGCCCGCTATCAATCGGCCGGGACCGTCGAGTTCGTCGTCGACAAGGATGGAGCGTTCTACTTCCTGGAGATGAACACCCGCATCCAGGTCGAGCACCCGGTCACCGAGATGATCACGGGACTTGACCTTGTCGAAGCCATGATACGGATCGCGGCCGGCGAGCCGCTCGCCTTCTCCCAGGCGGACGTCCGCTGTGACGGCTGGGCCATCGAATGCCGCATCAACGCGGAGGACCCCTTCCACAACTTCCTGCCGTCAACCGGGCGCCTGGTGCGGTACATTCCGCCGCGCGAGAGCGAGGGCAGGGTGCGCGTCGACACGGGCGTGGCCGAGGGCGGGAGGGTCCCGCCTCACTACGACTCCCTGATCGCCAAGGTGGTCACTCACGACGCGACGCGAGACGGCGCCGTGGCGATGATGCGCCGGGCGCTCGATCAGTTCGTCGTCAGGGGCGTCGAGACGAACATCGCCTTCCAGGCTGCCCTGCTCCGCCACGAGAGATACATCGGCGGGGACTTCCACACCGGCTTCATGGCCGAGGAGTACCCTTCCGGATTCAACGCCGCCGACATGCCTCACGTCGACAGGTCGCTGCTCGTGGCGGTCGCCGCCTTCGTGCACCGCGCGCGCATCGACCGGCAAGCCTCGGTCAGCGGTCAGCTTCCGGGGCACGAGCTCAAGGTCGCCGAGGAGTGGACGGTCGTCCTCAACGGTGAGCGCTACCCCGTGACCGTGAGGCCGGTGACCGACGGATACGTGGTCATCGACGACGAGCACAGCAGTGAGATCGTCTCGGGGTGGCGCCTCGGTGAGCCGCTGCTGTGCGGCGCGCGCAACGGGAGACCCTTCTGCGTCCAGGTCGAGCACGTCGGCCAGATGTACCGACTGACCCACGGCGGGACGCGGTCCGACGTCAGAGTCATGACCGCGCGCACGACCGAGCTGCTGCTGCGCATGCCCGAGAAGCCCGAGCGCGACCTCTCCCGCTTTCTGCTGTCTCCCATGCCCGGTCTCGTGACGAGGCTCGAGGTCGACGAGGATCAGCCGGTGCGGGTCGGCGACGCGCTCCTCGTGATCGAGGCCATGAAGATGGAAAACGTCCTCAGAGCCGACCGCGACTGCGTGGTCGACCGGCTGCTGGTCCAGCCCGGCGACAGCGTCGCGGTCGGCCAGCGCGTCATGGAGTTCAGATGACGGGCGCGCCGCGCCGGGACGCCGCGCACGATCCCGGCGATCCGCCGCTTCGCACGTCCGCAGACCTCGCCGACTGGTACGGCGCCGCGCGCTCGGCGGGGGGCGAAGGCGCCGCGGCGGCGCGCATCACGCCGGACGGCCTCGCGGTCAAGGTCCTCTACACCGCGAAGGACGCCGAAGATCTGGAGCACCCCGACACCCTGCCCGGCTTCGAGCCCTTCCTGAGAGGTCCCCACGCGACGATGTACGCCGGGCGGCCGTGGACGATCCGCCAGTACGCCGGGTTCTCGACCGCGGAGGAGTCGAACGCCTTCTACCGCGAGGCTCTTGCCGGGGGCGCTCACGGCGTCTCGGTGGCCTTCGACCTGGCCACGCACCGGGGCTATGACTCCGACGACCCACGGGTGGCCGGCGATGTGGGTGCCGCGGGCGTGGCCGTGGACTCCGTCGAGGACATGAAGCTGCTGTTCGCGGGCATCCCTCTGGGCAAGGTCTCCGTGTCGATGACCATGAACGGCGCGGTCCTGCCCGTGCTCGCCGGCTACATCGTGGCGGCCGAAGAGCAGGGGGTCTCGCAGGCCGAGCTCTCCGGGACCATCCAGAACGACATCCTCAAAGAGTTCATGGTGCGCAACACGTACATCTACCCGCCCGATCCGTCCATGCGCATCGTCTCCGACATCATCGCCTACACGGCGCAGCACATGCCGCGCTTCAACTCGGTGTCGATCTCCGGCTACCATCTGCACGAGGCCGGAGCGCCTCCGGCGCTCGAGCTCGCGCTCACGCTGGCCGACGGCAAGGAATACGTGAAAGCCGCTCTGGCGCGCGGCATGGGCGTCGACGAGTTTGCGGGGAGGCTCTCTTTCTTCTTCGGCATCGGCATGGACTTCTACGTGGAGGTCGCCAAGCTCAGGGCTGCGCGGCTTCTGTGGTGGCGCATCATGAAGGAGATGGGCGCTCAGAAGCCCGCGTCGCTCATGCTCCGCACCCATTGCCAGACGTCGGGCTGGTCGCTGACCGCTCAGGACCCGTACAACAACATCGTGCGCACCGCCATCGAAGCCCTGGCCGCCGTGTTCGGCGGGACGCAGAGCCTGCACACAAACGCCTTCGACGAAGCACTGGCGTTGCCCGGCGACTTCGCGGCGCGCATCGCCCGCAACACGCAGCTCATCATCCAGGAGGAGACGCATATCACCGGCGTGGTCGACCCTTGGGCGGGCTCCTACATGATGGAGCGCCTCACCCAGGACATGGCCGGTCGCGCCTGGGAGATCATCGCGCAGGCCGAAAGCCTGGGAGGCATGACGCGCGCCGCCGAGTCGGGCTGGGCGAAGCTCCAGATCGAACGCTGCGCGACGGAGCAGCAGGCGCGCCTCGACGCGGGCAGCGACGTCGTCGTTGGCGTCAACAAGTACCCCGCTCCCGAGGGCGAGGCGGTGGAGATCAGAACGATCGACAACAGCGCCGTGCTCGCTACCCAGAAGGCACGGCTGCGCGAGGTCAGAGCGGGGCGTGATGAGGGCGCTGTGCGGGCTGCCCTGAGTGCCCTGACCGACAGCGCCCGTACCCAGGGCGACAATCTGCTGGCCCTCACGATCGCCGCCGTGAGGCTGCGAGCCACGGTCGGGGAGTGCTCGCAGGCGCTCGAACAGGTGTGGGGTCGCTACCGGGGCACGGCCGCCGGCGTGGTCGGTGTGTACGGCGTTCTGCGCGAGGGCGACGAGGCTTGGCGCCAGGCGCTGGCTGCCGTGGACGAATTCGCCCGCCGGGAAGGCCGGCGGCCGCGTGTGCTGGTCGCCAAGCTCGGGCAGGACGGCCATGATCGCGGCGCCAGAGTGGTGGCCTCCGGGCTCGCCGACCTTGGCTTCGACGTGGACATCGGCCCCCTCTTTCAGACTCCGGGCGAGGTCGCGCGGCAGGCCATCGAGAACGACGTCCACGCGGTGGGCGTCTCGACGCTGGCCGGGGGCCACAGGACGCTCCTCCCGGCACTCGTCGAGGAGCTTCGTCGCCGGGGGGCCGCGGACATCGCGGTGTTCGCCGGCGGCGTCGTCCCGGCGCCCGACGTCCCGGCCCTCCACGAAGCCGGGATCGTGGCCGTCCTCGGGCCGGGCACGACGATCACCGACTGCGCGCTGACCTTGCTGGCGGGCATCCGCGCCTCCCGCGCGTGAACGCACCCGCGGCGCAGCCAGAAGGGCTTTCATCTCCGCTGGGGCTCGCGGAGGGCGTCCGCGGCGGGAGCCGGCGCGCGCTCGCCAAAGCCATCACCCTCGTCGAGTCCACGCGCCCGGACGACCTGCCCCTGGCCCTGGCCCTCCTTGAAGAGCTCCGTCCAGACACGGGGGGGTCGCTGCGCATCGGCCTCTCGGGGGCGCCGGGAGCAGGCAAGTCGACGCTTGTCGAAGCCCTCGGTCAGCATGTCGTCGCCTGCGGCCACAGGCTTGCCGTGCTGGCGATCGATCCCTCGTCGGCGGTCTCGGGAGGGTCGGTGCTCGGCGACAAGACGCGCATGAGCGACCTCTCCCGCCTGGAGGCTGCTTTCATCCGGCCGTCACCGTCCGCGGGTGCCCACGGCGGCGTGAGCGCGCGCACGCCGGAAGCCATCGAGGTCTGCGAGGCCGCGGGGTTCGACGTCGTGATCGTCGAGACGGTGGGCGTCGGCCAGGCCGAGGCTGAGGTCGCCGGGATGACCGACGTGTTCGTGCTGCTCGAGCTTCCGTTTGCCGGTGACGGCCTGCAGGCGATCAAGAGAGGCAGCACGGAGCTGGCGGATGTCATCGTCTATGCGAAGGCGGACCTTGACCCGGTCGCGGCGACAGCGGCATGCGCGCGCATGAACGATGCCCTCAGCTTGCTGCGTCCGGTCTCAGCGGCCGCGCGGCCACGCGCCGTGACGGTGAGCGCCCATTCCGGGCAAGGCGTCGCCGAGCTCTGGACGGAGCTTGAGCGCTGCCGAGATGCGCGGGCCGCCGCCGGTGCCGCCGCGGTCCGTCGGCAGCGTCAGGGCATCGCGCGCATGTGGCGCTTCATCGAGGCCGAGCTGCGCAGCGATTTCGTGAGCGACAACGCGGTGAGAGAACGGCTGGCCGAGATGGAGGAGGCGGTCGCGCGCGGCGAGATGACTCCGGCGAGGGCCGCCAACGAGCTCCTCGTGCTCGCCGGACGACGATCGGGGTAGCGAGGGCTCGCGCCCGACCCTAACCGGCGGAGCTGCCGCCGCGGACGCGTTCAGTCCGGCTCGCCCACCTGCGGGCGCTGATCTACGCCGCCCAAGGCGTCGACCACCGCCGCCGGCGCCTGCACCAGTTCGATGAGCACGCCCTCGCCGCCGATCGGCGACTGCTCGTCGCCTCTGGGATGGACGAAGCAGACATCATGCCCGGCGGCCCCCTTGCGGATGCCACCAGCCGCGAAGCGCACGCCGCTCGCCCTCAGCCAGTCGTAGGCTGCCGCGAGATCGTCCACCCACAGCCCGATGTGGTTGAGAGCCGGTTCGTCGACGCGAGGCTTCGCGCTGGAGTCGACAGGCTGCATCAGGTCGATCTCGCAGTGCTGGCGACCCGCTGCAAATGACGCGATGTCTTCGTCCACATTCTCCGCCGCCGACCGGTAGCTGCCGGTGGGCGCCAGGCCCAGGATCTCGACCCACAGCCGGGTCAGGCGACGCTTGTCGGGCGCGCCGATGGCGACCTGTTGGATCCCCAGAACCACGAACGGCCGCTCAAGTGCCATCTCGCCCCCATCGTCGGTCATCTGTGCGCGCGTCCGAGAAGCATCTCGCCGGCCGGCGCGTGCCGGGAACCACGCCCGGCAGATTCTATCGTCAGGAGGGCAGTGCGCGGCCCGCGCGGCGAGAGCCGGTGCTTCTGCCAGAGGGACATTCGCTGCCGCCCCGCGCAATTGACATGGTCGGGGGGGAGGTTATAGTCCACCCCATTCGGCTGACGTCCACGATTCAGGTGCCGCGTGGTTGCGGCCGGCGCGGGTCGGCCGCCCTGCTGCCGGCGAGATGCTTCATTGCTGCGCGCCACGGGCCCGGCACCGTGCGGAGCCAGGAGAGTTGCATGAGTGGAGCATACGAAAAGGCCTATGAGGCGTCGATCGTTCGCCCAGAGAGCTTCTGGGGCGAAGCCGGCGAAAGCATAGAGTGGACGAGGCGCTGGGACAAAGTCCTTGACCGCTCGGCGAGCCCCGCGCCGCGCTGGTTCGTGGGCGGCAGCCTGAACACCTGTCACAACGCCGTCGACCGCCACGTCCTCGCCGGCAGAGGTGCAGCGACCGCGGTCATCTATGACAGCCCGATCACCGGCGCAACGGGGAAGCTGACCTACGCGGAGCTCTTGGAGCGGGTCTCGGGCTTCGCGGGAGGCCTGCGCGATCTGGGCGTCGAGCGCGGCGACCGGGTCCTCATCTACATGCCGATGATCCCGCAGACGCTCATCGCCATGCTCGCCTGCGCCCGCATCGGCGCCGTGCACTCGGTGGTCTTCGGCGGCTTCGCGGCGCAGGAGCTCGCCATACGGATCGACGATGCCAAGCCCAAGCTCATCGTCTGGGCCTCGTGCGGCATCGAGCCCAGTCGCGTGATCCCCTACAAGCCCCTCGTCGACCGGGCGCTCGAGTCGGCGCAGTGGCGGGTGGCGGCCACCGTGGTCTGCCAAAGGGAGCAGCAGCCGGCGCAGCTCGTGCGCGGAAGAGACCACGACTGGGACGAGCTGGTACAGAGGGCCGAGCCGGCCGCCTGCGTCGCCGTCGCGGCCACCGACCCCCTCTACATCCTCTACACCTCCGGGACCACCGGCAAGCCCAAAGGCGTGGTCAGAGATCACGGCGGTCACGCCGTCGCCCTTCTCTGGTCGATGCAGGCCATTTATGGCGTGGGTCCCGGAGATGTCTTCTGGGCCGCCTCGGATATGGGCTGGGTGGTCGGCCACTCCTACATCGTCTACGGGCCACTGCTGGCCGGCGCCACGACGGTCGTGTACGAGGGCAAGCCGGTGGGCACGCCCGACGCCGGCGCGTTCTGGCGCGTCGTCGAGGAGCACCGCGTCAAGGTGCTGTTCACGGCCCCCACAGCCATTCGCGCCATCCGCCGAGAGGATCCCGACGGCAAGCTCGTGAGAGAGTACGACAGAAGTTCGCTCGAAGCTCTCTACCTCGCCGGCGAACGCCTCGATCCCGACACGTATTTCTGGGCGCGCGACGTCCTCGGAGTGCCCGTGATCGATCACTGGTGGCAGACCGAGACCGGCTGGGCGATCTGCGCCAACTGCCGAGGGCTGGACGAGCTGCCCATGAAACCGGGCTCGCCCACCAAGCCGGTGCCGGGCTACGACCTGGTGGTGCTCGATGCTGCCGGGAATCCTCTCGAACCACCGGCGGAGGGCGTGCTCGCACTGCGTCTGCCCTTGCCCCCCGGCACTTCGCCGACGCTCTGGCAGAACGACGAAGGCTTCGCGACCACGTACCTGACCTTGTTCCCTGGTTACTACTTCACGGGAGACGCCGGCAGCATCGATGAAGATGGCTATGTCTTCGTCATGGGCCGCGTCGACGACATCATCAACGTCGCCGGCCACCGGCTGTCGACCGGTCGCATGGAGGAGGTGCTCGCCGCCCACCCGGACGTGGCCGAGTGCGCGGTCGTCGGTGCCGCCGACGACCTCAAGGGGCAGGTGCCTCTCGGACTCGTCGTGCTCAAGGCCGGAGTCTCTCGGGACCCGGCAGACGTCACCAGTGAGCTCGTGCGCATGGTCAGAGAGCAGGTCGGGCCGGTGGCGGCTTTCAAGCGCGCGGTGGTCGTGAACCGGCTGCCCAAGACGCGCTCCGGCAAGATCCTGCGCAGCGCGATCCGCAAGATCGCCGACGGAACGGAGCTTGTGATTCCTGCGACCATCGAGGACCCCTCGGTGATCGAAGACCTCCGGGCGTCGCTTCGCGTTGAATAGGCCGAGCTCGCGCCCGGAGCGCGCAGCGACCACGCGGCACGGCTCATGGACCAAGGAGAGCGGGAATGCTATATGATGCCTCGGGAGATCAGGCACGGCTCATCGGCGCCGGCGACGATGAGCCGGCGGCCGTGAGATCCTCGAGACCCACGTTCCCACTGCGCTGCCCGACGGCGTTGCCGCCGTCGCGGGGGTGAGCGCCGCGGACGGCGAGCGGGAGCTGGGTCGGTGCAGACGTGGACAGGCAGGGTGCGGCGGGCCGGATGCTCGCGCGCGATATGGTAGACGACGGTATTGGCGCAGCCTACGCGAGTGACGCAGCGCGTCTCGCGTCGGCATTCTCGAGGAGGGAAGGCAGATGGGAAACACCGAAATGAACGCAGGCCAGGAGCAGCGCGTGCGCGAGCTGGATCGCGAGTACGTCCTGCACTCCTGGTCCGTGCAGTCGCAGATCAAGCCGCTGCCCGTGGCTGGGGGCGAGGGACGCTACTTCTGGGACTACGAAGGCAAGCGCTACCTCGATTTCTCTTCACAGCTCGTCAACCTCAACATCGGGCACCAGCACCCCAAGCTCGTCGAGGCGATCGTGGAACAGGCGCGCACGCTCTGCACCATGGCGCCGACCGTGGCGGTCGACAAGCGCTCCGAGCTCGCCCGGCTGCTGGCGGAGGTCACGCCCGGGAACCTCAAGGCATCCTTCTTTACGAACGGCGGCGCTGAGGCCAACGAGAACGCCATCAAGCTCGCCCGCTGGTATACGGGCAGGCAGAAGATCATCGCCCGTTATCGTTCATACCACGGCGCCACGGCCGGGGCGATCGCGCTGACCGGAGATCCACGACGCTGGTTTGCGGAGCCGAGCATCCCCGGCGTGGTGCGCATGTTCGATCCCTACACCTACCGCTGTTCGGCCGGGTCTCGCGGTGAGACCGTCGCGGAGCACGTCGCCGCCTGCCCTGTCTGCTCGGGCGGACCACACCTCGAGGAGATCCTGCAGTACGAGGGGCCGCACACGGTAGCCGCCGTCGTCCTCGAGACGGTCACCGGCACCAACGGCATCATCGTGCCCCCCGACGGCTACCTCGCCTCGATCCGCGAGGTGTGCGACCGCTACGGTGTGCTGCTCATCCTCGATGAGGTCATGGCCGGCTTCGGCCGCACCGGGCGCTGGTTCGCCTGCGAGCACTGGGACGTGACGCCCGACATCATGACCGTGGCGAAGGGCATCAACTCGGGCTACGTGCCGCTGGGGGCGATGGTCGTCAGCGAGCCCATCAACGAGTGGCTGCAGGACAAGTACCTCGCCGGCGGGCTCACCTACAGCGGCCACGTGCTGGCCTGCGCCGCCGGCGTCGCTTCGATCAACATCTTCCGCGAGGAAGGCATCGTCGAAAACGCCGCCGCCATGGGCGACGTGCTGGCGGCGGAGCTGGCCAAGCTCGCCGAGCGGCACCCGTCGATCGGCGAGGTCCGCGGTCTAGGGCTCTTCTGGGGTCTCGAGCTGGTGCGTGACCGCGCCACGCGCGAGCCGCTGGTGCCGTTCAACGCCGGCGGCGAGGCGGCCGCGCCGATGGCGCGCATGGGCAAGGCCGCCATGGAGCGCGGCCTCTTCATGATGACCCACTTCAACATCCTCGTGATCTGCCCGCCTCTCACGATCACCCGTGAGGAGCTCGCCGAAGGTCTGGCGGTGATCGACGAGGTGCTCGCTATCGCCGACGAGTACGTGGTGGGAGCCTGAGGGCCGCGTCTCTGGATGATCGGACAGCACAACCCGCAATGCGAAATCGAGACAAGTACGAAAGGAGTGCCGTGAGCGACGAATCAAAACGGACCTTCAACCTTCTTGAAGCGCCGAAGAAGCACTATGGCACGCTGCGCAACTACGTCGGCGGCGAATGGGTCGAGCCGGAGACGGAGCGCTATCTCGACGTCGAAGATCCTGCCACGGGCGAGACGATCGCCTCGGTCCCCTGCAGCACGACGGCGGATACTGATCGCGCCATCCAGGCCGCTCAGGACGCGTTCTGGGATTGGCGCTCCACGCCGCCGGTGGTGCGTGCGAGGTACCTGTTCAAGATCAAGGACTTGATGGAGAAGAACTTCGAGGAGCTCTCCCGCATCACCACGCAGGAGCACGGCAAGGCCATCGACGAGGCTCGCGGAGAGACCCGCCGGACGATCGAGACGGTGGAGGTCGCAACCGGCGTCACCAGCATGATGATGGGCTACAATCTCGAGGACGGCGCGGCCAAGAATATCGATGAGATGGTGGTACGCCAGCCGCTCGGCGTCGGTGCCTGCATCACGCCCTTCAACTTCCCCATGATGATGACCGGCTTCTGGTGGCCCTATGCGATCGCCGCCGGCAACACCTTTGTCATCAAGCAGTCGGAGCAGACGCCGCTCACCATCAACCGCTTCTTCGAGATCCTCGAAGACGCCGACCTGCCTGACGGCGTCATGAACCTGGTCCACGGCGACCTCGAAGCCTCCGGGGCGATCCTGGACTCACCGCTCGTGCAGGCTGTCGGCTTCATCGGCTCCTCGCCGGTCGCCAAGCTCGTCTACAAGCGGGCCGCAGATGCCGGCAAGCGTATCTGCGCCAACGGCGGCGCCAAGAATTTCATCACCGTCATGCCCGATGCCGAGATCGACCGCCAGATCAGCAACATGATGGCCAGCTTCTTCGGGTGCGCGGGGGAGCGCTGCCTTGCCGCCTCCGTTCTCCTGGCCGTGGGCGACGTCTACGATGAGATCAAAGAGAAGTTCGTGGCCGCCGCCGCCGCGCTCTCCACGGGACCCGGGCTCGACGAGTCGGTCAACGTCGGGGCCGTGATCTCCGACAAGAGCGTGAAGCGCATCCACGGCTACATCGAGAGCGGCATCAAGGAAGGCGCTGACCTCCTGCTCGACGGCCGCAACGTCGCGGTGCCGGGCTTCGAGGGCGGCCACTTCGTGGCGCCGACCGTGTTCGACAACTGCACCCCGGACATGACGGTCTGCAAGGACGAGATCTTCGGTCCGGTGGCGATGCTCGTCCGCGTCAAGGACTTGAAGGAGGCCATCGGCATCACGAACGCAACCCCGTTCGGCAATGCGGCCTCCATCTACACGACGAGCGGGAGAAGCGCACGCACGTTCTGGTATGAGGTCCAGTCAGGGAACATCGGCGTGAACCTCGGCGTCGCGGCGCCGGTCGCGTACTTCCCGTTCGCCGGCCAGAAGGACTCTCACTTCGGCTCGACGCACGGGCAGCGCGACTCTTTCGAACTGTTCACGGACAGCAAAGTGGTCATCACTCGCTGGTAAGGGGCGCTCACAGCGAACGCCCGAGCTCAGCGCTCACGAGCCGGAGGAATGGTATGGACAAGGCTGCAGTCTTGATCAAGAGCGGCGACGTCGCACCGATCGTGCCGCCGCTGCATGTGAACACGGACACCTGGGTGCTCGTCAAGCCGGCGAAGACCGAGAACACGCAGTGCGAGTTCTACATCACGGAGATGAGGCAGGGCGGTGGCGCCGACTGGGACACCCACCCCGGCTGCGAGCATGTCTACTTCGTGATCGCCGGTCGCGCCAAGATGTGCGTAGAGGACGAGGTGTTCGATCTCGAGCCGGGCGACTGTCTCCTCATGAATGAGGGAGTGCGGCACAAGGTCGACGTCGTCGGCAGCGAGACGTTCCGCATCGCCGTGGTCTTTGCGCCCGGTCGCGTCTGACAGATTTAGCCAGGTGCGGCGGCGCGTGGCAGAGCCACGCGCCGCCGCACCTGTCCCCGGGGGCAATCTCCGGCTTCAGGCGACGAACGGCTTCGCCTTGACGTACCTGCCGGCGCCTTCCGCGCCGACCCAGCGACCGTCGGACACCACGACCTCGCCTCTGCTCAGCACCGTCCGCACCGCGCCTTTGACAGGCATGCCCTCATAGGGCGTGTAGTCGACGTTCTGCATCTGCGTTGCCGCGGAGATCACCGCATCGACCGACGGATCGAAGACGACGATGTCGGCATCACTGCCGGGGGCGATGACGCCCTTCTGAGGATAGAGCCCAAACAGTCGCGCCGGGGCGCTGCTGAAGACGTCGACCAGCTTCGGCATGCTGATCTCGCCGCCCACCACGCCGAGCGTGTGCAGGATGAAGAGACGGTGCTCAACTCCAGGGCATCCGTTGGGGACCTTGTGAAACCCCTCGGTCAGGCCCATCTCCTTCTGCCCGGCATGGTTGAACGCGGCGTGGTCGCTGGCCACGACCGACAGATCGCCGGTGCGGATCCCGGCCCACAGGCCGGGCCAATTGGACTTGTCACGGAGCGGCGGCGAGCAGATGAACTTGGCCCCTTCGAAGCCGGGAGCGTCGAAGTCGTCGACCGACAGCGCGAGGTACTGCGGGCATGTCTCGCCGTAGACTGCTCGACCCCTGTCCCGGGCCGCGCGGATCTCGTCGAGGGCCTGCGTGCAACTGACGTGGACGATGTAGATGGGAGCGTCTGCGATCTCGGCGAGCATGATGGCCCGCCTCGTCGCCTCACTCTCGGCGGCGGGAGGACGGGTGGTGAGGTGATACTTCGGAGCGGTCTTGCCCGCCGCCAGATGCTCCTTGACGAGGACGTCGATGACATCGCCGTTCTCGGCGTGGACGCACACGAGTGCCCCGCATTCCTTGCCCTTCAGCAGAGCCTGAAGAAGCGTCGCGTCATCGACCATGATGCTGCCCTTGTAGGCCATGAAGAGCTTGAGGCTGGCGACGCCCTCATCGACAAGCAGGGGAATCTCCGCCAAGGTGTCGGCTGTAAGCTGGGTGATGGCCATGTGAAGCCCGTAGTCAACGACCACGTGGCCGTCGGCCATCTCTCTCCAGTCCGCGTAGGTCTTCATCAGCGTGTCGCCGGACGCCTGAAGGGCAAAGTCCACGATCATCGTTGTACCACCGGTCGCGGCTGCCTTGGTGCCCGTGTCGAATCTCTCGCAGCTGACGGTGCCTCCGAAGGGCATCTGGAAGTGGGTGTGCACATCGATGCCCCCAGGGATCACGTACGCGCCTGCGGCGTCCACGACCTGCGCTCCGTCACGCGGGAGATCGAGGCCCAGTGCGACGATCCGGCGTCCGTCCACGAGAACATCGGCTTGGTACTCGCCTTCAGAGCTCACCACTGTGCCGCCCGCGATGACCGTCTTCATTTGTGGGCCTCCTTCGAGATCGCCGTCAGCTTTCGTCCCGGTCGTGCCTGAGGGCGCCTGCGGTCACCCTCCGGCCGTTCACAATGTAGCACACGCAGATTGGCCGCTGCGCGCGCACCTTCTGGTACACTACTCAGGCTCGCAACGTGTGCGTGAACCTCGGCCTCGCCGCCATGGTCGACCCCTCCTCCGCCGGCCAGAAGGTTTCGTCTCTCGGCGCACTGCACGGTCGGGGCTCGCGCGCGCTGCGGCTCTTCACGGATCGCAAGTCGTCATCACCCGCCGGCGGGGCCGGCGGGAACGCCAAAGGAGAAGCAATGGCTCATCAGTTCCCCGAGATCGTCGCGTATGGGTCGGCGTTCCGCTGCGCCCTCGAGGCGGAGCAGGCCTGCGCCGACTTCGCCGCGGCGGCCGGCGTGCTCGCCCCCGACCAGGCCTGGCGCGACAAGCTCGAGGAGGTCGTCTGCACCCACGACGACCGCGTCGCCAAGCTCACGGTGATCCGTCAAGAGGTCAACGAGATGATCCTCGAGCCTATCCACGCCCTGCACATCAACGAGTACCTGGGCACGCTCGACGCTGAGCCGGCCACGAGCTGGCCGGCCGTGGCGTTGCAGCTCATCCAGGCCGAGGAGGACACGGCTCGCTACCACGAGGACTTCGTCGCGCAGTGTGACGAGATCCTCGCCGCCAGCGCCCGCGCCTTCAAGAAGAGCGCGAAGCAGGACCGGGCGGCGGCTGCCGAGCTCAAGAGCCTGCTCTGATCGCCCGCGCCCCTGCTGGGGCGCGACGCCAAGGGCCGCACGGCCTACCGCAGTCTCGAGACGCGAGGCGCCGAGAATCGCACAGTCCGCAGCAGCCGCAGCTCCGATGCTGTAGGCTCGTTGTGCTGTCAGCAGTAATCGCAACGCATAGGAGGTAGTCGGCAACATGCAGGTCAAATCGCTCAGAGGGAAGAACTTCATCGCGATCTCCGACTTCACCAAAGAAGAGATCGTCACCATGCTCGACGCCGGGTTCGCGCTCAAGCTGGAGAACGCGCGCGGCGAGCACCACCACATCCTGCAGGACAAGACCATCTTCATGATGTTCTACAACAAGAGCCTGCGCACCCGCAACAGCTTCGAGACCGGCATCTTCCAGTTGGGTGGCCACGGCATCTATCTCGACACGAACGCCGTGTACACCCCGGCCGTGAAGGGCCAGGAGCAGGCCTTCGCCACCGAGCGCCTCGACGACGTCGCCAAGGTGCTCTCGCGCTACGGCGAGGCGATCTGCGTGCGCATCTTCGGCGATCCTGTCGGCTGGGTGTACGGCGCCGCCAACAACTACATGCGCGAGTTCGCCAGAGCCGCCGAAGTGCCGGTCATCAACATGGAAGACGACATGTACCATCCCTGCCAGGGTATGGCCGACCTCATGACCATGCAGGAGAAGCTCGGCACGCTCGAGGGCAAGAAGGTCGTCATTAGCTGGGCCTACTCGCCGAGCCGCAAGAAGCCGATCAGCGTGCCGCACTCCATGATGGCCGTCAGCTCGCTGTTCGGCGCCCACGTCGTGCTCGCGCACCCCGAGGGCTTCGACCTCGACCCGGCGCAGATCGCCAATGCCAAGGACAACGTCGCCCGCTACGGCGGCTCCTTCACCATCACCCACGACATGAACGAAGCCTTCAAGGACGCGGACGTCGTCTACCCGAAGTGCTGGCCGTCGCCGAAGTTCTTTGCCACCGCGGAGAAGGAAGCCGACTGGAAGGCGCAGGACGAGCTGTTCGACGCCAACAAGGGCTGGATCTGCGACGAGAAGATCATGGAGCTGACCAATCGCGACAGCATCTACATGCACTGCCTGCCGTGCGACCGCAGCTTCGAGGTCACCGACGCCGTCATCGACGGGCCGCACTCGGTGGTCTATGACCAGGCCGAGAACCGCATGCACGCCCAGAACGGCGTCATGGCGGTGTTGATGAACGGTTGATCACCGGCTGAAGGTGCTTCCGCTCTGCCCTGGCCGGCCGCGACTGCGTCGCGGCCGGCCAGGGATCGCGCCTCTGGGCGCGTTGTGGAGGCAGGGTGCTTCGCAGGCCTCGCCTGCGTACTCCCGAGCGCTAGCAGCAAACGTTCGCGCGAAGCGAGCGTTCCGAAGCAGAAGCAGAGAGACAGCGTGCGGGTCCACGGTGGGCTTCTGATGCCCGCGGTGCATGCAACGAACCACGGAAGTGGAGGTGCGAATGAAGCTGCTCGTTGCTCTTGGCGGCAACGCCATCAAACAAGCCCATGAGGCCGGCACGACAGAAGAGCAGTTTGCCAACTGCGAGAAGACCTCCGAACAGCTCGCCAAGATCGTCAGTGAGTTCGGTCCCGGCGACTGGCTGGCGATCACGCACGGCAACGGGCCTCAGTCGGGCAACCTGAGCGTGCAGATGGACGCGGCCAAGGACCTGGTGGCCGAGCAGACCCTGGACATCATCGGCGCGATGACACAGGGCCAGATCGGCTACATGCTGCAGAACACCATGCAGAAGCACCTCAAGGCGCTCGGCATAGACAAGGACGTGATCGCCGTCGTCAACCAGGTGCTCGTCGACCCCGACGACCCCGAGTTCACCGGCGACACGGCCTCCAAGCCCGTCGGCAACTTCTTCACCGCCGAGGAAGCACGCGCCCTTAAGGCGGAGCATCCGGACTACGTCGTCAAAGAGGTCAAGCCGGGCGCGGAGAAGGGCTGGCGGCGTTGCGTCCCATCGCCCATCCCCAGCCTCAACGTCGAAGGCCGCGCGATCGGCAAGATCCTGGATGCAGGCATCATCGTGATCGCCTCGGGCGGCGGGGGCATCCCCGTCATGCAGGACGACAAAGGCGACTACCAAGGGCTCGAGGCCGTCATCGACAAGGACCGCGCCGGCGAGGTCATGGCGCAGGAGATCGGTGCCGACACGTTCATGATGGTCACCGATGTCGAGCACGCCCTGATGAACTTCGGCAAAGAGAACGCGGCCCCGATCGGCGAAGTGACCGTCGCGGAGGCGCAACGCCTCGCGGACGAGGGCCACTTCCTGCCCGGCAGCATGGGCCCCAAGGTGGCTTCGGCCATCAAGTTCGTGCAGGACGGCGGGAAGCGGGCGATCATCAGCTCCCTCGACAAGACAGTCGAAGCGTTCGAGGGCAAGACGGGGACAATCATCGTGCCGTGAGCCGGCGCGTAGACGAGTGCCCGGTTCTTCAAGGTCAACCGCAGCGCGGTGAGCGTCACGACTCAGGGAGGCGCGCTGGATCGCTTCGGGACGCGCGGCTTCGACGACTTGTGTGACCGTGCTCACTCGGGCGGCGGTCGACCCCAAGGATCAGGCACTCGAGAACCCGTCTTGGCCGGCACGTGGGTCGTGTCCGAGGTTCGGGCGGCGATTGCCCGAGGTCACGTGCCGTCATCCAACTCAGGCTCACGGCGAGTTTGTTGACAGGTCCAGCGGCTCATGGTCTAGTGGGTCGATTGGTGTAGGCAGGAGATCATCCGATGATCACCTGCGGGAAGCGTCAGACAGGGGGCGGAATGAACAGCAAACGTTTCGGTATCTTGGCACTCGTGTTGATCGCGTGCCTCGCGGTCGTCGCAGTGGCGGCGATCGGCTGTGGCAGCTCTTCATCGAGTACTACTACGACGTCACCGGCGGCTTCGGCCTCCAGCGGCGGCGCGCAGACTGCCAACCAGGCTGCCGCGGCCGCGGCGTACGCGGGAATGACCGATGTGCCGACGTTCGTGGCACCCCCCGGGGGGGCCTTTGATGCCAAGACGGTGATGGCCGGCAAGTCCATCATGAGCATCCCCGGCACCGGCACCGACCCGTTCTACGTGCAGATGGAGAACGGCATGAAGCAGGCTGCCGCGGCGGTCGGCTATCCGTTCACGACCTGGAACAACCAGGGCCAGCTGACGCAGTATCAGCAGGGCTTCCAGAATGGCATCACGAAGAAGGTCAGCCTGATCGACCTGCTCGCCGGGCCGGACCCCAACTCCCTGAAGCCGCAGATCGACGAAGCGCAGAAGGCCGGGATCGAGGTCGTCGCGTCGCACCTCACCGCTTTCGAGCAGACGGTGCCGTACGTGGACTACAACCTGCCGCAGGACTACACGAAGGCCGGCAGGGTGCTTGCCGACTGGATCATCGCGCATGACTACACGGCTCACGTGCTGGTCATCGGCTCCGACGAGATCGTCTCGACGCAGGCCTCGCACGACGGCTTCGTGTCCGAGATGGCGAAGTATGGCCCGGAGATCCAGTACAAGTACTTCAACGTCACGGTCCCCGAGTGGGGCACCAAGATCCAGCCGCAGGTGCAGTCGGCCATCGTGGCCGACCCTCAACTGACCTACGTTGCCTGCATCTACGACGCCATGACGCAGTTCGTCGTGCCGGGCGTCACCGCCGCGAACGCGGCGGACAAGGTCAAGATCATCGGCTTCAACGCCAATCCGTTCGTGATCGACTACGTCCGCGAGGGCAAGGTCGAGATGACCTTCGGTGATTCCCTGAACTGGGCCGGCTGGGCGATCCAGGACGCTGAGATGCGCATCCTCGCCAAGCAGGACATACCCACGAACGGCGCCGTCGGCGAGTACCTCAACAACCCGTTCCGCATGTTCACCGTGGATAACGCCGCCGAGGCCGGCGTGCCCGCGCAGTTCTCCAAGGGCTTCGGCGAGTACCAGACCGAGTACAAGAAGCTCTGGGGACTGCAGTAAGCAGCCTGCCCGAGGCCACCTACAGCTAGAACGGAGACAAGGCCGTGGATCCTGCACAGACGCTCGTCGTGCGCAACATGTCCATGACGTTCGGTGGACAGCGAGCCCTGGACGCGGTGGATGTAAGCATCCGGCGCGGAGAGATCCACGGCCTTGTCGGCCAGAACGGGTGCGGCAAGTCGACGCTCATCAAGATCCTTTCCGGCTACCATCACCCGGACCCGGGAGGCGAACTGGAGATCGACGGTCGCCCGGTGAAGCTGCCGGTGCGCACCGGATCGGCCTCGGAGCTCGGGATGAGCTTCGTCCATCAGGATCTCGGTCTTCTCCCGACTCTGACGGTCGTCGAGAACTTCCGCGCCTGGACGATCTCCACGAAGTTCGAGTGGCTCATTCGCTGGGGCAGGGAGCGGCAGCTAACCGAGGAGGCGTTCGCACGGTACGGGTTGAGCTGCGACCCGCGCGCAGTCGTGGGCGAGCTGCCCGCCGTGCAGCGCGCGCTGCTCGCCATCGTCCGTGCGCTCGAGGATCTTCGTCTGTACACCAAGGACGATGAGTCGCGGGGCGGGTTGCTGGTGCTCGACGAACCGACTGTGTTCTTGCCCCGCGAGAACAGGGAGAACCTCTTCGAAGTCGTTCGCAGGAGCGTCGAGCACGGGTCGAGCGTACTCTTCGTATCGCACGACCTGGACGAAGCCCTCGCCGTGACCGACCGCATCACGGTCCTGCGCGACGGTCGCGTGGAAGGCACGGTGTCGAGCGCCGAGACCAACAAGGACCAGCTCGTCGAGATGATCATCGGCAAGCGACTCGAGGTGTTCGAGGCCACCCACAGGGAGCACACCCTCGGCGAAGGTAGCCACGTGTCGGTCGAGGGCGTCACAGGAGGTACGATCAAGGACGTCTCCTTTGCTCTCAACGAGGGCGAGGTCCTCGGCCTCACCGGCCTGGTGGGCAGCGGCTTTGAGGAGCTCCTGTATCAGATGTTCGGCGCGACGCCCGCCCAAAGCGGCCGGATGACCATCGCCGGCGTTGCGCATGACCTCGCGGCGATGTCGCCTCCGGCCGCGATCAAGGCCGGCATGGCGCTCATCCCCGCGGACAGGCAGGGTTCTGCCGGAGTAGGGTCGCTGCTCGTGCGCGACAACGTGATGCTGCAGGTCATCGACCAGTACAGACCCTATCGACTCGACCGGCGCGGCTACCTCCGGGGCGCTGAAAAGGCCCTGCAGGAGTACGACGTCCGTCCGCCTGAGCCGATCATGGACTTCCAGGCCCTGAGCGGCGGCAACCAGCAGAAGGTCGTGCTGGCGAAGTGGCTCCAGGCCGCGCCCAAGGTGCTTCTCGTCCACGAGCCCACGCAGGGCGTCGACGTGGGGGCACGGCTGCAGGTCTTCGAGACCATCACGAAGGCCGCCGCGCAGGGTATGTCCGTCGTGTGCGCGAGCTCCGACTACGAGCAGCTCGCGGCTATCTGCGACAGGGTGCTCATCTTCCACGACGGGCAGATCATGTGCGCGCTCGTCGGAGACGAGCTCACCAAGGACCGGATCACCCAGCAATGCTACGTGAGCCGCAGTACGCTCAGGCCAGATACGGAGACGAGGATCCCCGCATGAACCAGGTCAGCACAGGAACGCCCGGAGAGATGCTGCCGCCCGTCGAGAACGAGCCTCAGCGCCACAGGAAGGGCCTCACTCTCGGCGACTACGTGGAGGCCTTCGCCCTCATCATCGCCTGGGTCATCGTCATCGTGGTGTTCAGCATCCTGGCTCCGGAGTCGTTCTTCAGGGTGCAGAACTTCACGACGATGATGGGCACCCAGACGACCCTCGTCATCCTTGCCCTCGCGGTGCTGATCCCTCTGATTGCCGGTGACTACGACCTCTCCCTCGCGGCCAACCTGATGATGTCGGGCATGCTCGTGGCCGTCCTGAACGCAGAGCACGGCGTGCCCCTCGCGCTGACGATCCTCATCGCCCTCGGCTTCGGCGCGCTGCTCGGCTTCATCAACGGGCTCATCATCATCGTCTTCGACATCAATGCGTTCATCGTGACGCTCGGCACCGGTACCATCGTCACAGGGCTTGTGCTGTGGATCAGTTCGTCGCGGACGATCGGCGGAGTATCTGAGTGGCTGTCGGACTGGGTGGTCGTGCATCGGCTGTTCGGCCTCTCGGTTGAGTTCTTCTACGGGCTGATCCTCTGCGCAATCCTCTGGTACGTCTTCGACTTCACGGCGATCGGGCGTCGCATCCTCTTCGTGGGAAGGGGAACCAATGTGGCCAGGCTTAGCGGTATCCGCGTGGGACGGGTGCGTTGGGGGTGCTTCGTGGCGGCCGGCATCATCGCCGCGGCCGGCGGAGTCGTGTACACCGGGACGGCGGGCGCAGCCGACCCCGTGTCCGGCGGCACGTTCATGCTGCCCGCCTTCGCGGCGGCCTTCCTCGGCAGCACGGCGATCACCCCGGGCCGCTTCAATCCGTGGGGCACGTACATTGCCGTGTACTTCCTGGTGACCGGGGTCACCGGGCTCGCGATCTTGGGCGTCCAGAGCTGGGTGCAGAGCGTGTTCTACGGCGCCGCCCTGGTCATCGCCGTCTCGGCCTCGGCGTTCGTCAAGAAGCGTCGCGAGGCTGCGGCCAAACTGTGACAGATCTCGTGCGAGCGTCCCGTCTGCGTGGGTCAGGAGCCATCCGGCCCGTTTGAGCCACCGGGCCCCGGCAGATGCCGGGGCCCGGTGCGTTGCGGACCGGACGCAGCGCTTCGCTCCACCGGCTCGAGTCTCAGGCGTGCGCAATCGACGGCCCGAATGCCGGCATCGTTTGCATCATCGTGAGGAGGTGGCTGTGGTGGGAGCATCGGCCGAACGCATCCATCAGGACATCGAGACGATCGCCAACTGCAGCTCTCCCGGTCCGGGGACGAATCGCCTGAGCTTCACGCCCGAGTACTGGGCGGCGGTCGACTACGTGGCCGCCCAGATGGCCGCGCTCGGGTACGAACGGAAGACCACTCCTCACGGCAACACGCGCTTTCGCAGGCGCGAAGCGGGTTGGGACGAGCCGGCCGTCGCGGTCGGCTCGCATCTCGATGCGGTCCCGCAGGGGGGTCGCTTTGATGGAGTGGCCGGAGTCGTGGCCGGCGTCGAGATCGCACGATTGCTTGAGGACCTGGACGTGCGCCTGGGCCGGCCGTACGAACTGCTCATCTGCGCCGAAGAGGAAGGCGCGCGCTTCGGGAGCGTCTTGGCCGGCTCGAAAGCGCTCGTCGGTCGGCTCACTCAGGGCGACCTGGCGCAGATGACGGACGCCGGCGGGACGAGCTACCTTCAGGCTCTCGGGGAGACTGGCGAGCCTGTTTGGGCCGACCAGGGCGGCGTCCTAGGAGCCGCGGACGTCGCAGCCTACTATGAGCTGCACATCGAGCAGTCGGTGGTGCTGGAGACCGCTCGGGTCCCGATCGGGATCGTGCAGGGGATTGTCGGGATCCGCCAATACAGGGTCACGTTCTCGGGCGTGGCCAACCACGCTGGGGCGACGCCGATGCGCCTGCGCGCGGACTCCCTGGCGGCCGCGGCGCAGGCGATCGCGTCGGTGGAAGCGCTCGCGACGGCTGCGGCGTCGGGCCTCACCGTCGGGACCGTCGGCATGCTCGTCAACGAGCCGAACGCCGCCAACGTGATACCTGCGCGCACCGCGCTGTCGATCGACCTCAGGGACACCGACGCGGCGGTCCTTGAGGAGGTCGCGGAGCGCGTGCTCGAGAGGATCGCGCGTATCGCCGAGGAGCGGCAGGTGCGCGCCCAGGTAGCGCTGACCGCCGAGTCGGCGCCCGTCGTTCTGTCCTCCCGCCTGAGGGGGGCGCTGGTGCGTTCGGCGGAGAGGCAGGGGATCGGCTACCTTGAGATGCCGAGCGGGGCGGTCCACGACGCCCTGGAGATCGCCCGGGTCATGGACGCGGCCATGATCTTCGTGCCTTCCATCGGCGGTCGCAGCCACTGCCCGGAGGAGGACACGCCCTGCGAAGCCGTAGCTTTGGGAGTGGACGTCCTCCTCGGCGCGATCCAGACGGCGAGCGCGCGAGCCGGCTGACCGTGGCTGGCGGCTCGGTCGACCAGGCAGCCCTGCCGGACCCGGTGAGGGCGGACGGCGGCTCGCGGAGGCCCGCTGTCGAGCGACCGGCGTCGTGGGCTGCCGCGAAGACGTACGAGGTTGACGCGGAGAGTAAAATAGTGCTCCTTCGCGGTCCATAGGCTCGCCGTTCGGCGGCGCGAGCCTCGCATCGTGACCGTGATGGTCTGTCGGCTGTGTCACGCGATCATGGAAAGTGGTGAACAATGGATCTTCAGGGCGCCATTCAAGAAGCGGGACGTTGTCTGCTGTGCTACGACGCGCCGTGCAACACGGGTTGCGGAGCCGACAACGACCCCGCGGCGTTCATCCTGCAGCTGCGTCTGGGGAACATCAAGGGCGCCGTGCGCACGATGCGGAGGAACAACATCCTGGCCGCCACGTGTGCCCAGGTCTGCCCGACGTGTCGTCTGTGCGTGCAGGGGTGTGCGCGGAGCGGGATCGACGAGCCCATCCGGATCAACGAGATCCAGGCCTTTCTCGCCGACTACGAGCGGCAGGAGGCGATGCAGGTCCTGCAGGCGCCCCTGCCCGGAGACCGCAAGGTGGCAGTGGTCGGGGCGGGGCCGGCCGGCCTTTCTGCCGCCGCTAATCTGGCCTTGACGGGCTACGCCACCGTGGTCTTCGAGAAGATGCCCGAGCCGGGCGGCCAGATCCGCTACGGGATCCCCGATCACCGGCTGTCCCCCGAGCTCGTCGAGCACGAGATCGGTCTTGTCCGCGGGCTGGGCGTGCAGTTCGAATGCGGGCGCGCGATCGCGACGCGGGCAGACCTGGAAGGGCTGTTCGAACAGGGCTTCGACGCGGTGTTTCTCGCCCCGGGCTACGACCGTCCCTATTCGCTGGGACTGGGCGCGGACGCATCGGCCGGCGTGTATTCATGGTCCGATTTCCTCTCGCAGAGCAAGGACTCAGAGGCACGCACGACGCTGGCCGCGGCGGTCTCCGGCAAGAACGTCGTCGTGGTCGGGGGCGGCGCCGTCGCCATGGACTGCGCCGTGACCGCGAAGCACCTCGGCGCGGACCGCGTGTATGCCGTATCCCTGGAAGCGATGGAAGAGCTGCCTGCCGACGACGACGAGAAAGACCTCGCCTTCCGTGAGGGCATCCGCTTCAGGCCCAACGGACGGGTGACGCGCATCGAGAGCGAGAACGGCGCTGTCAAGGCCGTTCATGGCGTGGAGATCCGCTGGCTCGAGCCGGGCCGCTTCGTACCGCAGAATGCGGTGGACGTCGCCGGCAGCGAGTTCGCGATTCCTGCCGGCATCGTCGTGGAGGCGATCGGGGCGGGATTCTCGGCGGAGCTCTCGGCCATGCTGAGCGGCATGGAGGCCGACAAGGGTCGTCCTAAGATCGATGCCAAGACGATGCGCCTCTCGGACCCACGGGTGTTCGCCGGTGGTGATCTGGTGGCTGCGGGCAAGACCGTCGCCGCCGGCGTCCTCGACGGCAAACGGGCGGCAGAGGCCATCGCCGAAGCCTTCCCGCTGCGTGAGGCCGTGGCCATCCCGAAGGCGCCGCGACCGAGTCTGGAGATCGACTTCTGCGGGGTGCACTGCCCGAACCCCTTCTTCCTCTCGTCGTCGCCGGTCGGCAACACCGCCGAGATGGTCGCGCGGGCGTTCGACGCCGGCTGGGGTGGGGCGGTCTTCAAGACGCTCAACCGCGACAGCGACTTCGAGGTCATCGACCCCACGCCGCGACTCAACGCGCTGCACCGCGGTGACCAGCGCTTCATCGGGCTGCAGAACATGGAGCAGATCAGCGACCGTTCGCTCAAGGACAACCTCGAGGACCTCGCCTGGCTGAAGAAGCACTACCCCGACCGCGTGCTGGTCGCCAGCCTGATGGGCTTCAGCGACGAGGGCTGGATCGAGCTGGCGACCCGGGCGGAGGACACGGGCGCCGATATGCTGGAGCTCAACGTGTCCTGCCCGCAGATGGCCTGCGAAGGCGCCGGCCACAAGGTGGGACAGGACACCGAGCTGCTCGAGCGCTACACGCGCCTGGTCAAGGAGCATGTGTCGATCCCGGTGATGGTCAAGCTGACCCCAAACGTCACCGACATGCTGCCGGCGGCGTTCGCCTGCAAGCTCGGCGGCGCGGACGCGCTCTCGGCTATCAACACGGTGCGGGGCATCAGCGAAGTCGACCTGCGGACGTTTGCGCCCAAGCCCACGATCCAGGGCAAGGGCTCGATCAGCGGCCATTCCGGGGCTGTGGTCAAGCCGATCGCCATGCGTTTTGTGGCGGAGCTCTGCCAGAACAAGGGGGTGGCGCTCCCGGTCTCCGGCATCGGCGGCATCGAGACGTGGCAGGATGCGGCGATGTTCTTCCTGCTGGGGGCGAGCAACCTGCAGGTGACCTCGGCGGTCATGCGGTACGGGTATCGCATCGTCGAATCCATGCGCGAAGGGCTCGAGGACTACCTGGAGACCCTTGGGTACCAGTCTGTCCGCGAGCTGGTGGGCGCCGGTCTGCAGTTCGTCATCGACCCCGCCGAGCACGTCCAGTCCGCGCATGTCGTCGCCAAGGTGGACGCGGACAAGTGCATCGGCTGCGGGCTGTGCCACATCACCTGCTGGGACGGCGCCAACCAGGCCATGGGATTCGATGCCTCTACGCGCAAGGCCCTGGTCGACGAGGAACGCTGCGTGGGCTGCCTGCTCTGCCGGCACGTCTGCCCGGTGTGGGACTGCGTGGGAACCGCCGAGGTCCCGGCCCAGGTGATCTCGGGCATGCACCGCGATGCTCTGGACTTCGTCCCTCGCGGCTGACGCTTCAGGGCGCGGGTCTTCGCCGCGCCGGCGGGCTCATGGAGCCCGCCGGCGCGGCGGACAAGGAGTGACCACGCCCTGAAGCGGTCTGCTCTGCTCGCGGACCCTTGCCCGCCCAGGTCGAGCTGCTGCCAGACGACGCTGAGGTCTTCCCGCACGGCCGGCCGCGCCGTCGCCCTCGCCGGCCGACGCCCCGGCGCCGTCAGTCCGCCCGGCAAAATCCCAGCTAGCGGCCGCGTTTTGCGGCTCAGTCCGTGTTGAACTGGCCGCGCTGCATCACATATACTTCCGCCCGATGTCCGTCTCTTCCAAGCAATCCAACACGGCCCCCGAGCGCTCGCTGGATCAGCGTATGGACGCGCTCGGCCGGGCCAACCAGGTGCGCAGCCGCAGGGCGGCTCTGAAGGCCGACCTCAAGCGGGGCGCTACCACCATTGCCGACGTCCTCGTCGCTCCGCCCGATTACCTGCTCACCGCCAAAGTGGTCGACCTTCTCATGGCCGCGCCCAAGTGCGGGCGCGTGAAGTCGGCGCGCATCATGGAGCAGTGTCGCGTCAGCCCGAGCAAGACCATCGGTGGTCTTTCAGAGCGCCAGCGCGCCGAGCTGCTCGGCTACTTCAGAGGCTGACATCCCGGCGGTGTTCGTGATCTCGGGGCCATCGGGCGCCGGGAAGGGGACCGTCATCGCCTTGGTCAAGGCACGACTTGCGCGGGTCGTCACCTCAGTGTCGGCCACGACGCGCGCCGCGCGGCCCGGCGAAGTTGACGGCCGCGAGTACTTCTTCATGGACCGTGCGGCTTTCGCCCGCGACGCGGCGGCCGGCGACTTCCTGGAATGGGTAGAATACAGTGGCGAGTTGTACGGCACCCTGCGTGCCGAGGTCGCTGCCAAGCTGGCCCGCGGCGACGATGTGCTCCTCGAGATCGAGCTCGCCGGGGCGCGGGCCGTGCGCAAGGCTCTTCCCGAGGCCACGGCGGTCTTCATTGCGCCTCCCAGCATGGTGGCGCTCGGTCAGCGGCTGCGAGGCCGTGGCACGGAGTCAGACGAAGCCATCGCCCGCCGCCTGAGCATCGCCCAGACGGAGGTTGCGGCGGCCGGTGAGTTCGACCACGTGGTCGTGAACGACAACGCAGAGCGCGCGGCCGCCGAGGTCGCCGCCATCATCGAAGAACGACGAAAGGGAATCTAGTGGACAAGCCCCGCATCGACGAGCTGCTGCCACACGCCGGCGGCTCGCGATACGCCCTCGTGATGATCGCCGCGAAGCGCGCGCGACAGATCAACAGCTACTACCACAGCCTCGGCGAGAACACGATGGGCATCGACGAGCTCTCGCCGCCGCTCATCAACACGCGCAGTACCAACCTCCTCACCATCGCCTTCGAGGAGATCGTCGACAACAAGATCGAGTACCTGGCCCCGGAGTGATCGGCGCGTGAGCGGGCAGACCCCCTCAGCGCCGGCCGGCGACCGCACGGTACTCGTCGGCGTCAGCGGCGGCATCGCCATCTACAAGGCCGTCGAGATGGTTCGCGGTCTGGTCAAGGACGGCTTCCAGCCGCTCGTGGTGAGCACTCAGGCGGCGCAGCGCTTCGTCATGCCGCTGACCTTCGCCGCTGTCTCTCAGGCGCCGGTTCTCGACGACGAGAGCGCCTGGCAGGCGAGCGGCGGCTGGTTTCAGCACATCGAGGCGGCCCGCAGGGCGCGCGTGATGGTCGTCGCCCCGGCGACGGCCAACACGCTCGCCAAGATGGCCGCCGGCCTCGCCGACAACCTGCTCACCGCCATCTACCTGGCGTTCCGCGGCCCCGTCATCGTGGCGCCCACCATGAACTGGGCGATGAACGAGCACCCCGCCACCGTGGCCAACCTGCGCGTCCTCGCGGAGCGGGGCGTGGAGGTGCTGCCCACGGAAGAGGGTGAGCTCGCCTGCGGCGAAGAGGGCTCCGGCCGCATGGCACCCCCCGACGCGATCCGTCTGGCCGTGCGGCGCGCGTTCGCCGGCACCGCCGCGGGGCCGCTCGCCGGCAAGAAGGTCGTCGTCACCTCGGGCGGCACCCGCGAGCGCATCGACGCCGTGCGCTTCATCGGCAATCGCTCCAGCGGCAAGATGGGGAGGGCGGTCGCCGACGAGGCCTATCTGCGCGGCGCCCGCGTGGTGCTGGTCACCACGCAGCCCGCCGCCGGCGCGCCCTATGACGTCGCGTCTGTGGAGAGCGCCGATGACATGGCGGCGGTGGTCCGCGAGCAGGTCCGCGACGCGGACGTGCTCGTCATGGCCGCCGCGGTCGCCGATTTCAAGCCTCGCGCCGCGGAGCCCGGCAAGATCCGGCGCGGCGATCGCGAGACCCTCACGCTCGAGCTCGTGCGCACCGTCGACATCCTCGCCGGGACGGCCGCAGCGGGCCTCTTTCGCGTCGGCTTTGCCGCCGAGGCCGGGCCGCAGCTACGGCGCGCCCGCGAGAAGAAGGCCGCAAAGGGCGTCGACCTGCTCGTGTTCAACGACATCCTCGCCGAGGGCGTCGGCATCGGCTCAGACGAGAACGCCATCACCATCATCACGGCGCGCGAGGAGATCCAGGTGCCGCGCACCAGCAAGAGCGCCTGCGCCGTTGCCATCGCCGACCAGATCGAGGCGGGGTTGGAGCAGAGATGAGCGTACCGCCGCGCGAACAGATCCTGGCGATCGTCGAAGCGCGCGTCGCCGGCGAGAACCTTCGCCGCCACATGCTGGCCACCGAGGCGATCATGCGGGCGCTGGCCGCACGTCTCGGCGAGGACCCCGACCTGTGGGGGCTCGCCGGCCTCGCCCACGACCTCGACTGCGAAGAGACCGGCGACGACTTCTCGCGCCAAGGCGTCGTCGCCGCCGAGACGCTTCGCGAGCTCGGTGCGCCCGAGGCCGTCGCTCACGCGGTCATGGCGCACAATCCGGCCACCGGAGTGGCCGCCGAGTCGGTGCTGGACGTCGCCTTGCTGGCGAGCGACCAGCTGAGCGGCCTGATCACCGCCGCGGCGTTGGTGCGCCCGGGCAAGGATCTTGCCGGCGTGTCGCTCAAGTCGGTGCGCAAGCGCTTTCGCGAGAGCGCGTTCGCGCGCGGCGTCGACCGCGATGCCATCGTCCGCTGCGGCGAGATCGGCCTGGAGCTCGACGAGCTCATGGGCCTCGGGCTGGCGGCGATGCAGGGCATCGCGCCGCAGCTCGGCCTCTGACGGGCGCCGCGTGGATGCCACGCCCCGCCGCGAGCCGGCCTTTGAAGCCGAGAGCGAAGCGTACTCGCTCTTTCGCCGCGGCGTGGACTTCCTGCACGAGCACCACCCCGCCCAGGCCGCCATGCTTCTGGCTCAGGCCCTGCGCCTCGAGCCCGGGAGAAGCTCCATCCGCGAGGCGCTTGGCAGAGCCGAGTTCGCCCTCGGCATGCACGAGCACGCGGCCGAGCGGTTCCTCAGCGTTGCGCGCGACGCGCCCGACAACGACTACGCTCACTACGCGCTGGGGCGCTGCCTGCTCGCGCTCGGGCGTCGGGAGGAGGCGCGGGGCCATCTGCGCCTGGCCCGCGCCCTCAGGCCGCAGAGCGAGCTGTACCGCGAGGCACTGAGTGCCCTGGATCAGCCGGCGTAGGGCGGCCGACGCCGGGTTCGCCGCAGGGTCACCCTGCAGCGACGATCCGCGGGGCGCCCGCGGTCAGGCCGGCGGAGCCGGTGGCACCGCGGGCGGCGGCGGAGGGTCGTGCGGCCGCGGCGACGTCGCCCGGTGCGGGGCGCCGGCCGCCCCCGGCAACCCTGCGGTGCCGTCGCCCGCCGCAAGGGCCGCCGCCCGGTAGCCGGGCACGAGAGCCTCGGGACCCACGTGCGCCATCTGGAGCAGGATGGCGATGCGCTTCTGGATCGGCGGGTGCGTATCGAACACACCGCTGACCTCTTTGGTCTTCTTGTTCTTGAGCGGGTTGACGATGAAGAGGTGCGCCGTGGCGCGGTTGGCGGCGCGCAGCGGCCGCGGGTCGTCGGCGATGTCGTTCAGCGCTCTGGCCAGGCCGAGCGGGTTGCGCGTGAGCTCCACGCCGCTGGCGTCGGCCAGGTACTCGCGGCGTCGCGAGATCGCGAACTGGACGCTGTAGGCGGCCAGCGGCGCGAGAATGGCGAGCACGATGGCGATGACCATGAGGATCGCGCCGGCCTGGTCGTTGGAGCCGCCGCCGCGACGTCGTCCGAAGCCGCCGAAGAAGCTGAAGCGGAGGAAGAAGTCGGCCACCAGGGCGATCATGCCGACGAGAATACCGACGAGCGTGGCAAAGCGGATGTCGTAGTTGCGAATATGCGACATCTCGTGGGCCACGACGCCCTGGAGCTCCTCGCGATCGAGCCTTTGCATCAGCCCGCGGGTGACGGCGATGGACGAGTGCTGGGGGTCGCGACCGGTGGCGAAAGCGTTGGGCGCCGCCTCCTCGATGACGTAGACCGCCGGCACGCTCGGCAGGCCGGCGGCGATCGTCATCTCCTCGACCACGTTGAACAACTGCGGCTCGTCGGCGTGCGTCACCTGGTGGGCGCCGCTCACGGCGAGCACCATCTTGTCGCCGGAGTAGTAGCCGAGGATGCTCCAGGCGATAGCCACGATGCCGAACACCCCCAGCAGGCCGATGCCTCCGCTCGTGCCTCCGATGACGGCCGCGCCGATGACGAAGCCGAGCGCGGCCAGCAGGGCGACCACGAACCCCATGAGAAGCCACGAGGCTCGCCGATTGCTGCGGATCTGCTCGTACATCGTCGCGTTTGCTGCGTCAGGCTGCTAGCGGAGGTCCACCTTGGGCACCTCGCGGTCGCCCTCGGGGGCTTCGAAGAACTGCCGCGTGGTGAAGTTGAACATCCCCGCGATGATGTTTGACGGGAACATCTGGGTCTTGTTGTTGTAGGTCAGGACGCTGTCGTTGTAGAACTGCCGTGCGAAGGAGATCTTGTTCTCCGTCGTCGTGAGCTCTTCCTGAAGGCTGAGGACGTTCTGGTTGGCCTTGAGGTCCGGGTAGTTCTCGACGACCGCGAACAGCGACTTGAGGCTCTCGGTGAGCATGTTCTCCGCCTGCGCCTGGGCCTGCGGGCCCTGGCTCCCGGCGTTGATGGCGGCGGCGCGCGCCGCGGTGACCTTGGTCAGCGTCTCCTGTTCGTAGGACATGTAGTCCTTGACGGCTTCGACCAGGTTGGGGATGAGGTCGTGCCGGCGTTTGAGCTGCACGTCGATCTGGCTCCAGGCGTTGTCGACCTGGTTGCGCCGGCCCACCAGGCTGTTGTACACGCCGGCGAAGATGATCCCCAAGACGACGAGGATCACGATGATGATGATGACCGCGATCACCCAAGGCTCCTTTCGTTGGCTACGGCTCTGCGCGCCTAGTGTACGCCACCGGAGGCTACAGGCGTGTCAGGCGTTTGTGTCGGCGTGCCGGGCTGCACTATCCTGCGGGGACGATGAACCTTCGCATCCGTGACATCGTGATCCTCGCCGTCGGGCTCGCGCTCGTGCTGGGCGCGGCCCTCGGCGGCTACGCCGTGGTCCGCGCGCGCGCCGACGGCGCTCCCAGCCGCCAAGTGCTCGCGCCCGTGGTCATGCCCACGCCGCGGCCGAGCGGCTCCCCGCAGCCGCAATACGAACGCTGGACCGTCGGCATCGCGCGGCGCCCGCTCACCGTGCGGCGACGGCCGGCCGACAACGCGCCGGTGATCGCGCGTCTGGGCACACGCACAAGTGCGAACTATCCCACGCTGGTGCTAGTCGCCTCTATCAGGGAAGTGGACGGTGTGTCGTGGTACAAGGTGTGGGTCGCCGTGCGGCCCAACGGGACGCGAGGGTGGGTGCGCGATGGGGCGCTGGCCTTCTACGCGACCTCTGCGAAGATCGTCATTGATCTCTCGCGACGCAAGCTGATGGTGTACCGCAGGGGGGAGCTCCAGGGCACCTTCCCTGTGGCCGTGGGGCGCCCGGGCCTGGAGACGCCGACCGGGTTCTTTTTCGTGAATCAGAAGCTCAAGCCGCCGTACCCCGGCGGCGCCTACGGCGCCCTGGCCTTGGGCATCAGCGCTTTCCAGCCCAAGCTGCCCGACTGGCCCGGCGGCGGCGCCGTGGCGATCCACGGCACGAACGAGGACTATCTCATCGGCAAGGCCGTCTCTCATGGCTGCGTGCGCATGCACGACAAGGACATCCTGAAGGTCTCGCAGCTCGTGCCGGCGGGCAGCCCGGTCATCATTCAGAAGTGACGTGCCGCGGCCGCGAGGCGACCGCAGCCTTACCAGTACTCGCCCTGGTGCAGCATCATGTCGTGCGCCTTGCACTTGGGGCACGTGTACGAGGCGGCCTTCTCGAGGAAGAAGAGCTCGCTGCCGCAGACCACGCAGCGGAACTCGTCGACGTGCAGGTCGGCGCCGGTGAGGTCGACCTCGACGATGGCGCCGCATTCCATGCAGTAGCCGGGCATGAAGCGCCGCCGCGGGTCGTGAACGCTGACCCCCCAGCGGATGCGGTCGGCAGTGTAGCCGCACTGGCGGCACTCGAAGGTCGTGTACTCTCCCATGGTCAGCCTCTCTGGACGCGGAGTGTCGCTCCGAGTATCGGCAGAATCCCGGCCTGAGTGAGCGTCAGGCTTGGGGCTTCGTTGTACCGTTAACAATCGGGGTGCTATACTTCACCGGCTGGAAACACACCACGAGGCGGACTCCTCGCGCGAAAAGTCGGTGGGTCACCGACTTTTGTCTTGTCAGGGGTCGTTCATGAGAAAGACCAGAGAGGAACTTGAGGCGATGATCGAGGCCACGCTGGCCGAACGCTACCCCGAGGTCGAGCTTGTTGACCTCGAGGTGCGTGGCGGCCCCGCCGGCACGCTGACGCTGTTCGTCGATCGGCCCGGTGGCGTCGATCTCGAGCTGTGCGCGGCGCTCAGCCAGGCGCTGGACGACGTGCGCGAGCGCTACGCGCTCGAGGTCTCTTCGCCGGGCCTGGATCGCCGGCTGCGCAAGCCCGCGCATTTCGCCGCGGCGCTGGGCCGCGACGTGGCCGTCAAGCTGGCCGCGCCGCACGCCGGGCGCAGCAACTTCCGCGGCGTTCTCAAGGCGTCGGACGCGACCAGCGTCACTCTCGACCTCGCCGACGGCGGCAGCGCCACGCTGCCCCTCGACGGCATCGCCAAGGCGCACGTGGTCTACAACTTTGATACCGACGGAGGCCACCGTGAGTAAAGAGATCATCGAGGCTCTACGACAGATCGAAAAGGAGAAGGGCATCGCCTTCGAGGCTCTCGTCGAGGCGCTCGAAGACGCGTTGCTCTCCGCCTACAAGAAGACGCCCCATGCCGTGGAGCACGCCAAGGTCGAGGTCGATACCGAGACCGGCGACATGCGCGTCTACGAGCTCATCTTTCCGGAGCACATCGATGTGGAGGCCCTCAAGGTGCACGACGAGGAGGGCGAGGAGATCGGGCTCGACCTCTCGAGCATCGACATGAGCGAGGTCGAGCGTATCGAGGTCACTCCCGACGACTTCGGACGCATCGCTGCCCAGACCGCGAAGCAGGTCATCCTGCAGCGCATTCGCGAAGCCGAGCGCGATCTCATGTACGAGGAGTACATCGACCGCGTCGGCGAGCTCGTCACCGGCATTGTGCAGCAGAGCGACCCGCGTCACAACACGCTTGTGGAGCTCGGCCGCGTCGAGGCAGAGCTGCCGCGCGGCGAGCAGATCGAGACCGAGCACTACGACCACGGGGCGCGCATCAAGGCCGTTATCATGCGCGTCGAGGACTCCGCCAAGGGCCCCCAGGTCAAGCTGTCGCGGCGCAGCGAAGAGATCGTGCGCAAGCTCTTCGAGCTCGAAGTGCCCGAGATCGCCGATGGCCTCGTGGAGATCAAGCAGGTGGCGCGCGAGACGGGCTACCGCGGCCGCGACGGCAAGCCGGTGCCCGGACGCTGCAAGATCGCCGTCATCTCACACGCCGACGGCGTCGACCCGGTCGGCGCCTGCGTCGGTCCGCGTGGCTCGCGGGTGCGCATGGTCGTCAGCGAGCTGCGCGGCGAGCGCATCGACATCATCCCCTATAACGACGATCCCGCGCGCTTCGTGGCTAAGGCGCTCTCGCCGGCCCGCGTGCGCGAGGTCATCGTCGACGACGAGGAACGCTCGGCGACCATCATCGTGCCCGATGACCAACTGTCTCTGGCCATCGGCAAGGAGGGTCAGAACGCGCGCCTCGCCAGCAAGCTCACCGGCTGGCGCATCGACATCAAGAGCCAGCAGCAGATGGCCGAAGCCGAGAACAACATGGAGTTCGGCGATGACGAGGGCGTGGACGGGCAGTGCATGGCCGTCATGCGCACCGGCAAGCGCTGCCCCAACCAGGCCGAGCCGGGCTCCCGCTACTGCAGCATCCACGTCGACTACGTGGCGCCCGAGCCGGTCGCCAAGGCCGAGCCCGCGGCGGCGGCCGACGCGGCCACGCCGGCCGCGAGCACGGCAGCGCCCGATGCCCCCGCGGCGGACGCCGGCGAGGAGTGACCGTGGCGCCGCCGCCCGAACGCACCTGCATCGGCTGCCGCCGCAAGCGCGGCCAGGCCGAGCTGGTCCGGCTTACCAACGCAGCGGGACGCGTGGTGCCGGCTCTCCCCGGCGCGCCGGGGCGGAGCGCCTACCTGTGCCCCGGCGAGACATGTCTTGAGGCCGCGGACAAGCGGCGCGCGTTCGCGCGCGCCTTCCGCGGCCCGGTGGTTCTCGATCCCGCAGTGCACCGTGCTGTGGCGCGACACACGAATGTGCGGTGCAGCTGCGGCTCCCCGCACCGCAGCGAGCCTGCGGCGGCTACTGATGAAAGGCGGTGAGGTGAATGGCGAAGAATCGCAAGGTTTCCGAAATCGCGACCCAGCGAGGGACGAGCGTCGATGACGTTCTCGCCCACCTCAAGAAGGCGGGTATCGAGGTCGTCGACGGCGAGGTCAGCGTCGACGAAGAAGCCATCGAGAAGGCGTACGCGGCTCCGGCCGGCGGCGTGCGCCGCCGGGCCGGAGGCCCGGGCGGCAAGCGCCGCCGGGTGATCATCGACGCGGGCGCCTCGCGCCGCGGCGGCGGCCCGCAGGGCGGCCGCGACAGGCGCCGCGGCCGTGGTCGTGGTCACGACCGCGACGAACAGCCGGCCGCGCCCGTGGTGCCTACCGGCATCGTCAAAGTGCCGTCGGGCTCCACCGTCAAGGACATCTCACAGCTCCTCGGCGTGTCCACCCCCGAGATCATCAAGGCGCTGATGGGCTACGGCGAGATGGTCACCATCACCCAGACGCTCAGCGACGAGGCCATCGAAGTCCTGGCCACCGACTTCAGCCGCGAGGTGGAGATCACGCACGCGGCCGACGAAGAGGCCGAGCTCGAGGCCGAGGCCGTCGACGATCCCTCGGACCTCAAGCCCCGCGCCCCCGTCATCACCGTGATGGGTCACGTCGACCACGGCAAGACGAGCTTGCTCGACGCGATCCGCGACACCGCCGTGGCGGCCGGAGAAGCCGGCGGGATCACGCAGCACATCGGCGCCTATCAGGTGAAGCACAACGGCCAGCCCGTCACGTTCATCGACACGCCCGGTCACGCCGCGTTCACCGCCATGCGCGCCCGCGGCGCCAAGGTCACCGACATCGCCGCCATCGTGGTGGCCGCCGACGACGGGGTGATGCCCCAGACCGTGGAAGCTATCGACCACGCCAAGGCGGCCGGCGTCCCGGTCGTCATCGTCGTCAACAAGATCGATAAGCCCGAGGCCAACGTCGATCGCCTTAAGCAGCAGCTCAGCGAGCACGGCATCATCCCTGAGGACTGGGGCGGCGACACGGTGTTCGTTGAGGCGAGCGCGAAGCAGCGCATCGGTCTCGACAACTTCCTCGACATGCTGCTGCTGGTGGCCGAGGTCGCCGACCTCAAGGCCAACGCCGACGCTCCGGCCAGCGGCTTCGTCATCGAGTCGCGCATCGACCCCGGCCGCGGCGTCGTGGCCACGATTCTCGTGAGCCGTGGCACGCTCCACGTCGGCGACGCGGTCGTCGCCGGCGAGGCCAGCGGGCGCGTGCGCGCGATGCGCGACTTCATTGGTGAGCCGCTCAAGAGCGGCGGCCCGTCCACGCCGGTCGAGATCGTCGGCTTCGACGATCTGCCCGTGGCCGGCGAGTTCTGCCGCGTGGTCAAGGACGAACGCATGGCGCGCTCCCTGGCCCACAGGCGCGCCAACCGCCTGCGCACCGAAGCGCTCGCCAAGGAGCGCGCCCTCACCCTCGACGATATCTTCGCGCGCATCGCCGCGGGCAAGGTGCTCGACCTCAACCTCGTGGTCAAGGCCGACGTGCAGGGCAGCCTCGAGGCGCTCAGCGACGCGCTGCTCAAGATCCAGCACCCCGAGGTCAAGGTGCGCGTCATCCACTCGGGCGTGGGCGGCATCAACGAGAACGACGTCATGCTGGCCAGCGCCTCCGCGGCGATCATCATCGGCTTCAACGTGAGACCGAGCCCTCCGGCCACCGCGCTCGCTGAGACCGAAGGCGTCGACGTGCGCACCTACAAGGTCATCTACAAGGTCACCGAGGACATCACGGCGGCCCTGGTCGGCATGCTCAAGCCGACCATCGAAGAGGTCGTGCTCGGGCAGGCCGAGGTCCGTACCACGTTCAAGGCCTCCAAGCTGGGCACCATCGCCGGCTGCATGGTCACGCACGGCGTGATGACCCGCAACGCCAGCGTGCGCGTGCTCCGCAGCGACGTCGTGGTGCACGACGGCAAGATGGGCTCCCTGAAGCGCTTCGCCGAAGACGCCCGCGAGGTGGCGGAAGGGTTCGAGTGCGGCATCCTGCTCGACGGCTTCAACGACCTCAAGGAAGGGGACGTGCTGGAGGCGTACGAAACCCGAGAAGTCGCTCGTGAGGCCTGATGCATGCATCGGCGTCCTGCTCGCGGAGCTGCACTTCCCGGCCGCCCGGTCGCTGAAGGACAAGCGTGCGCCGCTGACCTCGCTGCGTGACGTCGTGCCTCGCCGCTTTCGCGCCTCGTTCAGCGAGGTGGGCCTGCAGGACGTGTGGCAGCGGGCGCGCGTGCTCATCGTCCTGGCTGCCTCGTCGCTGCAGCAGGCGCGCGAACGCCTCGACGACATCGACCGCTACCTCCACGGGCAAGACTACGAGGTAGCGCGCCTGCTCATCAAGACTACGGATACGGTGGACACCCTGTGGGACATCGACTCCTGAGGATCAACGAAAGCATCAAGGAAACGCTGTCGTCGGTCATCACCGCCGAGGGCCTCAAAGACCCGCGTGTGGGATTCGTCACGGTCACCGGCGTCGAGACCTCGCCCGACCAGCGCTACGCCAAGGTCTACGTCAGCGTGCTCGGCAAGCAAGCAGAGCGCGCGGCGACGATGAAGGCGCTGGACAACTCGAAGGGGTTTCTGCAGGCGCGCATCAACGCGTCGCTGCACATGAAGCGCACGCCGCAGCTGGAGTTCATCTACGACAGCACGCTCGACAACGCCTTGCACATCGAGAAGCTCATGAAGCGCGAAGAGGAAGTGCTGGGCAGCGAAGCCCCGGAGATCTTCGTAGACGGCGAGATCGGCGACGGGGAGCAGGGCTCGGCGTGAAGGCGCTGCCCGCCGACCTGGCTGCGGTGTGCCGGCGCATGAAGACCGAGCGCAGCGTCGGGCTGGCAGTGCACGAGCGGCCCGACACGGACGCGCTCGCCGCCGCCGCCGGCATGCTCGACCTGTTCGCGCAGCTCGGCGCGGAGGCTCGTCTGCACGTCGATCAGGACGAGCACCTGCCTCTCGAGGAGCTGCTGCTTCCGTCCGGCGCCGTCACGCGCGGCCCGCCGCCCGCCGGGCGGCCTCTGTACGCGCTCGACTGTGGCAGCCTCGAGCGGCTGGCGCTCCGGCTCACGTCTTGGGCCGGGATCGTCGTGAACATCGACCATCACCACGACAACACGCGCTTCGGCGACGTGGTCTACGTGCGCGGGGAGGCGAGCAGCACGAGCGAGCTCGTCTGCGACATCGCCCGCGCCCTTGGGGTGCGCCCGTCCCGGCGTGCGGCTCAGGCGCTTCTCGCCGGCATCTCGTTCGATACCGGCCACTTCCGCCACGACAGCACCTCCGCGGCCACCTTCGAGACGGCGGCCTGGCTCGTCGGGCTCGGGGCGAATGTGACCACGGCGTTCTCGATGCTGTACGAGCAGGGCTCGCTCGAAGCGCTGCGCCTGTGGGCGCGCGCCGTCTCCGGCGCGCGCCTTCTGGCCGGCGGGCGCGCCCTTGTCGCGACGCTGCGCCTCGGCGACTACGCCGCCGTCGGCGCCGGCGAAGAAGAGACGGAGGGCATCGTCGACAGCCTACGCGCCGTCGCCGGCGTCGAGATTGCGGCCCTCGTCAAGGAACAGAGCCGCGGGCCGCGCGTGCGCGTGAGCCTACGTTCGAGCTCGTGCGACGTCAGCGCGATCGCCGCCCTCAGAGCCGGCGGCGGTCATCGCCTGGCTGCCGGCTGCTCCTGCGACGACGGCCCCGAGGAGGTGACCGCGTGGCTCAGTTCCGAACTCGAAAGGCGCCTCTCGACGGCGTCCTGCTGATCGACAAACCCGAGGGTTTCACGTCGCACGACGTCGTCGCCCGCGTGCGCCGCCAGGTGCGGCCGGCCGTCAAGAAGGTGGGCCATGCCGGCACTCTCGACCCGTTCGCGACCGGCCTGCTCGTGGTGCTCGTCGGCCGGGCGACGAAGCTGGCGCGGTTTTTCGTCGACCTGCCCAAGGAGTACGAATGCACCCTGCAATTCGGGGTGCGCTCGGACACCGGCGACCTCACGGGCGACCTCAGCGAGACCGGCGTCACGACCACGCTCGAGGCCGTCGAGGCCGTGCTGCCGGATTTCCTCGGCGTCGTCCGGCAGCAGGTGCCCATGACCTCGGCCGTCAAGGTCGACGGGGAGCGCCTGTACAAAAAGGCGCACCGCGGCGAGGTCGTCGAGACACCGGTCAAAGAAGTGCAGATCGACGCCATCGACATCCTCGATCTTGACGCTGCGGCGCAGACCATGCGCTGCCGTATCGCCTGCTCCAAGGGCACCTACGTGCGCCAGCTCGCCATCGATATCGGCGAGGCGGTGGGCGCGGGAGCGCATCTTGCGCAGCTCTCGCGCACGGCCACCGGCGAGCTGCGTCTGGGCGATGCCCAGACGCTCGCCGCCTTCGAGCAAGCCATGGCTGCGCGGGAGCCGGGGGACGAACGCATCTCCGGCCTCGTGGATCCAGCGATGGCCCTGCAGTTCATGCCCGGCATCGAGCTCTCGGCGGCGCAGGTGGCGGCGGCGCGCAACGGCGCTCGCCTGCCGGGTGGGCCGCCCGAGCCGGTGCGTCTCACGTACCGCGGCGAGCTCGTCGCGATCTACGGGCCGGCGGAGGAAGGCCACGCCCTGAAGCTTCTCGTCAAGCTCTGATGCGAGTCGTCACCGATCTGGCCGACCTCGAGCGCCGACCGCGTGCCGTGGCGATCGGCACCTTCGACGGCGTCCACGCGGGGCACCGCGCCGTGATCGGCCAGGCCGTCGGCCTGGCCGCGGAGCGCGGCCTCCTCGGCTCGGTGGTGACCTTCGACCGGCACCCGCTGGCGGTCGTCGACCCATCTCATGCACCGCGCCTTCTGACGCCGCTGCCCGAGAAGATCCGTCTCATCGGGGAGCTCGGGCCCGAGGAGCTCGTGCTCCTGCCGTTCGACGAGAGCCTCGCGGCGCTTACTCCGGCGGACTTCTGCGACGAGGTGCTCGGCGCGGCGCTCCAGGCGCGCGTGGTCGTCGTCGGCGAGAACTTCAACTTCGGCGCCGGCGGCGCCGGCGACGCGGCGCAGCTGCGCGCCTGCGGTGCCGCGCATGGCTTCGAGACCGTGGTTGTGAGCCTCGTCACCGAGCACGGCAAGACGATCAGCTCGACGCGCATCCGCCGGCTGCTCAATCGCGGCGAGCTCGAGGAGGTGCGCGAGATCCTCGGCCGGCCGCCGTCGGCGGCGGGCCTCGTCGTCGCCGGCGACCGGCGTGGTCGCACCCTGGGCGTGCCGACCGCCAACATCGACGTCGAGGCGGGCACGATCTTTCCCGGCCGCGGCGTCTACGCCGCCCGCGTCCTCGTGGACGGCGTCTGGTACCGGGCGGCCGTCAACATCGGCCACAACCCGACCTTTCGCAGCAAGGCGGTCGAGACGATCCACGTCACCGTCGAGGCCTTCCTGCTCGGCTTCAGCGGGGACATCTACGAGCGCCCTATCCGTGTCGATTTCCTCCACAAGATCCGCGACGAGCGGCGCTTCGACTCCGTCCCGGAGCTCGTCGCCCAGATGCGCCGCGATATCGCGCAGACGGCCGATCTGGGCGATCCCGCGTTCGCCGAGGTCGCCCTTGCGGCGACCGCAGCCCC
>Ga0114951_10000332_pt1 | contig 68485 bp, 82 predicted proteins | sample AM7aDNAmetaG_FD_88677 | JGI IMG/M metagenome (GOLD analysis project Ga0114951, IMG submission 88677) | Freshwater microbial communities from Finland to study Microbial Dark Matter (Phase II) - AM7a DNA metaG | ecosystem: Environmental > Aquatic > Freshwater > Lake | place: Finland: Lake Alinen...
CGACCAGCTTCATATCGGTCGGGATGTAGTAGATGTTCAGCTCCAACGCGTCCGCGCCGGCCTTTTGAATCTGCTTGGCGTAGTCAGTCCAGCCGCCGGCGGAACTGCCGTTGAGGCTGGCGATGACCGGGATGTCCACGGCCTTTTTCGCGTTGGCGATGTGCTCGAGGTATTCCTCCGGGCCGAGCTTGTAATCGCTGGCCTTGGGAAAATAACTGGTGGCCTCGGCGAAGCTCTCCCCGCCGTGAACCAGCGCCTCTTCCAGTTCGGCGCTTTCCTTCACCAACTGTTCCTCGAACAGCGAGTGCAGAACGACCGCGGCGGCGCCGGCGTCCTCCATTTTCTTGATATTGGCCACGTCCTCGGATAACGGCGAAGCCGACACGATCAGAGGGTTGCGCAGCGTCATTCCCAGGTATTTGGTTGTCAGGTCCATTGTTCTTCCTCTCTCTTGCGGATTTGATGATGAATCATTGGGTGTCCCGGCTCCCCGCCGGTAGGCGGAAAGCCGGGACGAATTTGTACTACGCAGCCGGCGCGGGCTTCGGCGGAGCCTCTCCCGCGGGTTTGCGCGCGGCCATGTAGGAATACAACTGCCACCGCGTTTCGATGTCTTTCTGCGCCTGCTCGAAGAACCGCTTGGCGTCCTCCGGCTTGCTCTTGGTGAGCATCTTGAACCGGTTTTCCGAGAGCAGGTAATCCTGCACCTTGGACTTCGCCGCCGCTGAATCGAGCTGGAGCGGGTTCTCGCCCGCCGCGGCGCGCCGTGGGTCGTAGCGGTAGAGCAACCATTGGCCGGATTCGACCGCCATCTTCTGATGCTGCGCGCCCACGCCGTGTTCCACGTCAATGCCGTGGGCAATGCAATGGCTGTAGGCGATGATGAGGGACGGTCCCGGATAGGATTCGGCCTCGTTGAACGCCTTGAGCGTTTGATCGTCCTTGGCGCCCATCGCGATGCTGGCCACATACACGTTGCCGTAAGCCATCGCGATCAGGCCGAGGTCCTTCTTGTTCAACGGCTTGCCGCCGGCGGCAAACTTTGCCACCGCGCCGCGCGGCGTGGACTTGGACATCTGGCCGCCGGTGTTGGAATAGACCTCGGTGTCGAGCACCAGGACGTTCACGTCGCGGCCGCTGGCCAGCACGTGATCCAGACCGCCGTAACCGATGTCGTAGGCCCAACCGTCACCGCCGAGGATCCACACGCTGCGACGCGCGAGGCTGTCGGCGACGCCGAGGAGCATCTTCGCCTCGCTGGATTTGTTGCCGGCGAGCTTCTGTTTCAACGCGGCGATGCGCTCGCGCTGCTCGTAGATGCCGGTTTCGTCGGTCTGTTTGGCGTTGAGGAGGCCGCCGACCAGGTCGTCACCCAGGACGCCGGACAGCCTCTTCAGCAATTCGCAGGCGAACTCCTTCTGCTTGTCGATCGACACGCGGAAGCCAAGACCGAACTCGGCGTTGTCCTCGAACAGCGAGTTGTTCCAAGTCGGGCCGCGGCCATCGGCATTGACGCAATACGGTGTCGTCGGCAGGTTGCCGCCATAGATCGAGGTGCAGCCCGTCGCGTTGCCGATGACGGCGCGGTCGCCGAAAAGCTGCGTGAGCATTTTGATGTAGGGCGTCTCGCCGCAGCCGGCGCACGCGCCGGAGAACTCAAACAGCGGACGCATCACCTGCTGCTGGCGCAGTTGCGTGACCTTGACCTTGCGGCGGTCCATCTCCGGAATGTTCAGGAAGAAATTCCAGTTCTCACGCTCCGTCAGGCGCAGCGGCGTCTGCGGCTTCATGTTGATCGCCTTGAGCTTGGCCTCGGTCTTGTTCTTGGCCGGGCAAACGTCCACGCACAGCTCGCAGCCGGTGCAGTCTTCGGCGGCAATCTGGAGCGTCCACTTCATACCTTTCCACTCCGGCGCGCGCGCGTCGGTGGACTTGAACGTGGCCGGAGCGCCTTCGAGGCACTTCGCGTCATAGACCTTCATGCGGATCGTGGCGTGCGGGCAGATGACCACGCACTTGGCGCACTGGATGCAGGTCTTCTCGTCCCACACCGGGATTTCGAGCGCGAGATTGCGCTTCTCGTATTGCGCCGTCGCGGTCGGAAACGTGCCGTCCGGCGGGAAGGCGCTGACCGGCAATGTTTCGCCCTGGTTGCCGTAGATGACGCCGAGCGTGTTGCGAACGTGCTTAGGCGCGTTGGCCGCGAACGGCGACGGCATCTCGATCTTGCTCGTGACCTGAGCGGGCACGGTCACTTCGAACAGGTTGGCCAGCGTCTGGTCCACGGCGGCGATGTTCTTCTGGACGATTTCCTCGCCCTTCCTGCCGTAGGTCTTCTTGATGGCGTATTTGATATGGCCAATCGCCTCCTCGCGCGGCAACACGCCGGAGAGCGCGAAAAAGCAGGTCTGCATGATCGTGTTGATGCGACCGCCCATGCCGGTGGCGCGAGCGACGCTGATGGCGTCAATCACGTAGAACTTGATCTTCTTCTGGATGATATGCTCCTGCATGATGCGCGGCAGTTTGCCCCACACCTCTTCCTTGCGGTTGACCGTGTTGAGCAGGAACGTGCCGCCCGACACCAGCTCCTTGAGCATGTCATAGCGCTCCAGAAACACCGGCTGATGGCACGCCACGAAATTGGCCTTGCTGATCAGGTAGGTGGAGCGGATCGGCGACGGGCCAAAACGCAGGTGCGAGACGGTGACCGCGCCGGCTTTCTTCGAGTCATACACGAAGTAGCCCTGCGCGTAGTTCTCGGTGTTCTCGCCGATGATCTTGATGGAGTTCTTGTTGGCGCCGACGGTGCCGTCGGAGCCGAGGCCGTAGAACATCGCGCGCACCACCTTGCCCGGCTCCGTCGAAAACTCGGGGTCGAAAGGCAGGCTGGTGTGGCTCACGTCGTCGTTGATGCCGACGGTGAAGTGGTTCTTCGCCTTGGCGGCGGCCATGTTGTCGAACACCGACTTGACCATCGCCGGCGTGAATTCCTTCGAGGAGAGGCCGTAACGGCCGCAGAGGATCTTCGGCATCGTCTTGAGCTTGCCGTAACCACTCGCGAGCGCCTCGGTCAGGCCGGCCACTATGTCGAGATAGAGCGGCTCACCGAGCGCGCCCGGCTCCTTCGTGCGGTCGAGCACGGCGAGGGTTTTCACCGTCGCCGGCAACGCCTCGATCAGCGACTTCGGGCAGAACGGGCGGAACAGGCGCACCTTGAGTACGCCGACCTTGCCGCCTTGGGCATTGAGGAACTCCACTGTCTCCTGTGCGGCTTCGCAGCCGGAACCCATCAGCACCACGACGCGCTCGGCGTCGGGCGCGCCCACGTATTCAAAGAGCCGGTATTGGCGGCCGGTGAGCTTCGCAAAGTTGTCCATCGCCTTCTGCGTGATGTCCGCGGTCTTGTCGTAGAACAGGTTGCACGCTTCGCGCGCCTGGAAAAACACGTCCGGGTTTTGCGCCGTGCCGCGCAGCACCGGTTTGTCGGGATTCATCGCCCGCTGGCGGTGGGCGATGATGAGGTCTTCATCAATCATGCCCCGCATGATCTCCTCGGTCACCAGCTCAATCTTGGAAACCTCGTGCGAGGTGCGGAAACCGTCGAAGAAATGGAGGAACGGCACGCGCGATTCCAGCGTCGCCACCTGCGCGATGAGCGCAAAGTCCATCGCCTCCTGCACGGACGCCGAGCTGAGCATCGCAAAGCCCGTCGAGCGCGCGGACATCACGTCGCTGTGGTCGCCGAAGATCGAAAGCGCATGGGTCGAGAGACAGCGCGCCGAGATGTGGAACACCGTCGGCGTCAACTCGCCCGCGATCTTGAACATGTTCGGAATTTTGAGCAACAGGCCCTGCGACGCGGTAAACGTGCAGGTGAGCGCGCCGGTCTGCAACGCGCCGTGCACCGCGCCGGCCGCGCCGCCTTCGCTCTGCATTTCCACCACGCTGGGGATGGTGCCCCACAAATTTTTCACGCCTTCCGAGGCCCACTGGTCGCACCACTCGCCCATATTAGAGGAGGGCGTGATGGGATAGATGCCCATCACTTCATTGCAGCGATAGGCCACGTAGGCCACCGCTTCGTTGCCGTCAATTGTAATGTATTTCTTGCTCATGTTGATTTTAATTCTTCCAATTCGTCCATCTGCCGCAGGTATTCAAAAACCTGGTTTGCTTCTTCTTCGCTGACCGTGCTGATCGCAAAACCGACGTGCACGATCACGTAGTCGCCGGGGACCGCCTCGGGGACGTATGCGAGGTTGACCTCCTTGACGATGCCGCCAAAGTTGACCTTGCCCGTCCGCAGCAACGGGTCGTCGCCACTGATGCTTTCAATCTTTCCTGGAACAGCCAAGCACATTAGTCGCTGGTCTCCTTCGACGCCGCCACCACCTGGCCCAGCGCGATCCCGCCGTCGTTCGGCGGCACTCGCTGATGCCAGTAGGCGCGAAAATTTTCTTCTTCAAGCCGCTTCGCGGCCCGCTCGGTCAAATAACGGTTCTGAAAACAGCCGCCGGTGAGCACCACTTGCTCCCGGCCCGCGCGCCGCGCCACCGCGACGATTATCTCGGCCAGCGCGTTATGAAACTTCGCCGCAATCCGGCCCGCCGGTTCGCCTTCGGCCGCGTCGCCCAGCATCGCGCGAATCATCGGTTCCCAGTCCACCACCCACGGTGACTGGCCGTCCCGGATCGCGAACGGATACGCTTCATCCGTTCCGGCGGCTTCTGCCGCAAATTCCAACTCCATCGCCGCCTGGCCTTCGTAACGCGTTTGCTGCCGCAATCCGGCTATAGCTGCTGCCGCATCGAAAAGCCGACCTGCGCTGGACGTCACGGGCGCATTCAGGTGTTTATGCAGCATTTGCCACACAATTTGCAACTCCGGTCTTGTAAAACCTTTCACCGCCGTCGGCGCTCCCGGCCCGGACAGCGCGTCGCCGAAAATCTCGTAGAGCACCCCGGCCGCGCAACGCCGCGGCTCGCGGACCGCGCTGTCGCCGCCCGGCAGCCGGAACTGGCGCAAGTGAGCCAGACGCTGGAAGTTATGCCGCGTCGCCAGCAGAAACTCGCCGCCCCAGATCGTGCCGTCGGTTCCGTAGCCCGTGCCGTCCCAAGCCACGCCGAGCACCGGCCCTTCCAACTCGTTTTCCGCCATGCACGAGACGACGTGCGCGAAATGATGCTGCACCTCCCGCACCGGCAATCCGAGCTGTTGCGCAAATTTCGTCGAGAGGTAGTCGGGATGCATGTCGCACGCCACCGACTGCGGCGACACCGCATAAAGTCGTTCGAAATCCGCAATGACCCGCCGGAACGCCTCCAGCGACGGCGCGCTCTCCAAATCGCCGATGTGCTGGCTGATGAACACGTCGCCGCCGACTGCCAGCGCGATTGATGATTTCAGGTGCGCTCCCACCGCCAATACAATTTTGGATTTTGGATTTTGGATTTTGGATTTGATGCCGGCATCGCTGGTTTTTTCATTCCGCAATCCGCGATCCGCAATCCGCAATTCAATCGGCAGCGGCGCAAACCCGCGCGCGCGCCGCAGCACCATCTCGCGGTCCATGACCACGCGAACGATCGAGTCGTCCACATGCCTCACAATCGGCCGGTCGTGGATGAGAAAGAGGTCGGCGATGCCGTCAAGCCGCTGCAACGCGTCGCGCTCGTCGGTGCAGATCGGCTCCTCCGCCAGGTTGCCGCTCGTGGCCACCACGGGAAAACCGAGTTCTGCCAGCAGCAGATGATGCAGCGGCGTGTAAGGCAGCATCACGCCGAGGCAGGGATTGCCCGGCGCTACCGCCTCCGCAACGCCACCCGCGTTTTCGCGCCGCCGCAGCAAGACAATCGGCGATTCCGGCGAGGTCAGCAGCCGCTCCTCGATTTCGGAGATTTCGCACAACGCCTGCGCCGCCGCCAGCGACGGAACCATCAGCGCAAACGGCTTTTCCTCGCGATGCTTCAACTCCCGCAACCGCCGCACCGCCTGCTCGTTTCGCGCGTCCACCAGCAGATGAAACCCGCCCAGCCCCTTCACCGCCGCGATCTCGCCGCGCCGGACCGCCTGCACCGCCTGTTGCAGCGCCGCGTCGCGCTGCGCCAGCACCCGGCCCGTGCGGTCCCAGAGTTCCAACTGCGGCCCGCACGCGGGGCAGGCGTTCGGCTGCGCGTGGAACCGGCGGTCGCGCGGGTCCTCGTATTCGGCGCGGCACGCCTCGCACATGGCGAAGCGTTTCATCGTCGTGTTCGGCCGGTCATAGGGCAGAGACTCGATGATGCTGAACCGCGGCCCGCAATGCGTGCAGTTGGTGAACGGGTAGCGGTGGCGGCGGTTGGCCGGATCGAAAATCTCCCGCAGGCACTCCGGGCAGGTCGCGATGTCTGGCAGAATCAGCGCCGTCTTCGTGCCCGTCGTATCGCTCTCGCGGATCTCGAATTTCTTGAAACCGACCGGGTCGAGCCACGACGACTCCAGGCTCTGGATGAACGCCCGCTGCGGCTTTTCGCGCGGGATGCGCAACAGGAAGCTCTGGAGCAGGTCGCGCCGCCCCTCGACCTCGATGAAAACGCCCTGCGCCGAGTTGTTCACCCAGCCCGTCAACCCCAGTTCCTCCGCCAGCCGGAACACAAACGGCCGGAACCCCACGCCCTGCACCGCGCCGCGAATCGTCACGCTCAGGCGCTGTGCCTGTGTCGTGCTCGTTCCCGCTGGCGATTGAACAATCATGTGCATCTATTACGGTTCCGGCTTCGGTTGGCTGAGCCACTGCGCCCAACCCCTGCCACCCGAAAAGGACACACCTTAGAGTGAACCGTCAAGGACGACTACGCTTGCGTTGGTTTGCACTTTGCGGATTTTGGCGGAAAAAAGTCGCCGATGATTTTGCGGGATTTTACGGCGCTTTCGGCTTGGATCTGGTCTCGATGAACTTGTCCCAGAATTCCTTCTGAGTGCGGAGGGTGAGGAAGACCATCGGGCGCACGGCGAAAAGCTCCGGCTGCCAGTCCTCGCCGACCTTGGCGGCGACCGCCGGTTCTTGGTCCATCGAGGTGACGATGAGGGCGGGGCGGAGACCGGCGGGAACGTCCCCGGCGCGGGTCCAGTAGCCGACGTTGCGGAACTTGCGGAAATACCACGGCAGCGGCCAGGTGTCGTAAGGGTCGGCGCAGACCTCGATCACCATGTCCCGATGCGCGGGATGGACGGCGGCGATCTGCTCGACGCGCCGGACGAGGTTCAGCAGGTCCGGGCTGGTGTGCGCATAGACGCAGGGATTGCGCGGGTCGGCGCAGTACCGGCCGTTGGCGCGCCACGCCTGGCCGCCGAGCTGCCACGCCGCCGCGGCGAGCAACGCGCCGATCAACCACTTCGCCCAGCGCGGCCGGGCCGCTTCGATCAGCGCCACCGCGCCGACGCCGGCGAGCAGGATCATGCCGTGCAGGAACGAGAGCATGAGCCACGGGGATTTGTGGCGGATGACCGAATACTCCGCCGTCAATGCCAGCGTGTAAACGGCGAGGAAACACACCAGCGCCGACGCGGCGTAGCCGTTGCGCCGGCGTCGCCATGCGGCGATCATCCCGACCGCCGCGAGCGCGACGATCAACGCCTCGCTCCAGGCCGGGCCGCGACCCTCGTGGAACCAGAGCAGATGTTGCAGGTAGAAATGCCACGGATGAATGTGCCGGCTTTTTTCGCCGTTGACCCAGCCGAGGTAATTCCCATAAGTCAGCACCGAGTCGAACACGCCGCGCCAGTGCGTGAAGAACGCGGAGTAAAACACCACCGCCACCACCCCCGCGACTCCGAGCGCGGAAAGCAGATGCCTATAGTTCACCCTAAGCAACCCTGCGCGCGCCGCGGGCGAGGCCGACAGCGCGATGGCCGCCGCGCCGAACGAGAGCACCCACGTTTCCTTCGTCGCGTAGGTCAGGCCCGCGAACGCGCCCGCCAGCAATGCCCAGCCGGCGGAGGGATTGCGCGCGTATCGCCAGCCGGCAGCAATGACGCCGAACGTGAAGAAGACCAGAAGCATTTCCTGGATGTAGTAGCGGCTGTAAAACGTCATGGCCGGCGAGATCGCCGTGAGCAACGCGCTGACAATCATCGGCCACCGCCCCAGCCCGTCGCGCACGAGCCAGAGCAGCAGCACCAGTCCCACGCCGAAAAGCGCGGGCACCAGCCGGAACGTGATCTCGCTGGTGTCCGCGAAGTTTTTCCCCGCCGTCAGCCACGCGAACGGCAGCGTGAGATAATAGAGCGTCGGGCCGTGGTTGTCCTTGAGGTCGTATTCATACCGGCCGGTCTCCAGCAGGATGCCGGTGCGGACGGCCTGGTTCGCCTCGTCGCCGTGCATGACGCGCGCGTCGAGCGGGCACGGCCACCACAATCGCAAGCCCAGCGCGCCGGCCGCGATGGCTAGGAGCAGAATGCAGTGAATCAGGTTCTTTCGCACAGTGTCTGACGGGTTTTTGCCGCGAACTTCAACCGCGCGAAGCTTAACACAGATGTTCCCCGGCAAACAACCCACTCGGTGGATCGCGTTCTCCGAACGCGATTGTTCTGCGGGCGTAATAATGCCAGCGGGTTCGTGCTCGGAGAGTGTGACGATATCTTGAGAACCGCCCTGATCGCGTTCGGAGAACGCGATCCACCATGGGAATCCACTCGCCCAAAAACAAGAAGACCGGCGAAACATCGTCTCGCCGGTCTTCTCGAAACTTCACGTCGCCGTCATACCGCGCGGCGGCGAATCGTCGGGTGAATCGCGTTCTCCGAACGCGATAGCCGCTGAAAAGATCGTGTTGGGCGGATGCAACGCTTCAAGATGGGTTTGCCTTCCGATTGATCGCGTTCGGAGAACGCGATCCACCTCGACCCGCGACTCCGCTCCGTTTACACTAACACATTATGCGCAAGGAGTTTGGAGGCCGGCTGCATCACGAGGTGCCGGGATGGGTGCCAAACGACGCGACCTTTCACATCCGTGTCCGCTGCGCACCCGACAATTCCACACCGTTGACTGAACCGAAGCTCGCCGTCGCCCTGCTGGATTCGTTCAAGTTTTATCATGACCTCCGGCGATGGAACCTCCGCGTCTGTTTGCTGATGCCCGACCATCTTCATGCGCTGCTCGCTTTCCCGCCCGAAGCAAGGATGAGTGAGGTGATTCGCAACTGGAAACGGTTCCACAAAAAACAGCATGGGGTGCGATGGCAGGAGGGTTTCTTCGACCACCGGATTCGAAATGAGGAAGAGCAAACGGTGAAGTTTAACTACATCCTGAACAATCCCGTCGCGAAGCAACTCTGTGAACGGCCTGAGGATTGGCCGTGGGTGTTGGTTGATCGAGATCTCCAGTAACGGTCAAAATGCGGGTGGATCGCGTTCTCCGAACGCGATTGGTTTGCAGAGAGAGCGCCAATTTTGCAAGACGCCCTGATCGCGTTCGGAGAACGCGATCCACCAGGGAATCCTCTCGATCAAAAAAAAGAAGACCGGCGAAACATCGTCTCGCCGGTCTTCTCGAAACTTCACTCCGCCGTCATACCGCGCGGCGGCGAATCGTCGGGCGGTTTACTTCCCGAAGACCTCCACCTCCGTGTAGTGGTTCATCTGGTTGGAGGTGTTGCCGTTGCTGTAGAGGCGCACATAGCGACCCTTGACGCCCTTGACGGCGATCGGACGGCCATCGTAGGTCTCGATGTATTCGAGGTCCTTGCCGATGCCGAGGCCGGCGTGGTTGTCGTGGTCGTTGCTGAACACCGTCTTGACGTTCTGGATGAAATCCGGATCGTCCGAGATCTGGATCACCACGTCGCGATAGACGCGCGGCTCGCTGTGGAAATGCCAGAGCACCAACGCCCAAATCTCGCTGCTCTTGCCGAGATCAATCTGCACCCATTGCACGCCTGGTCCAAGCTCCACGTAGCTGCCCTCGGCGCCTTCCTTGTCACCGTCGGTGACCAGGTCGAGGCTGCCAATGACCGGCTCCTTATCGCTGGAGGTCACCTTCTTCTTGAGAGCCAGATTCGTGCAACCGGGCGGCACGTAGGTCGGGGGACGCGGCTTGTCGCCGCGCGGCGCTTCGAGGTAGGGGGTTTTCAGGTTCTTCGGCGTGCCGACGAACATCGGCTTCGGCATCTTGTAATCCAGCTTCACCATGCCGGCGGGCGCTTCGTCGCCGAAGCTCACCTGGCTGAGGGCGAAGCAGCCGAGCGCCACCATCAATCCATACGACGCGTATTTCTTCATAAGTTGGTTTTTCCTAAACTACAGTTGCTGTTTTCAACGAACATTCGTCCGGCCATTTAACACAATTTCCCGCCCCGGACGCAACAAATTCCTTTCGCCCGGCGATACGACCAAAGTTGGATCGCGGCCTCCGGGCGGTTACTTCCCGTAAACCTGCACCTCCGTGTAATGGTTCATCTGGTTGGAGGTGTTGCCGTTGCTGTAGAGCCGCACGTAACGGCCCTTGACGCCCTTGACGGCGATCGGACGGCCGAGGTGGGTTTCGACATATTCGAGGTCCTTGCCGATGCCGAGGCCGGCTTGATTGTCGTGGTCGTTGTTGAACACCGTCTTCACGTTCTGGATGAAATCCGGATCGTCCGAGATCTGGATCACCACGTCGCGATACACGCGCGGCTCGCTGTGGAAATGCCAGAGCACCACCGCCCAAATCTCGCTGCTCTTGCCGAGATCAACCTGCACCCACTGCACGCCGGGTCCAAGCTCCACGTAGCTGCCCTCGGCGCCTTCCTTGTCGCCGTCGGTGACCAGATCGAGGCTGCCGATGACCGGCTCCTTGTCGCTCGAGGTCACCTTCTTCTTGAGGGCCAGATTCGTGCAACCCGGCGGCATGAAGATCGGCGCGCGGGGCGCGTCGGGACGCGTCGTCTCAAGATTGGAGGTCTTGATGGGTTTCGGCGTGCCGATGTACATCGGCTTGGGCAGGTCGTAGTTGAGCTTCAGCATGCCGGCGGGCGCTTCGTCGCCGGAGCTCGCCTGGCAGAGGGCGAAGCAACCGAGCGCCATCATCATTCCATAGGACGCGCATTTTTTCATAAGCTGGTTTTTCCCAGACTGCGGGTTGCGGTCTTCAACCAACACTCGTTTTGCCGTCGGATGCAATGTTCTGCTCCAACCGCAACGCATTGCTCTCGCCCGGCGGCACGGCCCGCGCGGCGAAGGCGGGCGTGGCGGTCGCCTTGTCGCCCAGCATCCGCAACAGGCCGCGACGTTTTTCAACGACGAGCGCAGCCACTTCGACGTGCGAGCGGCAATAGGCATTCACTTCGGCCGTCGTCATGACCATGAACGCGGTGGAGAGCGCGTCGGAGAGGGCGGCGGAGGGCGCGATGGCCCACGCGGCGAGGTGGTTCGACGCCGGCCGGCCGGTGCGCGGGTCGAGGACGTGCTGGCCTTTGACCTCCGTGCCGGAACCGCTCAGGGCCGCGCCGCTCAGGAGCACGGTGTCGAAGCCCGCTTGGCGGCTCCAATCGCCCGCCACGCCGAGCCGCCAGCCGCGCTGGTCGGCGGGACAACCGGCCGCGTCGCCGCCGTGGCCGAGGGCCAGCACGGAACTGGTGCCGCTGTGGAGGAGCACGTCGGGTATCTCCCAGTCGGCGAGAAGTTCCGCGGCCTTGTCGAGGGCGTAGCCTTTGCCGATGGCGCCGAGGTCCACCTCGACGTTCGTTGCGGGATCGGCCCCGGTGGCGGGACGGATGGTGACGGTGAAATCCTGCGGATTCAATACCAGCCGCTCCATGCCGACGACAGCGCGCGCGGCGGCCAGTTCGGCATCGGTCACGCGCTGCCAGTTTCCTTTGGCGTCGCGCATCAGGTTCATGAGCGGGCCGACGGTGACATCGAACGCGCCGCCGGTGTCGGCATGGACCTGCGCGGCGAGCTGGAGGCACTCGAACGCCTCAAGGCAGACGCGGAGGGATTCGCCGGGCCGGAGGCGGTTGATTTGCGCAATGTCACTGACGGGCTGGAAGCGGCTGAGCAAGCCTTCGAGCCGGTCAATCTCGCGGAACACCGCGGCGGACGCCTGCCGCGCGTAAGTTTCCTCCTGTCCTGCGACGACCACCTCGAACACGGTCGTCATCGCCTCGTGAGCGAAGCGGCACAGCGGAGGAACATCCGGCGTCATGAAGACTTCGCGCGCAACGCCTGACCGCAGCAGCCGATGCCGCCGATAAGCGCCACCAGCGCGCTGTAGCGGTGCAGCTCGACCAGGGTTTCCTGGCCGTGCGTGCCGAACCACGGCTGCATCATCACCACCGCCGACAGCACGACGCCCAGCCCGCCGAGCACGAGGGTCCAGAAGAGGCATTTGCAGCCGCAGCTTTCCGCCTCGGCGCGCATCAGAGCCAGCAGCGCCAGGCTGCCGGCAAACGCGCCGCCGGTGCCGGTGTGGCAGACCAGCAGGTAGCCGCTCAGTTTGTGGCCGAGGAGCGCCGCATAGAAGCCGGTGAGCGCGAGCAGGGCAAGGCTCAGCACCATCACCAGCGAGAGGAGTTTGTCGATCACGGGAAACCGCACCGGCGTTTTGGCCGCGCCGCTGCACAAGCCGCCGCCGCTCTTCGCGGCCACGACGCCAACAATCACGGAAATTACGGTAAGAATCTTAAACATGGCGTTGCTACTCCTTCTTTCCGAAATAACGGGCGAGCCGCTGCAAACCGCCCAGCACGCCCACGCCCAGCATGGCGATCATCAATCCGCTGCACCCCCACAGCACCATCTTGAACAACGGGCGCATGATGAACGTGAAGCCGAAGAGCTTGTGATAAGTGCCGTCGAGTTTCGCCGTCTCCGCCATCGTCTTCACCGCCACGGTCTTGGTCAACAGCGGGCCACCGGCCTCGATGCGGCCGAAGAGCATCGCCGCTTCCGGGGAATGGCAGTCCGTGCACGCCTTCGCGCCGAGTGAGGCCACCTTGGAACGGACGTTGTGCGCCACCGGCCAGAAGACCGGCTCGGCGGCGGGATCGCTGGAGGCCGCGAGTTTGCCGTCCTTGCCGAGCGCGAAGAGGTAGCCGCGTCCGACATAGACGAACTCGGCGGATTTGTCGGCCGCCGCCAGCGCCTGCAACATCAGCGCCAGTTGATCCTCGGTGAAACTCTGCGCGGTGCCGGCGGTTTCCACAACCGCGCGCACGGCGAAGTCCGGCACCATCGGCAGGAACTTTTCATTCACCATCCGGCCCCAGACCGAGCCGGCGCGATTCTCCGGCGAGTCCGACGTCGTCAGGCTGCCGTCGTCGCTGCGGGTGTAGATCTTCTTGCCGCGCGCCAGCGCCGGCGAGCCCGCCGCCGAATCGTCCGGCGCGAGCGCCTGCAGCACGTCGAGCATCCGTTTCTCGATTTCAGCCTCGAGTTGTGCCGCAGCCGCATCGAAATCCGGCACGAGCGGCACGAGCTTGCCTTCTTTGCACAGCACGAACCCGGACGGCGAACCCGCGGGAGGCGCAAACGTCGTGTCGAGGTCCAAACCGCCGTCCGTGTTGACGCGAAACAGCTTGCCCGAGGCGACGAAGACCGGCTCGCCGAGTTCGTCACCGAGCTGGGCGATGGCCTTCAGGACGCTGCCAATTTGCTGGCCGGCGTCGAGGATGCCCTTGGCGGATTTCGTCAGTTCGTCGGGCCGGATCGGCGTGAGTTTGCCGGCGGCGCGGCGCGCCCAGAACGCGGGCCACATCACGCGGTTCGGCGCGATCTTGCCATCGCTGCCCTTGACGAAGACCGGCTCCTGGATGAACGGCGCGTCAGTGAACCAGAGCGCGCGGCCATGGATGCCGAGGCGGTTGGCGCGCGACACGCGCATATCCGTCGGCGTCTTGCCGGGCATTTGGCCGGAGTGGCACGCGGTGCAGGAAAGTCTGTCGAAGTGCACGGGCGGGATGCCGCCGTGCTTCGGATGCGGTGCGCCGAGGCGTCCGCCGCCCTTGTCCGGCTCATCGACGTGGCAACCGCGGCAACTGAAATCGCCGACCGACGCGACCTTGCGCTCGGCCGCTTCGCTTTCATAGCCGCGGGTGATCATGTGATTGATGTCGTTGCGATGGCAATCAACGCACTTGAACCCGGCGCGCGAATGGATGTCCTGGTCCACGGCTTCCTTCTCCGCGTGCATGGGCGAGGCGGAGTGGCAGTTCAGACAGTTCTTGTCAGCGGGCTTCTGAATCTGGAAAACCGTCCGGTTTTTGCTGTCGAATTGCGCCATGCCATACTTGACGTAGGGCGGCACGGCGAATTCCTGGTCGTCCGGGTTCGGCCCGTCGTTCATCGTCCACGTGGGCTTCACGCGCAAGGCCATGCCGCCGACTTCGCCGAGACCCGACGCAGCGGTTGCAGCCCACGCGAAGTTTTCGCGGCCGATCTGCCGCACCCACTCGCTGTGGTCCTGCGCATGGGAACCGTTGTGGCAGGCCAGGCAGTTGACTTCCAGCTTGCCCGAGACGGTCCAGCGCGCGTGCGAATCGCCGGGACTGAACTCGTCCGCCGGCTCGCCGGTGTCGCCTCCAGGCATGTGGCGGGCGAATTGCTTGGTGAAGTCCCACCCGGTCATGCCGACCGCCGAGGGGTTCCACGTGCCGCTCCAGCCGCGATACGACAGCGGCAGTTGCGTGCCGGTGAGTCCGTCTACCAGGACCCACGGCTCGCCGGGCCGGCCGGCGGGAACCTTGCCGGAGGAGGAGTTGAAGTGCCAGCCACCGGAGATTTTCTCGTAGTTGTGGCACATGCCGCAGGTCTTGCTCGTGGAGAGCGGCTTGGCGCTCGACATCGAGGGCACGACGCCCTCGCCGTCGGGGCCATTGAGCGGGAGGCGGTGGACCGGCACGGTGCGTCCGCCGTCCCACGGCTCGTCCGCGAGACCGCGCGGGACGCCGAACAGGCCGGCCGCGCCTATCGTCAAGAGAACTATGGAAGCGCGCATGGTTATACCTTGAACTCTTCGGGCTTGAACTCCAGTTTGCGACCGGCAGCAACGGCGTCGTTGGCCTTGAGGACCGCGACGGCGGTTTCGTAAGCGACTTCGCCGGGGCAGTTGAGCTTCGCGCGACCACGGACCGCGTCGAAGAAGTTTTCGAGATGCGGCTGGTGCGCCGGCTTGAGCAACTCGATCGGCAGCGGCCACTTGCCGGCTTCGGCCGTGACGCGCACGTCCACTGCGACGTTGCGGGTGGTGGTGGGCTTGATCGCCTCCTTGACCGGCTTGAGCCAGCCCTTCTTGGCGTATTCGTCCCACGACGGCGCATGCGCCTCGCGCTCGACGGTGTCGCCGCGCGCCGCGACCTCGGAGATGGTCAGCGCGCCGTTGACGCCCATGAACTGCTCGTAGAAGCCGCCGCGCTTGGTGGTGGTGAGCACCTGGTAGTAGGCGCGGTTGGTGCCTTCGGGCGTGTTGAATTCGTAAATGGTCATGACGTTGTCATACCACTCGCGGCCCTTGTAATAATCCATGCCGCCCATGGCGACGATGGCGGAGGGATTGCAGCCCCAGATCCAGCTAAACAGGTCAATCTGATGCGAGCCGAGGTCCACGATCGGGCCGCCGCCGTATTTCTTATACCAGCGCCAGTTCCGGAACTGATCCATCGAGACGTAGCCGTATTTGTCGAGCTTGGCCTGGTCAATCGCGTATTTCTTCGGCCAGCCGAGCGAGTCGGCGATGGAACGGTTCCACTGCCCGTAAGCGTGCGTGACGCGGCCGAGAATGTTGGCCTCGCGAATGAGCCGGTCAATGGCGTGGATGTAGCGCGGATTGCTGCGGCGCTGGTGGCCGATCTGGAGCAGCTTGCCGGTCTTGCGCTGGGTCATGACCATGCTGCGGGCCTTCTCCAGCGAGTTGGACATTTCCTTTTCGCAGTAAACGTGCTTGCCGGCCTCCATGCAGGCGTTGGCGATTTCGGCGTGCATCCAGTCGGGCGTGGCGACGATCACCGCGTCGAGGTCTTTTTCCTGCGCGAGCAGCTCGCGGTAATCCTCATACGTCTTCACGTCGTAGCCGGTCTTCCGCAGACGGCCGCCGACCAGTTTCTGGTGATATTCCCAGATGTCGCAGACGGCCTTGAACCGCACGCCGGGAATGCCGCTGGCGGCCTCGATGAGGACCTGCCCTTGCGCGCCAAGGCCGATGACGCCGACATTCAGGTCGTCAATGCCCTTCGGCCCCGCCAGGTTCGGCTTTGCCGGCTGCGCGACGGCTTGCGCCAGCGCGTTGCCTGACAACGCCAGACTCGCGCCGGCCACCGCGGCCGACTGCAGAAACGTCCGGCGATCCACTTTTCCATCCACGTTTTTCATTTCGTTGCTGCTCATAAAAAACTCCCGCTGCTCCCGACTCGTTATTTCTTCTCCGGCTGGAATTTCTCCAACAGCTTGCCGGCCCTGGCGCGTGTCGCGGCGTCCTGGGTCAACTCCAGGCATTTTTTCAACGCCGCGACAGCATCGTTATGCTGTTTTCTTTCGATGGACACAACAATTTTCAGATAGGCATTTCCCGCCTCGGCCTTGATTGAGCCGTCCGCCAGCAGCGGTTCGATGGTTTTCAGGGCGGCGGTGTTCTGGATATTCCCCAGCGCGCCGAGCAAAAGTTTCTTCTCGTCCGGCTCCTGCGCGGCCGGCAGCGCGGCCTTGAGATGCTTCAACGTCTCGCCTTCCACGCGCCTGCCGCCGAGACTGGCGATCCGCGTGTAGCCGCGCAACGCCAGCACGCGGTGCGTCTTGTTCGGCGAGGACTTGATGACGCCGAGCAAGTCCGGCAGCACCGCCGGATCGTCCGCCGACGCCAGCGCGCGCACGGCCGCGTCGCGCACTTTTTCGTCGCTGTCCTTGAGCGCGGCGCGCAGCGTCGCAAACGCGCCCGGGCCGCCGACCTGGCCGAGCATCTTCAGTAACGCCGAATGCGCGTCGCCCTTGGACGCGCCGACGGCGGCGAGCAGCGTCGCCTCGACGCTCTTTTGGTCATACATCCGCCGCGCCGCCGTCACCAGCGCGTCCTGCGCATCGGTGTTGTCGGGATTTTTTTCCACCAGCGCCGCGAGCCTCGGCAGGCTCTCCTCATTGGCCGTCAACCCCAGCGCTTTGAACGCTTCGCGGCTGACCGCGCTTTCCTTGTCCGCCGCCGCCTGCTCCAGCGCCGGCAGCGCCGCGACCGCGCGCCGCGCGCCGAGCGTCTGGATCAACAGCACCTTGGTCTTGCTGTCAGCGCCTTCGATGCGTTTCAGGAGCGATTGATCAATGCCTTTGCCAATGATGTTCTTCAAACTTTCCGCCGCCGCCGTTGCCGTGTCGCCCTCGCTTGCGGCGGCTTTCAGCAGCGCGTCGAGACTCGACTCGTTGCCAAGTTTGCCGAGCGCGGTGATGGCCGCGACGCGCACCGGCTCGTTGTCGCTCGCGGCGAGCGCCGTGACCGCCGGCAGCGCCGCGCGGTCGCCGCGATCCATCAGCGCCAGCGACAGATTGATTTGCAGTTCCGGCGGCAGCCCGGCGAGCTTGCCGGCGAACGCCTTCGTCGCATCCGCACCGGGGAAATCGAGCAGGCAGCGGACGGCGGCTTTTTGGACGGCGGGAGCGCGGTCGCCAAACGCTTCGAGCACCACGGGCAGCGCCTTCGTTTTTTCGGCGCGCACAAGCCCGCGCAGGCCGGCGATGCGCGCGGCCGGCGTGTTTACCATCGTGAACAGCCAGCGGTAATAGTTCGCCGCCTCGAACGTCTTCCCCTGCGCGAGCAACGTGTCGGCGCACGACGCGACCGCGTCGGCCCGGCGGTCAACGAGCGCGCTGGCGACGTTGGCCTCCGCGAGAATCCCCGCGCATTTGCCGCCGCCGATGCGGCCGAGCGCCATGATGGCCGCGCCGGCGAGTTGCGTGTCGGCGTCCAGGACGAGCTTGGCCAGTTTCGTCACCACCCTCGCTTCGCGGCGCTGGCCGAGACTGTTGATCATGCCGATCTTGAGCTTGCCGCTCACCTTGTCCATCGCCGCCAGCAGCGCGTCGCCCGCCTCCGGGCACGCCGAGTTCTGCAAACCGTAGCGCGCGGCGTGCGAGAGCTTCTCGTCCGTCAACAGCGCCGCCAGCACCGGCACGCATTTCTCGGAGCCGACCTGCCGCATGGTCTTGCAGATGAATTCCTTCGCCCACGGCGCGGTGTCGGGCTTTTGCAGGACCGCCAGCAGTTTCGACTCGATGGTTTTGAGCTGGTCGGGACCGGCCTTGATGATTTCGTTCTGGATGGCGTAGATCGCGGCCTGGCTGGTGCCAAAGTCCACCTTGCCGAGTTCTGCATAGGCGTCGGCGCCGGGCGGCAGACCGGGCGCGGGATCGGCGGCGAGGGCGGCCGCCAGCAGCGCCGGCAGGATCATCGTAATGGCCATCATGTTTTTGACTCTCATGGGATTCTCCAGGTTGAAAGTGATTTTCGGTTTCGACTAGAGCACCCACGGCTCGCGATAGGCGCGGCCGAGCATCGCCGACGCGCCGGGATCGTTGAGAATCTCCTCGGTGGCCGGATTGAACCGGATTTTGCGGCCGGTCAGCATCGCGATCTGGCCGAGGTGGCCGATGCTCGCGGAGCGGTGCGCCACTTCCGCCGGCGTGATCGTCACGCGGCGCGTGCGGACGCAGTCGAGGAAGTTCTGGTGATGATCGCGGCTCTTGTAGAGATGGATTTCGTTCGCGCCGATCTTGTCGCGAAGGAGCGACTTCGGCTCGGAGTCAATGCCGCCGCGGTCCACCCAAATCCAGCCGCGGTCGCCGATCCAGCGCGCGCCCATGCCCTTCGGCTGCTGTTTGGCGTTGGCGACGATCATCTTCGCGCCGTTGGCGAACGTGGCTGTGAACTTGTAGGAAATCGGCGCGTCATACGTGCCGTCCGCCGGCAGCTCGCAACCGTTGCTCTCGATCTCGACCGGGCCGGTTTCCTGCGTCCCCAACCCCCACTGCGCGATGTCCGCGTGGTGGCCGATCCAGTCCATCATCTGGCCGCCGCCCCAGTCGAGCACCCAGCGCCAATCCCAATGGCTCACGCCCTGATACGGACGCCACGCCGTCGGGCCGAGCCAGAAATCCCAGTCCATGTCCTCCGGCACCGGCTGGACCGGCTTGATCTCGCCGGGCCGGCCGTCGGGCAGGCCGACCTCGACGGTGTGAATGTTGCCCACGCGGCCGTTGCGGACCAGTTCGGCGGCGAGGTGGAAATTTTCCTGCGACCGCTGCCAGCTTCCCGTCTGCCAGACGCGGCCGAACTTCTTGCAGGTGTCGGCGAGCACGCGGCCCTCGCGGAGGTCGTGCGTGATCGGCTTCTCCCCATACATATCAATGCCCGCCCGCAGCGCCGAGCAGGCCACGAGCGCGTGCCAATGGTCGGGCGTGGCCATGCTGATGGCATCGAGGTCGCCGCGCGCGATCACCTCGCGGAAATCATGGTAGGTCTTGCAATCAGTGTTGCCGTATTTCTTGTCCACCGTCTCTTTGGCGCGCTTGAGGTGGCCGGCGTCCACGTCGCAGACCGCGACGAACTGGACCTCCTGTTTGCCGAGGAAGGAGTTCATGTTGCCGCTGCCCATGCCGCCGAGGCCAATGCCGGCCATGACGATGCGGTTGCTGGGCGCGCCCGCGCCGAAGACGGTGGATGGAACGATGTTCGGAAATGCCAGCGCCGATCCGGCCATGGCCGCGCCCTTCAAGAAACCGCGTCGCGAGACTCCATTGTTGTTCATAGCTGTCTCCATTTCTTCGACCGTCCCGTTGGCAGGTCCGGGACGTTACGGCGACGCCAGCGCGTCGCCACGCAAGACAAGTCGCCGTGTTTCCTAGCGGAATCGCCCCCATCCCACAATCGAAAAAAGGTGCGACAAAAGTAGCAGTGCCTACGAGTCAATGAAGCGGCCGAAGAGTTGGGTTGACGTTCGCCGTGACACGATCATGATAGTCTCATGCCAACCGTGTTGCGCATCGGACCTTACCGCTTCCACTTCTACAGCCGGGAAAACCGTGAGCCGCCGCACATCCATGTGAGCCGCGACGATTACGAGGTGAAGTTCTGGTTGCAGCCGGTCGCACTGGCCGCCAACTACGGTTTCAGCCCGGTTGAGCTGCGCACCATCAAGCGACATGTGAAAGAGCATTGCGAAACACTGGTTCGAGCCTATACTGAATTCCATGAACAGCACTGAAACATCCGCAGCGATTGCGGCGGTGCGATGCTGGGTCGAAGGACGCCGCGTCTGGCTGGAGCTGGCCGATCAGCGGCTGATGAGTTTCCCGGCTGTCAAATACCCTTTGCTGGCGGAAGCGCCGCAGGAACTGCTGGAGAAAGTCCAGCTTCGCGTGCAAGGCCGCGCTCTCCGCTGGGAAGAACTCGACGAGGATATCTGGGTGGACGACGCCGTCCAAGGTCGCTTCCCGAAGCTGCGGGCTGGCGGGACTCCCGCCATGGTCGCCGAATCCCCCGCTCGCTACGGCAGGAAACACTGACCGTCCCTGGCGTGGTGTTCCGCGGCGGCGGATAGTTTCACTCGCGCTTTCGTCTCACGCCGCCCACGGCGCATCCTGCGGCAACGGGCTTATCCCGCCGATTCGAAAGATGTCCGGCAATGGCATCGGAAACAAGGGCGTTCCGCCCGTTCCCCAAGGCCCGCAGGATAATCCGGGTCCTCCAAGCGCCCCTGGTCCCGCCGGTCCGCCCGGCGAAGTTTCCGCCCAACAACTCACCGACGCCATCGCCGGCACCAGCGCCAACAGCAATGCCGTGGATTTGCTCGACCCCAACGCCGACCTGCCGCCGGTGATCGAGAAGATCAACGAGTTGATCCAGGCGATGAGGAGATGATGAAGAAGTGAAACCACAGATGGACACAGATGAACGCGGATGGGATAATATTTAACCGAAAGGTGTCGTATGAACCGATTCATGGTGATGGCGGTTGCGGTGGTGATGCTCGCGGCGGGCGGCTTTGGCGCGGAAGTTCCGACCTACGTCGCCGGCAGTTGCGATGTCGAAGTGACTCGGTTGCTGAAGCATGCCACTACATCGCTGGTGCTGGGGAAAACCTCGTTGCGAACCCTGGCGCCCCAATACTGCGTGGATACGGGTAGCGCGACCAATTGGAGCGATGCGCTCTCGCAGGTGGACCGCCTCTACGGAACCAACAACCTGAAGCGCGCTTTGTTCCTTTGGAAATTCATCCGGCCAAACATGCCGACTTCGGTGCTGAGTGAACTGCGATTGGGGCAGAAAACTCCTGGTTTCAGTATCGGTTCGGGACACGCTGAGAGCTATGTGTTGGATCCGGGCGACACGGTCGCTCCCTCGGGATCCGCGCCACCCGGAACAAACGTCATGGTTCATCAGGGTTCATTATCGGAACCGTCACCGAAAGCGACGCTCGAATTCACGATATCTCACGGCGACACGAAATTCATGGGCGCGCCCTCGTTGGAGCTGCACAATTTCGTTCATGCGTCCATGTGCTACCAAATGCTGCAGTTCGACACCAATGATACGCTCACGTGTTTCTGGGGCAGCCATCCTATGACGAATGGCGCACGAGGCATTTACTTCAACGGCAGCATGACAAGCTTGGAAACCAACTATTATTCGACGGTTTACGGAAACCACTTTGGAAACCCGTTAGAGGAGTTGGAATTTAATCCCGATCTCACGATCCAGCGCCGAACCGTGTATGACTCGATTGACCAGCCGAAGTATGCGGACTTCTACGAGCACGGGAAGCTCGTGCGCCGTGGATTTTACGGCAAAAAGGAATCCGGAAAAAGCGAGTCTTACTACTTTGATCACTTTGAAGAGTTCAAGTCCTCGGAATCAAAGCCCGATACTCGGTAATTGGGTTAACTACCCGATGGGGACGCTGAAACCCAAACACCAATCCGCGACCGTTGCGGGGTTCGCGACGGATTCCTTGCCGGTCAAGATTGAATGATTATTGCAGAACCAGAAGAAACGAGGAGGTGACCATGGAAGACTACGACGCGGATGCGGCACTTGCGCGGCGGCGGCGAAGGTAGAAAGCGGTCAGCAGTCAGCCGGAGGGGAACAGCAAGGCGAAGGCGGGAGCGGTTGAGGGTTCTTTGTTGAGTGTTGAGAGAGCGGCAATGCCGATGGCGGCGGCGAAGCGGCGGACCGTCACCGCGGCGTGATCTTCATCGTGATCGTCGCGGACGTCACCGGCGCTTTCAGGTTCAGGCCGATCCGCGTCGGCTGCACCGGCGCGTCTTCGTGGATTTCCTCCGACTCGATCATCACTTCACCGCCCTCGGCGGTGATCTGCACGCGCAATGACTCGCCGCTGTCGCTCACCGACAGACGACCGTCGCCGTCGCGCTGCCATTTGCCTTTCGTGATCAACGCCGTGCCGAAGCTTTGCGGGCTGGTGAATTCCACGCAGTCGCTCACCGTCAGCGACCCGTCGCCTTCGCGCGAATAGACAAACGTCCGCACCAGCGTCTTCAGCTCCGGGCAAGGATACGCCGAGGCGATGTCGAGCACGAGCGTGTCGGCGGCGTCGGTGAACTCCTTGCGCACGACCTTCGCCTGCGCGTCGCGGCCTTCGCGTTGAAGCTTGCCCGCCACCACCGGCACGGCGTGGCCGAAGGAATTGAGCAGCTTGCTGTCATAGCGCTGGGCGCTGAACGTGCGCGCCGTGTAGGTCTCCGCGCCGGGATCGAGCAGCAGCGGGACTTTGCCGATCACCACCACGTAACTGCCGACGTCGTTGTGGTTGTGGTGCTCCGCGTTGTGGCCGCCTTTGAGGGCCACGCCCATGCGGCAGGCCGAGCCGCGCGCGGGCCGGCTGATGAGAATGTTCATGTCGCCGAACCACGAGCGAATGCCCGCCTCGTAGCGGACATCGCCGGCGGGCGGGTTCGTCTCCGACGCGGCGTTGGGAAAGCCGCAAATCATCGCCTCAAACAACGTGCCGAGCGCGCCCCGGATATCCAGCCGGTCGTAGTCGCGCAGCCCGACGCCATAGCGGCGGTTGACGAACCACATGATCAGCGGCGACGGCCTGGCGTTGACAGCGCAATCCGCGAACGCCGGCGACACGCCGCCGATGATGCCGATATTGGCGCCGAACATGGCCGGCCCGCGCACGTCCGGCCGCGCCATCAAGTCCAGGTTGCCGCCCGTGGCCTGGCGGATCGTTTCGGCCAGCAGCACGTAATGGCCGAAACCGTAGTCCCAGTAGCCGAGTCCCTCGCTGCAATAACCGTCCGGCGTGAACCCGTTCAGGAAATTTTGGGAATAATGCTCCGCCGCCGCCACGAACAGCGCGCGCTCCTCGCGCGACTCCGACAGCGCCAGCGCCGCGCCGGTCACTCCCGCGAAGCAGACGGCGTTCCAGTTGTTCGTCGTCTTCATCCAGCCGTCCAGCCTCCGTTTGCCGAGATACGCCGCCCGGCACGGGCCGAGCACGAACCGCTCGACGCTCGCGCGAATCCGCTTCCGCGTCGTCGCGTCGAGCTTGTCGCCGAGCAGCCAGTCCGCCGTGGCGAGGTTCCACGCAAGCGCCGAAGAGGCGAGATCCACGTCAATGAACTTGCCGTTGAAATTCGTCAGCCGCCGGTCGTGCGCCGGCATCACCCAGCATTTCTCCGCGCAGAACGCGGCGATGAGTTCCTCGATCTTCGGCAGAAAGCGGCCCTTGTTCTCGACACACTCCGCCAGCGTCAGAATAACCAGCCGGCCGCGGCGCTCGAAGGCGACGTTTTGCCAATGCGTGCGGTTGCCGGTGCGCGAGAAGTCGAGGTAAAGATCATCCGGCTGCTCCGGCACGGGCTGTGCCAGCAATCCCTCGGCGCGCTTGACCACGCCGCGCCAGGCGGCGTTCGCGGCCAGCACGTCCCAACTCGCGCGGTCGGCGATGGGCCGGCCTACGCCGGCGGGAGCGTCCGGCAACATGCCAGCGATTGTCTTCAGGCGGTCCGGGTTGAGCGCGTCGTCGTTTTTGGCGGACGCGTCGCTGAGGGTGAGGAACAGCGCCGCGCAAGCCAGCACCGATGTTGTTGTCAGGCAGAAAAGCGGTTTCACGATGGCGCGACGTTGCGAAAAATGCCCCGTCAACTCAAGCGCATTCTGCGCGCGCGCCAGTCTTCGTCAGTCCTGCGGGGCCGGTTGCGGCGGCTGCTTGATCTGCACCACCGGAAACGGGAAGTGGATCTTCAACTCGTCGTCCAGATGGACTTCCACCCAGTAAACGCCGGGCCGCTCGAATTGCACGCCGCCGAAGAGCGTGACATTGGTGACGCTGACGTTCTCATCGGCAAGCTGGAACGTGCAGTCGGACTCGCGCAATGGCGTGACCTCGTCGGTCGTCAGCAGGCGGACCCGTTGCTTGAACTGGCCGCGGCCGGCGCACCAGCGCACCCAAACGAACAGTTTGAACGCCGTGACGGGGAACTGCGGCGACTGGAGGCAATTGACCACGCCGACGAGCGTCTGGCTGGCGGGGTTCATTTCCTGCCGCACGTCCTCGCACACGAGCACGGCTTGAAGATCGGGAATGTTTTTTTCGGTCATGGTGTCCTCGCCCGCGGTTTAGTAGGTGAATTTCAAACTCAGGAACATGCAGTTGTCGAGCGTCTGGTTGGGAACCGCCGGCAGCGTGAAAACCTTCAAGCTGTAGCCGATCTGCGCGCTCAGGTTCTCGCGAAGCCGGTAGGTCGGCGCGAGCTGGAACTGCCAGAACTCGCTGCGCGTCGGCTGGCCCGAGGCGAGCGTGCCGGCGAATTCCAGCGCGGCGGAGGTGTCCAACTGAAGGTTCGGCAGCACGTTCTGGCTCAACTGCGAGTAATAAGCTTCGCTCGTCTCTTCGTAAAAATCCGGCTGATAACTCTGTTGAATCGCCTGTCGGCGGCCTACGGTCAGCTTCGCGTCGCTCGGCAGCGTGTAGCTCAGGTTGAGGTCGCTGTTGGGATTGGACAGCCGCCGGCCGTCGGGTTCCTCCCGCATTTCCGTGCCGACGCTTGCGGCCGCCTTGAACTGGCCGGGCAGTTGTTGTTCGATTCCGAACGACGCAACCCCGGCGCGGTAACTATACGCGGATGTTGTGTAGTCCACCTGCTGGCCCTGCAATCCGCTGGTGAGCTTGGTGCGGCGGGTCAGTTGCCAGTCGGCATCGAAACCGACGCTGCTCGCGGCGTGGTCGTTGGTCATCGCGAACGCCCGGTCCTGGTAGTTCCACAGCGCGTGCGAGAAAAACGGCTTCAGCGACCAATCGTCCGAGCCGCCGTAAACGGCGCGGGTGGCGAGGCTGTTGACCATCAGGCTGCCCTGGGCCGCGCCGATGTCGCTGACAGGAAGCTGTTGGGGAAATCGCATCGAGCCGTCCGCTTGCAAAGCCAGATCACCCACCTGCGAACGCGCGTAGTTGGCATTGAAAGCGTCTTCACCGGGATCGAATTGACCGCGCGCGACCGCCTCCGGCCCTGGCGCGGCCGATTTCTTATTGTAGTTGATGTCGAAATCGTCGGTCGGCTTGAGTCTCGGCGCGAAGTCCAGCGGTTGCGCCGGCGTGACAAGATCCGAAAACTTGAGCGGCGGCAGGACGGTTGCCTCCACCGACTCCGCCGCGCGGGCAGACGGCGTCGCCGCCGCGGCCAGCCATCCGGCCAGCCACAGCCACCGACCGCACCGCCTCAAGCATGGAGTTTGTTTCCGCACAACAATGGGGATTCTGACGCAACGCCGGCGCTCTGTAAAGCGATCCGCGCCACTAAGAAATTGCCACAAGCGCCAAGTGGGAGTAATGTTACAGGGCAGGGTATGACTTCGACAACCTACGATCAGGCGCTTCCTGAAGCCGACGCGCTCCAACCGGATACTTCCGGGCGGAACCCAGCGGACGGTTACGGGCGGCTGATCCGCTACGTTCGCGAGAGCGGCGCGTCGGTGGAGACACTCGACGCGGATCATGAGCACCGTCTGCGGCAAACGGTGGCGCTTTACCGCCGGTTCCTCTCTGACCTGCTGAGTTGGCCGCAGTTCCGCCAGAGCATCCTGATCGAAATGCAGTTGCGCAACCTGCGCGCCGGCCGACGCGGCGTGAGCGCCGAGGAGGCGATCCAATCGTTGTTGGTGGAGCACCAGAAGGACATCCTGCTCGGCGTGCTGGAGAGTTTCACCGGCAACATCACCGCCCGCCAGGCGCGGCACATCCTGTTCCAGTTCGGCGCCGAAGACGACATTCCCGCCACGCGCCGGCGCTGGCTGCTGCCGCACGAATTGGTGGCGCTGGCCGACAAGCTCAGGCTGCACATCAAACGCGACTATCCGCGTTACAAGGCGGCGCAGACCGATTTGTTCTTCGCGCAAGTGCGGCTGGTCTATGATTTCGCGGGCCGGATGGCGTCGGGGCCGGACCAGTTTCACGACGCGTTTCAGGAAGGCTGCGTGGCGCTGCTCCATGCCATTGACAAGACCGCCAATACCACTGCCTGCCGGCTCTCGACTTGCGCGCAGGAGTGGATTCGCGGCGCGATGCTGCGCTTCCTGCAAGGCCAGCGCACGCCGGTGCACGTGCCGGTGAACGCGCTGCCGCGATTGCGCCTGTCGCAAGCGATGCCGCAGCGCGTGCCGCTGGAGCTGGCGAGAGAGTATGGCGACGACGCGCGCGACGAGGGGTTCGTGCATCCGGCAGAGACCCTGGCGCAACGCGAAATCCGGCCCATGCTGGAGCGGCTTTTTGAATGCCTGACGGCCAAGCAACGGCAGGTGATCGCACTCCGTTACGGCCTCGCCGACGACGGCGTGGAACATTCGCTCGAAGAAACCGCCCGGCTCATCGGCATCAGCTTCCAGGAAGTGGACCGGCGCGAGAAACGCGCCATTGAACGCGTGCAGGCGTGCGGCTCGCGCGAGCTGCTGCGCGAACTGGCTCTCTGTCTGGCGTGACGCATTTGAAATTTCACCTTTGAGATTTCAAATGAGCCAGCCAACCTCTCCTCAACACAAACTGCGCCTCGGCGTGCTCGGCTCCGGCAGCGGCACCAATTGTCAGGCGCTGCTCGACGCCTGCGCGAAGCCGGATTTTCCCGCTGAGATTGCCGTCATCATCAGCGACGTGGAGAACGCCAAAATCCTCGACCGCGCGCGGCAGGCCGGCATTGAGGCGCGCTGGATTGCGCCGGGAAAATTCCGCACCAAGCTGGAGCCGGAGGTGGAGCAGCGTTACGTTGCCGCCCTGCGCCAGCACAACGTGGAGCTGGTCTGTCTCGCCGGGTTCATGCGCGTACTGAAGGACGATTTTCTGAAGGCGTTTCCCGGCCGCGTCATCAACATCCATCCCGCGCTGCTGCCGGCGTTTCCCGGTCTGGAGTCGTGGAAACAGGCGCTCGACCACGGCGCGAAGGTGGCTGGTTGCACGGTCCATTTCGTGGACGCCGGCGTGGACAGCGGCCCGATCCTTGTCCAGGCCGCCGTGCCGGTGCTCGACAGCGACACAGCGCAGACGTTGCACGCCCGCATCCAGGTCGAGGAACATCGCATCTACCCCGAAGCCGTGCGACTGATCGCCGAGGGCCGGCTGCGTGTCGAAGGCCGGCGCGTGCTGCGCCGGGAGTAGGAAAAAATCCGCGGCGGTGGACGACAACACTCGCTAGTGTCGTGGCGGCGCGTTTCGGCGCGTGTCATTCCTCCAGCGTCGTCAGATCGCCTTCCGGCAAACCCTGCGCGCGGGCTTTGAGGACGCGCCGCATGATTTTTCCGCTGCGCGTCTTCGGCAGTTGCTTGACGAACGTGATCTTCTCCGGCTTGGCGATCGGCCCCATTTCATGGCCGACGTGCGCCTTAAGCTCCTCGGCCAGCGCCTCGCTCGGCTCGTAGCCCGCTTTGAGCATGACGTAGGTGTGGATCGCGTGGCCTTTGATTTCGTGGTGCAGGCCGATGGCGGCGGCTTCGGCGACGGCGGGATGACTGACGAGCGCGCTCTCGACCTCCGCGGTGCCGAGGCGGTAGCCGGACACCTTGATGACGTCGTCCACGCGGCCGATGACCCAGATGTAGCCGTCGGCGTCCTTGCGCGCGCTGTCCCCGGTAAAATAGACGCCGGGATACTTGCTCCAGTATTGCTGCACATAGCGGTCCGGGTCGTTGTAGATGGTCCGCATCATCGCGGGCCAGGGATTCTTGAGCACCAGGAAACCTTCCTCGCCGGGCGCGACCGGTTTTCCGGCTTCGTCGTAAATGTCGGCGATGATACCGGGGAACGGTTTGGTGGCGCTGCCGGGCTTCAGCGGCGTCGCCGGCAGCGGCGTGATCATGAACATGCCGGTTTCGGTCTGCCACCAGGTGTCAATGATCGGGCACTTGCCCTTGCCAATGACGCGGTGATACCAGCGCCACGCTTCGGGGTTGATCGGCTCGCCGACGGTGCCGAGCAGGCGCAGCGCGGAGAGGTCATGGCGGTTGGGCCACGCCTCGCCGAAGCGCATGAGGCCGCGGATGGCCGTGGGCGCGGTGTAGAAAACATTGATGCCGTATTTCTCGATCATGCTCCACCACCGGTTCGGGTAGGGGAACGTCGGCGCGCCTTCATACATGAAGCTGGTGGCGCCGAGCAGCATCGGCCCATAGACGATATACGAGTGTCCCGTGATCCAGCCTGGATCGGCCGTGCACCACCAGCGGTCTTCCTCCTTCAAATCGAACGCCCACTGGAGCGTCGTGGCGACGCCGACCATGTAGCCGCCGTGCGTGTGCAGGATCGCCTTGGGTTTGCCGGTGGTGCCGGACGTGTAGAGCAGGAACAGCGGGTCTTCGGCGTCCATCACTTCGGTCTCGCTGCGGTTGCCGCCGGCCAGCGCTCTCGCCACGGGCAGGCCCATCAAATCGTCATACCAATAATCGCGGCCCGACTCCATCTGCACCTGCTGGCCGGTGCGCTTGACGACGATGACGTGCTCGATGGTGGCGCATCGTTTCAGCGCCTCGTCCACGATGTTCTTCAACTCGACGATCTTGCCGTTCATCCAACTGCCGTCGCAGGTGATGACGACGTTGGACTGGCTGTCGTCGATGCGGCCGTGCAACGCCTCGACCGAAAAGCCGCCATACACCACCGAATGCACCGCGCCGACCTTGGCGCAGGCGAGCATGGCGATGGGCAGCTCCGGCACGCGGCCCATGTAGATCGTCACGCGGTCGCCTTTCTTGACGCCCATGCTGCGCAGGACGTTGGAGAACTTGCACACTTCGCGGTTGAGCGCGTGGTAGCTGAACGTGCGCACCTCGCCCTTCTCACCTTCCCAGATCAGCGCGAGCTTGTTGCGCCGCCAGGTCTTGACGTGGCGGTCGAGGCAGTTGTAGGCGATGTTCGTCCGCCCGCCGACGAACCACTTGAAGAACGGCTTGTTCGAATCGTCCAGCACCTTGTCCCACGGCTTGAACCATTCAAATTCCCGCGCGCGGTCGGCCCAAAAGCCTTCCGGATCCTCACTGGCCTTGTGGATCATCTCGTCGTGGCTCTTAATGTAGGCTGCGGCCATCACTTCAGGCGAAGGAGGGTAAATCTCCGGATGGATTTCGTTCGGCATGGTTGGGTTCCTTTCCGTTGTGGGTTATGGCGTTTCCGCAAACCGGCCTGCGACGCCACGCGGCGCTTTGGCTTCGGTTGAATCAGGCGCTCTTATTCATCGCTCCTTGTGTTGTTGCAAAAAACTCGTCAGGGAACACCCGGGCCTGGGCGCAGCCAGCGGATGTAGGCGACCAGCGCGCGCTGTTCCTCGTCGGTGATTTTTCCGCGAAACGCCGGCATCGGCACGCGCTGGCGTTTGACGAAGAAGCCGCCGACGGGGTGATGGGCGATGCGCTGGCAGACACCGTCCAGGATCCACTCGCGGATTTCGTCGTCGTTGCCTGCCACGTCGGGAAAGTCGGCGCCGTCCCACGCCGGGATGTAGCCTTTGAACGAGCCGGTGTTCGGCAGGCAGCCGCGGCCTTCCGGGCCGTGACAACTGAAACAGCCTTTGTCGCTGGCGACGTCCCGGCCCTTGCGCGCCAGTTCGTCCTTCGGCGCGTCGAGCCACGAGACGGCTTTGACATACGCCACCAGATCGTCGAGTTCGGGCGCGGAAAGCCACCCGCGGAACGCCGGCATCCGCACCAGCATCGCGTTCCGCTGCTTCAGATAATCCGCCTCTTTGCGCCGGCTGGCAGTCATGCCGTCCAGAATCCACTCGCGCAGCTCCTGCTCGTTGGCGGCAAACATCATGACGTTGCCGCCGTCCCACGCCGGCACGGCTTTGATGGAACTGCCTGGATTGGGAATGCCGTGCGTGCCGCCGGGGCCGTGGCAACCAAAACATCCGTGTTGCTCGGCCACGACACGGCCGCGCTCGACGGGGCCAATGTTCGCCGTGCGCCACCAGCGCCACGCACCGACAGCCGCGGCGGCCACCACGGCCGCCGCCATAAGCATCCGGATGATTTTTTTCATCGCCGCATCGGTCGAAACCATCACGGCTTGAGACTTGGCAGAATGTTTGAACAGCCGAGAGATGGCTTGAAATGGCTGGAAGTGGCCTGAAAACCGGGGGTTTTGAATTGGGGCTGTCCAAACATTACCGGCCCCGATTTCATGGACCAAACGGCCATCTCAAAAGGGTCATTTTGTGGCCCCGGCGGTGGCTCCGTTGGCACCGTAAGCCGTGAGAGCTTCCTCGATCAAAGCGACCTGGCGTCCAGGAGCCAGGTCGGCGAAAAACAACCGAATGCTGCGCTCCAGTTCCCTGGGCGATTTGCTCTCCAGGATGAGTTGCCGAACCGGCGCGTAGGCTCCGCGGAACGCTCGCGCCAACCCCGCCGAGCCATTGCGGGCGATTTCATCGCCGGCCTTTTCTGCCACCGCGACGTGAGCCGGCACATCCGCAGTCAGCGCCGTCAAAGCAGCCGAGCCAAAAGGATTCCCGACCGGCGATGGCGTGGCCATGCGACGAACCTGCATCCCGAATTTTTCCGACAGACCGGGCAACGCTTCATCCGTCGGTTCCAGTCCGGCGTCGCGCATGTTCTTGAGCAACTCACCGAGCGCCTTTTGCTCGGCGGGCGATACGGAACCAAAGACCGCTTTGGGCACCGCGCCGCGCCGACCATTGATTCGGGCCAACTGCGCGAACAGTTGTTGCTTGAGCGTGCGGCCCAACACCGTGCTGTCCCACACGCGAAAGTCCTGGCGCACCGCCTCCTGCGCCGTCCCGACGCCGCTGTTCATTCCGCCACCAGTCTGCCCTTCAGAGGTTGCGGTCTGGCCGAGGATGATTTGCGCAATCTCCCTCTTGGCCGTGTCCCTGAAAACCTTGAACGCATCGCCCGACTGATTGGACGCCTGGATCAGTTGGAACGAAGTCTCCTTGCTGATGACCAAACCGCCAATGCGCAGGGAAAACTGAACCGCTCGCTGCGCAAGCCTGCGGCTTTCGTCGTCGCTCTGGTTGTATTGGATGACAGGGAACGGCATCCCAAACCGATCCAGGAAGCGCGCCCAACCGTCCCGGTTCAGCGCCATGAATAACCACCAGAACAGCAGCGCCCGCATCGGGCCGCCCCAGTTGTCCGGCGTGCTCAGGAGATGGCCGCGGTGAATGATGTATCGTTCCGGGTCGGCTTCATGGCGCTGGCCGGTCAACGCGCCGTTGGCGTCCACGTCCCAGATCAGCATCCGGCCGGTGGTGTAGTCGAGCAAGTGATGCGGCACCGGCACGAGCGCGCGCAGTTCAAACCGCAACCCCGGCTTCGTGCTCGGACGAAAAACTTTCTCGGTCAGACTGACCGGCCAGAGATGGCCGTCCATGATGGCGGCGAGGACGTTGAGCCAGGGGGTGAGATTTTCAAACTCCGCGGCAATCGGCGGCGGCGCGTCATAACTATCAATCGCGTCCCTGATCATCTGCGCCGTATCCACGTCGTCGGGGTTGTTTTTATCCGGCGGCAAAATCGCCATCACGTCGCCGAGCACGGCCAGCTTGCGCGTCGAGAACAGAGTCTGAATGTAACCGTCGGACATCACCACGTCGCGGAATAAAGAAAACAGGTCGCGCACCGCGCCGCTCTCTGCCCCGCGCAAAATGGCGTGCAGGCGGTCCGCGTCCACCATGTGGCCGAGCGCGGGCGGCTCGTAGCGCGAGTTGACGATGGTCCAACGCGCGACGGGAACCGGCTGCGGTGCCGGTTCAACCTTGACCGTCGGATCGGTGGCCGTCGGCGCGGGCGCGGGCAATGCCAGTTGCGTCCGGGCCGGGTTCGTTGGAGATGTTGGGGATGATGTTTTAGACATAGAGTTTCGATTCCTCGCCGGACCCGTCGAGGCTGGTCCAGCCTTCGCGTTTCTTCGCCCAGGCAGCATCATCATCGCTGACTCGGCCAAGTGGTCCCGCCAGCACGGGATAAGCTTCGACGCGCTCGCCAATCGAAACGAGCGCCTTCAGGCTGGCACCGATGGCGCAAAAACAGTCAGCGTGGTTTCCCGCCTTATCCACCTCGGCCTCGAAGCCGCCCTTCTCGCGCCGCGTCTGGCGGATGTCGTCGCGCAGCCAGGTGGCGCTCGGCACCCACAGCTTGCCGTCGGACATGCTGTTGACGACAAGATTTCCGAGGTAGGTTTTTACCATCATCCTCTCGCCGCGATACAGGATGGACTCGCTCTCGATCACGAGTTCCACCGGCAGCACGCCCGACAGTTCCCTGGCCAGGTCGGCGGCAAAGAACCGCTCGCTGGTGGCCAGCACGCAAAGCTTTCTCGCCCGGTGGCCTGTCGACCGCACCAACGCTTCGCGCAGCACGGCGCGCGTCACGTTGGGATTGTCGGTCTTGAATCGCACCACGGCCCGCACGATGAACGTGTCGCCGCGCCGCTCAGTGACGGCGATGGCAGTCGGGTTCGACTTCTTTTTTGCCGTGGTCGCCGGATCGAGGCCGATGCCGATAGGACCGGTGCCAAGTAGTTCCTCCCAACCGGCCGGCCAGACCTCTCCCGCGGTGATGCGTCGGTCCATCATGCGCGCCTCCGATGCCACCAGACGCCAACCCACCAGCTACGCCACACCCGCGCCGAAAATTTCCAATAAACAGGATAGTAAGGCCAAAACGAAATTCGCCCGTCGCAACATCCGTGGCCGGCGTAGAATTGGAAGTTTCCGATCATCACGGCACGATCTCCTCGGTGATGGCGTTGCACTTGCCTTCGTTGCGGCCGAGGTCCATCGCGCGCTCGACGACCGAGAGCGGCACCGCGGCCATGCCGCTGCGTTTGAAGGCCAGCGCGAAGTTGCGGTCCCACGCGTCCTTGTCGAAGTAGAGCTGTCGGTCTTCTTCCGGCGTGATGACCGCTCCGGTGTCGGGGTGGTAGCACTTCAATCCCGCCGCCTGGCGGTCGAACGCATCCACGCGGTGAACCCAAATCTTCGAGGGCGAGAGATACCAGTTGCCTTTGGCGCGCACCGCGAACGATTCCTGCGGAGGGCAAAACAGTTCCCACGAATAATGGGTGTCGTCGAGCGGCGAGGTTGAAGACCAGATGTATTGGAACTGCGGATTGTCCGACATGATCGGGTCAATGGATTCCTTGACCTCTTTCAAGGCGTCAATCCGCGCCCACTCATCCACGAAGACGTGGCCGCCGTAACCGACCGCGCGCGGCGTTGGCGCGAGCACGAGCGTGCGGCTGCACGTGGTGCGGTCGTGCCAGAGCCGCGTGACGAGTTTGTTTTGCTCGAAAATATCGCAGAGCGCGTCGAGGTCCACACCGTCGGCGTCGGACTCGAATTTCATCCCGCGCTTCGCCGCCTGGTCGCGCATCTTCCGCAGCAGCAATTGCCAGACGAACGCTTCTTTGCGGATGTATTCCTCGCCGAGCAGCAGCGACGCCGAGAGAAAGAACACGTCTACGCCGCGCGTCTCGGCCATCAGCCGGAACGCCTTCGCGCCGCCGGTCGTGGACTTGCGAGCGCGTCGGCACCAAAGCCAGCATTGGCGGCGCGGCGTGTCGGTCCAGAAGACTTCGTTTTGGTAGGCGGTGAAGCTGTCGGCAACGATGGCCGATGGCTCCGCGCCAGGCGCAGTCGGCTGTGGCGTGCGATATGATCCCCACTGCGCTTTCTCATCCGCCGCAGCCTGCTCTGGAGGCACGCCGTAGGGTTCATCGGACGATGGGGATTTGAACGCGTGTTCGTCGAGAACCACGGAAGCGGATTTTCCGCGAAGTTTGGAGGCTTTCATGTTTCCTCCCGTCTATGCCACGCCGGCCATCGGCCCGGTTGGCGCGTCGGGACGCTTGCCGAACATGAGCCGGATCAGCTTGTCCATCTTGATCGGATGCGGGTCGCTGCTGTTGAGAATGTCCGCCAGTTGTTTAACGCCGATTTTCTCCACCGCCTCAGCCGCGTCCCACTGGAACTTCTGGACGTTCAATGTCACCGCGGCCTTGCGGTTTTCCTCGGCCTGCAACTGCACGACTTTCTCAACGAGCGAAAGCAAATCCTTGGGCCGGTCCGCGAGCAGTTCGCTGATGGCCGAGGGCGTCAGATGCTCGTCGAGCGCCGCGAGCAGCCGGCTGCCGGAGAGATTCGCCGCCGCGTCCGCGGGGCTTCCGCCGGTCTTGCGCGTGAGGTCGGCCGAGAACTCCACCAGCCCTTTGGTTTGGTCGAGTTCATCCTGGCGTTGGAGCCATTCCTTGTAGCCGCCGTTGCGCCAGGCTGAAAGGTTTTGGTCGCTGACCGCTTCGGCGCGCCAGCGTTTCTTCAGGATCGCCTTGACGGCCGGCATCGCATTGAGCCAGGGCAAAATCGTGGCGCTCGACTCGCCATCTCGAAGTCGCGCATTCAGTTCATCGCGGACCGTCTTCGGCATCCGGCCGATCTTGCCCTTGCGTGCGGTGGTGTCTGGCGCGCTCATAATGCCGGCTCAAACTCCTTCGACGTGAGATGCCATCCCTGGCAGGCGGGACAATAGTAGGCACGCAGTCGTTCCGGCCGGTTGGAGTGTCGCCTCAATGCTGCGTTCATCGCCGTCCGCGCGTCTTTCTTCGACGGGTAACGGTTCTTAGCACTGCACGTTTGGTGGGGGTTGCTCATGCCAACCTGAGTTGACGCTCCAGTTCGGCCGTTTGTTCCTCTGCCGCAGTCAGCCATATCTCGGCCGCATCCATGTCTTCGCCGATCAGGGCGTCGAACACGTCCAGCATTCTAGCCAGCAGCTTACGGTCGTGCTTCAGCGCCGCGAGAGCGCGTTTCAGCCGTGTGCCGGTTGCCGACTTCTGACTTCTGACCTCTGACTTCTGATTTCTGGTTTCCGTTTTCACGACACCAGTTGGATTTGCCAGAAGTCGCTCGCGAGATTCGGGTTGGCAGCGTAGGCGAACGGCATCGTGAAATAACCCTGCTGTCCCCACTTCACGCCCCAGGAGTTGCGAACCAACAGCCGCTGGCTCGGCAGATCGTAGCCGACCGCCAGCACCGCATGACCGCCAAGATTCGCCTCGTGCGGCTGCGGCAGATTCAACACGCCGGTCTGCGCCACGGCGTCGCCCTCGAAACCCGCATAGACCGTGAACCCGAACACAACCGGAAAACCGGCGGCGAGGCACGACTGGATGGAGGCCGGGAACTGCGGCACGCGGGCGTAGTTCACGGCCTTGTGCTGCACCGCGTGGGCGTAGCACGGCGCTGGCGGCTTCACGGCAAACAGCGGCGGATTGTAAGGCCACTCGCTTTCCGGGCAATCGCCGTTCGTGGCCACGCTCTTGATGCCGTCGCGGATTTGCGCGCCGCAATCCGAGTGGATCGTGCCCTCCATCGCGCGCTCGTTGAAGTAAATGAACAGGCGCGACGGCATGAAGTTCGGCAGCTTCTGGCGCAACCGGTCGAACTCCAGCGCCGCGGCGATGGCGTTCGCTGTGCAGCTTCCGAGTTCCTCCTGGTCGTAAACTGCCGGCATGTTCGGCCCGCGCAGGTCCACGTGCGGCGGCAGCGCGGCCGGCGGCATGAAGGCCATGCAGAGCCGGTCGCGGTGGTCCGGCAGGTCGCGATGCCAGCCGTAACGACGGCCGAGGCGCGACTTGGAGGATAGGAGCGAAGGAGTGTTGGGGTTCATGGATTAAAAATGGAGTTGTTGCTGTTGTTGACGATGGCTGGCTCGCCCGGCACGAGCCATGCGGAGCAACCCGTCAGCAAAAACGCCAGCGCCGCCACTGCGAGTCGCAACGCGAGGGATTTCATGCTTGCGGCGGATCGGGCTGCGCATACTTGGTTTTCAAGTCTTCCCAATCCTGCGGGGTCGGACTCGGATTGCGGAAGATGGCGATGATGTCCTCCACGAACTGGGGACCGTATTGCATCATCGCGGGCGCGAGCGCCTGGATGATTTGAATGATGACGAGTGGCATGGTGTCCTTTCTTGGCCCGGCGTTGCGCAGGGCTACTGGGTTCCGTTGAGCTTTGCCGCCAGATCGGGCGGCAACAGGGTGGTGACGAGCGTGACCAGGTCTTTTTCGCAAAGACCGACGACGTTCATCGCGGCCTGAAATGCGGAAGTGTTATTGGTGCCGTTTTGGGCTATTGCCGCCCCCGCGTCGGCTGCGAGATCGAACGCGGCAACATACTTGGCCCAACAGTCGCGCACTGTGGCAATGTCAGCGGCTTTCGCCTGGCCGCTGGCAGCGTAGGCTTTCCACAGTTCATGGGCCGTGTTGGCCGTCGCGCCAATCGTGCCGAGCGCCCGGTATTCAATCACTTGCGCATTCTGCGAGCAGCCAGTCACGAACAGCGGCAGCATCAGCGCCATCAGGATCATCGGCAGCGCGCGGCCCAATGCCGTTTTGCGCCGCGCCTCTTGTTTAATGGCCATCTGTTCACTCGGCGCAAGCGTGTCCCACCATTGCTTGAGCGTGTGGGTTCGCGCCGCGTTCACGAGAGCGCAGACGAATCCGAGGATGACCAGCGCCTCGCCCACGAGTTGCATGGTGACGTTGACCGCGTTGGTGCAGTGCGCCGCGTCGGTGTAGCCGAGCGTGACCGCGATGGTGCCGGCAATCGTCAAAGTGTGCCGGATGGCTGAGAGAACCTGCGTCGAGTTCATGGTGCTTCCTTTCGTTTTTTGTTTGCCGCTAATGACGCGAACAGGCGCGAATTTCGGTTTTCCAATTGGCGTCCATTCGCGTCATTGGCGGCTATCTTTTCCCTGCGTTCATACAAGACTGTTCGCCTCGCAAAACTTCATCCCCGCCGCCGTGATAAACCAAAACGGCGGCAAGCCGGGCGACATCGCGGCGGCGCGCTCGGTCTGGCGCGGCTCGACGTTGCCTTCGCCACGCAGCAATTCGAGCGATGCGTCCACCTGGTTGGCGTCGCACTTCACGTCATCTTGCACAATCTGGCAAAGGCGCGCGGCGGTCCGTCCGAGCGGCGTCACACGGTAGAGTTCGCGCAGCAGCGCGCAGCGAAGGTCGTAGAGTTGTTGGGGATTCATGCGCTGGTTTCCCTTGCCGTCAGTTTTTGATTCGTCCCGCCAGGTTGGCCAGCCCCTCGGCAACGTCGGATAGTTTCCTGCTCGTGGATTCGAGCCATTCACTTTGGTTTTCACTCCTCTCCGTCAGCTTCGAGATGTCCGTCTCGATCCGGGTGAGTTGGACGTGAAGTTTCTCGCGTGATGATTTGTTCGCCTCGTCTCGCCGGGTGGCATCTGCCTTGATCGCTTCAAGCTCGGCGTCGAGCTTCTTGTGGCGCGCGTCGCAGTCCCCGGCGTCAGCAAACTCCGGCGGAAAAGTGACCGAGCGCGGCTTCGGCTGGTTGCCCTCGCGCATCTTCCGCCCCTCGTTGATTGCGGCCAGCGTGTAATAGACGCCCGCCGCAATAGCGAAGAGAGCAACGATGATCCACCCAATGGCCTGGTAGCTGTCGGGCAACGGCAGCGCCGCAACCAACTGTCCACTGCCCACTGCCCACTGCCCGCTGATTGCTGAAAGCTGATGGCTGAGTGCTGTCTCGAACATGCCCGCCACGCTACGCGCCCGCGTGGCGTGCCGTCATGCGATGGTGTCTATGCTTTCCACCCTTTCCAGAATATCTGCCCGGATGGAAGACGGCAGATGGAAGATGGGATTTTGAGACGGCAGCCGGCAGTCGCAGTCGGGAGATAGAGCGGCGGCGGCCCACCAAGGAGCAACGGGCTTGTGGAACCCGCCGGGCCGCCGCCGCTAAAGAAACCACTCTTGCCGTCAGCGTGCGGTGGAAACCTGTCGATTTGAAAACGTATCCATCGGCATCTGGACCCGCCGCAGCTTCCATCCAAAATCCGCAAAACCAAAAAACAGATTTATCTCGCCGTCAGTCAGGGCAAAGACCGTCGGGGACACAAAGCCAGCCCATTCAAATTTGTCGGTTTTGAGCAGGCGTTTCATCCTATCGTTCATGGCGTTTTCCTTTTCGGCCGCCGGTGAATCCCCCTTCATTATCTCGACGAAGCCAGACGGTGTAACATATTGATCTATCAGCGATCCAACGATCATGGGACCGAAGAAAAAAGCGGCTGCATGGGCGACACCGTCACTGACATCTTCGGTTTGCGGTTTGGATTTCAGATCCGCCAACATCTGAGCTTTGAAATCCTCCTTCAAACCATCGCGCACTTTCGGGAAATCCACGAGCCAGTCAAGCCTTACAGTGTCGCGTTGTTCGACCGCCGCCTTCAGGGAATAGAGGACGAAGACGGCATCGCCAGCGTAGTAGAGCAGCGCGGCGGGGATAGCCCAATAAAACAGCCTCCGCGCAAATGAGACGGACGGAGTTGAGGGGTCGCTGAGATATTTGCTCTGCCTCATCGTCGGGCGTTCTCCTACAGTTTCCTGAACACACCCACTACCGGATAGATGAATCGGAAGTCGCTCAGGTTGAACTCCAGCGGCGGGTAATCCGGGTTGACACTCACAAGACGAACCTTAGTGCCATTCGGGCCAAAGCGGAAGAATTTTTTCAGAAAGACGCCGTGATCCTTGCGCGTGCGAGCGATTACGACGTTGCCGCTCTGAGCTTCCTTGTTTGGTGAAACGGTGACACGACTCCCCTCACTGATCATTGGTTCCATCGAGTTGCCTTGCACGATCAAACCAAAAGCGTTTTCATCCCGACTCTCCGTTGGAATTTTCTCATCGAGAAAATTTGCCAGATCGTTGTAGTCCTTGGCGGCCCCGGCTGTCGCCCAGGACACAACAGGAATCCACCGCAGTTGCGGCATCGCTTCCAGCCGCACTTCGCCTTTCAAGCCTGCTGGCACGCCCAAAGCTTTCGCCATCTGCTCGTTATTAGGCGATGGCTCATCGTCCGGTGCTTCGGAAATATGCTTGGGGCCGGCTCCGAAGCGCAGCCACTTCCAGTTCAACTCTAAAGCGGCGCAAACGTCGCGCAGCAACCTCTCGCTAAAGGAACCTGCGCGCTCGATCTCATAGATTGGCTGGAGACTACAGCGCGCCTTCTTTCCAACATCAGCCAGCGTTAGTTTTCGATCTTCGCGTTCGCGGCGAAGGCGGTTAGCGATTTCAGTCTTGTCCCGATCTGGAATCTTCACAAAAACCCTCCGTTTATAAATTTAAGAAAGAATGAAAAAAGAGCTTGACCCTTTTCATAATTTATTAATAATGGGCGCATTCAAATGAAACGTTCGCAACAACGCGCGAGTGTCCCGCCGAGCCGATCTTCCGTCAACACCGAAGTTGCTGCTGGTTTGGAGATTCGTTTCGCTCTGGCTCGAAAGGGTTACACGTTTGCCAGTTGGGGGCGCGAGCGCGACTGGTCGCGAACACAAGTTTCCCTGGCCGCCAACCGCAAACGCACCGACCGGCGCTCGCGCGAGATTCTCGCCGCGCTGGAAAAGGAGATCAGTCAATGAAACACACGCCCGACATTCGCAACGGAATTGATTACGCGGACCGCTCACGGCCGTGGCTCGCCATCCCCAAAGCGGGACAGTTGCTGAGAGGCATGGCCGAGTGGTGTGCATACATGGACCATAACGAATTGGCTCCAGCCACCGAGTGGGAGGAAGTGCAGTTCAAAGCGTGGGCGATCATTGAAACGGTCCAGATGGTCGCGGCCAAACTGAAGGCGGCGCTGAAACAAAAAAACACCTCCGAACCTCGTGGAGTTGGCGGATTGCGCAAGACGGCCGGATGGCGCACCGGTCACACAAACAAACCGTCCGCCAACTCCCATCTTTCCGCCAAGAGCGGAGGCAAGCGATGAGCGATATGGCGATCCTGATCATTTGCATCACGGTGATTGTTGTCTCCCCATGCGCACTTGTCGGACTTGTGGTGTTCATCGGCTGGAGGTTAAACCGATGACCGCGCGCCAAGTCGAACTCAAGCGGCTTGCGTCCGAGGCCAGGGAGATGGCGAACCGATGGGGCGGCCTGGCCGCGTCTTTGATCGTGCTACGCGATGCCCGTCGCCCGCGCTGCCAGGCCGAATCTGCTGCTGTTCGTATCCGCCAGGCAAACGCCGTTACCTCGGCGTCGGCGCGGCTGCAAGATTCGGTGGACTTCCTCGTTCGCATCAAACTGCTCGCCGCAAAGGAGCGCCGATGATTCCCAATTCCCCACTGCCCACTGGCAACTGCCCACTGCCCACTAGCGCGGCTCCGCTTCCGCTCTTTCTCCGGCAGCACCGCGCCGCCGCCGCGCTCTTCCGTTCCTGCGTCTGCGGTCATCCGCAATGGAAGCACACCGCCTTCAGCTACGGCTGCCGCGAATCCGGCTGCCACTGTGAATTTTTTGACGAGGCGCCCGTTGCGTCTCAGAAGTCAGAAGCCAGCAGTCAGAAGTCAGCAAGCCACTAAACCTCAACCCCAAAATCCAAGGAGCAAGAAGAGAACATGGAGCCAAGCAACAAGATCGTCATGATGAAGGTGTCGGAACTCAGCAATCATCCCGTTGCGGACCTGATTCCGATGCTGCCGGAAGATCACCCGAAATATAAAGCGCTGGTGGATAGTATTGGTGCCGACGGTGTCCAGGAGCCGTTGATTTGCGATCCGAAGGGGCGTGTCTCGAATGGACGCCACCGCCTGCGCGGAGCCAGAAACTTTCCGAGCATCGAAGAACTGCCGTGCATCGTGAAGCCGGAGGATCAGGTTGCGACCATCGCCATGCAGACGGCGCTGGCGCGGCGCGATTTCAACGAGAGCCAGCGCGCCATCATGATCGCGGTGCTATTTCCCAAGACCGCTGCCGAGAGGAAAGCAGCCAGTCTGGCAAACCTCCGAAATGTCGGAAAAGGGTCAAAACCCCTGATTTCCTCGAACACTACGGAGTGTGGCAACAGCGTCACCATCAAGGAGTTCTCCGCGCAGCACGACGTTGGCCTAGCTTTCATGGAATACGCGCTACGCGTCATGGGCCAACCGACCGAGCGCCGCGAACGGGCCATCAACGATGTCATGCAGCGGGGCATCGGCCTTGGCCGCGTGGTCGCCGGATGGGGCGGGAAGGATGCGGCGGACGCCGGCAAGACGAAGCCGATCAAGAACTACGGCAAACTGATTGGAGGCGCGTTCCTCAGCCTCACTCGGCATGGCTGTGGGTTCAACAAGATCGCCAAGGCCGGCATTGCCGGGGCGATCTTGCGCGATGCCGAGAAAATGCCAGCCAAACTTCCCGAACCGTTGGTCAAGGCCGTCATGCGCGGTTGCAAGGCGCGTATCGAAGCTCTCAAGGAAGGCGCGCGATGAATCCCGGCCTGAATCCAAACGACGGGGACCGGGCCGAGTTTGTCCGCATGATTGATGTGCGACACGGCGATCAACTCTACCTCTATAAAAAGTGGCAGACGGTGCGCAAGGTCCGCGTCTTCGCAACGGGGATTCATGCTTGGTTTGAAGGAATAAAAACGCATCGCCAATTCACCCACGGTCTTGTTGCCAGAAAACTTCCTGACGTGCCAACCGAACTGGCGCGATGAACGAATCAACAATCACTGTAGCGGCGGTCTGTGACCGCCGGTCCGGGAACGCGAGCAATAGAGCCGTGGGAGAGCCACGGACAAGGGAGTGCATCCCCATCATTGAACAGCCCGCGTGCGAACCTCCCGCTGCCGACTCTAATCCCGGCATCCCGGATCGGCGGTCACAGACCGCCGCTACAGCCGCCGACGCGACCGATTCCCACTGCCCACTGCCCACTGCCCACTGCCAACTTTCCGTCTCTCCCTGGGCATCGTCGCGCGCGAAAGCGGTCCGCAAATGGCTCGCGCTTCAGGCGGAGGGATTGTCATCGGTCGCCGCCGCAAGAGAGGTCGGGCATCCGAGAATCACGCTGCGCAACTGGTCGCTCAAGCTCGTCGCGGGCGGCGAGCCGGGACTGGAGCGCGGCTACCACCGAAGCGGGAGGAAACAAAAGGTGACGCTCAACGCCGCGGAGAAAAAAACCGCCCGCAAGTTCGCGCTCAAGACCGAGAGCACGCCGATGGGCATCGAGTTGATGGCCGACTCGGAGGTGTGCCGGCCGGAGGTCCGCGAGGTCATCGCGGGCTACCGGCAGACCGGATGCTATCCGCGAAGCCTGATGCGCCAGGTGCGCGTGACTTCCGAGGAAATGGCTGCGGCGCGGGGCGCGGAGGATTTGCGGTCGGTGGCATTCAGCGTGCGTCGCGGGATGTTCGGCTACGACGACGAAGGCGCATGGGTGCCGGTCAACAGCGGCGACATCGTGGAGTTCGACGACGTGTCCACGGACGTGCCGTTTTTCTGGCAGGATCCGGACGGCTATTGGCGCGTGGGCCGGCAGATTTTGATGGCGCGCGACGTGCGCAGCGGGAAGTGGCTCGGCGTTTATCCGGTCGCTCGTTTCGGGGACAGTTACCGCGGCGAGGACATTGCGCGGTTCATCGAATTGCTCGTGCGGCGTTGGGGGCGGTTCGGACGGTTGCGGCTGGAACGCGGTCGCTGGGAGAATAACGCGGTGGACGGCATCCGCGTGCACGCCGACGGCAGCCGTTGGGGCGGCATCTCCAGCGTGATTCGCGTGGACCACGTATTTGCTTCGACGGCCAAGGGCGGCATCGAATCGGCGTTCCGTCCGTTCCACAAGATCATGGGCGTCTATGGCGTGCGCATCGGCAAAACGCGCGGCGAATACGAGCAGGCCACCGACGACATGATGGCGGTCAACGCGCAAAAGGCCGACCCGCGCAAGTGCGGCTTCATTCCCTGGGGCGAGGAACTCATCCACAAGCTCGTCAAGGGCTGCCAGTTTTTGAACCGGCGCGTGCGTCGCTGCGACGGGCTTCCGCCGGAAGCGCCCGATGTGACCTGGGCACGCGACATGGCTACCATCGGCGGCACGCTGCCGGCCGTGGGCGAACAGGATTTCTGGATGTTCAAGCCGACGATCCGCATGAAGAGCTTCGGCGTGCAGCTTCCCGGCCACGTCCAGGTGAAGGTCGAGACCTATCCCACGCCGTTCCGGTTCCACGCCGCGACGCAGGAGGTGCCGTTCATTGAGCGCGGCCATCGCATCATTGCGCGCTTCGATCCGCTGATGCCGGAGGCCGGCTGCGCGCTGTTCAACTTCGAGTCGCGGCCGATGAACCGCGAGAACTGGAAACGCTTCCAGTTCATCGGCGTCGCGCCGTGGGCGGCGGGCGAGCCGCAGTTCTCCGACTGGAGCGACTACGTTTCGCCGGCCATCGCCGCGCGCAAACTGCGCACCGCCCAGGTGCGCGCGAGTTTTGCGGCCATCGAGCCGGGCGGACGCGCCGCCGTCGTTCACCTGGAGTCCGACGGCCGCGGCAATGTGTTGCGCACGGAAGTCGGAGGTCGGAAGTCAGAAGTCAGAAGTCAGAAGCCAACAACGCTCCACGATCCACTTTCCGAGCGCGCCGCCGAGGGCAGGACCGCTAACGAGCGGGCATTACCCAATCGGGCAAATCCCATCGAAAGCGGCGCGCTCGATATTTCAACGCGGGGAACGGAAACCACTGCGGACGACTCGGCAGCCTCCCGGCTGCGTCCGCCTAATTCACCCGTTCCCCGCGGAACTTTCGACCGCGCTGCTGCGGCCGATTACATCGCCCGGCGCGAGGCCGAAGCCCGCGCGCGCGGTGAACTGATCGAAACGTAGAAAAGAAGCCAGAAATCAGAAGTCAGAAAACAGAAAGGACAATGCAGATGAAGACGACTAGCTACCAAGTCGAACGCCAATGGGAAGCCATTCTCAAAGCGGACATCGAAGTGGATCGCGCACAAAAAAGACTGCGTGCCGCCATCCAAAAAGCGTTTCCCGTAGGAGCCAGTATCTCGGTAACGCTCGGAGGCGCGTCCATTGTGGCCGTGGTTGATGGTCACGGCGATGGACCTTGGTCGTCCACGATCACATGCCACAATCTGACGACAGGAAAGACTCGACGTTTCTCCGTCATCGCAAACCCGCCGAACCGTCTCGGCGTCTAACTGTACACTGCCCACTGACCACTAGAAAGAGCTACCACCATGAACACGGAAACTGTAAACAGCGCGGCGGCGGAAGCGCAGCAAAAGGACCTGCGCTCGCTCGCTCAAACGATCCGCGACTACCAGAAGAAACGCGGATGGAACGACACGCAGCTTTGCAAACGCTTCGGCGGCGTCGGCTCAACGAAAACTTTCGGGCGCATCCTGGCGGGCGACTTGAAGGAACTCGACCTTGAACGCTGGCTGCTCGAATACCGCACCGTCGTCAACCTCATCGAGGCCGAGGGCGCTGCCGACGACACCGACGAGGCGATCTTCGACGACCTCAGCACATGCAGCCGGCTGCGCGTGGCGTTCCTGAAAATCATGAACGTCCACGGGAACAACCGGCTGATCATCATCGAGGGCGTCAGCGGCAGCGGCAAGACGAAGGCCGGACGGATGCTCGCGGCCAAATACGGCCGGCGCGTGCTCTTCGGCGAGGCCGACGAGACGTGGAAGAACCCGACCACAATGCTTGGCGGCATCCTGAAGATGCTCGGCAAAAAGGAGTTTGCGGGCGGCACCAACGAGCGCAAGGAACTGGCCATCTCCGAACTGAACCTTCGCCGCGTCTGCCTGTTCATTGACGAGATGCACCACCTCGGTCCGGCGTCGCTGAACATGCTCAAAACACTGATCAACCAAACGCCCGGCGAGTTCATCGGCTCCGCGTTCAGCACGCTCTGGAAACGCCTGGAGACGCAGGCTTACTTCGAGGCGCTGCAACTCACCCGCAACCGCATGGCCGAGCGGATCAACTTCGACACGCTGGACCTCCACGACGTGGAGATGCTCGTGAAGCGGCGGCTCCGTTGGGAAAACGGCGAGGGTAAAAAGGCCGCGACGATCCTCATCGGCGGCGAGGGCAAAGGTCCCGCGACGCGGCTTGGTCATCTGGCGTTCGTGGACGCCGTGTGCCGCGAGGCCAAGGACATGGCCGACGGCGATCCCGTCACCATCGAAGTCTTCGGCGAGGCCGTCAAGAAAGTGGAGAAGACGCGATGAAAACACTGAAGCGAAACTATCACATGAAACTGAACGAACAGCAGTTCATGTCCGTGCTAGCGCAGCACGTCGGCCACGTCCGCAGGCTGCACGGTCCATACGAGGCGAACATTTGCTACGATTTGAAGATCAGCAACGGGAGAGTCGAATCCTGCGACATCATGCTAGGGCCGCCGAAGACTGGAGAGGAGGCCGCGCGATGAATCACCTGACTCAATCCACGCATCCGCAGCCGGCACCAGCCGCACGTCTGCGATCCGCTTCCGACAAGACCACGGCCGCTGCCGGGATGATGGCCGCCGCCGCCCACAACATTCAGGACCGGCTTCACGCAGCCGAAGTGGACGGCGTTGCGTTCAGTGAAGACGAACTGATTCAACTCGAACGCGGGTGGGAGCATCTCGAACTCGCGAGACAATCAGTGTACCGCTACGTGACGCGCCCGTCCCAATTCACCCCGGACCTCTGGTCGAGAGAATATCAGGGACTGCCAATGTTCGGCAGCGGCGCGAAATTGGGCGAGCCGAAAGCCGTACCCCATCACTCCACAAATCCATCACTCCAACACTCCAACTGAAAGGAAGCTACCTATGGCAAAGAAACCAACTGAAACAAAAACCACGACCGTTCCTGTCCCGACGATCACGTCGCGCGAGGAAATGGTCAACGCCGTCGGCCAGATGCGCGAGTGGGAAATCCGCAAACGCAAACTGGAGGCGAAGAAGGCCCAGGCCGTGCTCGACGCCGAGCGGGAGTTCGCCACCGGCATTGACGAGGCCGTTCAACAGATCACCGCCTGGAACGAAGGCGTGAAGGCGTGGAGCGTGGATAACCGCAAAGAGTTCGAGGGGCACGAGTTCATTGAGACTGTCCACGGCAAGGTGAAGCTCTATCTCGGCGCGTGGGGCACGAAGCTGATGCCGAAGTTCACCTGGGAAAAGGTCGTCAAGATCGTCAAGTCCTTTGGCCTGGATAACGTCCTGCTGCGGACGCTCGATCCTGAGCCGGACAAAGAGGCAATGCTCGCCTACCGCAACGAACCGATCCCGAATCCGAAGAATCCGAAAGCGCCGCTGACGTTGGAGCAACTCGGCGTCACCTGCGAGCGCGGCGAGTTCTTCGAGGTGGAGCTGAAGATTGAGGAAGTCGAGGCCCCGACCGAAGCGGCCAAGGAGGCGGCATGAAACAGAAGAAGCCAGCAGTCAGAAGTCAGAAGAAGCCGGATCGAAACTCACGCCGGTTGAAGCGCGACCTCGACACGCTCAGCGGCACCGCGCTCGTCGCGAAGGTGCTGAAACAAAAATCCAAGCCGGCGTTGAAGCCGGGCTTCGCCATCTGCCAAGGCTGTGGGCGTCAATACAAGATCGGGATGCCTCACGCGATGTTTTGCGTGGCCAACACCTGCGAAGAATGTGGCACGAGTTACCCCGGCGGCGTGCCGAAGAATGACGAAGGCCGGCGCATCTGCGTCCGCTGCCAGTCTGGAGAGGAATCGGCATGAAGAACACCAAGACGCCATCGGTTTTAAGAATGCCACAGATTTCCGTGACGCTGCGTTTTAATCCAGTCGAGATAGCCCATCTCAATGGCGCGATGATGCTCGCGATGGCGACGCAGGGTTTTCTTCCAAAGGAGGCTTGCAAAGAAAATGCCGCGCGCCGCGCTCTTGGCCATCGCATCCACAATGCCTCAGTGCGTTCAAAAGCGAAGCTGGACGCCTTCATTAAAAAGACTAGGGAGCAAGCGCGATGATCATCCCTGCTGACATCGCGAGCGAGACGTACCGGGTGACGTTCCAGCACCGCACCGGCCGGCCCGTGCCGTCGCCAGCCGCGCCACTCGACAACGGCCAGAAGGCGAGGTTGTGCATCCTGGCACGCGAAGCGTTTGACACACTCGTTGAGCGTGGAGCGATGGAGCGCGGAGCCAACTTCGAGGCGTGGCGGCATGAGCAGCAGCTTGAAGCTTGCGGACTTTCCTCGCTCCGCGCCGCGACACAGCGGCACTACGCGCTGGTCGTCGGCCATCTCAAAGGATTGCTCGGCGACGTGGCAGCGGCGGCACGCGCCATTGAGCGCGCGCAGACCGAGCCGCGCCGGCTCGCCATGTTCAAGCTGAAGGAGGCGTTGGGCGAGCGCGACCTTCCAGAGAGCTACGCCGCAGGAATCTGTTGGCGTCAGTTCAAGCGTCCGCTATCGGAGGCCAGTGATCGGCAAGTCTGGTGCCTCGTTTACACGGTGAGGAGCCGGAGGAAGCCGGTAACGCGGACACTCTTGTCCGCGCCGAATGACAGCGGACAGGAGTGTCCGCCTTACGATGACGCGCCAGCGACCGCCGTTGCAGCCAACAACCCATTTTGAATCATGAAGACGCTCTTCGATCCAAAGACCACGCGAAGCCGCGCGCCGTTCTACTGCAAGTGGCCCGGCTGTCACGCCATCGCCAACGGCACCTTCACCGACGCGAGCGCAGGCGAACCTTATCGCGTCCAGGTCTGCGAGAGGCACCGGCGCAAAATCCAAAATGGGGGGGGGGCAACTTAGCCTGGCTTTGCATCATGAAACCCGTTGATTTCAGAAACGAAACGTTCGCTAGCCTGAAGCAGAACTGGCTTGTGGATTCGCGGCTCGAAGTCTTGGACGCGCTCAAAGTCCACGGCCCTTGCACCACGAAACAACTGGCCGTTGCGATGCGGCCGAACGATCCGCTGTTCGTTCTGGATGTCCGCCCGCGTGTCTCGGAGTTATACGCGCTCGGCTTCGCGCTGCTGGTGGAAGAATGCGACCCGAAAACCGGCCAGCCTTTGCCGACGCCTTCCACAGGCGGCATCTATCGCGCCGCGTCGGAGTTCGAGGCGCGGGGATTATTCGACGCCGCCAAGCGGCTGGCGCTCCAGGAGCAACTGGTTTTTCCAAAGGTCTGATGAACATGAGCCAATCCGCTGCCACTTACAAAGCCAGGGTCATCGGGAAGAAGGCCGAGGTTGAAATCGCGCCGGGCGTGAAGATCACGCCGGTGTCGGTGGAGGTCGTGACGCGCTTCGCCATCGCGCGCCTGTTGCCGGCGGGCGACGGCACCTTCAGGCCGGTCGTCCAGGCTTGCGAGCCGTGGATGCGGCTGACCGTCGCGCTGCCGCGCCAACTCGGCCTGGGCATCTGTTGGAAGACTCTGCTGAGGCTGATCACGTCGGGCATCATCGAGAGCCGCCGCACATCGCCGCACTCGACGGAAATCAGCATCGAGTCGCTCAACGCGCATCTCGAAGGCTGCCGGGACCCGGAATATTGGACCACGCCCGTCACCTGGCCGGATCGGCGTCGCATGACGCGCCTCGAGAGGTGGAAGGAAGCGATATGAGAAACATCTCGTTCTCTCTGACCGAGGCGCAGTTCCGCGCGCGCACCAAGACAGTGACGCGTAGGCTTGGATGGAAGAAGTTGAAGCCGGGCACGCTGTTATGCGGCGTCCGCAAGGCGATGGGGTTAAAGCCCGGCGAGAAAATCATCCGGCTCGGCAACATCCGCGTTGTCAGTGTTCGGCGTGAGTCGCTGATCGCAATCACAATGGAGGATTGTGCGCGGGAAGGTTTCCCCGAACTCGGTCCAGTTGAGTTCATCGAGATGTTCAAGCACCACATGGGCTGTTTGGGGTTTGCTGCGGTCACGCGGATCGAATTTGAATACGTAGAGGAGGCTGCGCGATGAGCCTGAAGAAATCCGCTGGCAACATGTATCCCTGGGTGACGCATACCCACAGCCATCTGCGCGGCGGGTGTCCGCACCGCTGCGGCTACTGTTACGTCCAGGCGATGGAGAGGAAGTTTAGCGGCGGCCACTACACGGGGCCGCTGCGGCTTGAGGAAAAGGAGTTCAAGGTCAACTATGGCGTTGACCGGACCATATTCATTGAGCACTGCAACGACCTATTTGCTGACGACATCCCCGGCGATTGGATTCGCAGAATCCTCGCCCACTGCGCGGAGTGGCATCAAAATAATTACGTCCTTCAAACAAAGAACGTCGGCCGCCTGGTCCAGTTGCTTGCGAATCGCGCCGTTCGCTGGCCGCTCAAGTTCATGGTCGGAACGACGATTGAAAGCAACCGATGGCACGACGTGATGGGCAAAGCGCCAACGCCGCAACTGCGCATCGGAAACTTCAAACGCCTGCGCTCCTACTGGCCGCAAGTGCCGGCGTTCATCACCATCGAGCCGGTCCTGGACTTCGACGATTCGGAACTTATCGAGTGGATCGCGATGGCGCGGCCGGACTTCATCAACATCGGCGCGGATTCCAAAGGCCACGGCCTTCAAGAGCCGGACGCAGCGAAGATCATGCGTCTAATCAACGGAGTGACCGCAGCGGGCATTCCAATCCGGCAGAAGCACAACCTCGACCGGCTGTTGAAGTCATGAACTCCAACGTCCTGACCAAAGCATCTGAGTCTGGCGCGATTCCCATCGCGTGCTTTAGCGACTTGGATTTGTTCGAGTGGGCGTTGCGAAACTATTGCTTCCGCTATCTGTCCCACCCGGATTTGAAACGCGCAGAGAAGCTCGCCAACCTGCCACTTGTCGAACAGAACCTGGCTACGATGCTCGGCAAACTCCGCGAAGCCCACGTGCCCGACTACAACGCCCGCGCTGAAATTGTGGCGACGGAACTCAGTTTCAGAATCAGCCAGGGGAAGCTCGACCAACCGGAGGATCACAAGCAATGATCTTGACGCTAAGAATCCGGTGGTGGCTTTTCCTGTTGACGCTTCCGCTGTGGATTGTGCCGCTTGGGATTCTCTGCGTCATCGCGACCATCATCTGCGCGAAGATCGAGGTCGAGAGCGAGCGATGAAGCCCACCGACGACAAAGCGTTTGAGACCTGGTTCGCGTCGAAGATGCCGCGCCCGGCGGCGCGCCAACATTGGACCGCCTACGACACGCTGCGCGACTGGTCGCGCAAAGGCTGGCGCGAGTGCCGCGAGCGGATGGAGGACAGTGGGCAGTTGACAGTGGACAGTGGACAGCGGGCGCGAGTAGCCGCGTTGCTCCGTAACGCGCATCGTCAAGCTGCAATCGCGTCGCAGAGTGACGCGGCTGCCCCAATCACCAATCACGAATCACCAGTCACGAGTCACCATGCCTGACACCGGCTTCCTTTTTAATCCTGTCCCGCACGCGGAGGCGATTGCGTTCCTCAAGAGCAAGCCGGTTGTGGCGCGGCGCGTGTTCGATCAAATGCTGCCGGAGATCAAAGGCCGGGCGTTCACCATCACCGGCATCGAAGACGCCCACGTGATGCAAGGCGTGCTGGACCGGATTGCGGAGTTGCCGGAAGGCGCGGTGTGGGACGACGTGAAGCGCGACATCGTGAATGACATCTCGCCGTGGATCAGCGACCCCGATCTTCCCGGTTCGACGGCCGCGGCCGAGGCGCGGGCGGAACTGTTGATGCGAACGCACGGCTTCCAGGCTTACGAGTCGGCGACGCATCGGGCCATCGTCGAGAACGCCGACGTGTTTCCCTACAGCATGTATGTGACGGCCGGCGACGACCGCGTTCGCGACACGCACGCGGCGCTCAACGGCGTGACGCTGCCAACGCTCGATCCGTTTTGGGACACGCACACCGGGCCGTGGGAATGGGGTTGCCGTTGCACGAAGGTCCCCAAGACCGCCGAGGAGGTTGGCGAGATTCGCGATGCGGACGCGGACCGGCTGCCGGAGGAACGGCAACTGATCGAGGGCGCGGCCCGGCGCAAGCTCGACGAGAACGGCACGCTGTTTCGGTCGGTGAACGGCGCGGCGGCGCAGAACTTCGACGTGCGCGCGCCGATAGAAAAGGCGACGACAGCCGCCGAGCGCGCGGCGGCGTATCAGTGGAACCCGAACACGCTCCGGCTGCCGCTAGAGCAACTGAAGGCGCGCTACGACGCTCCGGCGTGGCAGGTGTTTGAAAACTTCGCGCGCGCGCAAACGCTCGACACCGAGGGCACCACGGTTTGGGAATGGCTCGGCGGCTCGCCGATCCTGCCACCGGAATCTTCCGCGACGTTACCGAAGAAGACGCCGGACAGCATCGAAGCGGCTCTGGCTCGCCTCGGTCTCGACAAGAAGGTCGAGTGGGAAGAAAAAGACGTGCGGGCGCTGATTTCGGAAATGCGGGAAACGGAGCCGGCGAAGGCCACTGATTTCGTCAGTTCGATCACCGGCGAAACCACGAAAGGAAAGTTCTCGGCAAAGTCCATTATGGCGACCATCCAGGAGGTTGTTGATTTTCTTCCCCGGCCTGTCGCGGAGTTGTTGCCGAAATTCGATGTTCGGCTGGAGCAGTCGATTGGCAGCGGGACGCTCGGCAGCTACAACGACAAGACCCACACCTTGAAAATCTCCCGGACGGCCCACAACAAGGGCGGCGCGGCGCTCCTGCACGAGACGATCTATCACGAGTTGACGCACTGGATTCACATGCACGGTCCGCAGGCGTATCGCGATGCCATCAAGGCGCTCTATGACAAGAGAACGGCCGGAGAGTCGCTCGTCAACGTGGGCTACACAAACCCGGTCCGAAAGGACAAGTGGTGGTGGAACTACGCCGGCTCGCAGTATCTCACGCGGGGAGAAACTGCAAAGACGGTCGCCGGCCTGGAAGTGCCCACGACGCACGTTGAACTGCTGGCGCGGCCCGCAAGGCTCGCGAATCTCATCAACGAAAAACCCGACGCGTTGATTATCGAAAACCTCCGTGTCATCCTTGAAGTGTTCTTCAGCGCATGAAAACCATCTGCACAACTTTGGAGTGGCCAGACGGAAAGAAGGTCGTCATCACCGGCGTCTGGGAAAACCAATGGGATGAAGCACCGCTGGCCTACGAGGGCGAAACAAGCCGCCTTCTTACATTGATGTCTTGGCGGAAGTCGTTACCGAAGAGCTACGACGGCCGCGCCTACGAAGGCATGTGGGAAAATATTGCCAAGAAGAACGGCATCCAAGCGCACACTGAAACGAGCGGCAAGTGGACTGCCGCAGAAATGTAGAGCCGCAATCCTCATGAGCCTTTCCTACCAGGACCGGATCAGTCCGAAGCTGCTCGAACTGGCGCGGGGCATCAGCGACCGCCGGCCGATCCTGGAAGCAATGGGCGTCAAGTTCCGCGGATACATCGTCGAGAGTTTCACCAACCCGGCGCTGCGGATTGCGACCTGGCCGGCGAAGAAAGACGGCTCCGCGAGCGTGCTGTTCAAGAGCGGCCAACTCAAGAAGGGCATCCATGTTTCCGCCGTCACCAACGACACAGTGACCGTCTCGACGCTCGATCTTCCCTACGCGTTCATCCAGCAGTTTGGAGGCACAACGCGGGCGCATGTCATCGAGGCGCTCAACAAACGCGCGCTGGCGTGGCCGGGCGCGGCGCATCCGGTGCGTCGAGTGAATCATCCAGGATCGAAGATTCCGGCGCGGCCGTATTTCCCAATCGGGCCGGATGGGCGGATGCAGCGCGCCAACTACGTCATCGCCAACGTCGCGCGCGAGAAGATCAAGGCGATGCTGAGGCGGTAGCGCGGCGCGCCGCCTGTAGCCGCCGACGTGAGGAGGCGAAAACATTGCGGCGGGGCAAACATCCACCTCCTTACGTCGGTGGCTACTGGGCCAAAATCATTCCTGAATCTTTTTCTGGAAAGGGTGGAAAGCATAGACACCATCACCTGACGGCGCGCGGCGTGTTCTGCAATCCTCGCGCCCGTGCAGAACGACATTTACCGACTGGTCCCGCTGAGCGCGTTGATGAAACTCGACGCGACCAAGGAACTTCCCACGCGGCTCACGCTACTGAAGTGGGGCCGCAACGAGACGACCAAGGGTCCGGTGATGGTCGGCCCGAAGACATTGTCGGTGCTTCCGCGCAACCAGGCGTTGAACGGCTTCGACAGCGTGGCGCTCGACTTCGAGCACAACACGGTGCCCGGCAGCCCCGAATACCTCCGCAGCCAGGAGCCACGGCCCATTGGAGCGAAGGGCAAGCCGTTCGTCGAACTCAACATCGGCCTCGGCATTGACAACCCGCGATGGACGCCGGACGGCAGCAAGTTCGCGGGCGAGGGGCATTACGAGGATTTGTCCGGGGCGGTCGCGCTGGATGAAAACAACGAGGTCATCTTCCTGCACAGCGGCGCGCTCTGCCGCCAGGGATCGGCGCGCGACATCCATCTCTTTTCCGCCGGCATCGGCGCGGACGGCAAGCTCGTGACGCTGGCCGCGGCGGTGAAGAAGGAAGCGGACGGCGAGCATTCCTGCTCGCATTACCTCGTCGCCGAGAATCCCGATGAGCCTTCGACCTGGCATCTGCGGGTCAAGGGCAGCGACGGAAAGCCGGATCACACCCTGATGGGCGCTGCCTGGGCGGCGCTGCACGAAGGTTATCGGGGCAACCAATACGACGGGCCGAAGAAAACCGACGCCCTCGACAAGCTGAAGTCCCTCTACAAGTCCGAAAACATGCCCGTGCCGGGCGAAACCCAAACCCACAATCCCATGAACAATAAATTCCTCATCCAACTTTTCAACGCCGCGGGCGCGGCGCTCAAGCCCGACGCCTCCGATGCCGACGTGGACGCCGCGGGCGCGGTCTTCATCACGCGGTTTACCGCGCTGCTCAAGGGCGGCGGCGCGTCCACGGCCGCTCCCGTGGACCTCGCGCCGGTCAACACCAGGCTCGACACCTTCAAGGCTTCGATGGACGCGCTGAACGTCCGGTTCGACGCGCTCGACCGCGAGGCCATCGTCCGCGACGCCAGCATCGAGGGCAAGGTTGTCCCGGCCTCCGCGCTGCCGGACAAGGACGGCAAAGGCGGCTACACCATTCCGCAGCTTCGCGCGCTCGTCGCCGAACTTCCGGTGACGGTGCCGGTCAGCCAGCGCACGCCGACGAATCTCAAGACGCTCGCCGCCTCTTCGATGTCCGTGTCGCCAGAGTCGCAGGCCATCAGCAACCAACTCGGAATCACCGAGGAAGAGCGGACGAAGTGGGGCGGCCAGGGGACCGCGGTGAAGAAGTAACCGCGCGTCACGAATCACGAACCACGAGTCACCAGTTACCAATCACCAATCACCAATAGGGAGAAACAACCATGCCAGCCACCGCAGACCTCCAAGCACCGCTGATGCAGGACACGTTCATCGTCCGTCCTGTTGAAGCCGCCACCAAACTCTTTGCCGGCACCATCGGCGCAGTCAACGCCGCGGGCAACGGCGTTCCCGCCGCCGACACCGCCGGTCTGAAGGTCGTCGGCCGCGTCGAAGAGCAGGTGGATAACACCAGCGCCGCGCCGGAGTGGATGGGCGTGAGCGGCAGCGCGGGAGACAAGAACGTCCGGCTGCGCCGCGAACCGTTCAAGGTCAAGAACTCGGAGTCCGATCCGGTCGTTCCCGCCGACCTGATGCATTTCGTCTATGTCGAAGACGACAGCACGGTGAGCCACGGCCCCGGCACGAACCACATCGCCGCCGGCCTGTGCATCCAGATTGACGACGATGGGGTTTGGATTGACCCGGAGTTCGCCCCACTCGCGGTCTGAGTAGAGAAGCCAGAAGCCAGAAGTCAGAAACAAAATCAGGAAACGATCATGCAACCCAAAAACCACAACTGGAAAACGTTCTTCGCGGGAGTCACCACGGGCGTTTGCGCCTTCGCCGTCATGCTGATTGGCATCGCGGCCAGCCCGACCGACAGCACCGTTCGCGATTATCTCCGGAGGCTGGTGGATTCGACGGCCACGCCGCCGCCGCTCTGCCAGGCGACGACGGGCCAGTTCAGCACCGTCATCGCCGCGACCAACAACGCGTTGACGATCCTGGTGACGACGAACGTCGCCGCGTCCGGCCGCGTGGACACGATGGACCTCACCTCGACGAACAGCGTCAAGTCTGCCGTTGGCACGTTCAACGTGTTCAGCAACGGCATCTTTAGCTCCGCGAGCGGCACGATTCAGACGGGAACAGTCGGATCATTGCTTCCGGTCAGCCCTGTGCGAACGACGAACACGTTCATCGTTGGCACCAACATCATCACGATCATCATGGATGCTCTCAAAATCATCCAGTCGTTCACCGTCACGCCGCTCTAACCCGTCACCATCTCCCATCTCCTAACGTCCATCTCCAAATCAAAGGAACCCAAACATGATCCTCAACCGACAAGTCCTCCTCGACGCCAGCCGCGACTTCAAGCTCCTCTTCCAGGGCGGCATGGCGCAAGCCAAGCCGCTGTGGCCGAACATCGCCACCGAGTCGCCGTCGTCCACTTTCGCCGAGACCTATGGCTGGCTCAAGGACCTGCCTTCCATGCGCGAGTGGCTCGGCTCGCGCGTGGTTCACAATCTCGCGGCCAGTTCCTACACGCTGATCAACCGCCCCTTCGAGTTGACCGTGAGCGTGCCGCGCGAAAACTTCGAGGATGACCGGCTTGGCGTCTTCCGCATCCCCTTCCTGAATCTGGGCGAGAGCGTGGCGATGTCCCCCGACCAGCTTATCTGGGCGATGCTGCTCAACGGCTGGAACACGCCCTGTTACGACGGCAAGGCTTACTTCGCCGAAGATCACCCGGTCGGCAATTCCTCGCTCGGCAACACGCTGGCGCTGCCGCTGGCCAATCTCACGGACAATCCGGCCGAGATCGGCGACAACTTCGGCCAGGCGTTCACGAAGATCAGCACCTTCACGAACGACACGGGCCAGCCGCTCGGCATCATCCCGTCGCACCTGTTCTACGGGCCGACGAACTTCGCCGCGGCCAACCGCATCCTGCGCAGCGAGTATCTCTCGCCGGGCGTGAAGAACCCCTACTTCAACATCGCCGAGCCGGTGATGGTGCCGTGGTTCGGCATCTCGCCCATCTGGATTCTGGCCTGCTGCTCGCGCGTCGTGAAGCCGGTCATCCTCCAGCGCCGCAAGAACCCGGAGTTCGTGATGAAGAACGCGCTGACCGACGACAACGTGTTCTTCGACAAGGAGTTCGTCTATGGCGCGGACGACCGCAAGAATGTGGGCGTCTCGCTCTGGCAACTCGCCGTCGGCAGCACCGGCATCGTGCCGCAGGCAGCGAAGAGGTCGGAAGCTGCCAAGAAATAACTTTCGCGCGCCTCGCCAGGCAAATGCGAAACCCGGACGGGCGCGCGTGCTGGTAGCGCACACGCGCCCGTTCCTCTGAAAACTGAACACTGTCCACTGAGCACTGAGCACTGAACGACATGGGTTACTACGCGACATGGGATGACGTTTGCGGCGGCTGGATTCCAGCCGACTTCATGGTGGAGGCGTTCGACGACAACAAGGACGGCCAGCCAGACGCCGGCCTGTTCGATCTTCTCGCGGCCGGCGTGAACAGCACCATCGAGGGAATGCTCGGCGGCCGTTTCAAGACGCCGTTCGCCGAGCCGCTCATCTCCATCGTCAAGGACGCCGCGCGCATCATCACCTGCGAGCGCATCTACAAGCGCCGGGGCGTTCCCGACGAAACCAATCCGTGGAGCAAGGACGCGAACGCGGTCCGCGCCAGGCTCACGCGCATCGCCACCGGCCAGGATCCGCTCTCCGTTGCGGTGGACCGCGCACAGCCGAGCGCCGTCATTATCACCGAGCCAAGTAAAACTTTCAGCCGCGGGGGCATGAATATATGACCCGACTTTCTCCAGCGGACATCCTTGGAAGGATCGAGAAGGGAATCAAACCGTGGTGCGATGCCCACCGCGTAAAACCCTCGCTGGCCACCGATTCCTGGAACGTCCTCGAACTGCTCGCGCAATCGCCTTCCGGCTTGCGGGTGATTCTGCATTGGAACGGCGACGACGACGCGGGCGGCCACGAATCGGCCGGCATCGTGGACAACGTGGTCGAGGTCATTGTCAGCCACAACCGCGGGTTGCTCGCCGCGCCTGGAGCGAACCTCGTGCACGGCATCGCCGGCCAGCCGCCGCTTTACACGACTCTCAGCGACCTGCGCGCCGTGCTGCGCTCGCTCACATGGCCCGACGGCATCGCGAGCAAGCGCCTGTTCTACAAAGGCACCAAGCCGATGACCGCGCCGGACGGCCTGCCGTTGGACGCGATGAAGATGACCTTCGGTCTCGTTGCCGGCATCCCGGCCATCCCTGATCATCTCGTCAGTTGACCCTCAAACAGGAACCACGCTATGCCCGACACACCTCCCACCAACACCAACACCAACACCATCGTCGGAACGCCCGCCGATGTCGTTCTTGGCACCGGCGAGTTTGCCACGTCCGGCTACATCAAGTCCGGCCGCGCCAAGCGCGGCAGCGAACGCATCCTTCTTCCCGGAAACGACGCGTGGACCACGGCGAAGATTTACTTCGACATGAACTGGGAGCTTGAACTCGAAGTTTACTTCCAAGAAGGCACGACCGTTCCCGATCCGGGCACCGCGATCACCATCTTCGGAATTGCGGGCGACGTGGACAACGCCGAAGCCATCGGCACGGAGAAACAGTTGATGACCATGCGCGTCAACGCGAGCAAGCACGACGGCGTCACGCGAGGAACTTCCAGCATCGCACCGTCCGTCCTTGGCGCGCCTGGCGTTCTCAATGCCTCGGCTTCGCGCCCGAAAGCGCCTGCGACGAAAGCCGCCGCAGCAAAACCCTGACCTGCGTTCAAACTGTCCACTGCCAACTGACCACTGACCACTAATTTGCCACCGCTACCATGAAATCCAAAATCCAAAATCCAAAATCCAAAACGCCGGACGCCGCTCCACGCGGCCTCACTCCCGCCGACGGCGCGGCGATCCGCGCCGCCAACGCCGCGGGCAACACGCGGCAACCCGGCGCGGTCCACGCGGCCTTTCCGCCGCCCTCCGGCCGGATGGGTGATTTCCGGCTGCTCGTCATGTGCGCGGTGCACGTGCTCGCCCTCGAAAAGATCAAGTCGCCCTTCCTGGAAGCCGACGCCGAAGCCAAGGCCACGACCGAGGACGTGGCCGGCGCGCTGTGGGCGCTCACCCTCGAAGGCGAACCGCTGTGGGACATGATGCAGGCCGCGCAGACCAATGGACCCGAGGAAATCAACGCGTCCATCAAGCAGATCGTTTGCTCAATGCCAGGCTCGCGCGCGTGGATCGCCGAAGCCAGACGGAAGATTGCCGCGCACGTCAACGGCTCCTTTGTCACCGTCATCGCGCGCTCCGCGCCGGAGAAACCGGAGGTGGGGCGAGACTCCGTCGAGCCGTCCCCTGGAGATGAGAAAAGTTTTTTTCCCGGCTCCCAGCCCGGCGGTCCGGCTGCGGCTGGCTCCTGACGGCGGTGGACTGCTACGCGCATGAATACGGGCGCGATCCAATCAAGGTCCTGGTGAAGACGCCGCTCGCCATCCTGTTCGCGCTCTACGCCGCGATTGCCGAGCGTTACGAAGTGGACCTCGGCGGACTTTCCTACGCCGACCGCGACGTGGCCATCGCCGTGGAACAATCCAGGCGGCAATCTCCCATATCCCATCTCCAAACTCCCAATCAACATGGGCGCTGACCTCCAATTTACCCTGGGCCTCGACGGCCAACAGTTCGTCGGCACGATTCGCCTGGCGAATGCCGGCGTCGCCGGCCTGACCAGCAACATGCAACGCGCATTTGGCGGCGCTGCTGGCGGCGCGGGGATCGGCGCGATGGTCGCTCAATCGAAGGGCACAACAAATGCGGTTGCTGGCCTGGCAGTCGGCCTGGGCAAGCTGGTTGCGGGATACTTCACCGTGCGAGCCGCGCTGTCGGCGTTCAACTCCACGCTCCAGAAATCCGAGGACCTGATGGCTCTGTCAGAGCGCGTCGGCGAGACGCGCGAGAACGCCCTGCGGTTGTCTTCGGCGTTCCGGCTGGCCGGCCTCGATGCCGGCAACGCCGCGCCGCAACTGAACATCATGCAGCGGAGCATTGCCGGCGTGAACGAACAAGGGCTTCCGACGAAACACATCTTCGACCAGATCGGCCTGTCCATCGAGGACCTGCAAAGGCTTTCGCCGGTGCAGCAGTTCCAGAAAATTGCTGCGACGATTTCCGCGATTCCCAACCCGGCACAGCGCGCCAACGCGGCCATGAACATCTTCGGCCGGTCCGGCGGCGAACTGCTGCGCATCTTCAACCGGCCCGACGCGATGGCGGCTTTCACGGCGCAGTTGACGTTGCAGCAGCGCGTCATGCTGGCGAGCGCTCCGGCCATCGAGAACATGGCCATCCAGTGGAAAATCTTCAAAGCCAACCTCGCCACGGGTTTCGGAGGCACAACCTTCATGTCCGAGATGCGCGTGCTCGCGATGTTACTGACGGCGCTCAACCACGGCAGCGGAGGCGATTTTGCCACCAGCTTCGTGAAGGGAGCCGGATGGGTGCTGGACCGCCTGGCGTCAACGGTCATGGGGTTGGCAAGTGTCTTTGCCTGGGGCGGCATGAAGATCGTCGAGGCTGGTTATCAGTTCATGGGAATCTTAACGAATGGCATGGTCAAAGTGCCGGACGAACTCAAGAAGCGGATTGGCATTGCTGAGGACGATCCGACTGTTGGCTTCAAAGCCTTGTTTGGAAAATGGGCGATTCCTCCGAAGTTCGGCACGGTCCCAAACGAGAAGTCCACGCCGGGCGATCCTTACGATGTCGAGGGTGCGGACAAGGGAACGGGCCATCATCATCGCACGCCGCCACTCGGAAATCCGACCCCGCTCCAGCAAATCGGCCAGTTTGTCGCGCCAACGCGGGCGGCTTACGGGATGATGGCCGAAAATCTTTCTCCCTACGAGCGGCGCGCGCTCCAGTCCATGCGCCTCTACGAAAAAAACACGAACGAACTTGTCAAACACGTCACCACCATCGCCCAAGTCGTGCAGCGCGCGATGACACCGAGCCGCGCCATCCAGGCACTGGCGGTCTACCAATAGGGCAACATGAGCAACCCAACCGTTTGGATCGGCGGACAAGGCGTCAACGAGCGTCCGGTGTCGCCCCGGACCGACAACACGTTGACGGCGGCGGTCACGACTCGTTTTTTCACGGGACCTTACGCGGCGCTCGAAAGCCAGATGCCTCTCTTCGGCGACGCCGTGTCAGGCGGTGATGGTGGTTATGTTTCGCACGCGACGCTGGAGCACGCCGAGGGCGGCAGCGGAATCCTGACGGTCGAGTTCACACAGCCCATCCGCAAACCGAAGCGGCGCGTGACGTGGGCTTATGAAGATGTGGATCTGTTGACCATTCCCCGCTACGACGCAATGGACGAAGGCCAACTGGCGTTGACTCGTGCGGCTTGCGAAGAAGCTGACCTCGTTCTGCTTCCATTCGAGTCTGGAAGTCTGAACAACCACGACAACGATCCGATTTACAAACTCGCACTCGATGCCTTCAAGAAATGGATGCGTGGGGAACGCTCTGCGCGCGTTTACTATCCCGTCGTCACGCTGACCACCTATTCGCCGAACCCGACAGCCAACAGCGGTTCTGCGCTCAACACGATCCAGCAACCGCCGGGCATCGCGCGCGCGCCATACCAGTGCCGCCTCACAGGCAAGCCGTGGATTTATATCGGCACTGGGGATTCAGACAACGACCTCGATGACGGCACGACCGAGCGCGTGCAGGAATGGCAGGGCCGGGTATCCGTGGACCGTGATTTGCTGGCCTCCAACTGGTGGAACGATCCCGACGAATCCGCGCGCCGACGGCTGGCGCGTAAAAAGGCGCGCCGCTAATGGGCTTGATCATCCTTCCTGAAGAACCCAAGAGTGGCGATCCCGTTCGCGCATTGGACGTTGCGGCACTCATCCGTTATGTGAGGTCAATCACGCCGCGCACCTCTCGCGACGTGCGTCCGAACATCTCCACGGACGGCACGACGTTCGACATCATCAGCGCCAGCCGGAAGGGGAGCAAGCCGAAGCCGTTTGATTTGGTTCCGGCGCTGCACCTGCCGGATTACGAGTCCCAGGACGACGGCAAGGATTTTCGGCGCTACTACGTGCGGTGGGGATTGCTGAACGGCACGCCCGTCAGCGGCACGCTCCAACAAGACGGCAGCATCGGAGACGACAGCACGCTCATTGAGATACCGGAGGACGCGACCAAGTTCATCGTTTGGATTGGCGTGGGCGCGAGCATCGAACCCGGCGACTACGGCACTGGCGGTTGGCCGTGCACGCTGAAATTTGCGTTCACGTCCGCCGGACCATCCGGCGAGAGCGTGCCAACGATCTACAGCGGCAAGGATGGCTGGACCGAGTATCCGTTCCAGCCACCGGCGCTTCGCGGGGTGGACATTTCGGGCTACGCGGGATACTGCACCGATCCCTACATGAGCATCACGCAGACGTGCTACTGCCCGATTGCCATCGTCACCAAGGACCCGGAAACCAATAGGCTGGTCGTTGAGCAGAATGTGGACCATCACATGGACCTGGTGTTGACGTATCTTGGCGGCGCAGGCAACGCCGACCATCCGCCGCCCGTTGTGCCCACCTTCAGCATCTCGACGCGCGTGGAAGACATCACAGATAAGACGCCGGCGTCTGACGATCCCTGCGCGGGAGATTGCGAAGAGCCTAACCCTGGAGAGCAAGGCGGCGGCCCGAATCCGTATGGCGACTTGGTGGCTCAAGGTCTCGATGAACACACGCCGGATCAACTCTACCGTTACTTTGGATCGTGGCTCTATCGCTTGTTCCGTCCCGCCAACCCCGGCCATGCGGACAGCAACAACTGGCGCACGGTGCAAATGCAGGATGGGCTGCTGTTTACGGGCAGCGGAGCGGACGGCGAAGGCGACCCGATCACGGTGAGCTTCGACGGCGTCGTGGTGCCGTCCGGCGTCGGGCTGGACGATCCTTATCTGATCGCGCTTGAAGTGGATTTTCAAAACCTGTGCGGACTCGGCAGTGGGGCCAACGCGCAGTTTCAAGGAACGATCACGCACGGCCTGGCCAGCGAACTCGACGTGTCGCCCGAATATTACACGGCAAGCAAGACGCCGACGGGATGGCCGAGCGGCTGCACGATTGCCAATGTGGACAACGGCAAGCTCTATATGGTCCTTGCCTCGATCACAACCGAAGACGGCGTGATGGTCATCACGGAACACTTCCGCGACCAGGCCAGCTTCGTGTTGCGGCCCATCGGCGGACCGGATGGCGTGACGGCCAGCACCGGCCTGCTCATCCCGATGCACCTGCCGCTGCTCGTTGGCGGCAAGGCACAGATTGACCTGCTGCCGCTCCTGGCGGACCACTGTTTCGATAAGAAGCCCACGGCCGTGTATCCCAAGATGGTCAAGACGACCAGCGGAGCTTCGATTTATTGGGACCTCCAACAGCAGGTGCTCAACGGTTACTACTACATGGGATCGCTCGCGTATCAGGACGATCCCGACACCGTGGACTTCGCCGCCGTGAGCGGCAGCGATCAAATCGAAGGCTACGACTGCACTTCAAGCTGACCATGAACGCACTCGGCATACCTGCAAGCCTCACAACTCCGATTCCGTGCTGCTGCTTCGACTGTTCGGACTGCAACACCGGGATCATCATGGTGCAAATCAAGCCGCATCCGTCCATCACCAACTCCGTGTGTTACATGAAGGCGTTCGGGACATTCTGCGGCGCTAACGTGTGCGCCAGCAGCGATCCGTTCGGCAATATCGTGAGCAACTGGAGCGGCAGCCTGGTGCTGCCCAATACGGTGGAGGATTGGGCGAGTCCGGGGACGGGCGCGTATAACGGCTATGGAATTTGGGTTGATCCATACATGGCTTGCGCCAACAAGTGCATGGGGCCGGGAAAGAATCTGCCGATGATCATCTATACTGGATGGCTGTCCGATCCGCGAAGCCACGGATTCACGACTGCGATTAAAGTCACGATTGTCTTCATCACGGACTTCACGGCCTACATGGCAAATCAGAGCGATGGCGCGACGATTCTTTGGCAGGGAACCACTGGAGTGAACTTGCTTGCGCCGGGGGCATTCAGCAGCAACCGCTGCCAGGCGCCGGAGCTTGTCAGGGTCAACTGCGGCTGGCCGTGTGATAGCGCATCCAGCTACGGCATTCAGTGGACTTAACAATGAACTGGACCGATTCCAATTTGTGCAGGTCTGGAAAAAACTGCCGCGGCTGCCGGGACAAGGCCGGCGAGTTTCGCAAGATGATTTGCGCCGGCTACGAGCTTCCCGGCGGCAACGTGGATTTTGAATGTCCTTTCGGAAAACCGTGGGGCGCGACGGATGATTCGCGAGTTCCACGCCAACCGCTCTCAACCAAGGAAACAGCCATGCCCTGTCCCCAAAACACTCCGTGCGGTCAATCGAAGACGGCGAGGCCGGAGCCGACACTCGGCAAGATGCTCAAAGCGGCCGTTGCCATCCTCACGTCAAAATCGGTGCCGCAGGAAACCGTCAACGCTCGCATGAAAATCTGCCGTAAGCCGTGCGCGCATCTCGGCCAGAACGCATCGGGTTACACCTGGTGCGCGCTGTGCGGCTGCCGGGTGAACGGCCAGAAGGGATTGCTCAACCTCGCCTCTTACGAAGAAAATCTCCCCGGTCTGCCCGGCTACAATTCGCTGCTACCCGAACACGGCTGCCATTTTCCCGGACGGCTCGAAGGCAAAGGCGGCTGGCCGCTTCCGACTTCCATCACACCAGCACTCCAAAACTCCAACACTCCGGTGCAGCCATGAACCAGACTCTTTACATCAACGTCAGCACGCAGCAGCTCGTTGCCGGGCCGCTGTCCAACTCGTCCGCCTCCGTGGCCAGCCAATTCATCGGCAGCCACGTCGCGCTCGACCTGGTGTTTCTCGCCGACAACGGAGACGGCACGCTCTCGGTGATCGACTGGGACGCTTACGCGGCGCAGATCGGCGTCTTCGCCCCGATGGCCAAATCGTTCCAGGGATTTTTCCCGCTGACATTCGGCGACGACACAACGCCGCCGATACCCGCGGCCGCGTTCGCACGGCGCATCGAAGCCGAGTTGAACGTGCTGGCCTCCATCATTGCGGCCGGCGGAATCACACTCAGCGGCCAGGTCGGCGGTCCGTTTGCCGTCTTATTCAACGAACCGGGCGCGCGAGATTTGATCGGCAGCAGCAATGACCAGCTTTTCCCTGGCGCTCAGGTGACTGTGGATCGGGCGCAGGAAGGAACGGAAACGCAGGCCGAGATTCAGATCATCCGGTTCACGGCGCTGGCTGCGGCCTTCAACGATTCGTGGACCAACTTCGCCAGCGACCACAATCCGAACGCAGCCAACGGCAAGAGCGGTGTGCTCAGCCTGGCTACGGCCGCGTGCCGGCAGATCGTGGGCAACAGCGGCTCCGGTCCGGCCACGCTGGAAGTCCGCGTGACGCCGCCGGGCGGCGATCCGATGACCGTGCTCTCCGCGCCGTTCACGCTCATCAACTCGCAGCTCGCGGACGACTCTACCGCGCCGGTGGACCTCGCCGAAGTCCCCACGAGGGCGGAAGTCAACGCCGCCATCGCCGATGCGGTCGCAGGCACTGCCGCCAATCCATCCACGGTGACGGCGCTCGCACTAACGCCGGGCACGACTTACACCGCGTCCGATCTCACCGCCATCATCTCCAAACTCAACGCTCTCATTGCCGCGCTCAATCGCTAGAAAGGAAACATGACCCTCAATCTCTATCTCGACATCACCAACCGCCGCCTCGTGCGGAGCTTCGACTCCGACACCGCGTTCACGCTGCCGTCGTGGTTTCAGGGCGACGATATTGTGCTGAACATTTTCCCACTCATCCCGGCGAGCGATCCATCGCAAGGACCGTTCCGCTACGCCGAGCTTCAAGGCACGACGCTCCGCGCCGCGCTCTGCGGCGGCAGCGGCCGGCCGGCCGGCACCGATGGAAGCTCAACCTACCTCGCATACCAGGATGCGTTCACCGCCATCGAGCACGGCTTCACGGGCAACCTCAGCCTGGCAACGGAGGAACTGGCCACGTTCATCGGCGCGCAGTCGTCTGCATCGAGCACGTTTGAAATCGAGGTGACGGATGGCGATGGCAACAAGACCACGGTGCTGCAAGCGCCGCAAACGATCAACGCCGAGGTGATTGAGGTTGGCACGCTCACGCCGGCACAACAGCCGTCCTACTTCACGAAGACGGAGAGCAATGCCCGTTTCGCGCTCCAAAGCGCTGGTGGCGGCAACGTGAGCGGACCGTCTGCCGCGCCGGGGAATGGCGAGATTGTTGCCTTCGACGGCGCGACCGGCCGGCAGCTCAAGACCGTCGGCAAGACGCTCGTCCAACTCATGAGCGACGTGGGCAGCGCCATCAGTTCGGCCATCTCGGCATTGGGCCTGGGCGGGGCGGCAACAAAGGATGTTGGCACAATAACCGGCACTGTTTGCGCGGCCGATGATTCGCGCCTGAGCAATTCCCGCACGCCCACGGCGCACAAGACATCCCACAGCACCGGAGAGAGCGATGCGCTCGCGCCGTCCGACATCGGCGCGGCTGCTGCAACACACGCTTCGCGCCATCAGAACGGCGGCGCGGATGAGATTGCCACGGCAACTCCCACGGCGAACGCAATTCCGAAAGCCGGCAGCGGCGGCACTCTTGATGCTGGATGGTTTGGAGGCGGCAGCGGCATCTCAGCGCTCGCGCAGACGGCCGCCAATGCAACAATACGCCTGGCGCTCACGAGCAAGCCGCTCGGCTACCGGGTTTACCAGCTCGACAATCACCATGCTTACGAACTCGTTGACTTGTCCAACATCGCCAACGAACGCGGCTGGATCGATTGGGGCGATGTGCTTCCCTACGCGCCCACAATGACGGCCGCGCCGACGATCAGCGGCACGCCAACTGTTGGGACTGCCTACACCGCAACCACAGGCACCGCCGCCGGGCGTCCAACGCCTACGCTCGCATGGAAATGGCAGACCAGCACCGATAGCGGATCGACGTGGAGCGACATCTCCGGCGCGACAAGCGCCAGCTACACGCCGGTCAGCGGCGACGTGGGCAATCTGCTCCGCGTTGGCCAGCAAGCCAGCAACGCGCTCGGTGATTCTGGTTGGAGTTTCAGCGATGCTTCGGGGGCCGTGACGGCGGCTGGTGGATCGTGGACCGGATTGGCCTTTTTCGCCATTGTTAACACGGCGATGAACGGCCTCAGCGCGACGTTCAATAGCGGTGAGGAAACAGGCAACGTGTCTTTCGCCGGAATCAGTCCTGGCGACTCCTGTGGCTTCTACACAGACCACCAAACTGACGTGGTGTTGTGCGACCACATTTCGGAGGACGGCTTGACCATCTATTTTCAGTCGGCCACCATTAACACGAACGCCGGCATTCAAATGTGGGCACTTGGTGGCGCTTAGAACCCTAACCTGCGCCGCCAGCGATTCCGGGTTTGGATGCGAGCCGAGCTTCTATGAAGCCCTGGCGCAGTTCAGCCGTGTCCTTTCGGCCGTGAAGCCATGCGAGATAATCCTCAACGCTGATCATCAGTTTGGTGATTTTCAATCCGCCCCGTTTGTGCTCGCGAAGTGCGGCCTGATAGACCATCCGGTAGTAGGAGATTCCCCAACGGTGCTGCGGCGCGAACAAATCCAGCGCAGCCTGGTCTTTGAAGTCGGCGAGGAACACACGCTTTCCGTCTTGCTTCAAGGGACGGATGGCCTCGGCATCTCGTTTGGCGTCGCTCCAACTCACGGGCAAAAATCAGATTACACAGTTCCACTGCGTAACCGACTTTTACGCCCTGGGGCCGGGCGGTGCTGCGATGCTGAGAATACTATCACGCGCCGACGGATGCCAGCCCGACGCGAATCATTTCATGAAGTGCAAACAATGCGGGCCTCGCGGATGCGCGGCTCACACGGCGCAGTGCAAGTGCCAAACGGCTGCGCAACCACACCAGCGGGCTACAGGACTGATTCCCTGGCCAGGCGGTAAATCCTGGCTAGTCCCCAGGCTGCTGAGACTCATCCCGCCGCACCGGTGCTACTGCGAGGTCTTCGGCGGCGCTGGCGCGCTGCTCTTGAGCAAGCCACGAAGCGAGGTCGAGGTTTACAACGACGCCAGCAACCGGCTCGTTGAGCTTTTCCGCTGCGTCCGTTTCCACCGAGACGCGCTGCTCGAAGAGATGGAGCTTGTCCTTAACAGTCGCGACGAGTTCAAGGCGTTTGGCGCGCAGCCAGGTCTCACCGAAATCCAGCGCGCCGCGCGTTGGTTCTTCCGCGTGAGCACCTGCTTCGGCGGATCGTCCATCGGCAGCTTCGGCGTCTCGAAGCTGACCGGCGGTGCGGCGATGGGTTCCCGCATGGGACGGCTCAACAAGCTCGCCGCCTTGAGCCAGCGCCTCGACCGCGTCTGCATCGAGCGCCTTGACTGGCGCGAATGCCTGGAACGCTACGACGGGCCGGGGACGTTCTACTTCCTCGACCCGCCCTACACCGAGTGCGATCCAAAGATGTATGACGGGTGGAAGCCGGAAGAGATGGCTACCTTTGCCGCCGTGTTGCCGGCATTGAAGGCGCGGTGGATGGTTACGGTTAACGACACGGACGACAACCGGAGACTGTTCGGCCGCTTCCCTATGCGGCCGTTGGCGAGAGCCAACATGATTGAGAACCGCCCGGGCCGGAAACTGAATGCCGTCTACCGCGAGCTGCTCATCTCGCGCGACCGCCTGCCGAGATTAGCCGCCAGCGCCCCGCAAAGCCCGCTGTAGGCTTCCGTTCGCGCCGGTCGGCTGGCTGTGGCGGCTATCTCGCCGCCGGCCGGCGCGTGGGCCGCGGGGCATCGGCGGCTCGGCCGCCGTTACCCTTTCGACGGCGCTTTTTGCCCCCCCCCATGTTACCCTGTCCAAACTTTCGACCGTGTTACATTACGTGCGCAAAGACGGCACGGTGGCCTGGGTGAATGTGAACATGACCGTCATCCGGGACGCTGCCGGCCAG
>Ga0114951_10000333_pt1 | contig 68272 bp, 60 predicted proteins | sample AM7aDNAmetaG_FD_88677 | JGI IMG/M metagenome (GOLD analysis project Ga0114951, IMG submission 88677) | Freshwater microbial communities from Finland to study Microbial Dark Matter (Phase II) - AM7a DNA metaG | ecosystem: Environmental > Aquatic > Freshwater > Lake | place: Finland: Lake Alinen...
AAACGTTTGGGCGAGCGTGTTCGCGGTCAGTGGAAAATCCGACGGAGTGGTGGATCTGGAGCGCTATCCGGGCCTCGGGCATGAACTGGGCGCAAGCCGGACCGTTATGAAACGTGTGTTTGAAAATCTCGGGAACGGATATTTCGAGATCGTGGCCACCGATGGTCTTTACGCAAGCCGGGAAGATTTTCAGCTTTACCTGGATCACGGAAGCCATTTGCTGGTGAAGACAGACGAAGAAACCCTGACCGTGATCCAGGATGCCCGGTATCTTTTCGATGCCCCGAACGCCAAAAGCATGGAAGGCATCGGATGGAGCGAGGGGCTCGATGATGAAAGGGCCATCGAGTATGAGGTGATGTGGGTCGAAGGCCTCGAATGGCAGGGTTTGAAGCTAACGGTTGCCCGGGTCAAGGAACATCATCTAAAACCGCGGAAAGACCGGCCGGAGAATACGGTGTTTTGGGTTTTAACGACTGCCACGAAACTAACGGGTGAGGATTTACGGGAACTTGCCCACCGCTGGTGGAGGATCGAGAACAATATTTTCAAGCGGTTGAATTTTCTGGTGAAAAGCAAGAAGCACTGGAACCGCGATCCATCGGTCACGGAGCTGTATCTGCGGATGTGGATGATCGGGTTGACGCTTTTGGGAGCGTATCTGGTCGAGCGTGGCTGGAAGAGCTTCAGGGAATATTGGGGAGTCGTGAAACAGACGTGGGAAGCGGTGGCGGAACGGATGCAACGGTCTTTGGTCAGTCTGTACTCCGACTGAAACAAGGGCCGCTTGACGCGTCATGGATTTCCGCTGCCATAACCAGGAAAAAACCGTCGGGGTTGCGTCAAAATTCGAAAGAGCGACCATGAAAAATACGGAGAGACCTTTGTCTCATCAGCCAATTAGCGGCTGGCCGCCAACTTGGGGAATGTCTGACAATTATTGCCGGCTTCAAGGAAACCGTAAAAAGGACCGATAATATGGGCAATAGGAACGCACCGGAAGGGACCATGAAAAAACACCCGCAGCTTCTTGAACTTAATGCTTTCTTTTTTATTTCCCAGATGTCGGAAAAATACGGGCGTCATCTGACGCTTGCGACAGTGCCGTCTGAGGAATGGAAGACCTTTTCTGAACGGGGTTTCGATTGTTTGTGGCTTATGGGCGTATGGACCCGCAGCCCCGGATCCCGGGCGCACGCCGTTAAGGAACCCAATCTCTGCCGCGCCTATGATCTGATCCTTCCTGACTGGAAGAAGGAAGACGTCACGGGTTCTCCCTATGCGATCTACCGCTATGAGCTGGATCCCTATCTGGGAAAGCCGGAGGAACTTTTGCAGCTCAAAATGAAGCTCAATGGGATGGGCCTCTCGCTCATTCTTGATTTTGTGCCTAATCATCTTTCTTTTGATCATCCGTGGACTGTCGAATCCCCGGACTTGTTCGTGTCTTGCCGGACGGAGACTGTTCGGGCTCATCCGGACTGGTCCTTTATCACAGCGGAAGGGAAAAAGATCGCGCACGGACGTGATCCTTTCTTTGCTCCATGGATCGATACCGCCCAGATCAACTTCTGGTCTCCCGCTGCCCGCGAGGCTTGGCGTTCGGAGCTGCTCAGGATCGCAAGGGTCGCGGATGGTGTTCGCTGCGATATGGCCATGCTCGGACTGAACGATGTTTTTCAAAGAGTTTGGGGGGAGCACATCACGGAGAAGCGACCTGAAACAGAGTTTTGGGCAGAGGTGATCCCGGAAGTCAAGAAGGTGGCCCCGAATTTCCTTTTCATCGGAGAGGTCTATTGGGATTTGGATTGGACGCTTCAGCAACTCGGTTTTGATTTTACCTATGACAAAACCCTTTTTGACCGGATGTTCTTTGATTCTCCTACTTCGGTGCGCGACCACTTGAGGGCGGAACCCGCCTATCGTGACAAATGCCTGCGTTTCATCGAGAATCATGACGAGGAACGCGCCACGGTAAACTTCGGGAAACAAAAATCCAGGGCAGCGGGGATGATCACCTCGACAGTTCCCGGTCTGCGGTTCTTTCATGACGGGCAGATGCAGGGACGCAGGATCCGGACTCCCATTCATCTGAGGCGAGAACCCAAAGAGGCTCCGAATCCGGAGATCTCGGACATGTATAAGCGTCTTCTGCGTTTTATTAAGACTCCCGTGACTCACGACGGGGAATGGATGCTTCTGAACACGCGGCCTGCGTGGGAGAATAACGAGACCCATCAGGCGATCCTCGTCTGGCTTTGGGGCTGGCAGCAGGACTGGAAAATGGTGGTCATCAACTATTCATTGATCCGAGCTCAGGCGTTCATTCGTATTCCTGAATTCCTGCTCCGGCAATTCTTTATTCAATTTCGCGACGCGCTTACAGATAAAGTCTATGATCACACAGGCGAAGAACTTTCTCAGCGAGGGCTCTATGTAGACCTCCATCCATGGCAGTCCCATCTTTTCGAGTTTAAAGTCTGATTCCTTTCTTGGAGCGGAGTTTATTGTTTGTTAGACTGTCTGTCGTAATAAGAACGCTTTAACCCGCATAGGAGATACCCCATGCCTCGCGAGAAGAAAAAGGCTGAAGAAAAAGTGGCTCCGGAGTTGTGGCATCTGGAACACAAGGATATGAGCAAGGACGGGCTCAAAGCGTCCTTTAGCTCTTGTCTCCAGTACGGGCTGGCCAAAGACCAGTACACCTCCACGTCGCACGATAATTTTATGGCACTCGGCATGGCTCTTCGGGAGAGGCTTGTTGAGCGTTGGATCCACACCCAGCAACGTTATCACACCAAGAACCTCAAGCGCGTCTATTATCTTTCCCTGGAATTTTTGATCGGTAGGCTTATGGGAAATTATATACTGAATCTCGGACTTTTGGATCCGACGGAGAAAGCGCTTAAGGAATTCGGACTGGATATTGGAAAAGTCCGGGAAGAGGAGATGGATGCCGGTCTTGGGAACGGCGGACTCGGCCGGCTCGCTGCATGTTTTCTCGATTCGATGGCGACTCTCGGCATTCCTGCTCACGGGTACGGCATACGCTACGATTACGGGATCTTCAATCAGAAGATTGTCAATGGCTATCAGGTTGAATCTCCCGACGAATGGCTCAAGCGCGGCAATCCCTGGGAGTTTGCGCGGCCCGAATACGCGCAAAAGATCAAATTCTACGGCAACACGAACATGTACCACGACAAGCATGGCCGGCTTTGCGTGGAGTGGGTGAATGCCGAAGAAGTGATCGCCATGCCCTATGACATCCCGGTCCCGGGTTATCAGAACGATGTCGTGAACACGCTTCGCCTTTGGTCGGCGCGCGGTTCTGAAGAATTCGATTTTAAGTATTTCAATGACGGGGATTACGAACACGCTGTTTATGAGAAGATGTTCTCCGAGAATATCTCCAAGGTGCTTTATCCCAATGACGCCACTTCCATGGGGAAAGAACTTCGCCTCAAACAGGAATATTTCTTCACGGCAGCCTCCGTGACCGATATCATCCGCCGGTTCAGAGAGGATAACGAGCACTTTAAAGACTTTCCGGACAAAGCTGCTATTCAGCTCAACGACACCCATCCCGCCCTCGCTATCGTGGAATTTATGCGTATTTTGCTTGATGAGGATCAGGTCGGCTGGGATACCGCCTGGGATTTGACGGTCCGCACTTTTGCTTATACGAATCACACCGTGATGCCTGAAGCCCTTGAGTGCTGGCCCGTGCCTATGTTCGAGAAACTTCTTCCCCGGCATATGCAGATCGTCTATGAGATCAACGATCGTTTTCTTAAAGAACTCGCTGCCGAATACCCGGGGGATCCGGACCGGTTGGGCCGGATGTCTCTGATCGAGGAGGGCAATCCCAAGAAAGTACGAATGGCGTTCCTGGCGATCATCGGTTCTCATTCCATCAACGGGGTTTCCGAACTTCATTCGCAATTGCTGAAAGAGCATCTCTTCAAGGATTTTTATGAGGTTTATCCCGAGAGATTCAATAACAAGACCAACGGGATCACGCACCGGAGATGGCTCATTAAAGCCAACCAGCCTCTCGCCAGGTTGCTCAATGAGGTGATCGGGACCGGTTGGGAAAAGGACCTTCGCAAGATCGACAAACTGGTTCCTTTCAAAAATGACAAGATCTTCAGGAAAAAATGGCAGCAGGTCAAGCTGGACAATAAAAAGATCCTGGCCGAGGTCATTCGCGCCCAGACCGGGGTACAGGTCAATCTCGATTCGATGTTCGATGTCCAAATCAAGCGTATTCATGAATACAAGCGCCAGACGCTATTCATTCTTTTCGCAATCTCCGAATATCTGAAGCTTCGGCAGAATCCTAAAGCGCCCATTACACCGCGTACCTTTATCTTTGGGGGGAAGGCTGCGCCGAGCTATTTCATGGCAAAACTAATCATCAAGTTCATCAATAATGCTGCGAATGTGATCAATCGCGACAAAGCGAACAAGGACAAGCTCAAGGTGGTATTCCTCGAAAACTACCGCGTTTCTCTGGCGGAGAGGATTTTTCCGGCGAGCGATCTTTCTGAGCAGATTTCCACTGCCGGCACCGAGGCTTCGGGAACGGGCTGTATGAAATTCATGATGAACGGAGCTCTTACGGTCGGGACCCAGGATGGAGCGAATATCGAGATTGCCGAAGAAGTGGGTGAGGAAAATATATACACGTTTGGTTTAAATGACCAGGAAGTTCAGGCGCTCAAAAGCCGGGGGTATCACCCGGGGGAATTTATCGAAAAATCACCCCGTCTTCAAGAGATCCTCCTTATGATCCGGAACAATTTCTTTTCGCCCATGGAACCCGGGATCTTTGACCCGCTTGTGAATAACCTGATGTATTCCGATCCTTTTCTTGTTTGCGCGGATTTTGAATCTTATTGCGCTATCCAGGACCGGATCTCGGAAGACTATAAGGACCAGGACAAGTGGACTGAAAAGGCCATCCTTAATGTGGCGAGGTCTGGGAAGTTTTCAAGCGATCGAACTATCGTTGAATACAGCCGCGATGTTTGGGGAATTCCGGTCGGTCTTCCGAAGTAAATCTACGAAGTTCTTAGTCTCTGGTACATAGCAAGCTAAGTACCAGGGACCCTGTGCTGTGTTAATCCTTCCAGAGTGAGCGCTTTAAGAATGATAAAAGGCTCCAGCTGCGTCCCGGCTCAAGGACAGAGCGTATTCCCATGATGCTGAAGAACAGTTCCAGGCTTGAGATCTTTTGAGTTGCGGAGCGCACTTCGTGAAATTGACCGGACAGAAAGAAATGCGAAAGAAATCGAAGGCCGGCCGAGATCATAAAAAGCGTCAGAATGCGGGACCCGTGCAGGAGAGGAAGTCGTTCCGCGAGATAGCCGCCTAATCCTGCGCCCATAAAAGTGGCGACGCCGTTGATAAATCCGAAATAGCCGAGGCAGCGGACTCTTTTCCCAGGGCTAACAGCATCGTAGATGAAGTTTAGAACGCAGAGATTGAAACCGCCCCATATGAATCCCGCAAAGACCTCGATCGCGAAGAGATAATAAACGTTCGCAGAGAATAGCCAGAGGACAGGAATGACGGGGATCAGAAGGCTCGTGGTCTTGAGAACCTTGGCGTTCCCGATCTTGTCCGCGTGATTTCCCCAAAGGGGGAAGGAAACAAGACTGGCCACCACGGCCCCCATATGGATGAACATGTAGGTCAGATAACTGAAGTTGAGATCACGGAGCATGTAGACGCTGAAGTAGGGCGCGGCGAGCAGCGTTGCGAAGGTGATGCTTGCCACATAGAAAACAAATTTCACGAAATTGCTCCTTTTGAAACTTCGCAGGAACATCAAGAACGTGAATATGTCTTCGGGCCTTTTTTGTTCGGGGACATCCTGCATCGTCCGCATAAGCCCTGACGAAACGAAACGGGCTAGGGCCGTTATACCGAAAAGGATCGCAAAACCTGCGGCGGTCGAAAAAGATTTGAAAACGTTGAGCAGTACACCTCCCAGGATCGTCGTTGCCATTCCGGCCAGGCCCGTGATGCGAGAGCGCCAGCCGAAGTATTTTCCTCGCTCTTCGGGCGCGAGATAATCGCTTGTGAGGCCGCCCCAGACCGTAGCGATAAGATTTGCAAGGACCCTGAAAAATGTGACACACGCGATCAGGGCTAAGATCCTGGACGGAAACATTCGTAGCGGCAGGAACAGGACAGGGATCAGAAAAAGAGCCTGAAACAAGGAAGCCTTCACCAGGAACCGGAGGCGGCCGCCCGTGAGTTCCACAGCTTTCACTGCGAAGAATTGAGAGAGAGAGCCGAGAAGGTGAGGGATCGCGATGAGGAAGCCAATGTCCATCGGTGTGGCGCCGAGAAAGAGACCGAGAGGGATCAGGTACTCATCCATAGGGGCCTGCATCACGCTCGCGGCGATACCCTCTTTCCAGGAGATATCCAGACTTTTACGGAAAGGGTTTTGGGAGAGATATTCCTGAAGTCTGGGCATCGTTTCGCCGCTCAATCCTTTTTCTGATTATATTCTAAACTTTTAAGAACAACTCGAGCTATAATACCACATCGCCATTCGGAGATAAAAGATGAGCTCTCATCATGCAGGAAAAAAAATAATACGAGCCCCCCGCGTTTCCCTTCGCTCCGAAGCTGCTTCTATTCAATCCCTGAAAAAAGCTAATGAGAAACTCCGGCTGCAACTCCTGCGTCAGCAGCAAAGGGTCCGATCCTTTCAGCAAGGTGAACAGCGGATGAAGGCTGTTTTTGACAGCGCCTTCCAATTCATTGCACTCCTCAGGCCTGATGGAAAAGTGTTGGAAGTCAATCAATCCGCGCTCAAGTTCGGGGGATTGACCCCGAGCGATGTTCAGGGTGAATTTTTCTGGGACTGCCGCTGGTGGACAGTTTCGCGGGAAGTCCGGTGGAAGCTACGAAGAGCTGTTGCTCAGGCTGCTCGTGGGAAGTTCGTTCGTTATCCCGTGGAAGTTTTGGGGAAAAGAGGGGGGATGATCTCGATCGATTTTTCACTCAAACCGATCAAGGACAAACAGGGCCGGGTGACTTTGCTCACGGCCGAAGGGCGTGATATCACGGATCGCAAGAGGATGGAAGAGGCTTTGGAGAAAAGCCGGGAAAGATATCAGATCGTGGCTGATAACGCCTATGGCTGGGAAACATGGATGGATCCTCAGGGGAAGTACCTCTACATCTCACCTGCCTGCGAAGAGATCACCGGATATTCCCGTGAGCGTTTTAAGTCCTCGGAGGAGTTGGAGAGGAAAATAGTTTTCCGGGATGACAGGTCCGCGTTTGCGCGTCATCAGCGAAATGCCATGAGGGAAAAGGGAGAACGCTCCATCGAGTTCCGCATTGTCCATCGTGACGGAACGGTAAGGTGGATCCAGCATGTATGCCGGCCCGTTTATGGCAAGCAGGGATGTTATTTGGGGGTCCGCGGCAGTAACTGTGATATTACCGACAAAAAACGCGCGGAAGAAAATCTCAGGGAGAGCGAACTTCGGTTTCGGTGTCTTTTCGAGAGCTCTCAGGACGCCATGATGACACTGGAGCCTCCTTCCTGGAGGTTTGCCTCCGCGAATAGCGCCATGGCGCGCATGTTCCGGACCAGGAATGTGTCGGAGCTTTGTGCCAGGAGTCCCTGGGAACTGTCTCCCAAGCGTCAGCCGGATGGTCGCGCTTCCTCAGAGAAGGCCAAGGAAATGATCCGGGAAGCGCTCCGCAACGGTTCCAACTTCTTTGAGTGGACGCACCTTCGCATCAAGGGTGAGTCTTTTCCCGCCGAAGTCCTCCTGACCCGGGTGAAGACGGGGGACAGGGTATTCCTTCAGGCAACGGTCAGGGATATCACCGAGCGAAAACAGGCGAATGAATTGTTTCGCAAGAGTGAATCCCGTTTCCGCAGTTACTTCGAGCTTCCTCTGAATGGGATTGCCATTACATCACCCGAAAAAGGGTGGATCCAGGTGAATGACCGGGTCTGCGACATCCTGGGGTATCCCCGCAAGGAGCTCCTCCGGAAAACCTGGGCTGAGATGACGCATCCGGAGGATCTTGGTGCGGACAACAAGCAGTTCAAGCGTCTTCTTTCCGGGGCGATCGAGCGGTATACCATGGAAAAACGGTTCATCCGTAAAGATGGCACAACGGTATGGACCAGCCTTGCCGTAGGTTGTGTGCGAAAGCCCGAAGGTAAAGTGGATTATGTTTGCGCCTTGATCGAAGACATTGCCGAGCGCAAGAAGGCGGAAGCACTCCTGAAGCAACGCGAGGCGTTCCTGACGTCCATTATCGATAATCAGTCCGGGATGGTCTGGCTCAAGGACGGGGATAGCAGAATCCTGGCTGTGAATCAGGTCTTCGCGAGAATGGCCGGGAAGAAGACTTCGGGAGAAGCCGTGGGAAAAACCGACTTGGACTTATGGCCCCGCAAACTCGCGAATAAATATCGCGCGGATGACCGGAAGGTCATGAGAACGCGGAAGCATGTCACGGTTGAGGAGCTTATTTCCGAGAACGGTATTGAGCTGTGGCATGAGACTTTCAAGACGCCTGTTTTTGATGCGGACGGAAAGGTGATCGGGACGACGGGGTATGCGCGGGATATTACCGAGCTCAAAAAAACGGAACATGTTCTCAGAGAAAGCGAAGAAAAATTCCGCGTCATGTTCGAGACATCCGTGAGCGGCATGGCTCTCTGCGAAATGGACGGGACGATCGTTCAGGTGAACCAGGCCTATTTAAACATTATCGGATATTCACGAAAAGAAGCGCTCAAACTGACCTATTGGGATCTGACGCCGAAAGAATATGAGAAGGCCGAGGCGAAACAGTTTCGCTTGCTTGAAAAAACAGGAAAATATGGGCCTTACGAGAAAGAGTATATCCGTAAGACGGGGGAGCGGATCCCTGTGTTGCTTAACGGGGCGACCGTCGTGGGAGAGGATGGAAAAAAGCGCATTTGGTCCATGGTGATGGATATTACCGAGAGTAAACGGGTTTCGGAGGAGTTATTTAAATCCAGGCAGATGTTGCAGAATATCCTTGATGCGGTGCCGCAGCGCATCTTCTGGAAAGACGTAAACTCCGTTTATGGCGGTTGCAATCACCCCTTTGCCGCGGATTGCGGCTACAAAACCCCAGGTGATCTCGTCGGGAAAAACGATCATGAGATAACATCATCATCATTGGCAGACGGTTACCGCCTGGATGACCAAAAAGTGATCCGGTTGGGACGCCCCCGGCTCAATTATGAGGAACTTCGAGTCAAGAAGGACGGGAACCAGGCTTGGCTGAGGATCAGCAAAATACCTCTGCGTGACAAAAACGGGAAAATCACAGGTGTGTTGGGTACCTATGAAGATATTACGGAACAAAAGTTGGCGGAGAAAGCGCTCAGGGATAGTGAGTTCTGGCTTAAAGAATCCCAGCGTGTTTCACACATCGGCAGTTATGAGCTTGATGTGAATAATGGTGTCTGGAAATGTTCCGGGGCTTTAAACGAGATCTTTGGGATCGGACAGGATTACAAAAAAGACATTGAAGGCTGGCGTTGCATTGTGCATCCTGCCGATCGTGAGGCCATGATGGAGTATTTAAAGTTAGAAGTACTCGGGAGGCGAAACCGGTTCAACCGTGAATACAGGATCTGCCGTTCCAACGATGGGAAGATCCGATGGGTGCTTGGGCGGGGCCTGTTGGCGCTGGATTCGAGAGGAGTTCCTGAGAAGATGATCGGCACCATTCAGGATATTACCGATCGCAAGGAGTTGGAACTGGCTCTTGAAAAACGCATTCTGGCACTGACGCAGCCGGAGGGGGAAGGCCAGAGCGTTGTATTCGAAGACCTGTTTAATTTGGAAGAGATCCAAAAGATCCAGGATGAGTTCACAAAGGCCACGGGGGTAGCTTCGATTATTACCCATACCGATGGAAATCCCATCACCAAGCCGAGCAACTTTTGCTCATTGTGTAATGACATTATCCGGAAGACCGAGAAAGGACTCGTGAACTGCTACCGGTCCGATGCCTGCATCGGCCGGCCCAATCCCGGAGGACCTATTGTGCAACCGTGTCTGAGCGGTGGGCTGTGGGATGCCGGAGCGAGTATTAGCGTCGGCGGCCGTCATATTGCCAACTGGTTGATCGGTCAAGTCCGGGATGAAACGCAGTCTGAAGACAAGATCCGGGCCTATGCCCGTGAAATAGGGGCCGATGAAGAAAAAACAGTGGAGGCTTTCCGGAAAGTGCCGCCTATGTCGCGCGATCAATTTGATAAGGTCGCTCAGCTTCTTTTTATAATGGCCAAACAGCTTTCTCAATTCGCATTCCAGAACCTTCAGCAGGCTAGGGCCATCACGGGGAGCAGGCGGGCGGAAGAATTGATCCGGGCGGGCCGTCACCAATTGTTCCAGGTTATCGATACGGTTCCCCATATGATCTTTTCGAAAGACAAACAAGGACGCTTTCTCCTTGTGAATAAGGCTGTGGGCTATATGTATGGAATGGATCCGAAAAGTCTGATCGGTAAAAAGAGACAGGAGATTCATCCCGTTGCGGAGGAGGCCAACGCCTATTTGAATGTAGACGAGGAGGTTCTCCGGACAGGGAATCCAAAGGTTATTCCCAACGACAAATTTACGGATGCCCGGGGCAGTGTCCACATTATGCAGACCATCAAGATCCCCTTCAAAATGGTAGGCAGTGAGGAGGAATGCATTTTGGGCGTTTCGGTGGATATGACGGAGCAACGGAAAGTTGAAGAGTTTAGAAATGAGATCATCCGGACGGTTTCACATGAGCTTCGCACACCGCTTTCCATCGAAAAAGAAGGCATCAGTATCTTGATGGATGAAATATTGGGCCCCGTCAATCCAGAGCAAAAGGAAATTCTTGAGACCGTTATGAGAAGTATCGATCGATTATCTCGCATGATTACGGGCCTTTTGGATATGTCGCGCATTGAGACAGGTAAAGCCGAGCTCTATTTGAAAAAAACGTCGCTTGAAGATCTTGCGAGGGAAGCGGTTCTTGAGTTTAGAGAAAGAGCCAAGACAAAAGGGATCGAGCTGAAACTGAATTTGCCGGAGTCGAGAATTCTATTGTTGGCGGATGCGGACAAGATCACGCAGGTCCTGAGCAATTTAGTCGATAATGCAATTAAGTTTACTCCCGAGAACGGCTGCGTCCAGATCTCGGTGGCCGCTCAAAAAGATTATGTCGAGTGCTCAGTCGAGGACAACGGTCTCGGGATCTCGAACGAAAATATGTTGAAGCTGTTTGAAAAGTTTCAGCAATTTTCAAGAACTGCCGGACCCGGGGAGAAGGGGTTCGGGTTGGGACTTTCGATCGTGAAAGGGATCATCGATATGCACGGAGGCCGGAGCTGGGCTCAAAGCGAATTGGGGAAGGGGACCCGGGTGACCTTTTCCCTGCCGCGGCGAGATCCTGAGGCCGTGGCAGATTCTTCTAAATCAGAGACTATTCAACGGAAAAAAAACGGCCATCCCGGTCGCAGGAAAGCGAGATGAAATCGTGAGAGAGGGAAAAATGAAAATCCTGTTTATCGAAGACGAACCAGATCAGATCATGATGATTTCCCTGCGTCTTGCCAAGAATGGTTACGAGGTTGTTTCCGCTAAAGATGGTGAAGAAGGACTCCGGAAAGTCCTGACCGAAAAACCGGATCTGATACTTTTGGACGTTATTATGCCGGGGATTGACGGGCTGGAGGTTTGTCGCCGGCTCAAGGAGGATCCCGCTACCCGGCACATACCGATCATTTCCACGACAGCGGCGGGGGTGGATGATATTGAGCACCAGTGCTTTGCCGCCGGGGCCAATGATTGTGTGCGTAAGCCCTACGACTCGGCAGAGCTTCTTTTAAAGATCCAGAACTTTTTCAAGAAATAAACCTCTCCGTTCCATGACCGCAACTTCACCGATCCTTGTCTGGCTTCGCAGGAATCTTCGTGTTGGGGACAACCGTGCCTTAAAAGCCGCGGCAGATCGCGGGGGTCCCGTGATCCCGGTTTTCATCTGGGACGATGATCCTGCGTCAGGGTGCGCAAGCCGGTGGTGGCTGCAGTGTTCTCTAAAAGGTCTCCGGCGCGATCTCCTGGCTATCAGATCATGTCTCGTAGTTCGCAAAGGAGATGCTTTCAAAGTCCTTGCGGGTCTTGTCCTAGAAACGGGAGCGGAGGCGGTTCTTTGGGATAAGAGCTTTGAACCCGCTCAGCGGAAGACCGATGACACGATCCGGAAAAAGTTCAAACGTGCCGGGATATTCTGCGACGCGCTTAACGATACACTGCTTTTTGATCCCGCGCGGGTCCTGAATAAGCAGGGCACTCCCTACAAGGTTTTCACACCGTTCTGGAATTATTGTCTCTCCCTGGAGGAACCTGCCGCACCCGCAAAATCACGGGTGAAGCTACTGGCTCCAACCCGTTGGCCCCGATCGGAAGAGATCGAAACTTTCGGTTACGGACGGCAAGTGAAGTGGCCTTCGAAAATGGAAGCCTTTTGGGAACCAGGCGTCCAAGGAGCGGCGGCAACTTTACGGAAATTCCTGGGCGGAAATATAGACGCCTATCCCGAAGAACGCGATCGTCCATCCGCGGACGGAACTTCGCAGCTTTCACCCCATCTTCACTTTGGCGAGATCAGCGCGCGGAAGGTCTGGGATGAAGTGCGTAAGACCATGGCAACGGAACGCCGTCCGGGTTTGATCCGGGCCTCCGAGGCGTTCCTTCGGCAGATTGTGTGGCGGGAGTTCGCGAATTCCCTTCTCTATCATTTTCCGAAAACAGTTTCTGAGCCGCTCCGTAAAGAATTCTCGAAGTTTCCATGGCGAAATGATGCGCGTTTGCTTCATGCGTGGCAAAGGGGAGAGACCGGATATCCGATCGTGGATGCCGGCATGCGTCAGCTTTGGGAGACGGGTTGGATGCATAACCGCGTGCGGATGATCGCGGCTTCCTTTCTGGTAAAAGACCTTCTCCAGCCGTGGCAGACAGGCGCGGCATGGTTCCTGAACACGCTGGTAGACGCAGACCTTGCGAATAACACATTCGGTTGGCAGTGGGTCGCAGGCTGCGGTGCGGACGCGGCGCCTTATTTTAGGATCTTCAATCCGGTACTGCAGGGTGAAAAATTCGATCCTAAGGGCGAATATGTCCGCCGCTGGGTCCCTGAGCTTGCCCAATTACCCGCGCGTTTCATCCACAGCCCCTGGCGGGCGTCTCCTGAGATCCTGACAAAAGCAGGTGTTTGTCTGGGTAAGCATTATCCTGATCCGGTGGTGGATCATGACGCCGTGAGAAAACGAGCACTGGTTGCTTATTCCCGGCTTCGAAAGCAGCGTGGGAACAAATTTGTCGCCTGATGTCGGCCCTTGACGGAAGCGACGGAAAAAGTACAGTTTTATCTGCTTAAACCGGTAATCATTTAATGGTATAATCACCCTCCATTAGGGAGCGCTTGCCGCCGTTCAAGCTGCCCGCGAAGAATGATTGATCTTCTGCCAACCTAGCGATATTCAAGGTGAGTCATGTTGGGAAGTTATTTTGGGATTCTTGTGATGTTCGTGTGCGCGGGAGCCGTGTCCGTTATTTTTCTCCTCATCTCCGAACTGCTGGGACCGAAAAAACCGAATGCCGCAAAGGCAATGCCCTATGAATGCGGCGAGAAGCCTTTTGGATCTCCTTCGGGACGGCAAATGGTCAAGTTCTACCTCGCGGGTATGCTTTTTGTCCTTTTCGACGTTGAAATGATTTTCTTTTTTCCGTGGGCTGTCGTATTCCGCGAACTTGGTTGGGGCGGACTTGCGAGCATGATCTTCTTTTTGATCTTTGTGGGACTCGGATTCATCTATGCCTGGCGGCGAGGGGGACTGGAATGGAAGTAACTCCCGCGCAGGCATCCCCCGGATTCATCACTTCCAAACTGAACGACGTGATCGGTTGGGCGCGAAAGTACTCCATTTTTCAGTATCCCTTTGTCACGGCTTGCTGCGGCATGGAGTATATGTCGGTGGCTTGCGCGCATTATGACATCGATCGCTTCGGGGCCGGGTTTCCGCGGTTTTCCCCGCGTCAATCGGATGTTCTTATGGTGGTCGGTACCGTTTCTCATAAGCTCGCTCCGGTGCTCAAGCAGATCTACGACCAGATGGCCGATCCGAAATGGGTCGTGGCCTTCGGCGTCTGCACCTGCACGGGAGGATTTTATGACAATTACGCGACCGTTCAGGGGATCGACACGATCATACCTGTGGATGTTTATATCCCCGGCTGTCCGCCTCGTCCGGAAAATGTCCTGGACGGTTTGATGAAACTGCAGGAAAAGATACAGAAGCAGAAACAATTTTAGGCCATGAGCGAACTTCATAAAAAACTCAAAGAAAAGTTTTCGCAGGCGGTTGAGGAGATCCACTCTCAGCACGGCGACGAGACCGTGGTGATCCGGAGGGAGGCGCTCCTCGAGATCGCGAATTTTCTTAAAGCCGACCCGGCCTTTGACTTGAATGTCCTTATGGACGTCACGGCTGTGGATGGGCTCGGCATGGGATGGACGCCGCGCTTTGAGGTTATTTATCATTTTCTTTCACTTCGCAGGAATCACAGGCTCCGTCTCAAGATCCGGGTGGATGAAAAAGATGCGGTCGTTCCGACCCTGACCGGGCTTTGGCATAGCGCCAACTGGTTTGAACGCGAGGCATGGGACATGTTCGGCATCCGCTTTGACGGCCATCCTAACCTGAAGCGCATCTTGATGTACGAACCGTTCGAAGGACATCCGCTCCGCAAGGATTATCTTCATGACAAACGCCAGCCCCTTGTGGGACCGAAGAACTAATATGACGAGTACAACCGCGAATCACAAAAAAACAAAGACCGAATCGATGCTCCTGAATGTCGGGCCGTCGCATCCGGCCATGCACGGTATTGTTCGCATCATTACCGAGCTCGAAGGAGAAAAGGTCCTGACCTCGGATGTGGAGATCGGCTACCTTCACCGGGCCTTCGAAAAATCCGCCGAGCAGCGCGGCTATCTTCAGGTGATCCCGTATACGGACCGTTTGAATTACGTTTCGCCTCTCATCAATAACTTCGGCTACTGTCTCGCTGTGGAAAAACTTTTCGGTCTCAAAGTCCCCGAGCGCGCCCAATACATCCGCGTGATCCTAAGTGAGATCTCGCGGGTCGCGGACCATCTGACCTGTATCGGCGCGACAGCAATGGAACTCGGGGCGTTTACGGTTTTCCTCTATATGATGCAGGCCAGGGAATATCTCTATGAACTGATCGAGGCCGTGACCGGCGCTCGGATCACGGTCACGTATTCAAGGATCGGCGGTCTGAAGGCCGATCTGCCGAAAGGCTTCGAGGCGAAGTGCCGTGCTGCGATCCAAAAGAGCAGGAAGCTCCTGAAAGACTGCGACGGACTGCTGACGATGAACCGGATCTTTGTCGATCGCACGAAAGGCGTGGGTGTGATCTCGCAGGAAGACGCGCTTTCTTATGCGATCACCGGGCCGTTCCTGCGCTCGACCGGCGTTGATTATGATGTCAGGCGCGCCTTTCCTTATTTAGTCTATGACCGGTTCGAATTCGAGATTCCCGTCGGCACGAAAGGGGACAATTACGACCGTTACCTTTGCCGCATGGAAGAGATGGTTCAAAGTTTCAGGATCATCGAACAGGCGCTGGATCAGATCCCGGAGGGGCCGGTACTTACGGACATGGAAGGCCGCGTGATCCCTGCCTCCGAGATGGTGGATGAAGCGAAAATGGGCCGCACCGAAGGACTCCTGCAGAATTCAGTTACGGGAGATCCGACGCTCGAAGGAGCGCCCCGGGACCGCTACCCGGCATTTGAGACCTCCAACATGCGCGCTATTTTGCCTGCCAAGGAAGACACCTACGGGAATATCGAAGGTCTCATGCATCACTTCAAGATCGTGATGGATGGTCACGGCATCCGGCCGCCGAAGGGCGAGGCTTATTTTCCGGTGGAGGGAGGGAACGGAGAACTCGGGTTTTACGTGGTTTCGGACGGCTCTGGCCGGCCTTATCGCGTGCGTGTTCGGCCGCCCTGCTTTGCCATCATGGCCGCCCTACCGGTCATGCTGAACGGCGGGATGTTCGCGGATATCATTCCCACGTTCGGATCCGTCAATATGATCGGGGGAGAACTCGACCGATGAGTACGCCTATTTTTACACCGGAGATCAAGACGAAGGCTGACGCGATCGTGGGGCGCTATACCACAAGACGCGCCGCCATGCTCGAGATCCTGAGGCTATTGGCAGAGGCCCACGGACATATCACTCTCGAAACGGAGAAAGCTGTGGCTGACTATTTGCAGGTGCCGGCGATCGATGTTCGGGAGGTCATGACTTTTTATACGCTTTTTCACAAAACGCCGAAGGCGAAGAGAAGGTTCTGCGTCTGCCGGTCGTTGTCGTGCGCGTTGCAGGGCGGCGAGGACATCCTGAAATACCTGGAACAAAAGCTAGGGATCAAGGCCGGTGAGAAGACGGGGGATGGAGCCTTTTCTCTGGAGGCTGTCGAATGCCTGGGCGCTTGTGAGATGGCTCCCATGATGCAGGTGAATGATGATGAATATGTCGGACCGCTCACGAAAGAAAAAATAGACGAGCTGATGAAATAATGGAAAAACTGATCTCGAAATATTTCATTCCAGGGAAGACCCTTTCCGTCGGGGATTATGTCCGCGAGGGAGGCTATGAGGCCGCGCGGGGAGCTTTTACACGCTTCGATCCGCCGGCCCTGATCGCGGAAGTCAGCAAGGCCAATCTCCGGGGTCTGGGCGGAGCGGGATTTCCTACCGGCAAGAAATGGAGTTTTGTGCCGCAGAATACGGGCAAGCCCGTTTATCTTGTGGTGAATGTCGACGAAGGCGAGCCCGGGACTTTTAAGGACAAATATATCCTTCGCCACGCGCCGCATCTTTTGATCGAGGGCATCATCATCGCGGCATACGCCAATAACATTCACACCGCGTACGTTTATGTCCGGGGGGAATACACGGAGCCCTACCGGAAACTAACTCAGGCGATCGAGGAAGCCCGGGAAAAGAATTTTCTCGGGAAGAATATCTTCGGGAAGGGATTTGATCTTGATATCGTGGTTCATCGCGGTGCCGGCGCCTATATCTGTGGAGAGGAAACCGGGCTTCTGGAATCTCTTGAAGGAAAAAAAGGTTTTCCGCGACTCAAACCGCCTTTTCCGGCCGTGTCGGGTGTCTTCGGATGTCCGACTGTGATCAATAATCCCGAGACGCTTTCTTATTTGCCGTTCATTATCAGCCGCGGCGCGGAGTGGTTCGCGAAGCTGGGCATGGAAAGGAACGGGGGGATGCGTCTTTTTAGTGTCTCCGGGCATGTCAAACGTCCCGGAGTTTACGAGCTTCCCATGGGAACACCGCTTCGAGAGATCATTTATGACCACGCGGGAGGCATCCGTGACGGGAAAAAACTCAAGGCGGTGGTTCCGGGAGGACTTTCGGCGCCTATTTTGACCGCGGAGGAGATCGACATAAAAATGGATTTCGACAGCCTCGCGGCCAAGGGGACCATGGCCGGTTCGGGCGGTGTCATGGTCATGGATGAGTCGACCTGCATGGTTCACGCACTCCACGCCACGATGAGGTTCTTTGCGCATGAGTCCTGCGGGCAGTGCACCCCCTGCCGTGAAGGGACGGGATGGGTGAACCGGATACTGGATCGGGTGATGCGGGGCCGGGGACGTAAGGCGGATATCGATAATCTCATCGATATCGGATCTTTTATTGCCGGGACGACCATCTGCGCTTTGGGGGACGGAGCGTCGATGGCGATGATGGGTTATCTTAAAAAATTCCGGCCGGAATTCGAGGCTTATATCCGGGATGGGAAATGCGATCTCAAAGATGGAAGTGTTCCGCACCCTGTTTCGGTTTGATCTGACTGAATATTAAAGGTTGATATGCCTAAATTAATGATAGACGGAAGAGAAATTGAAGTGCCGAAGGGGACGCGTGTGATCGAGGCCGCCAAACGCCTCGGGATCGAAATCCCTTATTATTGTTATCATCCCGGTCTTACAGTCGCGGGCAATTGCCGTATGTGCCTTGTGGAGATCGAGAAGATGCCGCGACTTCAGATCGCTTGCCACATGGAGGCGCAGGACGGCATGGTGGTGCGTACCGATACCGAGAAGATCCGGCAGACGCGAAAACACGTTCTCGAGTTCCTTCTCTCAAATCATCCGGTGGATTGCCCGGTGTGCGACCAGGCGGGGGAATGCTGGCTGCAGGATTACTATATGAAACACGGCCTCTATGCCAGCCGCCTTGCTGAAGATAAGATCAAGAAGCACAAGGCCGTGGTGCTCGGGCCGACCGTCATTCTGGATTCGGAACGGTGCATTTTATGTTCCCGCTGCGTGCGGTTCACGGATGAGATCTCCAAGACGCATGAGCTCGGGATCGTGAATCGCGGGGATCATTCGGAGATCACGATCGATCCGAATAGGGCGCTAGAGAATGCTTATTCCGGGAACGTCGTGGACGTTTGCCCGGTCGGCGCGCTGACGGACCGGGATTTCCGTTTCAAGATCCGCGCCTGGTACCTCTCTTCCGGGAATTCGGTCTGCAGCGGCTGCGCGCGCGGCTGCAATATCCAGGTCCAGTACAATCTTGACCGGCCGCATCATGGCAAGGGCGCGCGGGTGATGCGCGTGAAGCCTTGTTTTAACGCTGACATTAACCAGTGGTGGATCTGTGACGAAGGGCGCTACGGGTATAAATTCCACGATCAGAACCGGATCCTCCAGCCTGTTTCCCGTTCGGGACAAACCGCGCGCGAAGTGGCTTGGGAGGGCGTCCTTTCAGAAGTCGCTCAAAAACTCGGGGGTTCACGCGAAAAGATAGGGATCTTCGTTTCGCCCCAGCTTACCAATGAAGAACTTTTCCTGATCCGGGGATTCTTTAAGGAAGGACTCAAGTGCCCGAACCTTTTCCTCCTTTCTCCGAAGTCCGAAGGCCGGCAGGATGATTTTCTGATCCGCGCGGACAAGAATCCTAATTCCAAGGGCGCGGAACTTCTTGGATTTCCTTATGATCCGAAAGCTATTTCCACCTTTGCCTCAAAGTGCTCTCTGGGCGCGGTGGACGGCGTGATCGTGTTCGGCCAGGACCTCCTATCGCTCAAAAATACTTCGCTCGACAAAAGCGTTCTTGAAAAACTCAAATGGAGCGTTTTTATCGGTTCTAATCATAACGCAACGTCCGATCGCGCGAGCGTTGTTCTGCCTTCCGCGACTTATGTGGAAAAAGAAGGCTCTTTCACCAATTTCGAGGGGAGGATACAGCGCTTCAAGAAAGTGCTGGAGCCTCTTGCCGGTTCCCGGACCGAATTCGAGATCCTGCGAGCGCTGTCCGGACTTTTGAAGATAGCTTTCCGGTATCAAACAACAGAGGATGTTTTCACCCATCTCCAAGCGCATGAAAAGCCGTTTCAGGGTCTGCCTTGTGTTCAGATCGGAATGGGCGGAACCGACATCCGGGTCCTGGCGGAACCGGTGATCCCGGCGATCGAGCAAAAGGGCGACATTCTATGATGTCATTTGTGATCTCCTCTGTCCTGGGAGTCATCATGCTGGTGTCGGTGCTGAGTCTTGCCGCGTTCCATACCTGGCTTGAGCGCAAGCAGAGCGCGGTGATCCAGGACCGTATCGGGGCGAACCGGGCCTGGATCGTGCTTCCCTGGAAATGGGCGGCTCCCGTGAACTGGATCCTGGGTCCGATCAATCGCCTGGGTCTTTTCCACACGATCGCGGACGCCATCAAGATGTTCATGAAGGAGGATTACATCCCTCCGTTCGGGGACCGGTTCCTGCACACGCTGGCCCCGACGCTCTCACTCACGTTCGCGCTTGTGGGCTTCGCGGCCATTCCGTTCGGTGATATGCTGATGATACAGGGACGCGAATACTCGCTCCAGGTGGCGCCGGTCAATGTGGCCCTGCTTTACATATTCGCCATGATGTCCATGGGCGTTTACGGCGTGGTTCTCGCGGGGTTTTCTTCCAACAGCAATTATTCTTTCCTGGGCGGGATGCGCGCGGCGAGCCAGATGCTCGCTTACGAGATCACGCTCGGGGCGACGATCGTCGGGATCGTTCTTGTTTATGGGTCACTGGATCTCCAGGAGGTCGTCCGCCGTCAGGGACAACTGATCGGGGGATGGATCCCGATGTGGGGAGCTGTCACGCAGCCGCTGGGCCTTTTGCTTTTTATGGCCGCCGGTTTCGCGGAGACAAAACGCGCTCCTTTCGATCTTCCGGAAGGCGAGTCCGAGATCGTGGGCTATTTTACCGAGTACAGCAGTATGAAGTTCGGGATGTTCTTTTTCGCGGATTTCATCGAGACGATCATGATCGCCTGCCTCGTTACCACGCTTTTCTTCGGGGGCTGGCAGATCCCTTATCTTTTGCGCGACGGGTTTCATTTCCCCTGGGGCGCTGTCGTTCACATTCCTTATCTCTGGGTGGGGATCCTCGGGGTGCTGGCTTTTTCAGCCAAGATGCTTTTCTTTTGCGTGTTTTTCATGACCGTCCGTTGGACTTTCCCTAGGTTCCGTTATGACCAGCTGATGGACCTGGGCTGGAAGGTCATATTCCCTCTAGCGATCCTGAATATTTTTGTGACGGCCGTCGTCCTCTTGTGGTGGCGTTGATGTCTGCTCCGGAGGTGAATGACAATAATCTTATGAGGATCAAAACAAAAGTAGTGTCACAGCCCAAGTTAAATACCTGGCAGATGCTTTATTTGCCGGAGCTTGTCCGCGGTTTCTGGATCACCTCGTGGCATTTCACCAGGAACATGTTCTTTCATGTTCTCCACGCGGTGGGCCTCTGCAATGACGTGTCCGCGGCCGTAACGGTCTCTTATCCCGAGGAAAAGAGGGCGACTTCTCCGCGGCTTCGCACCCGGCATCGTCTGATGCAGCGTCCGGACGGCTCGACGCGCTGTGTGGCTTGCATGATGTGCGAGACGATATGCCCCGCCCGTTGTATTTATATCGTCGCGGAGGAGCATCCGGATCCGAACGTCGAAAAACGTCCGGCCAGTTTTAATATCGATCTTGGAAAATGCGTTTATTGCGGTTATTGCGCCGAGGTATGTCCTGAAGACGCGATCCGCATGGACACTCAGATCCAGGAAACGTCCGCTTACAGCCGCGAAGAAATGATGCTCGATATGAAGGAATTGCTTGATCCGAGACCCGATTACTCGAGGAAGAATTTAGGAAAAAAGGGTTCCGTAGCCATGGAACCGCCGAAGGCTGCCAAGTAGATCGCGCCTTACTATAAAGAAGAAGCCGCCACCTGAGCCCAATGAAGAAACGGCGCCTGCCACAAACCTGCCACGATAATTCCCGCGACAAGTGCCGTGAGTAATAGTTTTACGGAGAGGGCTACCGGTATTTTTTCAGTCCTTGCCGGCGCGTCGATATACATGGCGCGTACGATCGACAGATAAAAATAAAGCGAGACCGCGACAAAGATAAGCCCGAGAAGTGCCAGCCAGCCCAAAGATCCGCGCACAGCGGCCAGAAGGATCAGGAACTTCCCGAAGAATCCCGCAAGAGGCGGAACGCCTGCCAGCGAGAGGAGTGAAATGAAAAAGACCCCGGCAAGGAAAGGGGAGCGCCTGGCAAGCCCTTTGAAGTGATCCAGCTGATGCCCTCCGGAACTTTCCCCGACGATCGAGATCACGAAAAAAGCCGCTAGATTCGAAAGCGCGAAAGCGATCAGATAGTAGAGCGTGGCCGTGATCCCTTCGGCTTTTCCTGCCGCCAGGCCGATCAAAAGATAGCCGGCATGTCCGATCGAAGAATATCCGAAAAGGCGCTTCACGTTCGTCTGTAAAAGGGCGCCCAGATTCCCGTAGCAAAGCGTCATGGCCGCCAGCACCGAGAAGAGCATGACCCGGTGCGGCTCAAGCGGGAGGAATGCGGAAAAGATCAAACGGATGAGGATCGCGAATCCCGCCGCTTTTGATCCCACCGCAAGGAAAGCAACCGTCGGGGTCGGAGCGCCTTCATAAACGTCCGGCGTCCAGAGCTGAAAAGGGACAGAAGCGACCTTGAAGCCAAGCCCTGAGAGTATAAAAAGAATGCCTCCCAGGACCAGGGGGCCCGTTGCTCCGGCCGCGAAGGCCTGGTTTAATCCGCTAAGGGAGGTCGTGCCGGTCGCGACATAGAGCATGCTGATACCGTAGACCGTAAAGGCCGAAGCCAGAGAACCCAGGATGAGATATTTCACGCTTGCTTCAATGGATAGAAGGTCGTGTTTGAGATAAGCCGTCAAAATGTAGAAGGAAAGCGTGACGACTTCAAGCGCGACAAAGAGAAGCAAAAGATCGTTGGCGGAGGCGAGGAAAAAGAGCCCGATCAGCGTGCACCAGAGGATCAGGAAAAATTCCGCGGACTTTTCCGGACGATTCCGGAAGAATTCCCCGCTCATCGCGAGGATCACGAAGGCCGAGAGTGTGAAGAATATCTTAAAAAAGAAAGCGAGAGGATCGAGGATGAAGGTGTTCCCGAATGCGGCCCCATGGGTTCCTGCCGTGCAAAGAAGGGCCAGGAATACAAGTACCGTTCCGCAAAGGGCGGGGAGAGAATACGAACCTTGCGCGACGTCGCTTCCGTTTTTTCGTAGGGCTTCTCGTACCAAGAATATCAGAATGACTCCAACCGCGGTCAGCTCCGGTAAGAAGAGTGACAGGTTCATGGCAGCACCCCTGCCACGGCTGGGAGGATCAGGCGCAGCAGGCCCTGGGGCCAGAAGCCGAAGAGAAATAGCGCTCCGAGTAAAAGAAGAAACGGGAGTTTATCGGTCAAAGTCACGGCGTCCTTCAGATCCTTCCACTGTGGATTGGCAGGCCCGTAACAAACGGATTGAACGGCCCGCAAAAGATAAATAGCCGTGATCAGAATGGCAAAAACGCCAAAACCTACGATCAGCGGGAAGGATTTCCAGCTGCCGATAAAGATCAGAAGTTCCGCCGCGAAATTGGAAAAGCCGGGAAGGCCGAGAGACGCGAGCGAGGTCATGACAAAGCAGATCGCGATAAAAGGCATGGATTTTCCGAACCCGCCAAAATCCTTGACCCCTCGAGCGTGCGCCTGTTCGTAAATGAACCCGATCAGGGCGAAGAAGCAAGCGGCCATAATACCGTGAGAGAACATCAGCATCACGGCTCCCGCGATCGACGTTTGTGTCATGGCCGCTAGGCCGAGCAAAATATAACCCATGTGGCTGACGCTTGAAAATCCCACCATGAATTTTAGGTCCTTCTGGCGGATCGCGGCAAATCCGGCATAGAGGACTCCGATCCCCGCAAGGGCCGCGAGAATACCAGACCAGGCCTTCACGCCCTCCGGCATTAAGGCGATCGCGAAGCGGATCATGAGATAAGGCCCCATTTTTTTTAAGACACCCGCGTGCAGCATACTGACGGAGGTCGGCGCCGCGGCATAGCCGATCGGCGACCAGCTGTGGAGCGGCCAGAGCGAGGCGATCACGCCGAACCCGAGCAGGAATAATCCCGCCACCACTTTCTGGAAATCCGGAGCAAGCGGCGTCTGGCGCAGGATCCCCTGAACCCTCACGAAGTCAAAGGTCGCGGATCCCATTTCCCGGTAAAGAAGCATGATCCCGAAAAGGGAAAGCACCGCGCCGGCCGTGATATAGATCGTAAGCTTCATCGCCCCGTATTCCTTGTTCTTGCTGCCCCACATACCGATCATGGGATAAAGCGGGATCAGGGTCATTTCATAGAAAACGTACAAGAAGAAGATGTTGAGCGAAGTGAAAACGCCGTAGATCGGAGCGATGAGAAGAAGGTAAAAGAACAGATAATCCTTGAGCCGGTCCTTGGGCTTGATGGCCATAAAGACGCCGGCCAGAGAAACCAGGGCGTGAAGAAGACAAAGCGTCATGTTGATCCCGTCCAGGCCGACCTGGTACTGGATCCCGAAGGACGGCAGCCATTCGATGGAATGATAGAACTGATAGCCCGGCTTCCCGGCCTGGAAGGTCATGAAGAGGGCGATCGTGATAGCAAAGGAAAGGCCGGTTGATATCAGGGCGATTGCGCGAAGCAGGGTTTCCCGGTGAGCGGGAACTCCTAGGATCATGAGAGCTCCGGCAAAGGGGATCCACGGAAGGGCCAGGATCATGGGTGCCTCACGAGGATTAGCGTGTAAAGAAGGGCCGTCACGCCGATCGTAAAGACCAGCGCGTAGAACTGCACGGCGCCGGTCTGTAATTTTCTCAGGATATCACCCACGCCGCGCGTCAGACGGGCGGTTCCGTTCACGCACCACTCCACGATCACGATGCGTTCGAACCAGTCCAGGCCCTTGGCGATATTCTCCTGAACGTCACGGATGAGCCAGTCATAAAAATCGTCAAAGAAATATTTTCTTTCCAGCACAAGTTTCGGGATTCTGAAGAGGGAGGAGGCCGTGAATTCCTTAGCGAATCCTACGCTATAGATCAAAAATGCCAGAAGGAATCCGGAAAGCGAACATCCCAGCGCGAGCCATTTCACGAAGGATCCCGATTCCGCGAGCGCTTCATGAACGCCAAGGAATTCGCGGAGGGGGAGGTAGCCACCGCCCAAAGAGAAGATCGCGAGTATGACGAGGGGGATGAGCACGATCCAGCCGGATTCATGGACGGGATGATGATCTTCCCCGACAGGCCGGGGTTTCAGAAAAAGAGCCGTGGTGAGGCGCCCCATATAAAAAGCCGTGAAAAATACCGTGATCATCGCGAGCCAGAAAAGCGGGGCAGGGCCTCCGTGCGCGGCCATCAGGATCTCTTCTTTGCTGAAAAAGCCGCTCGTGAAAGGGATCCCCATCAGGGCCATTGTCGCGGCCAGAAAGGTGAGGCTTGTGACAGGCATTCGCGAGAAAATATTTTTTCGTTCGGACATCACCCAGATATCCTGGGTATGCATCGCGTGGATCAGGCTTCCGGCGCCTAGGAAGAGCAGGGCCTTGAAAAAAGCGTGCGTGGTCAGGTGGAACATCCCGGCTCCGGAATTATCGAGTCCGAGTGCCATTACCATGTAACCCAACTGGCTCAGGGTTGAATAAGCGAGGATTTTCTTGATGTCGTTTTGAACGATAGCGATGGAACCGGCTAAAAAGGCGGTGATGCCGCCTGTCCATGCGATCACGTGCATGGCGTCAGGACTCATGACGAAAAAGAATTGGAGGCGAGCCAAAAGAAAAACGCCCGCGGCCACCATGGTCGCAGCGTGGATAAGAGCGCTGACTGGCGTCGGGCCCTCCATGGCATCCGGAAGCCAGACATGAAGCGGCATTTGCGCGGATTTTCCGGCCACGCCGAGGAAAAGAAGTATACCGAGTGCTGTCATGACACCTGCCGGGATCGCGGCTTGAGGCAGGTTTGTCTGGAGCAAAAGAAAATTGAATGTCCCGAGGCCCTGGCGGGAGAGCATCCCGAAAAGGAAGAGGATGCCGATCAGCATGCCGACATCGCCCGCGCGGGTCGTGAGGAACGCTTTTTTGCCGGCCGTGGCTGCAGAATCTTTTTCAAACCAGAAAGAGATCAAAAGATACGAACTTACTCCGACGAGTTCCCAAAAGATGAAGATCTGAATGAGGTTATTTGCCAGAACGATCCCGAGCATGGAAAAGGCGAAAAGGGAAAGGCTCGCGAAATAACGCGCGTATCCGGGTTCGTCCTTCATATAGGAGGTGGAATAGAGAAAAATGAGACTGCTCACTCCCGTGACGATAAGAAGCATGAGAAGCGAGAGGCGATTGACGAGCAGGCCGAACTCGATCGTGACGTCACTTAGAATGATCCACCGGATGGAGGATTCAAGGACCCAGCCGTTCACCGCCGCGTTCTTTTGGATCTGGAAAAGAAGTGAGACCACAAGAATGAAGCACGTGAACATGCCGCCTGTCGAGAGCCATCCGGCAAGGCGCGGCCGCGACAGAAGACAGAAAAAAATTGTGCCGGCGATCAGAAAGGGGATCCAGAGGATGCACCAGGCAAGTTCCATCAGTTCATCCCTTCAGCCATTTGACTTTGTCGGTGTCCGCGGAGCCTTGCTTGCGGAAGAGAAGCACCGCGATGGCAAGTCCGATCGTGACCTCGGCCGCGGCGATCACCATCACGAAAAAGGCGCTGACCTGGCCGTTCAGCTGTCCCTGTAGGGCGGATCCCGCGATAAAATTCAGGTTCGCGGCATTGAGCATGAGCTCGATCGATAAAAGAATGAGAATCAGGTTGCGCCGGATCAGGATGCCGCAGAGTCCGATCACGAAAAGCAATCCTGAAACGATCAGATAGTAAGTCGTCGGGATCATAGCTCCGGCTCCTTTTTCGCCAGGGCGATGGCAGCGAAGATTCCGAGTAAAAGGAGAAGGGAAGTCAGTTCGAACGGGAGCCAGTAGTCGCGGAAAAGCATTCTCCCGAAGGCTTCCACCGTTCCCTCTACGCCCTGAGGAGCCGGGAGGGCCAAATGGAACAGGATAAAAACAACGGAGACCAGAAATGCGGTGCCCACAAAGCAAACGAGAAAAAGATAACTTTTCCGGAACCTTTGGCTAAGAGGAATGTCTTTGGCTCCAACGCCTTCCAGCATGATCACGAACAGGAACAGGACAAGGACAGCGCCCGCGTAAACGATCAAGTGCACCATGGCAACGAACGGGGCCTGGAGTAAAAGGTAAAGTACCGCTAGCGCGAACATGACGCCGATAAGTGCCATGAGCGCATGAGCCGGCCTGGGCAGCAAGATCACAAGAAGGGCGCCGAGTACCGCGACCGCCGACGCAAAATAAAATAAAAAGAATTCCATCGTCCAGAATACCTTCGGGCCTTTTGGGCATAGTTGGGAGGGAAGCTCTCTGAAAGCACGGATTTTATGCTTTTTTCGCTTTCGAAGCAACAGGCAAACTTTTTCAGCCAGGCGATTATTTAATACAGGTTGCCCCTTGTCCGTTCCGTCTGTAGTATTTGCGGCAGAATAACGAAAGGCGCTACCGTGTATCAGATCCTCGAAAAGAAAAAGCTGAACAATAACGTGGAAGAGATGGTGCTCCATGCGCCCTATGTCGCACGCCACTGTGAACCCGGGCAGTTCATCATCCTCCGCGTGGATGCTGAAGGGGAGCGCGTGCCCCTGACGATCGCGGAATATGATCGCGCAAAGGGGTCCGTCACGATCATCTACCAGGTGGCCGGCTACACAACCCGGAAACTCAGCGAAAAAAAAGAAGGAGAAGAGATCGAGGATTTTGTGGGCCCGTTGGGCCAACCCACGCAATTTCATCCGCTCAAACGCGTGATCGGAATCGGCGGCGGGGTTGGAGCGGCGCCTCTTTATCCGCAGCTCAGGAAATTGAGCGGGATGGGAACCTCCGTGGATGTGATCCTGGGAGCCCGCAGTAAAGACTTCATTATCCTCGAAGAGAAATTCTCTCAGTTCTGCAAGAACGTTTATGTGACGACCGATGATGGGAGCTACGGGGTTAAGGGCCTTGTCACGGAAAAACTCAAGGCACTTGTTGAAGCGGGTGAAAAGTACGATGAAGTGATCGCCATCGGCCCGGTGATCATGATGAAATTTGTGAGTCTACTCACCAAACCGTGGAATCTTAAGACCAGCGTTTCGCTTAATCCCATCATGGTGGATGGAACCGGAATGTGCGGCGGATGCCGCGTCACGGTCGGAGGGCAGACAAAATTCGCGTGCGTGGACGGACCGGACTTTGACGGCCACCGGGTGGATTATGACGAGCTGATGCGGCGGCAGAATATGTACAAGACCGAAGAAGCCCACTCCTGTAAAGTCGGCTTGAAGGCGGCTTAAGATGTCCCCCAACATGAGCCTCAAGAAGGTCCCCATCCCCGAACAGGCGCCTGAAGAACGGATCAAGAATTTCAAAGAAGTCGCGCTCGGCTATACGCCGGAACAGGCTAAGGAAGAAGCCCTTCGTTGCCTTCAGTGCAAGACGCGTCCCTGTGTGGTAGGTTGCCCGGTCAGCGTGAAGATACCGGAATTTATCAAAAAAGTGACCGACGGGGATTTTAACGAGGCATTCCGGATCCTTGTGAGTGAGAATTGTCTTCCGGCGATCTGCGGCCGCGTATGTCCGCAGGAAACCCAATGCGAGATCCTTTGTGTGCGTGGAAAAAAGGGAGAGCCGGTAGCGATCGGCCGGTTGGAGCGCTTTGTGGCGGATCACGCGATGGATCACATGGCGCAGGAGATTCCTAGGATCGAAAAGAACGGCGTCAAGATCGCTATCGCAGGAGGCGGGCCGGCCGGGCTGACCTGCGCTGGAGAGCTCGCACGCATGGGGTACGAAGTGACGATCTTCGAAGCGCTTCACGCTCTTGGCGGTGTGTTGATGTATGGAATCCCTGAATTCCGGCTACCTAATGATCTTGTGGCAAAAGAGATCGCGAACGCCCTTAATTTGGGCGTCAGGATCGAAAAAAATGTGATCGTCGGCAGATCGATCACCGTCGACGAGCTTTTTCAAGAGGGTTTTCAGGCTGTTTTTATCGGATGCGGTGCCGGGCTGCCTTCATTCATGAAGATCGAGGGAGAGAATTTGAACGGCGTTTATTCCGCCAATGAGTTCCTGACGCGGGCCAATTTGATGAAAGCCTATGATTTTCCTAATGTTCCCACGCCGGTCAAGGTAGGGAGGCGGGTGGCGGTGGTCGGGGGAGGGAACGTGGCTATGGATGCGGCGCGGACCGCCAGGCGCCTTGGTGCCGAAAAAGTTTATATCGTCTACCGGCGGGGCGAAGCCGAGCTTCCGGCTCGCGCGGAGGAGATCCATCACGCGAAAGAGGAGGGGATCATTTTTCAGCTTCTTCGAAATCCTGTCAAAATTCTTGGGAAGGACGGCTGGGTCACGGGGCTGGAATGTGTGGAGATGGAACTTGGCGAACCGGATGAATCCGGTCGCCGGCGGCCTGTCGTAAAAAAAGGAAGCAATTTTGAGTTTCCGGTAGAGACAGTCATTATCGCCATCGGCGGAACTCCGAACCCTCTGATCCGTCAGACCACGCCGGGACTTGAGGTGCAGACGTGGGGAGGCATCGTTGTCGATGATGTCACAATGAAAACCTCCAAAGATGGCGTCTATGCCGGCGGCGATATTGTGACCGGTGCTGCGACTGTGATCCTTGCCATGGGCGCCGGGAAGAAAGCCGCCTGCGCGATCCATAAGACGCTCCAGAAAAAACCGCAATAGATCGCCCCTTTGGTCGGTTCTTTTTTCTTGAAGGGCTTCAGGAAAAAAATCTTTTAATTTTTCTGTTTTCTTCTTCAGTCGAGGAGTAAAATACGCCATTCTCGGAGCACGTCCGGGATTCTCTCCAGGGGAGGCGAGGAAAAATGACGTTGTGTTCTGTACTGTCCGTTTGTGTCGGCGTTTGTCTGACGCTGATTCCTCCCCGGCATCCTCCAGTCAAAGTCCCCAAAGATCCTTCGAATCGGCAGCTCAAACCTTTCAAATAAGGAGAATTTTCATGAACCTGCAAAGACCGAACGCGAATGACGCCACGCGGACCGTCAATCGTTCCAGAGACATCGCTCCGCAAAGTGGTATCTGCACACGTTGTATCGATGGCTGTCGCGGTAATTGTGAAGTTTTTAAGGCGACCTTTCGCGGCCGTGAGCTCATCTATCCGGGGCCTTTCGGGGATGTTACGGCTGGAGGCGACAAAGATTATCCCATTGATTACTCTCATCTCAATATCCACGGTTACGCGTTTGGCTGCAAAGGACTGCCGAAAGGAACTCCGGGGAACCCCGATACCGCTCGATTTCCGGATGTGAACACGGAAACGGAGTACGGTTGGGACCGCAAGGTGAAAATGAATGTTCCCATTTTTACGGGGGCCTTGGGCTCCACCGAGATCGCCCGTAAGAACTGGGAACATTTCGCTGCGGGCGCCGCCATCTCCGGAGTGACGATCGTCTGCGGGGAGAATGTCTGCGGCATCGATCCCAAGCTCGTTTTAAGTAAGAGCAAAAAAGTAAAAGAAGCGCCGGACATGGACCGCCGTATCGAAGCCTACAATCGTTATTACCGGGGCAAAGGCGAGATCCTCATTCAGATGAACGTGGAGGATACCCGACTGGGGGTCGCCGAATACATCATCAACGAGCACAAGATCGAGACGATCGAGCTCAAGTGGGGGCAGGGTGCGAAGTGCATCGGCGGCGAGATCAAGGTGAATACACTGGAGCGCGCGCTGGAACTTCAGAGGCGCGGCTATATTGTAACGCCCGATCCGTCGGATCCCATGAACCAGGCGGCTTTCAAGGAAGAAGCTATCAAGGAATTTGAGCGGCACAGCCGTCTCGGGTTTATCGAAGAGGATGATTTTTACAACGAGGTGGCGAGGCTTCGCAAGCTTGGATTCAAGCGCATTACGCTCAAGACGGGAGCTTACGGCTTGCGCGAGTTGGCCATGGCTCTCAAGTGGAGTTCCAAGGCCAAGATCGATCTTCTGACGATCGACGGCGCGCCGGGCGGAACGGGGATGAGCCCTTGGCGTATGATGGAGGAGTGGGGGATGCCTTCCATCTATCTTCATTCCGCGGCCTATGAGTTCTCGGAGATCCTTCGTAAACGAGGTGAACGTGTGCCCGACCTTGCGTTCGCCGGCGGTTTTTCGAGCGAAGACCATATCTTCAAATGCCTGGCGCTGGGAGCGCCGTTCGTGAAAGCGATCTGCATGGGGCGCGCTCTGATGATCCCCGGCATGGTCGGGAAGAATATCGCTCACTGGATCGAAGGCAACGACCTCCCTAAGACTGTCAGCGATTTCGGGAGCACGCCCGAGCAGATCTTCGTCTGCTACGAAGAAGTTCAGAAGCTTGTCGGAAAAAATGAAATGAAGAAGCTCCCGCTCGGGGCGCTGGGTATTTATAGTTATGCCCAGAAGCTCAGAGTGGGACTTCAACAGCTCATGGCCGGGGCAAGGTGTTTTGACGTGCCGTCTGTCAGCCGCAAGGATCTGATGTCGCTTACCGAGGATTGCGCGAAAGTCACGGGGATTCCCTACCTCATGGAGTCGTACCGTGAAGAGGCTATGGCGGTTCTGAAAGGCGGCAGGACCGGAAAGAAATAATCGATCGGGAGAGCTGGGGCGGCCGCAGGGCCGCCCCATTGCTTTGTTGACAAATGATACCAAAATGGTATCATTAAGCCGTGAGGATGATCACGAGGAACACCGATTACGCGATGCGCGCTTTGTGCTACATCGCAGAAGAAGGCAAGGACTCCGTTACCGCCGATGAGATGGTCACGGAGCTCAGAATCCCGCGTCCTTTTCTGAGGAAGCTTCTTCAAAGAATGAGCGCGGAAGGAATCCTTCGTTCTTTTAAAGGGGCCGGGGGCGGATTTGCTTTGGCCAAAAAACCGGGGGCGATCAAGATCACGGATCTCATCTGTGTCTTTCAGGGAACTGTCGAGTTAAACGAATGTGTATTTAAAAAGAAGCTCTGCCCGAATCGCGCGACATGTAAGTTGAGGGTTGAGATCGATTCGATCCAGAGGGATGTCCTGGCCAGGCTCTCCAAAGTTAGCATTGCTTCATTGATGAACCCGGGAAGCCGGTCCCGGCGAGTCCCTAGGAGGGGTTGTGCTGCTTGAAGCGACGGATAAAGAGATGCGGTTCAAAGGGCTTCCTCTGAGTCCCGGAGTGGCTGTGGCGCGCGTTTGTCTTTTTAATGAGAAAAGACACTCCAGCCTTCCCGTTAAGGAGATCACCGGTCAGGAGGTTCGCAGTGAAGGGGACCGTTTCCGCAAAGCACTGTCGACAGTCAGGGAGAGATTGACCCTCCTCTATAAAGAAGTGGAGGAGCGTGTTGGGAAGGCCGAGGCCGAGATCTTTACAGCTCAAAAAATGATCACTGAGGATCCTGCGTTGATCGAGCGCGTGACGGATCATATACGGAGCAAAAATTTTAATGCGGAAAAGGCAGTGATCAGCTCTCTTGATTTTTTTGAAGACCAGCTCGCAAAAACGGACCGAGATTATATCAAGGAGCGGGCTTCCGACATCGGGGAGGTGAAGCGCAGGCTTCTTGACGCGCTCGCGAATCTGAGCCCGTCATTCCAGTGTCAGAACGACTTTTTTTGCCAGAAGGGAAAGAACCGGATCGTTGTTGCCGAGGAGCTGACTCCCAGTCTGACCATGGAACTCAATACGGATTATATTAAGGGGTTCGTGACGGATAAAGGAGGCATGGCATCCCACGCCGCGATCCTCGCCCGGTCTCTTCGAATTCCCGCCGTGACAGGGATACCCGGCATCCATGACAGGATCTTCTGTGGGACCGATGTGCTCGTGGACGGAAATAAGGGGGAAGTTATCATTTGGCCGAGCCCCAAGACGCTGGCGCAGTATCCTGATCTCGATCGTCCGAAGGATCCCGCGGTCAAGGCTGTTGATCCGATAAAAGGCTTGCGTGTTTATGCGAACCTCAGCGTGGCGAATGCTGCCAAAGAGGCCCTGGATCAAAATGCCGAAGGAGTGGGCCTTTATCGTACGGAATTCGAATTTTTCAGCGCAAAGCGATTGCTCTCCGAAGATGAACAAACGGAACGCTACGTTCACGTGCTGAAGGCCATGAAGGGACGTCCCGTTTATTTCCGGATGCTCGATCTCGGCGGCGATAAAGGGGCCGATTTTCTGATATTCCCGAAAGAACAGAATCCTGCCCTGGGTTTTCGCGGAAGCCGGTTCCTTCTGGGGCATCCGGAAATCTTTAGAATACAGGCGAGAGCTCTTGCCAGGGCTTCCGTTCATGGTCCTATCCATGTCATGTATCCCATGGTGATCGATCTTCCGCAGTTCCTTCTCCTCCGCAAGAAATTCGAGGAAGAGACGGCGGATGTGTCTCAGGGAGAGATACGGCACGGACTGATGTTTGAAGTCCCCTCCGCGTGTCTGGATGCCGAAGAGATTTTTAAAGAAGCACATTTTGGAAGCCTCGGGACGAACGATCTCATTCAGTATCTTTTTGCTGTAGACCGCGACAATGAGTTTGTGTCTTACGACCATCATCCTGACCGCAAATCCTTCTGGACGCTTGTGCGTCACGTCGCACAAGCGGCGCACAAACATCGCAAGCCTCTTTCAGCTTGCGGGGAACTGGCCGCCGATCCCGTTTACGCGAGGAAATTGATGGCGGCGGGAATCAATACGCTTTCGGTGTCACCCCGGGCCATCACGGGTCTGAGGATCGCGATCAAAAACAAGCCGAAGCTTGCGAGGAAAAAAAAGTGAAAATTGTTCTTTGGGAAAAAGACAAAATAACGGGAGGGTTTTAACTGTGCGACCTACGGATATATTGGAAAAGGAACATAGGATTATTGAGCAGGTGATTTCTTGCCTCGAGAAGATGACGGATCTGAGCGGAAAACAGAAGAAGCTGGATTGTGATTCCGCCCGTGAAATGATCGAGTTTTTTCGAGCGTTCGCGGACCGGTTTCACCACGCCAAGGAAGAAAAACATCTGTTTGCCTGTTTGGAATCTCACGGGATGCCTCGTGAGGGCGGGCCGACGGGGGTGATGATGATGGAGCATGATTTAGGCCGCGGATTTGTCGGCGAAATGGATGCGGCGGTGTTTGCATACGAAAAGGGTGATGCTGCAGCGCTGGGGGATTTTGGAGCGGCGAGCAGGGCTTACGTTTCGCTCCTTCGCGAGCATATTCAAAAGGAAGATCACTGTTTGTTTGCGATGGTGAATGAAAATCTGAGTGACGAGGAACAGGCCCGGTTGCTCGCCGAATTTCTGGCGGAAGAACGGCAGTGCCTGGGAGATAAGCCGTCTGATTATTATTCGAAAAAAGCCGCGGCACTAGGTGAACGGTTTCAGGTGACGTTGGGTAGTTTTACGGGGTGTGCGGCCTCCTGCTGTCATTCTGAAACGGGGGCCTGCGGCGGGTGATCCGCGATAGGTGTTAACTCGACGAATGGGGGATGCCCGCATCTGGAAAAAAAGCAGTGCTTGAAATTGACGGGGTCTTGTCAGCCCGCGCGAAGGGGCTGTGTGTGATATGGAAAAGTCCGGTTGCAATCTCCGTGCCTTTCCGTAATACCGGATCGCGGAGAACGAGGCGTTTTCAAGGTTTCTAAAGAAGCGAACTAATAAAAACACGGTTTTGAAAAGAATGGGAAAAACAAGGGGAGAAAAACAATGAGTATGTTTTGCTATCAGTGCGAACAAACATCCAAGGGAAAAGGTTGCGACGCGATAGGCGTTTGCGGCAAAACGCCGGAGGTCGCGGCGCTTCAGGACCTTTTGATACACGTTGCCAAGGGGATCGCGATTTACGGGAAGATGGCCCGCGAGATCGGGATCAAGAACAGGGCGGCGGATCTCTTTTTGATCGAGGTGCTTTTTGCTACCGTCACGAACGTGGATTTTGATCCCGCAAGATTGCAGGAGGTTTTATTGCGCGGTTATCAGGTCAAAGAAGATCTCAAGAAGCTTTTCCGGACCGGCTTTAACAAGAAACACGGGCATGATTTCAGCGGCGAACTTCCGGCCGCGAGTTTCTGGAAACCCGCGGACTCTCTTGCCGGCCTTGTGGAACAGGGAAGCAAGGTCGGGATCCTTTCTGACATAAGTTTGAATGAAGATATCCGCAGCCTACGAGAACTTCTTCTCTACGGACTCAAGGGGATGGCCGCGTACGCGGATCATGCCGTGGTGCTCGGACGTGAGGATGAGGAAGTGACGGCGTTTTTTCACAAAGGATTAAGCGCGCTGACGGATAGCTCCCTGACCGTGAACGATCTCGTGGGGCTGAACATGGCGTTCGGTCTTGTGAATCTCAAATGTCTGGAGATATTGGACAAGGCTCACACAGACCATTTCGGCCATCCGGTTCCGACGGGCGTATCCCTTGGCGTGAAAAAAGGACCCGCGATCCTTGTCTCCGGTCATGATCTTCTGGATCTGGAGCAGCTCCTTCAGCAGACCGAAGGAAAAGGGGTCAATATTTACACGCACGGTGAAATGCTGCCTGCGCACGGGTATCCGAATCTCAAGAAATACAAACACCTCGTGGCCAATTACGGCGGCGCGTGGCAGGATCAGGCAAGGGAATTTGACGCTTTTCCCGGTTCGATACTGATGACCACCAATTGCATCCAGCAGCCAAGGGAAAGCTACAAGGGCCGGATCTTCACGACGGGGCTTGTGGGATGGCCGGGCGTCGAGCATATTTCCGCGGGGAATGGTAAGAAGGATTTTAGCAAGGTCCTCAATGCGGCGATCGCTGCCGGAGGTTTTTGGGAGGATGTTGCGGCCAAGAACATTGTGGTCGGCTTTGGTCATAATGCTGTGCTCGGTGTCGCGGACAAAGTGGTGGGGGCCGTTAAGGCAGGGCTGATCAAGCATTTCTTTCTGGTCGGCGGCTGTGACGGAGCGAAACCCGGACGGAATTACTATACGGATTTTGCCCAGGAGGCGCCTAAGGATTCAGTGATCCTGACTCTTGCTTGCGGAAAATTCCGCTTCAACAAGCTCGATTTTGGGGATATCGGCGGCATTCCGAGACTTCTCGATATGGGGCAATGCAATGACGCTTATTCCGCGATTCAGGTGGCGATTGCGCTTTCCAAAGCGTTCGGCTGCGGGGTGAACGATCTTCCGCTTTCGATGATCCTGTCCTGGTACGAGCAAAAGGCGGTCTGTATTCTTCTCACGCTTCTGGCTCTGGGTATCAAGAACATCCGGATCGGACCTTCGCTGCCGGCTTTTGTCAGCTCGAACGTATTGAATGTGCTGGTCGAAAAGTTCGATCTTAAGCCAGTCACCACGGCGAGAGAGGATCTTGCGGCCATCTTAGGGGTTATTAAGGCCTGATTAACACCAAGCCCGGTACTTGCGATCATAAGACCCGGGCTTGAAGGCCGCTTAATGCTTTTGGAATACGTTTGTCGAATGGACGATTACATGGTTAAATAACCGCAAGTAAAACCCTCTCGGAGAAACGCCGAGGGGGTTTTTCTCTACTCGGAGAAGGCGAAGCGATGGAAGAGAGGAAATATAAGTATATTTACGGCCCCGTTACTTCCTGGCGGATCGGGAGGTCGCTGGGGGTTGACCCCTTGTCAACTCTTGAGAAGACCTGCACGTTCGATTGCGTCTATTGCCAGGTTGGAAAGACCAAGGTTTTTCCCAAGGACCGGGAAGTTTTCGTGCCGACCGAGGCTTTGCTGAGTGAAATGCGGTCTTTACCGGAAGTCGAGATCGATTACATTACTTTTGCCGGGAGCGGAGAGCCGACGCTTGCAAAAAATCTTGGTGAAATGATCCGCGCCATCCGCTTGTTACGGAAAGAAAAGGTCGCGGTTATTACCAACGCTTCACTGATCGACCGTCTGGACGTGAGGGAAGACCTGCTCCTAGCGGACCGGATCGAGGCGAAGCTGGATGCCTCCTCGGGAGATTATTTCAAGAGAGTGAATCATCCCATGCCGGAGATCTCTCTTGTCGAGATCGTGGATGCCCTTAAGGCATTTCGAAAGCTCTATCATGGGCATCTGACGCTGCAGGTGATGTTCGTCTCGAGCAACAAAAAAGATGCGGCGGCTATCGCCGCGCTTGCCAGGGGAATCCATCCGGATGAGATCGAGGTCAACACTCCGCTCCGGGCATGTTCTGTGAACCCTTTGCCGCCGGATGAGATCGAAGAGATCACGAGGATCTTCCGGGAAGTCTGCGGGGCTAGCGTCGTGGTGCGAAGCGTTTATGAATCTAAAAGGGAAAAGAGCAGGCCTTTTTGCCAAGCGTCGACAGATCGCAGGCGGGGCAAAGAGTGACCCCTTTTACTCCCTGCTTGAAAGGTCCTTGCCTTCTTGCCTTCTGGTTGCAACGAGACTGAAAAGAAAGTAAACTAACGGCTCTTCGGAGCTTAAAATTTTATGAAAAATCTTCCTAGCGATTCTCCAGAACAGGAACTTCTCCGGCAGATCGACCTTCTCAAGAAGGACCGGGAAGCCGTGATCCTGGCGCATAATTACCAGCCGCCGGAGATCCAGGATCTTGCGGACTATACCGGTGACTCTCTTGAACTCAGCAGGATCGCGGCCAAAACATCTGCCCAAGTGATCGTTTTTTGCGGGGTCCGTTTTATGGGTGAGACTGCGGCGATCCTTTCTCCCGATAAGACCGTGCTTCTGCCTGTTCTGGAAGCGGGCTGCACTCTCGCCGAATACGCGACAGCGGACGAACTTCGCGAAATGAAAAAGAAACATCCGGATGCCGTGGTCGTGACTTATGTGAATAGCTCCGCCGAGGTCAAAGCGGAAACCGATATTTGCTGTACTTCCGCCAACGCTGTCCAGATCGTTCAGGCGATTGATAGGAACCGTCTTATCCTTTTTGTCCCGGATTATAATCTGGGGCATTACGCCGCCAAGATGACGGGGCGCGATCTGATTCTGTGGGGCGGTTGTTGTCCGACGCATGCGCTTCTGTCTCCGTTTGCGGTAGCGGCGGCGAGGAAGAAGTGGCCCGGAGCTCAGGTGATCATGCATCCGGAATGCAAGCCCGAAACATTGGATCAATCAGATTTTGTCGGAAGCACTTCAAGAATGCTGACTTATGCTAAAGCGCAAAAGGCCGGCACTTCTTTTATCGTGGGGACCGAGGTCGGGCTTTTGCACCGGCTTCAAAAGGAGAATCCGGACAAGGTGTTTCATGTGGCTTCGGATTATTTGATCTGTCCCATGATGAAGATGACCACTTTGAAGGATGTGAAGGTTTCTCTTGAGAAAATGCAATATGTTGTGAAGGTGGAGGAGTCGGTCCGCCTCCGGGCAAAAGCTGCGGTGGACGCGATGCTGCAATACACCGGCGCCGCAAAAAAATAATAAAAGCACTAGGACCTGTCGTCCCCGCAGGTTTTTAGCGGGAATTTTAATGATTTTATTAAATAAAAATTGATGAAGGAGGTTCTGTGAAAAAAGCCGTGAATCCCGGAATCGAAGCGATACAAAAACACGGAAGCCGTGTGGTGGGCGATGGAACGCACATGCTTCCGGCCGCCGGCCTGATGGTCGCCGCGGGCGTCCTGGGGAATGTCTCGGACCGTCAGAAAAAATTCGTGACGGTCATTAATTCCTACACCACACATATCCCGGGGCATGTTCATCTGAATGTCTTAGGAGAAAAGCTGGTCGCAGTGCTCAAGGCCAAGGGATATAACGTTTGGTATGCCAATATCGGTGCCGCGATATGCGACGGGATCGCGATGGGCCATTTCGGCATGAAATATTCGCTTCCGTCCCGCGAACTCATTACCGACCAGATCGAGAGCATTATCGGGGCGCATCCTTGCGATGGTTGGATCGGGATCGGCAATTGCGATAAGATCGTTCCGGCAATGTTGAACGCCATGGTGCGTCTCAACATTCCTTCTGTTTATGTCAGCGGAGGCGCGATGCTGGCCGGGCAGAACAAAACGGATCTTATTACTGTTTTCGAGGGCGTGGGGAAAGAAGCTGTGGGCAAAATGTCCCACGAGCAGCTTGAGAAAGTCGCGAACACGGCCTGCAGGACCTGCGGGAGCTGTGCCGGGATGTTTACGGCTAATTCCATGAATTGTCTTGCCGAGGCGATCGGTTTGGCGCAGCCAGGGAACGGTACGGTTCCTGCCGCGGCCTGGGCGGATCCCGAGAAGATGACCTGGGTCATCAACCCCGAGCGCATCAAGCTTGTCGAGCAGGCGGCGGATACTCTTGAAAACGCGCTTCTTAACAATATCCGTCCTCTGGATATCGTGACCAAGGCCTCGATCGATAACGCTTTTATCCTTGATATGGCCATGGGCGGGTCGACCAATACGATCCTGCACACGCTTGCCCTCGCCTGTGAAGCCGGGATTTCTTATCCCATCAAGAGACTCAACCAACTCGCGAAGTTGACCCCGACTGTTTGCAAAGTATCTCCGTCGCGTCCGGACGTGCATATCGAAGATGTTCACCGTAAAGGGGGCATTGCCACGATCCTGAAATCAGTTTATCAGGATGGACGCGCGCCGCTTAATCTTGATCTCAAAACCTGTAGTGGGAGTTTGCGTAATATGATCGAAAAAGCCCCGGAACCGGACGGCGACGTGATCCGCGCAGGCGATAACGTTTTTTCCAAGGAGGGCGGTCTTGTGGTGCTCTATGGGAATATCGCACCCGAAGGCTCGGTGGTGAAGACGGCGGGGGTTGAAAAAGAAATGATGCAGTTTACCGGTCGCGCGAAGTGTTATGACTCGCAGGAAAGCGCCTTGGCCGCGATCTTGAAAGGGAAGGTCAAGGACGGAGACGTCGTCGTGATCCGCTTTGAGGGGCCGAAGGGCGGTCCCGGGATGCAGGAAATGCTTTCCCCGACCTCAGCCTTGAAAGGCCGCAACATCAAAGCGGCGCTTATCACGGACGGCCGTTTCTCAGGCGGGACGCGAGGACTTTGCATCGGGCACATTTCGCCGGAAGCCGCCGCTGGAGGACCGATTGCGATCATCCGGGACGGCGATATCATCAAGATCGATGCCACGAAGAGGACCATGAATGTCGATCTTCCGGCCAAAGAGATCAAGAAACGCCTTGCTAAACTCGAGCCCTTCACGCCCAAGGTCACGGGCGGCTGGCTCGGAAGATATGCCCGTCACGTTTTGAGCGCTCACACGGGCGCCGTGATGGATAACGTAGTGCTTTATCTCTCAAAACAGAAAAGGGGAAAATAATATGATCACTAAAAAAATGAACGAACTTTTGAACGAACAGCTCAATTTTGAATTTCGCTCAGCCTATCTTTATCTTGGAATGGCGAATTATGCGTCATCACTCGGCTTGAACGGTTTTTCCGGATGGTTCCAATTCCAGGCTAAGGAGGAAATGGGGCATGCCGTAAAGCTCAATGGCTACATCCAGCAGCAGGGCGGGGATGTGATACTCGGGACTGTGGCGGCGCCGACGCAGAAATATACGGCCGCGGCCCAGCTGTTTGAAGAATCCCTGAAGCACGAGCGGAAAGTGACCAAGCAGATCAAGGAACTCGCTGGAGCCGCGCGAAAGGAAGACGATTATTCCACGGAAGCCTTTCTCAATTGGTTTCTGACCGAGCAGGTCGAAGAAGAGGCCCAGTTGGTGGATATCCTCCAGAAACTTGAGATCGGCGGGAAGACCGGTAATTCGCTTCTGATCCTCGACGGTATCCTGAGTCAAAGAAAATAGAGGGAGTTTTTTATGAAAGCAATTCCTATCGCAGAGAACATCTGGTGGGTCGGCGCGATCGACTGGAACGCCCGCCATTTTCACGGACAAACCTTTACAACGAAACGCGGCACAACCTATAACGCTTATCTGATCGTGGATGAGAAGATCACCCTGATCGATACGGTGTATGGGCCTTTTGCCGATGAGATGATCCAGCGGATCCGAACGGTGATCCCGGCTGAAAAGATCGATACGATCATCGCCAATCATATCGAGCCTGATCACTCAGGTGCTTTGCCGGCTCTCTTGAAACTTTGTCCCCAGGCCAAGATCTATGGCAGTGCGCGCGCTGGTCAGGGACTTGAGCGCCATTATCATCAAAAGCTCAATTTTCACCCCGTGAAGACAGGAGACAAGCTTTCGATAGGAAAGAGGACTCTCCAGTTCATCGAGATACCGATGATCCATTGGCCGGATAGTATGATGAGCTATTTGATCGAAGAGGAGATCCTCTTTTCCAACGATGCCTTCGGGCAGCATTACGCGACTAGCGAGCGCTTCGATGATGAGGTTCAAGAAGAGACTCTCATGGAAGAGGTCGGGAAGTATTATGCCGGTATTCTGTGGCCCTTCGGTCATTTGATAGCCCAGAGGATCCAGGAACTCGAGAAGATGGCCATCCCGATCCGAATGATCGCGACCTCGCACGGGCTCAGCTGGAGGAAGAATCCCCGGAAAGTGATCGAAGCCTATAAATACTGGGCCGCGAATGAGACCCAAAAGAAGATCGTCGTCGTTTATGAAACCATGTGGGGATCGACTGCAAAGATGGCGCAGAAGATCGTGGAGGGGATCAGTGATGTCGGCGGAGTGACTTTCGAGCTTTACGACATCGCCCAGACCGATCGTACCGAAGTGATCCATGACATGCTGGATGCCAAGGCCTTCATCGTGGGTTCCTCGAACCACGACAGCGGGATCCTGCCGAATATGGTTTCATTCATGGAATTCCTCAAAGGCCTGCATCCCAAAAAACGCTTCGGTTGTGCTTTCGGATCCTATGGGTGGTCCGGGATCGCTATCCAGAGGTTGGATGCGATCCTCAAGGAGGCTGGCGTGGAGACCGTTCAGCCGCCTCTGTCGGTGATGTATGTTCCGGATGAGGCTCAATTGCTTTCTTGTTATCAAATGGGCAAGAACGTAGCATTAATGGTCAAAAAAGGATAAGCCATGGAAACCTTGGAGGCGATCGCGAAGCGCGCGAGCGTGCGCGATTACATGAATCAGCCGGTTTCACGGGATATGTTGCAGAAACTCGTCGACGCCGGGCGCCGGGCCCCGACGGCTAGGGCGGTGGAGCCGTGGGAGTTCGTGGTGATCACGGGGCGCACGACGCTCGATACCCTTGCGGGAGTTATCAGCACAGGGGTTTTTCTCAAGCAGGCGACGGCCTGCATTGTGGTTTTCTGCAAAGAAACGAAATATTATCTCGAAGATGGTTGCGCGGCGACGGAGAATATTCTTCTCGCGGCGACAGATCTGGGACTCGGCACTTGCTGGATCGCCGGCGACAAGAAAGAATATTGCGGTGAGGTTTCGCGTCTCTTGGGGGCACCCGAACATCTCAAGTTGATCAGCTTGATCACCGTGGGCTGGGCCACTCGCGAAGGTAAACAGCGCAAGCACCGAACACTCGACGAAGTACTCCACTGGGAAAAGATCTAACACCTCACCTTATTTAAAATTGAGAGACAGGCGAACTGGGCCCAATACATTTCAGTTTCAGATTGTCTGAAATTGGGACAGCGCAGGCCGCGCTTGATAAAATGATAGCAAGTTTTGACCAGGGCCTTTGACCGCTACTGAGTTATAGTAGGAGACTCTATGCCCTACAGACACACTCAGGTCGGATATGTGATCATTTTCTTGATGCTCCCGGCCGCGATCGCTGCCTTCGTCTTCAAAAACATGAGCCTGTCTTGGATCGTAAGTATCGCGGGCGTCTTGTTTTTAACCTTGACCGTTTCTGTTGAAATCGATTGTGTGCGGATCTGGTTCGGGCCGGGGTTTATTCAAAAGCGTTTTTTTCTAAACGAGATCGAATCCTGCCAGGGATCGAAGTCCCGCTGCTATTCCTGGGGGATCCACGGTTGGCTGGGAAAAGGATGGCTATTTAATGTTTCCGGGTTTCGTTCCGTCGAGCTTAAGATGCTGAGTGGCAAGAAATACTTTATAGGGACGGATCAGCCGGAGGCTTTGGAGAAGGCCATACTTTCCGCCAAACACGCGAATCTTTTGAGGACTCTTAAAACAGAGTGATCTCTTCTGAGAAATAAGATGCAATGGGAGGGGATATAACGTATATTACGCAATCAAAAATGAGGTCTTTCCCGGGAGATCTACGCCCCTGAGGATAGGCAGCGCAAAGAAGGAGATTTACTGTAATGGCCAAAGGTAAAGTGAAGTGGTTTAACAATCAAAAAGGTTATGGATTCATCACGCCCGAGAACGGCGCCGATGTGTTTGTCCATCACACCGCCATCCAGGGCGAAGGCTACAAGTCCTTGGAAGAAGGGCAGGCTGTGGAGTTTGATGTCACTCAGGGACCCAAGGGTGATCAAGCGGTCAACGTCGCCAAGCTTTAAAATCCGAAGGATCCAAGGCCCGGCCGCAAAGCCGGGCCCTGGTTTTTTAGTACCGCGTCATGATAGAGTCTCAGTTCTTCTGCTTTATATCCCACGCTTGAAGAGCCAGGGTTCTTTTTAGTCTTGCCTTTCGTTTTATTTGGATCAAGGGGCGGCAGGATGCTCCGTTTTCTCTATTACACGTTTCATAAAAAAAAGGATTTATGCCTACTCAGAAAAGACGTAAAGATGTCCGGAATGTCGCGATCGTAGCGCACGTTGACCACGGAAAAACCACGCTTGTGGATGCGCTCCTCAAACAGAGCGGCGCTTACAAGTTTGAGGCCGGGGAATCCACAATCATGGATTCGAACGATCTTGAGCGCGAGCGCGGGATCACGATCTTTTCCAAGAACGCTTCTTTTCGTTATAAGGATGTACAATTCAATATCGTCGATACCCCCGGCCATGCTGATTTCGGCAGCGAAGTCGAGCGCATTCTCAAAATGGTCGATGGCGTTCTGCTCTTGGTCGATGCTTATGACGGTCCGATGCCTCAGACGAAATTTGTTTTAAAGAAGTCCCTTGCACTTCACCTGAAGCCGATCCTCGTCGTGAATAAGGTGGACCGGGCGAACTGCAGGCCTCACGAAGTGATGGACATGACCTTCGATCTTTTCTGTGAGTTGAACGCGACGGACGAACAGCTGGATTTTCCCGTCGTTTATGCTTCGGGCCGGGAAGGTTGGGCGGCTCTCGATCTTGAGGATGAGCATAAGGATATGACGCCGCTTCTCGAGACAATTTTGCATCGCGTCCTGCCGCCGATCGCGGATCCCGAGCAACCGTTCCAGATGCTCGTGACCATGCTTGATTATGACAATTATCTGGGGTGTATAGGGATCGGCCGGATCGCTCACGGACAGATCCGCTATGGAGATCCTATGGTGGTGGTGAAACACAGCGGAGAAGTGGTCCGCGGAAAAGTGACCAAGATCCTGAAGTATCAAGGGCTTAAAAAAGTCGAGGCCCAGGAGGCCATGGCAGGGGACATCATTTCGATTAGCGGGATCCCGGATGTTAAAGTCGGTGAAACGCTTGCTTCTCCCGACAAACCCGAAGCGTTGCCGACCTTGAAGATCGATGAGCCGACCATCTCGATGTATTTTTCCCATAACACTAGCCCTCTTGCCGGAAAAGATGGCGGACGTTTCCTGACTTCTCGTCACATCCGTGAGAGGCTTACGCACGAGGCGATGATGAATGTCGGGATTAAAGTTGAAGAGGTGGAAGGCGGCGAGCGCTTCAAGGTGTCCGGACGCGGGGAGCTGCATTTAGCGATCCTGATCGAAACCATGCGTCGTGAAGGCTATGAACTCGAGGTTTCGCCGCCTAAGGTGATTTTGAAAACGATCGAGGGCGAACTCTATGAGCCCGTGGAAGAAGTCACCATCGAAGTGGATCCGTTGTATCAAGGCTTCGTCATTGAGGCTTTGGGGAAAAGGCGCGCCGAGATGAAGCACATGAACGTAAGCGCTGTTGGCGGGACAATGCGATTGGAATTCCTGGTCGCATCGCGAGCGCTACTTGGATTCAGGAATGAGTTTATGGTCATGACCCGCGGGACGGGCATGATGTATCAGAATTTTTTCGAGTATCAGCTGTTCAAAGGCGACATGCCGGAACGTCAGTCCGGGGTGCTGGTCTCTCAGTTTGACGGGAAGGCGGTTGCGTATTCGCTTTGGGGCCTTCAAGAGCGCGGGGAGATCTTCGTTCAGCCGGGCGCGATCCTGTATGAAGGAATGATCATCGGCGTGAACAATAAAGGGAATGATCTGGTCGTGAATGCGATCCGTGAGAAGAAACAGACCAACATGCGGTCCTCCGGTGCCGACGAGGCGATCCAGTTGATACCCCCGAGAGAGATGACGCTGGAATTTGCGTTGGAGTTCATCGAAGAGGACGAACTGGTCGAGATCACTCCCAAAAATGTCCGATTGCGGAAACGGTATCTGACTGAAAATGAACGGAAAGCCATGGCCCGCGTGGCCGTCGGAAAACGTCTCGGTTCTTCTTAAGTTTTGACCGGATTTTTTGAAAAACAACAGTTAATTCTGAAAAGGAGTTTCCATGAGAAAATGGTTTCTGCTCGCATCATGTTTTCTTCTCGCGGGATGCGCTACATCGGCTTCCCGGAACACGCCTGTTGTTTCTGAAAAGGCTGCCGCACCTGTTAATGCCGTCACTCAACCCGAAGCTGTTGAAACCGGAAAGGAAAATAAAATAGTGAAGATCAAGATCGAAACGACCATGGGAGATATATACGCTGACCTCTATGAAACCGAAGCCCCGAAGACGGTTGCGAATTTCATGACGCTTGCCAATAAGGGATTCTACGACGGGATCATCTTTCATCGCGTCATTCCGAATTTCATGGTTCAGACCGGCGATCCGACGGGAACCGGGATGGGTGGTCCAGGGTATCAGTTCGCGGATGAGTTTTCTGAGAAATTGCGGCACGATAAGCCGGGCGTTCTATCGATGGCGAATTCCGGGCCCAATACAAACGGCAGTCAGTTCTTTATCACCGAAGTGCCGACTCCCTGGTTGGATGATCATCATTCCGTTTTTGGAAATGTGACAGGGGGGATGGATGTGGTGCTCAAGATCGTCAAGGCGCCGCGCGATCGCCAGGATAAACCTGTCCAACCGATCGCTATGAAGAAAGTCACAGTTCTTTCAAAGTAAACTTTTTGATAAGGACGGTCCCTGGAAAATCTGGGGGCCGTCCTTTTTATTATACGGGGCTCTTATGTCTGAAAAAAACCGGGATGTCATGGTTGTCGGAGCAGGTCCGGCGGGTCTTATGGCCGCGATCGCTTGCGCCTCCGGAGGGTTGCGAGTCCTTGTCCTCGACGGAAAAGAGACGGTCGGCGCCAAGCTTCTCATCTCGGGGGGCGGCCGCTGTAATGTGACGAATCTCAAAGTAAGTGAAAAGGATTTTCAGTCAGGCGAAGAGCGTACCGTCCGGAATATCTTGCGGGGCTTTCCACCCGAAAAAACCCTCAGTTTTTTTAAAGACCTTGGGGTGGAAATGGTCCTTGAAGAGGGGACGAAGTATTTCCCGAAAGAGCAGTCCGCCAAAGCGGTGCTTCAAGCCCTGCTTCAGGCCTCCCGTGATGCGGGTGTGCTAATCGAAAAAGGGAAAAAAGTTACGGCTTTATCCGCGCGCGACGATTTTTTCCGCGTTGCCGGGAAAGATTTTGAATATTTTACCAAAAGAACTGTCATCGCCACGGGCGGCCTTTCGTATCCGGGAACAGGGAGCGACGGTTCCGGTTATGCGCTCGCCAAATCGATGGGGCATACGGTCGTTCCGACGACGCCTGCGCTGACCCCTCTTTTGACAGATGATCCTCAGTGGATGAGCCTGGCGGGCATCACGCTTCCTGCCGAGTTATCGGTACTCGCGGATGGAAAACCGTTAGCTCAAAGTGAGGGAGCGCTGCTTTTTACCCACGTCGGATTAAGCGGTCCCTCGGTCCTTGATATCAGTGGCTTCTGGTTGCGGTGCAATGTGGAGAATAAGGAGCTTGTGGCGAATTTTCTTCCGGAGGTCCGGGAGGCGGATCTCATGGCGGATATTGAAATGGCTCTGGAACAGCACGGGGACCGGAGTTGGAAGAAATCTCTGGCGTTGTATATTCCAGAGAGACTCGCTGAAGTTCTGCTTGGAAAATCCGGGATCGATCCTAAAACTCGCATAGATCAGACTTCCCGTAAGGAAAGGTGCGCGTTCCTTCGTTCGCTTTACCGGTATCCTTTCAGGATCACCGGTGCTCAGGGCTACGCCAAGGCCGAGGTCACTTCCGGGGGAGTCAATCTGAAGGAAGTGGACGCAAAAACTCTCGAATCCAGGCTTTGCCCGGGACTTTTTTTCGCGGGAGAGATCCTCGATGTGGACGGACGGATCGGAGGATTTAATTTTCAGTGGGCCTGGGCGAGCGGCACTGTGGTGGGACAGGCGATCCTTCGTGCCTCCGCAGCCCATTAAGCCGCATCCCTTTCCGGCCGTTATAATGAGTCATAAATGGGTGGTCAGAGGTAGCATTTTTGAGTAGATTATAAGGTGTTCTGCGGCTGTATCCCCACGAAACATCTTAATGATGAGGGCCTCATGAAGAAAATTATTTTTTGTGTGCTTGCCTTTCTGTTTATTTTTTCTGCCGCTTATGCCGATGATGAATTGCCTCCGCTTCCCAAAGGGCCCATGATCCTCACAAGCGCGACCCCTGCCATGCAATCGCCCGAATATTGGATCCGCAAGATCCCAGATGCCGAAAAACCCATCAAGACGATCGAGCAGGTGAAGCATTTCAATGATGAAATCAAGCACATGGTCCCCGAAAATATTGACGTGCTGAAGATCGAAAAGGTTCGTCCGGGAAGCGCTGTCAAGGATCAGCTAAGTCTTGAGTACAGCACGCTCATGAACCGCAAGCTTTTTGACTCGAAAGACAAAGTGGTCCCCAAGAGCCTCTTTGAACTTGAGATGAAGCCGCTTATGCAGGTGGATCAGGTGCCTTCGAAGATCAAAGTAAAATATGGTGTGGTCACGCGGGCGACCCCCGCGCGGGCGATTCCGACCATGATGGAAATGATCGAAGGGAAAGGGGACGTTGAATTCGATCAACTGCAATTCTCTTTGATCAAGCTCTGGACACCCGTGGCGGTCTATCACAGTTCCAGCGACGGGAAGTGGCTCTATGTTCAGGCGCCCTATGTTCGTGGATGGGTCAAGGCCAGGGATGTTGCGCTTTTTCCGGATCGTGAAGAGCTTAAGACGCGTCTTAAAACGGGTGTGCCGATTGTTGTGACAGGCGAAAGTGTCCGGGTATTCAGTGACGCGACTTTAAAAGAGGTTCTGCAGCGGCCGAGCATGGGGACTGTGATCCCGATGTCAACTTCCAAATCCGCCGAAGGCGCCTATCCCGTTTGGATGCCTGTCCGCAAAGAGAACGGAAGTGCCAAGCTTGTGAAATGTTATATCAGCCGGAAAAGCGATGTGACGAAAGGGTTTCCTGTTTATAGCCAGGCGAATGTGATCCGGCAGGCGTTCAAACTTTTGGGCGCGCGTTACGGTTGGGGGGGGATGTATAACGGCCGGGATTGCTCGGGGTTCACGCATGATGTTTTCCTGAGTATGGGGATCGATCTTCCGCGTGATTCGAAACAACAGGCAATGCTTGGAACGCAACTCGGTTATTTCAAACCTTTTCAGGATGACGTTGAGAGAAAAGCGGCGCTCAGGGCTGCGCGGCCGGGGATCACACTTCTAAAATTACCGAAGCATCAAATGCTCTATCTCGGGACCGTGAACGGACAGTTCTATGTGATCCATTCGACATGGGCCGAGCGCACGGGCCAAGATCGTCTGACCGATGAGAAGAACCGCATCAATCAAGTGGTTGTTTCGGATCTTGAATTGAACGGACGCTCCTGGGTCGGATCGCTCGGCGATCGCGTTCTGTCTATCAACGAGGTCGATTAACTTGATTCGGATAATATTCCGGATTTTGACTCTTTCCCTGATGTTGGCGGTCCCCGCAGCCGTTGCGCATGCGGACACTTCCACGCACGTAAAACTTCCTTTTTCAGTCACGCCTTCCCGCGAGTGGATCGAGTTACCTTTGCCCCTTCAGGGGATTCTCGTTTCTTATGGAAAAACGGGAACTTTGGCGACCTTTCACATCACTGAGAGAGAACTCGACAAGGGCAAGAATCTGGGACAGTTGCGGTGGGAGGATCTTTTTAGCCCGCAGTTCAGTTCGATCGATATCCACAAACAGGGCGAAGCCGTTCTTGGCGTAGAGAAAGCAAGATTCTGCATTTACACGCTGAAGGCGGGTGAATTTAAGGATGTCATGGAAGGAAAACTCGCCGGTAAATATATCAATTATGTTCTGCTTCATGGAGGCAAGCTTTTTTCAATCACGTTCAAGGATACCGAAGACGGCTTTGCCTTGGATTACCCGTCTTTTCTTACGGCAATCCGGACACTGCGTTTTGAAGCATCCGTGCAGGGTGCTCAACGGAAAAGGTCATGAACTTCCCGGAACTTCTGGCTGAGATCCAATCGCTACGGGTTCTGGAGAAGCGCGCTCTGAAAGCGGATTATCTGGAAGTTGTTGTGGAAAAGGAGAATCTGGAATCGCTTTGTAAAGTTCTCGCTGTTTATTTCGGAGCGCCTCTCAAGCCGGCGGGTCAGTCTCCTTCCTCAAAGGCGAACCAGCTCGCCAAACCTTACGGTGGGATACGTAAGGATCAGACGATGTATTACCGGCAGGACTCCGGATGCCACGAGTATGCTCTCCTTTGGCCCTGGGGAAGTGGGGCCCGCGTGACGGCCAAGATCATTTTAGCTCCTCCTTCCCCTCAGGGACGGTGTCTTAGTTCCCTTTGGGGGCGACTGTGTTGTCGCAAGTCTTAGCGCCTTCCAGTTCCTTTCTTTTTCAAGAATTCTGGCGCTTGGCCAAGATCCGAACTGGACAAAAACAGTCTGGTTTGATAAGATTCTAATTACTACCGAGGGGAGTAACATGAGATTCACAACAAAGACGGAATACGGGGTGATCTGCCTGGCACATATGGCGGCTAAGGCATGGCCTGAATCCGTGACTGTCAAAGAGATCGCAGAACACGAGGGCTTTTCGACGACCTTCACGGAGAAGATCCTCCAGGGAATGCGCCGTTCCGGGATCGTGGCTTCCCAACAGGGGAATAAGGGCGGTTGGATGCTGACGCGGCCGCCTGCCGAGATCAATCTGAAAGAGATCGTTGAGGCCTTGGAGGGGAGCACCTTCGAGGTGTTCTGCGCGCCCAAGCGCCGCAAAAATATTGTCTGCACTCATTTCTCATTATGCAAATTGAAACCTATCTGGTACAAGACTCAGAAGACGCTTGATGAACTCTATCAAGGGATCACGCTGGAAGCGATAGCGGAAGACGTGATGCGTCCGGTATCCGGACCCGAGTTTGCTCCGATGTCCAGGAGAAGATGATGACCGATTCCGCCGAGTCCTTTCTCAAGAATGAATATGCTTACGGGTTCGTGACTCCGGTTGAGTCTGACGCCGCTCCCCGGGGCCTCAGTGAAGACACCATCCGTTTTATCTCCAAGAAAAAGAATGAGCCTGCGTTTATGCTGGAGTGGCGCCTTGCCGCATACAGGGAATGGCTCAAGATGAAAGAGCCCGAGTGGTCCAGCGTCCAATATCCCAAGATCGATTATCAGGACATGATCTATTATTCCGCGCCGAAGAAAAAAGGCGATGGGCCTCAAAGTATCGAGGATGTGGATCAGGAGATCCTTAAGACGTACGAGAAACTCGGGATACCTCTCGAGGAGCAGAAGCGTCTCGCGGGAGTTGCCGTGGATGCTGTCTTTGACAGCGTCTCGGTGGCGACCACTTACAAAGCCAAGCTCAAGGAATACGGAATCATTTTCTGCTCCTTTTCCGAGGCGGTCCATGAACACCCCGATCTGATCAAAAAATATCTTGGATCTGTGGTGCCGGTCAAAGATAACTTTTTCGCGGCGCTTAATTCCGCGGTTTTTAGCGACGGCTCTTTTTGTTATATCCCCAAAGGCACGCGCTGCCCGATGGAACTTTCCACATATTTTCGCATCAATGCCATGGATACCGGGCAATTTGAACGCACGCTGATCGTGGCCGATGAGGGAAGCTTTGTAAGCTATCTTGAAGGTTGCACAGCACCGATCCGCGACAAGAACCAGCTTCATGCCGCCGTGGTTGAACTCGTGGCGCATGAAAAAGCTTCGATCAAATATTCTACGGTACAGAACTGGTATGCGGGCGATAAGGACGGCAAGGGTGGAATTTATAATTTCGTGACGAAGCGCGGGGTGTGCCAGGGAGCCCATTCCAAAATCTCCTGGACGCAGGTTGAAACCGGTTCCTCCATCACGTGGAAGTATCCGAGTTGTATACTGCAGGGCGATTATTCCACCGGCGAGTTTTATTCCGTGGCAGTGGTTAATAACCATCAGCAAGCAGATACCGGGACCAAGATGATCCATCTCGGAAAACACACGAAGAGCACTATCATCTCGAAGGGGATCTCGGCGCGCTTCGGCAAGAATACCTACCGGGGTTTGGTCAAAGTGGTGCCGAGGGCGGAAGGCTCGCGGAACTATACTCAGTGTGATTCGTTGCTTATGGGCGATCGCTGCAGTGCCAATACCTTCCCGACCCTTGAGGTGAATAATCGCAGTTCGCGGGCGGAGCATGAGGCCACGACGTCCCGGATCAATGAGGATCAGCTTTTTTATTGCCGCCAGCGGGGTATGTCGGCCGAAAACGCGATCTCCATGATCGTGCACGGTTTTTGTAAGGAAGTTTTCAAGAATCTTCCGATGGAGTTCGCCGTCGAGGCCCAGAAGCTGATGAGTGTGAGTCTCGAGGGGAGTGTCGGTTGAAATCATCGCAAGGCGTAAAGCTCTAAACCCTGCGTTTTCAGCTTTGAACTATTTGAAAGGAAATAACAATGCTTGAGATCAAGGATTTGCATGTCAGTGTTGAAGGTGTCGAGATCCTGAAGGGGATCGATCTTACGGTCAACGCCGGGGAAGTTCATGCCATCATGGGACCGAATGGTTCCGGGAAAAGCACGCTCACGCGTGTGCTTGCCGGGCATCCGTCCTATGTCGTGACTCGCGGAAGCGCGACTTATGAGGGCAAGGATCTTTTTCAAATGGCGATCGAAGACCGGGCGCGCCAGGGCGTTTTTCTGGCGTTCCAGTATCCCATCGATATACCGGGCGTTAATAATGCCTATTTTTTGAAGTCGGCCGTTAACGAAACGCGGAAGGCTCGCGGGCTTGAAGAACTCGATGCGATGGAGTTTTTGGAATTTCTTAGAGAAAAAATGAAAGTGGTTGAGATGGATGAGAGTTTTTTGAACCGGCCCGTGAATGAGGGGTTTTCGGGAGGGGAAAAGAAACGCAATGAGATCCTCCAGCTGGCGGCGCTCAATCCCAAACTTGCGATTCTCGATGAAACGGATTCCGGTCTCGATATTGACGCGCTCAAGATCGTTTCGGAGGGGGTGAATCGTCTGCGCAGTCCCGAGCGGTCATTTATTCTCGTGACCCATTACCAGCGCATGCTGAATTACATCACTCCGGATCACGTGCATGTGCTTATGGGTGGCAAAATCGTTCTGTCGGGTGGGAAGGATCTAGCCTTCAAGCTGGAAGAAAAAGGTTATGAGTGGGTTCGAGTGTAGTATCGGGTCGTTAGTACGTAGTGCATGGCAACAGAGCAATCTGGGTTTTTTACTCAGTGCCAAGTACTATGCACGGGAGAGATCATGGAAGTGAAAAAATACCAAGAAGCGTATGAAAAACTACGGGGCGGCCGTAATAACGAGCCGGAATGGCTTCTCCGTCTGCGTGAAGAGGCGATGGCTGCGTTCATTCAGCGCGGATTTCCGACGCTGAGGGCTGAGGCTTGGCGTTATACCGACGTTACTGCGATCACCTCGGCTTTGTTCGATGCTGATGAGTCCCTTCCTTCATTGACGCCTGGAATTATTGAAAATTTAAAAAAGAGTAGCGGCGGAAATTTTCTGCTGATAGTGAACGGGAAGTTTTTAAAATCACATTCCCGGATCACGGATGCGATTACTGTGACGGATATAGGGGAGGCGATCCTCTCGCGGCCCGAACTTTTAGAGCCCCATTTTAACCGCATTGATGCGTCGGTCGAGGATGCTTTTTATTCACTGAACACAGCCTTTTTCCGGTCGGGGGTTTCGATCCAAGTGCCTGAAAAGCTGATCCTTAAGGAGCCGATACAAGTTGTTTTTTACACTGATGCTGGAAAAGAAAACGCGGTGTATTATTCGAGGAATGTCATAGTCCTCGGTGCGGGCAGTAAAGCTGTTCTTGTGGAAAAATATTTTTCAAGTGGCGAAAAGAAATATTTCACGAACTCAGTTGCGGAAGTTGTCTTGGAGAAAGGCGCCGTTCTGGACCACGCGAAGATCCAGGATGAAGGGACTGAGGCTTTCCATGTTGCATCCACGCATATTCTGCAGCGGCATGGCAGCTCTTTCTCGTCATTCTTGCTTTCCACCGGAGGAAAATTAGCCCGGAATGAAAGCCGAGTGACTTTGCATGAAGAGGGCGCCGCGTGCTCCCTTAACGGGCTTTATCTCGGTGATGGGGCCCAAGTCCTGGACCAGCAAACATATGTGGAGCACAGTAAGCCGGACGGAAAAAGTCATCAGCTTTTCAAGGGGTTGTTGGCCGGGACTTCTCGCGGGGTGTTTCGCGGGCGAGTGATGGTGCGTCAGGATGCGCAGAGGACGGACGCGCATCAAACCAACAAGGCATTGCTTCTCTCCGATACGGCGAAAGTGGATGCCGAGCCTCAGCTGGAGATCCTTGCGGATGACGTGAAGTGCAGTCACGGTGCGGCGATCGGCCAGCTTCAGGAGGACGCGCTTTTTTACCTCCGGTCCCGGGGAATCGGCGAAAAAGAGGCCGGGCAGATCCTGGCTCAGGGTTTTGCCCGGGAAGTGATCGAGCGTCCGGAGCTTGAATTCTTGAAAGACGTTTTACTGAAATTTGTGAACAAAAAGTTGGAAAAACAATTCACCTAGAAAAAAGCGGCGTTTGTCATCACTACGAAGACGTGGGTCCGGAGATCGGATTCAAGACGGAAATATTCAGGGATGATATTTTATAAAAATGAAAAACGGGGCCTTGCAGATGCAAATATGGGATGTGGAACGACTTAGAAAAGATTTCCCGATCCTCGGGGAGCGGGTCTATGGCAAGCCCCTGACATACTTGGACAATGCGGCGACGACGCAAAAGCCGCTGGCAGTGATCGATGCCTTGACCCAGTATTACTCTAAGGAAAATGCCAATATTCACCGGGGTATTTTCTGTCTGAGTGAACAGGCTACCAAACGGTTCAAAAGCGCGCGCCATAAGATCCAGGAATTCATCGGTGCAGCATCGGATAAGGAGATCATTTTTGTACGCGGAACCACTGAAGCTATCAATCTGGTGGTCCAGTGTTATGGGCGGCCATTCCTGAAATCCGGCGATGAAGTCCTCATCACGCACATGGAACATCACTCCAATATTGTGCCGTGGCAGATGCTCGCGGCGCAGAACGGTATCAAGCTTAAAGTCGCGCCGATCAACGACTGCGGCGAGCTCATCCTAGAGGATTTCAAACAACTACTGACGGATAAAGTCAAATTTGTCTCCGTGGTTCATGTTTCAAACGCGCTCGGCACCGTGAATCCCGTTAAGGAAATTGTGCGTCTTGCTCATGCAAAGGGGATTCCCGTCCTGCTTGACGGCGCTCAAGCCGTAGCGCACACGAAGGTGGACGTTCGTGATCTCGACTGTGATTTTTATGCTTTTTCCGGACATAAGTTGTTTGGCCCGACGGGTGTCGGAGTTCTTTACGGAAAAAAGGAATTGCTTGAAAGGATGCCGCCCTATCAGGGCGGGGGCGACATGATACGATCGGTCACTTTCGAGAAGACGACATATAACGATCTCCCCTATAAATTCGAGGCCGGGACACCGCATATTGCGGGTGTGATCGTGCTTGGTGCGGCGATCGACTATGTCCAGACCGTAGGCCTTGACCGGATCGAAGCTTATGAGCAGGAGCTTTTGAAATACGGCACGGAAAAACTTCTCGCCATACCAGGGCTGCGTTTGATCGGGACGGCGAAGCATAAATCCGCCATCCTTTCGTTCGTGTTAGGAGAAGCTCACGCTCATGATATCGGGACTATCCTGGATCGCCAGGGTATTGCGATCCGTGCCGGGCATCATTGCGCTATGCCCGTGATGCAGCGCTTCGGCGTTCCGGCCACGACGCGTGCTTCTCTTGCTTTTTATAATACCCGTGAGGAGATCGACAGGCTTGCCGCGGCGCTTCTGGAAGTGACGGAGGTGTTCCGGTGAACGGGGATATCCGCGAGCTTTACCAGCAAATGATCATGGATCATAACAAAAATCCAAAGAATTTTCGGGCAATGCCGGACGCAGGCCGCGTTGCAGAGGGGCACAATCCTCTTTGCGGTGATCATTTCAAAGTGTACGTCAAAATGGACGGGGACGTGATCCAGGACATTAGTTTTGACGGCGCGGGATGCGCAATTTCCAAGTCCTCGGCGTCGATGATGACCGCGGCGTTAAAGGGGAAGACCCGGGCGGAAGCTAAGGCGCTTTTCGATGAAGTTCACAGAATGCTTTCGCGGGAGATCGGGGCTCCATTTGATGCCGCTAAAGTGGGAAAACTTGCAACCCTTGGCGGTGTCTGCGAGTTTCCATCTCGTGTCAAATGTGCCTCCCTAGCCTGGCATACCATGCTCGAGGGAATTGAGCCTACGGGCAAGCAAGTAACGACGGAGTAAATAATTTCCGAACTTAATGCAGTGAACCTCGCTCTACGCGATGATTTTTTTTTTGGGGGGGGGGTGTCCGTTTGCCTCTCGTTTAAAGGAATGATTTATGACTGAAGATAAAACACTGGAACAGCTGATCTGGGACCAACTTCGTCTTTGCTACGATTATGAGATCCCTGTAAATATTGTCGAGTTGGGTTTGATCTATGAGGCGAAGGTTGCTGATCTGGCTGAAGGTGGAAAGGAAGTCCTTGTCCGCATGACTTTTACGAGCCCCATGTGTCCGATGGGGGATCTTATCAAGAAGGACGTGGAACGGAGAGTTGCGATCGTTCCCGGAATTAAGAAAGTTTCCGTTGAAATAGCCTTTGACCCGCCCTGGGATCAAGCTCGGATGAGTGAATCGGCGAAGCTTCAGCTCGGGCTATTGTAGATCTACTACTGTTTCTTGAATCTTCTCACCGCTCCATCCTCCATGTATTAAAACTTATCTAAAGAGCTAAGTCTGTCTCTAATCGGTCATGTAATGTGTATACTTCGCCAAAAGCATCTGGGCGTAAAACTAAAGATTCATTGCCCGCAGATAGCAATCAAAACACAAAGGTAGAATCTTCTCCCGCAACTTCTTCCCATCCGGCGGTATCTCCGGGGTCATCTGAAAGTTCAGCGACGTCATTAGCGCTTGCAGCTTATGCAAAATGAAAGACCTCTTCGGCTCCTGCTCGAAATTCGGCGGTTTCATCCGACGCTGCAGCTTCTTCCAATTCTACGGTAGTATCGGTATCATCTGATAGTTCAGCTACTGCCTCTACGCTGGCGGCATATTCAAAATCCAAGACGTCCGAGGGTCCCGCTAAAAACACGGTGGTTCCGACAACGCCTTCAGCCGTCTCTGTGCCCGTGATATCCGCAGTACCGGCTCAAGACTTGGGGGTTTCATCAGTGCCCACAGCTTCCGCTACCGCCATTGATCGCGAGCCCCAAAATACCAGCAATGCAAACGCGCGCGACAACATGAATTTAACGGAATTGGACAGCTCCAAGAGGAAGAGAAAAGAAGGGGGAATGGTTTCGACTGTAGAAGAGGCGGTTGTGACTTCTGGCAATAATCATGTTGCCGACGCGGCAGTTCTTTTTGGGCAGCCTAAGCCTGTCTCACCTGTCGTGATGAGCCATAATGGGGTTGCCGGACTCTATACCACGCTCAAGAATCCCGGGAAGGACGTATTCGTGAAATGTCTTGGCGGAGACTGGCAAGCCGCGAAGGATGGAATGGTGATCCTGCCGGGTGATGTGGTGAAAACCGCGGCCGTGGGATCGGTAGAAGTCTTGTTGGAGGGAGGCAAGGTGGGCTGTGTTGAGATCAAAGAAGGCAGCCTCTTCCGCATCAATAAAGCCGAGAAAAGTGTATTCACGGGTGATAAAACAACACTGCTGGATCTCGCTGTTTGGAAATTGATCGCTCATGTGGAGAAGCTGCAGGGGAAATCCAAATTTGAAGTAAAGACTCCCACCGTCCTGACGGGAGTTCGCGGGACGGTCTTTGAAGTGGTTGTTCGCTCAAAAGTTTAATTAGTAAAAAGTACCAAGCCCCACGTACTAAATTCCGTGTGACTCATTATTGTTAAGGGAAAAAAGTACGACAAACCACAGAAATAACGATCCCCACAAGGGGATACCCCAGCCACCCGCCAGATCAAAGATCATTCCCATGCTGAGAGAAAGTGCGCACATCCAAAGGCTCAGGCAGAGCCATGGGCGGGTCCGGGAGCCGGAAGGATGATTTTGAAACATCAAGAGAGCGGTGAGGAAGAGAAAATAGGTGACCGTATAATGGTGGATCTGAGTGACCGGTGCTGTGAAGAGCATGAGCATGGGGAAAAGAGAGAACTCTGCCAGTAAACGCACAGGGTCTTGTGGCATCGTGGCGGAAGATTTTTTTTGCGATTGGGCAAAGGGCAGGGCGAGGAGTGCGATCCCAATTCCCGTTGTGATCCAGCGGACCACAGCGTTGGAATGCCCGATAAAGAGCTTCTCTGAAGGCCAGACAATCCGTGTGATGACCGCGTAAAGCGACTGGTTATCTCCTGCAAAGGGCGTGAAAAGTTCTCCCCATAAGTAATGCTGATAAGCCGTGTCCGACTGGGATGATGACATGATGTTTTTCCACAGCTTGAGAAGCTCCCAATTCTGGTGAAATCCGATGGCGAGGGAAGGGATGAGGATGAAAAAAAGCCCGAAACCCGCGGCTGTACTGAAGAGGATCTTCCACTCCCGCTTCATCAGAAAGAACAAAACAAGAAAAGCGAGCGGGCTTATCTTAAGAGTCACCGCGAATCCGAGAAGAAGTCCGGTCAGAACCTTGCGTCCGGCAAGATACTGATGAAAAATAACCGCCATAAAAAAAAGAGTGATGATCCCCAATTGACCACGCGTGAGAGTGTTCAGGAACACAGGGAGGCAAAAGATCATGGCGAGAGTAATCTGCCAGGGTGCGGGACGGTATCCCGGTGATCTCGGCACTCCCTCATGGCCTTGAGGGCCGGCATTTGAAGACTCGGTGTTTTCCGGTAACCTGAGGGAAAGGATTGCCGTTCCGATGAGACAGGCGACGGAGAGCAGATAGGCAAGACTTACAGTGGCGGCAAGCGGCCATTTTGAGACAGGGGCTAAAAGCACGGCAAGGATCGGAGGGTAATTGTAATGCCAGTGGCGTGAGTTCTCGATCCCGTAAATGTGGTTTGCCCGTCCTTCTGAGACCATTTTCCCCGCCATGAGGAACACCGTCAGATCGGTGCGTTGTTTCGGTGCGATCGCGCCGCGGTAGAAGGTCGAGATGCCGACGCCCCAGGCGAGCCCCAGGACAAGAAGTATGCCGAGCCATTTACGGTTTAAAAAGAATTCAATGAATTTCCGGATAAGTTCCATTTGGGTCCAAAGTGTAAACGAAATAAAAAACTTAGCGTGTGATCTTTGTCCGTTCGCCTGATTTGTATATTGAATCTAATACACCAATCACGTTATAATCACAACTCATTTTTGGGGTTTCTTGGCACACCTTACAAAAGGGAATTATCCATGACCAAAGCTAAAGCGCATCATCATCGCCTTTACGGATCGAAGATCATTCAAGAAGATATCGCGCAGCTTGCGAAGCATCTTAAAAATCAGAGCAAGTATTTCGAAGGAAAGACATTCCTCATCACCGGCGCGGGAGGGTTTCTCGGTAATTACATGGTGATGCTTCTTCGTTATTTGAATAAGGAAGTTCTGAAAAAGAAGCTCTCGGCGATCCTTCTCGATAATTTTATCACGGGCTACGAACAGCAGATCCTTTCGGATGATCACCTGACCTTTCAGAAGCACAATGTTATCGAACCGTTCAAGACGGATAAGAAGATCGACTATTTGATCCATGCCGCGGGGATCGCCTCTCCGGTCTATTACACCAAATTTCCGATCGAGACTATGGATGTCGGGACGGTCGGCACCCGGAATATGCTGGAGCTCGCACGTGAGAAAAAGGTGAAGAGCTTTCTTTTTACAAGCTCGAGCGAAGTTTACGGAGATCCCGATAATAAGTACGTGCCCACGCGCGAGGACTATCGCGGCAACGTGTCCGTGGTGGGGCCCAGGGCTTGTTATGACGAGTCCAAGCGTTTTGGCGAGACGATGTGCGAGGCTTTCTGGAACGTCTACGGAGTTCCGGTGAAGATGGTTCGTCCGTTCAATGTCTACGGTCCTGGGATACGGCCTGACGATTACCGGGTGTTGCCGAACTTTATCGAGCACGCCCTGCGCAAGGAACCGCTTCCGATCCATGGCGACGGACGCAATACGCGTGCGTTTTGCTATATCAATGACGCGATCGAGATGCTTTTCCGGGTGCTTTTCTCGGGAGCTCATGGCGAATCTTTCAACATCGGAAATCCTGAAATGGAACTTTCCGTGGAAGGGCTTGCGAAGCATGTGGTCGAAGCGATGCCCTACCCTGTGAAGATCGTTCATATTGATCCGCCGCATGCGGTTTATTCCAATAGCGATCCCAAGCGGCGTTGCCCCGATATCAGCAAGATCCGGAAAGTAACCGGGTTTAAGCCTAAGTATCCCCTCAAAGAAGGGCTTCGCAGGACTATCGCTTGGTTCAGTGAATTTCAATCTTAAATATTAAAAGGAGAACTCTGTCATGGAATTAGAGACGATCAAGCATATCAAGCCGGCCTTCGTGGATGCACGTGGCGAGATCATCAATGTGTTCGAGGGTACGACGGGACACGTGGCTTATATTTCCTCCCGGAAAGGTTCCGTTCGTGCGAACCATTATCATAAAAAGGATTTCCAGCATATGTATCTGATCAGCGGTGCGTACGAGAGCCATTGCTGCGAAGTCGCCAATCCTTCGAACAAACAGGTTCTTTTTGCGAAAGCCGGTGATCTCGTGAGCACGCCGCCTCTTGTCGCTCACGCCCAGAAGTTCACCGAAGATTCCGTGTTCCTGTCCCTGACTACCCGCGAGCGGGAAGAGGGGAAATATGAAGAGGACACGATCGCGTATGCCGTGATCGAAGGCTATCTCAATAAAGAACTGAAGACGAAATAGACGCGGCCTGGAAATGAAAAAGACCGTTGTGATTACGGGAGCCAGCCGCGGATTGGGTCTTGCGGTGGTTCGAAAATTTATCGCGGCAGGGGCTATGGTGTTCGGGATAAGCCGCACGCGCAAATATTGGCCTGCCGCAATAAAAGCAGTTTCCTCCGCCAGCTTCCATCTTCTTTCTGGAGACATTACTTCCGGGAAAACCGTAAAGCGTTTGATCTCCGCTATCAAACGCCGCGCGGGGCGTATTGATATTCTGATCAATAATGCCGGTTATTGCGCGCCGCTCGCGAAAGTTGAGGATGTTTCTCTCAAAGAATTCCGGAAGCATTTTGTTCAGAATCTGGATTCCGCCTTTCTGCTTTGCAAATACGCGATACCGGTCATGAAAAAGCAGCATCACTCGCTTATCATGAACATTTCCTCCATGGCAGGAACCCGTGCCGTGCCTCGTCTTGTGGCCTATTCCGCCGCCAAGTTCGGAGTGCTCGCGCTTTCCCAGGCGATCGCCAAGGAAAATACGGGGACAGGGCTTCAGTGCATTACGGTGTGCCCGGGAGGCATGAATACAGAAATGCGCCGTGAGCTTTTTGGAGCGGAGGATGCCGAGCGTCAGCAGACGCCCGGGTTTGTGGCCGGCATCATCTTGGATATCGCGGAAGGGAAGACGGAAGTCCTTTCCGGCGGGCACATTGTCATTCGCCATAGCAAGATCACCGGGATCTTTCCGCCGCCCGAAGCGTGAAAAGGAAGTTCCCTGTCATTCCCGTAAGTTTCCTTCGGGATCCGCCAGGGAGCGGATTCTCCAGCCAAGGCTGAGGATTGCCGAAAAAGAAAGCAGAGAATTTATGGAATACGAACAATTCAGAAGAAAAACATGCCGCTATTGTGACACCCCGCTCGGGGATCCATTCCTCGATCTGGGAGCCCAACCGCTTGCGAACAATCTCCCACGCCGGCAGGATGCCGATAAGTCCGAATTCCATTGCCCGCTTGCTGTAGTGAAATGTCCGAAGTGTCATCTCGTTCAGCTGACGCATTCGGTGCCTGCAAATCTGATGTTTGACGAGTATTTATACGTGAGTTCCACGACCCAGACTTTCCGGACGCATTTTGCGGAATATGCGACGGATGTACGGAACCGTTTGCCTGGGAAAAACAATCCTCTCGCGGTCGACATCGGGAGCAATGACGGTTTGCTTGTTTCCTGCTATGACAAGGCAGGGATGCGCGGCGTCGGGGTTGAACCGGCCAAGAATCTCGCGGCGGATGCCAATAAACGGGGCGTTATGACCCTGAACCGTTACTTCGGGGAAGAAACGGTAAGGGAGATCATTGCGAAATATGGAAAAGCGGACGCCATCAGCGCGAATAACGTGTTCGCTCATATCGATGATATCCAGTCGGTGGCCCGGAACGTCCGGGAATTGCTTGCCGATGACGGCTTTTTTGTGATCGAATTCGCCTACCTCGCGACGATGCTCGAACAAATGTTTTTTGACATGATCTATCACGAGCACGTTTGTTACATCGGGGTCACGGCGCTCGGGTTTCTCATGAAACGGTTCGGCATGGAACTCTTCGATATAACTGAGGTCGGAACGCATGGCGGATCCTTGCGCGTTTTTATTCAAAAGCAAGGCGGGCCCCGGAAACGGACCGCGCTCGTGGACCGTTTTCTGCAAGAGGAAAAGGAAAAAGGTTGTTTGGCTGAAAAAGTTTATAAGGATTTTGGTGCCCGGGTCCTGGGTTTCAAGGAGAAGCTCAACGGAATGATCCGAGAACTTAAAAAACAAGGAAAATCGATCGCGGGTTACGGGGCTCCGGCCAAGGCTTCGACGATTATTAATTTTTGTGCTCTCACACCTCGGGAGATCGATTATATCGTGGACGATAATCCTCTCAAACAGGAACGGTTGATCCCGGGCCGGAAGATCTCCATTGTGCCGAGCGCTCACTTGAATGAACACCCCACCGACTATGTTATTATCTTTGCCTGGAATTTTGCCAGGGAGATCATCGCCAAGATCGAACCTCTTCGCGGCAAAGGAGTTAAGTTTATTGTTCCGCTCCCGGAACCGGTGACGGTCTAATTCTGATCTCTGCTTGAATCTTGGATGTATCCCGTAGTGCTGTGTCCTTTGAAATTCCGAAAAGGGTGCCGGAGAGGTTCTGTTGCGGAAATTATTCGTGAAGAACCGGGGAGAAAGGACGATAGATTCACATATGAAAAAGCGTCTCCGTAAGCGTACTCCGACCAGAAAAAAAGCTTCAGGCCGTCTTCCTTCCGCGCTTTCCTCAGACGTGTCCCTGCTCGAACAGAAATGCAAGAACCTTTTTGATCTGACGAGTGACCTGATACAGATCTTCAAGGTGGATGGAACGATTATTGAAGTGAACGCATCCTGGCGAATCACTTTGGAATATGACGAACGGGATCTTGCTAATCTCACCGTTTATAATCTGCTGCTCCCCAAATATCGCATGGAATGCGAAGAGATCTTTCTGGCGGTATTGCGAGACGGCAGACCCCGGAAGTTTCAGGGCTCGATGATCACAAAAAGCGGGCAGGAAATAGCGGTGGAGGGCACGGTCAGCAGGCTTTTGTGCGAAGACAGGCCCTGCGCGCTTTCCGCGATCTTTGATGACGTGACACGGCACAAGCATTATGAAAAGTTAAAAGATGAATTCATCAGCACGGTTTCGCATGAGCTTAGAACGCCGCTTACGGTCATCCGGGAAGGCGTTTCACAGGTGCGGGATGAACTTATGGGGCCGGTGGCTGAAAGCCAGAAAACCATGCTGGATATGGTCCTTCAGAATTCGGATCGCCTGGGCCGGATCATCGAGGAGATCCTGGACGTATCAAGACTTGAAGCCGGACGGGTCCGCCTTCACCGGAAACTTTGCAATATCGTAGATGTTATCAAAGAAGTGGTGGGGAATTTCAAGGCCATCATTAAGCGCAAGGATCTGGAATTGCTTACGGACTTTCCGTCTGATACGATCGAGATCTATATCGATCGTGACAAGATCGTCCAGATTTTCACCAATCTGATCACGAATTCCCTGAGGTTTACCGAAAAAGGGCGCATCACGGTCCGCCTCCGGTCTCAAGAGGACTTCGTGGAGTGCAGCGTTTCCGACACGGGGCGGGGTATTTCTAAAGAAGATCTTGCGAAGGCTTTCAATAAGTTCAGTCAGTTCGCCCGCGAGATCGGTCCCGGTGATCGCGGCACAGGCCTCGGGCTTGCGATCTGTAAAAGGCTCGTCGAACTTCATCATGGCCGGGCGAAGATCGAGAGCGTTCCTCTCAAGGGGACGACCGTGTCTTTTGTGCTTCCCCGGTATACCCACCGGGAGCTCTTCAAGAATTCGATCGTGGGCGCGTTGAGCCGCTGTGTCGAAGAAGGGGGCCACCTCTCGATCATTATCTTTGATGTCCTGGATTTTGAAATGCTGGAAAAGAGACTGGGTTTCCGGCAAATGGAAAATATCGTGGTCCAACTGGAAAAATTGATCAATGGGGCGCTTCGCCGGGTTGCGGACGTCGCGATCAAAGACACCAAAGCGATCATGGTTCTGTTGCCGGATACGCACAAGGATAATGCCCATGTCGTTATGGGGCGGCTTTTGCAGGTTGTGGAGGATTATTTGATCAGGGAGAAGAAACTGCCCAAGATGGAGGTCCATGGCAGTGTGGTTTGTTATCCCGAGGAAGCGGTTACTCTGGAAGAGATCTTGGACAGAATCTATGCACAGTGAAAAGGGTGGAGGCGAACAAAAGATGAAGAAAATACTTGTGATCGATGATGAGTCGAATATCCTCCTGATGGTTTCGCAGCGGCTTAAGATCCACGGCTATGAAGTCATTACCGCTCTTTCAGGGGACCAAGGCCTCGAGCGGGCTCTTCAAGATAATCCCGATCTCGTGCTTCTGGATCATGTGATGCCGGACATGGACGGTGCGGAGATCCTAGAGCGTCTGAAGAGAGAGCGCCGGACGTGTCATATCCCGGTCATCATGTTCACGGCGAATATAAAGGAAGTGAAGGTGGAAGATTATATCGAGAAGGGTGCCGTGGATTGTATCTATAAACCGTTCCATCCCGAAGAACTTCTCGGCAAGATCAAAAAATTTTTGGGCATAAAAGCGTAGTCGGGCATTTATTCCCTCACGATGGGACCGCGACTCTGGTTTGTCAAGAATATGACTCATGAAGCCGCGGGACTTCTCTCGGTCTTTGCGGAAAAACAGCACATTCCTTACGCGATCGTGGATCTGCATCGAGGGGATGAATTCCCTAGGGTGAGTTTGGGGCAGGCGGTGGTGATCCTGGGTGGGCCCGACAGCGCCAATGATACGACGCCCAAGATCTTGGGTGAGTTGGAAGCCCTGCGGCGGTGCTTGAGGGACGGAATCCCGTGCTTGGGCGTTTGTCTCGGTTTGCAGTTGCTCGTCAAAGCGGCGGGCGGGACCGTGTTCCGCAATCCAGACAAAGAAATCGGATTCCGTGATCCGGCCGGCGCGTGGTTTGAACTGGAAAAAACTCCGGAGGGAAAGTTGGATCCGCTGCTTTCCGGTATAGCGGATACTTCAAGGGTTTTTCAGCTTCACGGTGAAACCGTCAGTATCACAGCCTCGATGAAAGTCTTGGCCCGGGGCCGGACTTGTGAGAATCAGATCGTCAGTGTCCAAGCGGGCGTTTATGGCATCCAGGGGCACGTTGAACTGAGCGAGCGGATGTTCGAGGATTGGCTGGCTGCGGACGGAGACCTTCGGAAGATGGAGGCCGGGGATCTCCGGAAAGATTTTGCCTGTGCGCGTGAGGAATTGGAACGAAATTCTGAGCGCTTTTTTAAGAATTTTCTAAAAATATCGGGGTTGCTGAGGTAGAATTACTTTCATTCATTATGAAGATATCTGAATTCTATAAAAAGAAGGAACCGACGATCTCATTTGAGTTCTTTCCGCCCAAAACACCGGAAGGGGAGCGGAAGCTCTTTCAGACCGTTGCAGATCTAAAAAGTCTCCACCCCTCTTTTGTGTCAGTTACTTACGGGGCCATGGGAAATACTCAGACGAATACTCTGCGTATTGTGGAGGAGATCAAGCATAAGATCGGTCTTGAGGTCGCGGCCCATTTAACCTGTGTGGCGCATAGCCGCGGCGAGATCGAGCGGATCCTGGCAGCGCTTCAGGAAAAAAAGATCGAGAATATCGTGGCGCTCCGGGGGGATCCTCCCCAGGGAGAAACGCAGTTCAAGGCTCCGCCCGAAGGATTTCATTACGCGTCGGAGCTTGTTCGTTTCATTCGGCAGCATCCCCGGTTCGGAAAAGCCTTTGATCTGAGCGTGGCCGGTTATCCGGAAGGGCATCCCGAATGCAAGGATAAGCAGAAGGATCTTGAGTATCTCAAACGCAAGGTCGATGAAGGCGCGGACGGTGTCGTGACGCAGCTTTTTTTTAATAATGACCGCTATTTTGATTTTGTCGCGCGGGCCCGCAAGACCGGTATTAAAGTTCCGATCGTTCCTGGGATCATGCCGATCACACACGGACCGCAGATCGAGAAGTTCTCAAGGATGTGCGGGGCCCAGATCCCGCAGGAGATCCATGAGGCCATCGCCCGGTTTGGAGAAGACCAGATCTCGATCACGAAATTCGGGATCGAATACGCCACCCGCCAATGCCGGGAATTGCTCCTCGGGGGCGCGCCCGGTCTTCATTTCTATACTTTAAACCAGTCTCTCGCGACGCGGCAGATCTATGCCAATCTCGATCTCGTACGCAAGACATGAACCCTTAGGATGTTGTTTTTATGAATCCGTGGCATATCGGTGAGATCCTGATCAGAAAAAAACTGATCGACTGGGAACAGTTGGAAGTGGCGCTCGGCGAGCAGAGGCTGACACGGGAATTTGTGGGGGAAGTGTTGGTCCGGAAAAAATTCATTCCGAAGTATTTACTCTTTAAAGCACTCGCGGAAAGGCACTCGATGCCTTTCGTGGATCTGACCCGCGTGTTCATCGATCCTCGCGCTGTGGAACGTGTCCCGAAGAGCATCGCGGTGAAATTCGGCTGCATTCCGATCGAACTCCAGGATGGTAATCTGGTGCTGGGGGTCAGTGATCCGTCGGGTACGGTGCTTCCGGTAAACGAGATTGGGGAAATGGCGAGGGTTTCCGGTGTTAAAACGGTGTTGTGCACTCCCGAGGCTGTGACGGCTGCGATCGATCAAAATTATGGCGCACTTGCAGATTAAAGCGTCTTATTTATTTGTCAATTCTGACCAGCGGTTGGAAAACCATACATAGGAGTTTTTCCATGAAGAAAGAGAAGCTGCGCATCGAAAAAGATTCACTCGGGACCATGCTTGTTCCTGCAGAAGCCTATTACGGCGTTGAAACCGTCCGGGCACTCGAGAATTTTCCGGTTTCCGGGGAACGTTTTCATCCGGATTTTATTTGGGCGCTTGCCGTGATCAAAAAGGCGTGCGCTGAGGCGAATCTCTCCCTTGGGAGGCTTGACCGCAAAAGAGCAAAGGCGATCATCCGCGCCGCCGAAGAGGTGATGTCCGGGGAAATGCGAGAGGAATTCGTTACTGATACTCTCCAGTCCGGTGCCGGAGTTTCGGCGCATATGAATATGAATGAGGTGATCGCGAACAGGGCTCTTGAGATCCTCGGAGAAAAACGCGGCGATCACAAAGCTCTCTACTCGCACGACCACGTGAATATGGGACAATCGACCAACGATGTGATCCCTACCGCGTTGCGGCTTGCGGTGCTTCGGATAGCGAGGGACTTTTCCCATTCGTCCACCTTGCTTGAGAGCGAGCTTTCAAAGAAGGCGAAGGCTTTTTCACGGATCGTCAAAGCTGGACGCACCCATTTGCAAGATGCCGCGCCAGTCATGCTCGGACAGGAATTTGGGGGTTGGGCGCATCAATTGAAGAAAGGGCGGCTGCGCATTGAGTCAATGGTGCGCGGGCTTTTGGAACTTGGAATCGGCGGTTCCGCCGTCGGGACGGGACTCAACACGTCGCTTCGTTACCGAGCGCGCGTGATAGCGAACTTGAAGCGGATCACGGGCTTTTCCTTGAAAAGCAGCCCGAATCTTTTTAGCGTGATGCAGAACGACGCGGACTTTGCCGCCGTTTCCGGGGTTCTTCGCGATTACTCCCTTTCTCTTATCCAGATCTCCAATGATCTCCGGCTTATGAGTTCCGGACCCCACACGGGCTTCGGCGAGATCCGACTCCCGGCCCTTCAGCCGGGTTCCTCCATCATGCCCGGAAAAATCAATCCTGTCATGCCGGAGTTGGCCGTTCAGGTCGGTTTTCAGGTGATCGGCAATGACGTTGCGGTGGCTTTCGCGGGCGCTAGCGGGGAATGCGAATTGAGTGTCATGCGTTGCGTTATTATCAGGAATCTGATGCATTCCTTCGAGATCCTGAAGAATTCGATACGGCTCCTGGCCGAAAAATGCATCCGGGGGATCACGGCCGATAAAGAGAAGTGTCACGAATATGCTGAGAAGAGTTTTGGGATCGCTGCCGCGCTTAATCCCTACATCGGGTATGCCAAGGCGGCTGAATGTGTAAAAGAGGCCATGAGAACAGGACGGACCTTGCGCCAAGTGGTTATCGCTAAAGGGTTTATGACTGAAAAAGAAATATCAAAAGTTCTTTCTCCCGAGAATCTGACCCGACCGCCGAAATAGCCTTCAGCCATCGATTTATGGGAATTTCAGGAATCTTACGGGGTTTCCTCTCCGCGGAGCTTGGAATTTTTTTGCAGTGATGCAAGGCGCTGCCGACACCGCGAGCGGGTACTGTGAGCTCAATGTCATGTGTTCCGTGATTCTTCACAGCCTTTTGTAGCGCTTTGAGATCCTCAAAAATACTATGACCGTTCATCAGAGTCGCTACGTAGGCGGCGATAAATCGGATATTAAGAAGTGCCGTGATTATGCCGAAAAATGTTCATGGGATCGATTCGGCTCTAAATCTATATATTGGCTATTCCAAATCAGCTGACCGCGTAAAAGATGCGATTCATGCGTGACATTAATCAATCTAAGTTATTATGGATGAATGGATTATAGATAAATTGATCATGAGTGATATTGTCGCCTGGAAGCTTGACAAAACTAAATAAATAGTAACTACTCAGGTGGTTATGACCCGTTGATTGGAATTGGTTGAAGCCACGGAATGAAAGGGTTGCCACTAAAAGCGGCT